>Ga0326730_1000134_pt1 | contig 22519 bp, 35 predicted proteins | sample MHFSIPfraction_3_FD_207740 | JGI IMG/M metagenome (GOLD analysis project Ga0326730, IMG submission 207740) | Lab enriched peat soil microbial communities from Michigan Hollow, Ithaca, NY, United States - MHF7AN SIP fraction | ecosystem: Environmental > Terrestrial > Soil > Wetlands > Peat...
TCGTCGCCATGGGCGAACAGGCGGCCGTCCTTGGTCAGGGCGAGTCCCGAGATCTCCTTGAGGTCGCCGCGCAGCAGCCACCGGGCGACCGGGGCGCCTCGTGCCGCCCCGGAATCCGGCCGGGCCAGGACCGCCGCGAGACGCGCCTCCCGCAGCCCGATCTCGGTGCTATCGGCCGATGCGCTCGCCCCACGATGCCCGGGACGGCAGGCGCTGCCCGCGAGGAGGGTGAGCAGGCACGCGGTGGCGGCCGACAGGCGCGTCATTCGGCAGCTCCGATCTTCGCGGCCTTCTTGTTCTCCACGACCTCCCGCGCCCCGGCGTCGCCGATCTCCAGGTCCGCCTGCTGGATTGAATCCCCGGCCCCGGTGCGAATCACCGTCAGCACGTCGTCCCGGGTGCTCGACTTCCGGATCTTGGCGAGGTAATACAGCTCGGAGGGTTTCCCCTCGTTGGTCACTACCTGGTCCAGCTTCCAGCGCCTGGCGACCTTGCCGAGTGCCTGTTCCACCAGCCCCTGCGCGCCGGAGAGGGCGTTGGTGGTGACCGTGAGAATTGCGTTGTAGCGGGGCTTCTTGGCATCGGTGCCGAGGGCGTCGCGCACCCGCTTGAACCGCTCGGTCAGCACTTCGACTTTCTTGGGGGTCAGCGCGATCACCAGGTCGCGATCGGGCACCTTCCCACCGTTCTGCCCGTTCGCCAGCGCATTCAGCGGGTCGGCCCACTTGGAGGCCGCCGTCGGCTCGAGCACGCTGCGACCGAATTCGTAGTGCCAGGTGAGCAGCAGCACGAAGTTGAATGCGACGGAGAGGATCACCGCCACCACCAGCACCTGCACCCCGGCAGCGAAGCCGACCGCGATCCCGAGGAAGATGAACATGATGTCACGCACGTCGGTGAGCGTGGTGCGGAAGCGGAGCACCGACACGACACCGGCGAGGCTGAAGGCCAGCGCGAGACTGTTGCGAACGATGAGAATGATGCCCGCGACAATCAGCGGCAGGATGATGAGCGCCTGCACCACCGACTGGTCATGATGGGGGGTGCGTTTGGTGGACATGTAGACCCACGACACGGGCAGCATCAGGGCCAGGGTACCGAGGCAGATGAGGGCGGTGCTGAGCGCCAGCTCGAGCCGGGGAGTCAGTTCAAGGTCGGTGGCTGGCGCAGGTTCAGTGCTGAGTCCGTCCTGCAGCAGCTGAGGGGTCTCGGTTGTCGGCGCCAGCCGATCGCCGGAGAACATCCGGTCGACGATGGGGAAGGCATAGGCGAGGCCGACGGTCAGCGCGGCCAGCGCGAGGTAGTACGCCACCAGCCGCCGCATGGGTCGTACGGAACCCTGCGTGATCAAGTCGATCAGACGCTTGAAGAAGCCCATAACATCAACCCTCTCTTGGGACCCGGGGAGGACATGACGTCCTTGACGGGCAGGTCGGTCTCATTGCGTGAACCGACGTTTGTCGGCACTATGGCGAGCGGCATCCCAGCGAGCCTATCGCTGTGCGCCCGGCTCACGGCCTGGGCGGCGGCGTCCCTGTCGAGGGAAGGAGCCAGCCCGCCGCCACCGATGCTGCCGGCGGGCAGAGGGAGTCTAGGGGAGGGTGTCCAGCCGGATCGGTCCAGCACTGTTACCGCCGCCACTGCCACTCTGAGCTGCACCCCCGAAGGGTGCAGGCCCTGTGGATACAGTGCAAAGATCACCCCCTCGGCACTCGGCGGGTATCGTCCGAGGGGACGAGAAGAGAGCTAGATCGAACGAGTGACGCGCGCGGGGACGATCAGGCCAAAATGACCGTGGGCAGCCCGATTATCGAGTCGGTGCGCCCACGCTGTCGGGACTCCCGGCAGGCGGCGGCATGCTCGGCACCGGCAGCGGCGGTGCGCGGTAGCCAGTCCGGCGCAATATCGAGTCGGCCAGCTGGGGGCGGATGTCGTCCGGGGTGTCCGGCACTCCGTCCGGACCCACCGCGAGCAGGTCGAAGGTCCTGCCATCCGGCGCCACGCGGTAGGTGTAGGGCCGCTGGCGGAAGACGCCGGCGGACTGGTCGTAGATGTTGATCAACCGGCGCGGAATCGGATAGCCGATGAGTGTCTGGAGGCTCGGGGGATAGCGGCCGGCCCCCGTCCGGTAGGCATCGAGCTCGGAAACCAGCCGAGCAAGATCGGCCCGCGTGGTCGTCGCCTGGATCTCCCGGGCCATCGGAGTGTCCCGCATCCAAAGCGCCAGCCCCAGACCGCCCAGCATCTGAACCAGGGCGCCGACAGCCCCGAGCGCGATGGCGAGGCGGGCCCGGGGCCGATCCGAAACCAGTCCCCAGCTGACCGCCGCGGATCCGAAGATCACACCCAGCCCCGGAACGAAGGCCAGGACAGCCAGAGCCAGGAGGGGCCAGGATCGCTTGGAGCCGCCGGAACTGCTGGCTGGCTGCATGCTATGCCACAGACTTCAAAGCCATCAGACTCAGCGCGATCAGTGGCGCAACGGACAATTCCGCGGCCCGGCGGCTGCAGTCACCGGGCCGAGGTCGAATGGAATCAGGCTGTCCCGCGGCGGCGCGCCAGCCAGCTGTCCACGCTCAGCGGGCCCGCACCCCAGGCCGCGTAGAGCAGGAACACGAATGAGTACACCAGCGGGAGCTCGCCGCGATTCTGCCACCACCAGATATGGCCGCTTCCCCCGGTGTGGATCCAGAAGTAAGCCACCGCCATTTCCCCGGACGCGATGAAGGCCGCGAGTCGGGTGCCGAGGCCCAGGACGATGCAGGTTCCGGCGACCAGCTCGATGACTCCCGACACGCCAAATCGGGTCATCAGCTCGGCCGTGCCCCCGTTGGGGCCCATGCCGCCAAACCAGCCCAGAATCTTCTGTGCTCCGTGTGTAAAGAAGGCGAGGCCCGCGGCGATCCGCAGCGCGGTCTGTGTTGCCGTCAGATACCGTTCACTGAGAGGCGCGATCACAGTGGCTCCAGGTCAGAAGGGGAGGAGTGCAAAACACCGCACAATGTTAGTGGCTGGATGGAGGTGGGGGAGGGGGAATCGCGGGGCCAAGAACGTCTCCTGCGACCGTCCCGCCTTTCCTCCCGCCTTTCCGCCTTTCGGCCCGTTCACCGACACGCCCCCACCCGAATCGCCGCTTGCGCCCGGGCAAGCACGCCATCGAGGCTGGTATCGGGAGCGGCGACCTCCAGCGCCTCGAGGTAGATGATCATGACTTCCCTGCGGCCTCGTGGCTCAGGCAGGTAAACCAGTCTGAGACGCGGGCCCATCCGGGGGAAGCGGTAGCCTCGAGCGGTGAGATACGCGAGCATGGCGGCTCCATCGGAGCCGGGCCGCGGGTCGCCGCGGTTCGACCTGAGATTGACCGCCCACTGCAGTGTGCTCACCGTACGGCTGCTGTCGCTGCTGTAGTCGTAGCCGCCTGCATGATCAGGCAGGATCTCCTCCGCCTGAAGCCAGACCGCGCGGTGAATCGTTCTGCTGGAATCGGCGGCGACGAAGAAGTGCTGCTCGGCGTCCGCGACGCCCTGAAGCACGAATCGCTGACCGCCGATATAGGCGAAGGCGGGTGCCAGCCGGACCTCACAGAGTCCTCCGACCCGCAGGGGAACAGTCTGCGCGGCAACGGTGAGCCGGCGGGGAAGGGTGTCACCGCTCTGGGCGGCGCTCGGCTGCGCTGTTGTCGCCGCCGAGAGGGTGGTGAGCAGCGGGAGAGTGAGCCAGCGGAATCGGCCGGGCATGCGGAACCCGAGGGAGGAGGACGCGGTCTCCGGGGAGCGGGAGACCCAACCGCCTTGCCACGACGGCTGGCCGGCTCGGCGGTTTCGTCCGGGCGGATCCGGCCGCGGCTACCCGGGCCGGACCAGGTCGCGGATGGACCTCGGCGGATGGGAGCGACCGTCCGTGATACTGTCGCACAGATTCACCATCGCGGCGGCGAATGTCGGGTTGAAGCCCAGCTCGAAGCTGGACCAGAACGCCCGTCGTGCGGCTCCTACCTTCCCCGAAATGAGCAGTCCAATGCCCTCGAGATAGGCGAGGTGCGGGTCTGGTCTGGTGTCGTTCTGGACCGATCGCACGATCGCCAGAGCGAAACGGACATCATCCGCTTCGACGGCCGCCTCCAGCCCACCTCCCACGCCACCTGGGTGTCGTCAGGGCAGGCTACGTGCACCGCGGCCAGCCGCTCGCGCGCTTCGGGAATCCGCTGCAGCCGACGCAGGGCGATGCCCGAGAGATAGAGCGCGTCGAGATCGTCCGGCCGTTCGGCCAGGATGATCTCGAGCCTCCCGAGCCCGCGGGCAAGGGCGCGACGGTCCCACCAGCCAAGCCTGGTCCAGTCCAGCAGCGGACCTTCGGCCTCCAGCCGGTCGAGCAACTTGCGTACTGTGGTGATAGCGTCCAATCGAGGGGCCACATTCAGCTTGGGGATGGTCCGCTGGTGCGCCCACGCCGCCGGATCGGACCGCAACCCGGAAGGACCCCATAAATATGCCCGATTGTACCTGACGGTGCCTCGGGCCCGGCGGTGGGTAAGAACCGTCCGGCCCGTCGGGCCACGCCACTCGCCCCTCCGGGCCGCCCAAACCGTCAGTGCCTAGTCCCCCGTGGGGACAATGCCGGCTCCCTCGACCATGAGTATCACGGTTCGCTCCGGCGCCCGCGGGAAGTGCATGACGCCCCTGGGCACGACAAAGCCCTGTCCGGGTCGGAGCTCCACCGTGCGTTCTTCCAGCTCGATGATGAACAGGCCGGAGACGACATAGAAAAACTCGTCCTCGTCGTCATGCTTGTGCCAGTGGTATTCGCCATGCACCACACCCAGCCGGACAACCGAATCATTGACCCGGCAGAGCGTCTGGTTGTACCACGGAACCGAGCAGGCCGCGACCAGCCTGGGCACGTCGATGACCTCGAGCGGTCGGCAGAGGATGTTCAGGTTGGTCTGATAGGGAAAGGCGGATGGTTCCGGCATCGGCAACTCCCGGGGCGAGGGTCCGGAAGGTTACGGCCCTCGACATGGCTGATCCAGTCACCACCTGGCGTGCGTCCCACGGCGGGACGTCAACCTCCGGCCGGTGCGGGGTTCGTGCCCTGTGGCTCTTGGTGATCGAGGGGCAGCAGGTCGCAGTACTCGAATCGATCCTCACGGCGTACCCGCTCGCCGCGCGTGACCGGAATGGGAACGGCGAAGATCGGGCCGGCGACCACGCAGGTGTGAAACTCGCCGCGTTCCCCGCAGGGGTCCACCGTTGCCGGCAGGCCCTCGAGCAAGGTTGCGTCGAACCGGCGACCGGTGAACTCCGGCGCCAGCTGGGAGGTGTCGACACACGTGAGGTAAGCCTCGTACCCCGCTTCGACGAATTCCCGGGCCAGCCGTGCAGTGTCTGTCCCCCAGAGAGGGTAGGCCGGGATGAAGCCCAGCCTGGCGCCCTGTTCCTCCCGGAACCGGCGGACATCCTCGAGGAAGAGATCTCCATAGGCGATGTGCCGCACCGGCCCGACCGAGCCGCGCGCCTCGGAGATTGCGGCTGACCAGGCCGCGTCATACGACTCATTGCTGGCCCCCGGGGAGAGGTTGGCCTCGAATAGCGGCAGACCCAGTGAGGCCGCCTGCGCCTGCAGAATGGACCTTCGCACCCCATGGATGCTGATCCGGTCGTAGGCCGGGCTGACACTGGTGAGCAGGCCAAGGACTTCGACCGCCGGATCGCTGCGCAGGCTGGCGAGCGCAAGCGAGCTGTCCTTTCCACCGCTCCAGGCCAGCAGAACCGGAACCGTCACGATACCTCCATCCGGCGCGAGAGTTGGCGAACCCGCGCCCGGCCGACGACCATGGTGGGGAACCCCGCCAGGTTCAAGGGGCGGCCAGGTCGCAAATGATGATCTCCGGGACCGGGCCCAGGCGAAGCGGCAGGCCGGAGTTGCCGAGCCCGACGCTCACCAGCAGGTGACGCCCCGCGTCCAGGCAGTAGCGGCCCGCGAGATAGCGCCGGGAGAGCGCCCCCTGGGGCACCACCGGCGCGAATCCTCCCGGAAGCACAATCTGCCCGCCGTGGGTGTGCCCGGCGAACGCAAGATCAAACGGGCGATTCCCTGCATCGAGCAGCCCCGACGGCTGGTGCAGCAGGAGCACCGTGGCGCTGGTCTCATCCCATTCCGGGCCGGCCGGATCGGGTTGGCCCGAGATGTGGTCGTCCAGCCCCACCAGCAGGGTGTTGTGATACGGTGAGGCCAGCCGATGGCTGCGATTGGTTAGCAAGGAAACGCCGGCCTGTCTCAGTACCTCTACAACCTCGGCGGCTCCCGCCCAGTGATCGTGATTCCCCAGCACCGCAAAGACCCCGAGCGGCGCGGTGACGCCTTGGAGCGGTGCCAGCAGCCTCGAGGCATGGCGGGCCGCCAGGGAGACAAAATCACCGCCGAGCAGCACCAGATCGGGGCAGGCGTCAGCCAGAGCGCGGCAGGCAGACTCGATCGACTCTGGAGGGGTAAGCGGTCCGGCGTGAAAGTCAGAAGCGAACCCGATGCGCAGCCGGGCTGCGGTGCCAAGCGGCTTCTGCAGCTCGATGCGCTCGTGCCAGACCCTGAACGGAGGGCGCCACATCCGCGCGACCAGCGCGGCGGGCCAGGCATCACCGAAGACCGCGGCCTGAAGACTCTCCGAGGTCCGTCGCCACCAGCCGAAGTTGCGGATCACGGGCACCTCCGGATCGACGCACCAGAGGCGATGGGTCCCGGGTGGAAGCGATCGTGCTCAGCCACCAGCGTCCGGGACCAGGTCCAGCTCGAGGAACGCGGTGCCGGAGATCGGGTTGTAGCGGTACGGGGCGATAGCGCGGAATCCCAGGGATTCGTACAGGGCCCGCGCCCGGCCCATCTCAGGCAACGTGTCCAGCCGGATCCTGCGGAATCCGGCGTTCTTCGAGTGCTCAATCGCGACGGTCGCCAGGATGCGTCCCAGGCCTCGGTCGCGCGCAACCGGGCGCACATACAGCCGCTTCATCTCGGCGGTCTCGGCATCGAGCGGCCGGACGGCCACGCATCCCAGAACAGCCGCCCCCTCCTGCGCCAGGAGCAGCGCCCCTTTGGGAGGGGCGTATGCCCCCGGCAGACCGTGCAGCTCCTCTTCGAACCCCTGGAAGCCGAGGTCGACTCCCAGGGCCTCGGCGTACTCGCGAAAGAGAACCCGAACGGTAGCGAGATGGTGCGGCTCGATCGCCGGCTCGAGTGTAACCATGGGGGAATAGTCGCCAGATGTTTCGCAGCACGGACCGTTATGGAACGCAGGTTGCACCTCTGGAGCATCCCTGCGATGTGGCCCTCGAGGTGAGGCGTTCGCCCTCTTGAAACAGGGGCGCCCAGACTCGTTCTAAGCTAGCTGGACCGAGATGCCTTGCCAGGTCGGTGGCCAGCGCCGCCCGCAGGGCGGAGTCGCACGGGGCGCGACGGTTTTTGACGGCTGGGCATCGTGGTTCCATCTCCCCAACAAGGCGGAACCGTGCCGGCGAGCTACCCGGTTGCCTCGATTCTGTGTCTGGTTCTGGGGTTCTCGGCTGCCAGTGCCCAGGCGCCCACCGTCAGGGAGGTCCGACTCGGCCAGCGGAGCCACGTCCTGCCAGACGGCTTTACCCGTATTGCCGGTGCGCTTGAGCTTCCCGACGGACGGGTGCTGGTGAGCGACCGGGGTGAGGAGCGGGTTGTCGTGGCCGATCTGAAGAGCGGCGCCACGAGCCTAGTGGCCCGCGCCGGATCGGGTCCCGGCGAATACCGGTTCCCCGACCGGCTCCTGCCGTGGGCGGCAGACTCCGTCCTCCTGGTGGATGAAGGAAACGGCCGACTCGCGGTCATCGGTCCGGACCTGCGAATCACCCGGAGCTTCACCCTCCGGGTCGCGCAGGTTCCCACGACTCTGGTCCCGCGCTCGGTCGACCGGAAGGGACAGATGCTCGCGCAGGTCCCGCGCTGGGCGGCAGGCTCGTTCGGGAAACACAGGGATTCCGTGCCCATCGTGCGCGTGGCAGGCGGCGACACCCAGGCGCACGTCGTGGCGTGGGTCCGCCTGATGGCGGAGCCGCCGGGCGGGATCAAGCGCGGCCTTCCGTATGTGCCGTTCTCGCCTCAGGACGTCTGGGCCGCGACCGGATCGGGAGAGATCGCCGTCGCCCGCTCCGGCGACTATCACGTCGAATGGCTCACCGGCAGGGGAGTGGTGCGGGGACCTGCCATTGCCTACCGCGTCCTGGCGGTGACACCGAAGGACCGGATCGCCTACACCCGGCACTTCATGGAGCACTCGAGCATCGGAGGACGCGGTGGTGCCAACCAGACACCCACCGGGTTGAGTGCGGTACCGGGAGAAATGCTGACGCCGGCCGCCATCGAACAGTTGGCCCGGGATAACACCTTCGCAGTGGAGCGGCCTCCCTTCACCGACGCGCTGCCACTGCTCTCACGGGACGGACTCTTCTGGGTAGAGCGATCGGTGCCGGAGGGGAGTGAGCCGGTATGGGATGTATTCGATGCCCGGGGGAACCAGGCCTACCGGGTCGTGGCTCCGCCGGGCCGGAGAATCATCGCGCTCGGCCGGGGAGCGGTGTATGCGCTCACCGAAGATGTCGACGGTTTCGAGCACCTGGAGCGATACGCCGTCGAGCTGCGGTAGCGGCTAGCCGGCCACTACTCCGGCCAGTCCCTCGGCCCCCGGGCGGCGCGCCAGCAGGACGTACCCGGCCATCCGGCGAAACTCCTCCTGCTGTTGCCGAGGGCTGAGGCGGGCGATCAGCCGCCACAGCCACATGAATCGCATCTCCCGGCCCAGTCGATGGGCTTCCTCACCCGAAGACCGGAACACAACCTCATGCCAGCCATGAGGCAGGAAGAATCCGGTTCCTTCCTGCGGGGCGAACTGGAACGGCGCCCGCCCTTCCTCCAGGGACTTTCCCCAGCGTTGCTGCAGGTACTTCAGCAGTTTGGGGCTTGCCAGGTCGATCAGCCACCAGAGGAAGGAGGGCGGGGTGCTCAACGCCCGGGCCAGGGCGGCCGCATCGGCCGGTGTGAGGTAGATCATGAGGCCCTCGGTGACTACCAGTACCCGGCGCGCGGTCGGACCCAGGCGGTTCACCAGATCGGCCAGTGCCTCGGGTTGCGTCAGGTCGGCGGGGATCGCCTGGTAGACACAGGCCGGCTGCTCGTTCTTCAACTGGTTGACCTTGTACTCCAGGATCTCCGGCAAGTCCACGTCCACCCAGCGCAGCGCCGCTGGGAACGCCAGCCGCCAGGGCCGGGCATCGAGGCCGGCGGCCAGGTTGAGCACCAGATCGGCGTGATAGCTGGTGACCTGGGTCATGATCAACTCGTCGAACACCGCCGTCCGGACGATCATCGCCCAGGCCATCGACCGTCCGTGGCGCAGGCCCGCGACGATCGCGGGGCCTTCAGTGCCCGCGAGGCGTGCCGCGAAGGGATCGCGGAAGAGGGCATCCGGTCGTTCTGTCTCCATCGCGCGATAGGTGGCGACCCAGCGCGCGGTGTCGGAGATGTGTCGCACCTGCATTGCGTCCCTTTGCCAATCTGTATTGGGGTGTCTGGCGGGGCCGATCTCCGGCCCGGTGGAGAGCGGGCTGCCTGGAGTGCGATCAGCGGGGATCCGGCGCGCCCCGCTTCCGCAGCTCCCCGGAACCGCGGAACTGTACCTTCACGTCGTCCGAGCTGCCGCCGTAGGTGAGCCGGGTGACCAGTATATCCCCCCCGCGGCCATCGGCAAGCATCAGTTCGTAAGTCGAACCGATGGAGACGCTCACGTCAGGCCTCACCTTGAAGGAGCCATTCCACCGGGAGTCCTTGCCCATCCCTCCGTCTAGCACGAGCTCCACACTGAGCTGGCCGGCGACCAGCGTCTGTCCGGAGTAGAGCGAGGCAGGGAGCAGAGCCATGGTCGCAGGGCGGAGAGGGGACTGCTCAAGATGACGGGCCGGCGGCCTCGGTCAAGAGGCGCGCTTCGATCCAGGTCACGACCCGAACTCGAGCACCGTTCCCTCGAGTGGAACCGAGGGACCGATCCGAGGCCCCGGAGTGGCGCCCGAGGAAGACGGCCGGATACTTGCCGGCTCGAAGGTGAACGGGGCCGGCTGGCCACCGCGGCTACAGACCGGCCACGACCTTCCGGTACTCCGCCTCCGTGAACGCGCGGAAGGTCTGCGACCGGACGTTGCCTTGCGACCCCAGACCCAGGGCCAGCTTTGCAACCGTCTCATCGTTCGGCAGTTCCGCGATCAGCACGATGTCGTACTGTCCCATGGTCAGGTAGAACCCCTTCACCTCGCCGCCGGCCTTGCGATAGGCCTCCTTGGCGGCGTCGAGACGCGCCGGGCCGTTCTTAGCGGCGGCAATCCCTTGCTGAGTGTAGGTGAGGAGCGAGATGTAGGTGGGCATGAGGTCTCCAGGATTGGAGGGACCGGCGGTAGGACGCGAGAATGCGGGGAGAAGGTGTGGTCCGCGCACTGGTCACGCCAGGGTCGGGAGGACATAACGGGAGTACCGCAAGCCCCGACATAGTGATCCCACACGGACCGATCCGAGCAGGGAGAGTGGACTCAGGCGGTTCCGGCCGCGCGACTCGAGCCTGGCCGGCGTGGCAGCCAGCGCGGGACCCGGGCGACATAGACGTCGAAGGCGTAGCCGAAGGTCCTGCGGAGTACCGGCTCTTCGTAGGTCACCACCCGCAGGTGAAACACCCCCCAGACGATGATGGCGTAGAAGAAGAGAATGCCCGCCTGCCACAGCGCCGCTTCGCCCAGGATGCAGAGCAGAACACCGAGATACATCGGGTTTCTGACCCACGCGTGCAGTCCGCTGTGAACCAGCTCCCGCGGGGCGTCCCACGGGGCCGGCGTCCCGCGTCCGACGGTGCCGAATTGCCAGGTCGTCGCGGCATAGGTGATCACGCCGAGCCCGAGGAGGGGCAGGCCGAGCCAACGGGCAGGGCCAAGGGAAAGCGGCAGCGAGTGAGCACCGGTGCGCAGGAGATAGGGCACCAGGCCGGCCACGGTGCCCGGAAAGACGAGAGTGAAGACCAGTGAGCGAAACCAGAGGGGCATGTAAGTCCTGGTATCAGGCTACTGGCTGGCAGACGCGATGAGCTGACGGAGAGCCACCTCAGCAGGGGCGCCTTCTCTCGAGATCAGCGTGAGCAGGGCGCCACCTCCACCAGGGGCAAAACTGTCGATCGTGGCGCCATCCCACAACCCGGGCTGCAGAGATCCGCTCTGCGCCCGGAGGCCGGGGTCGAGAGCAGGCCCCCGGCTCACTCAACCCGTTGGAGCGCCGGTCGAGCTGCCCCGGATGATGATCGTCGAGAGCATGGTCGCGATCAGGCTCTGAGATCGGCCAGCCAGGGCGAAGACCTCGGCCAGGCAGACCGAGAGGGTTCGCCCGGGCCGCAGGACCCGGCCGGTGGCGAGGAAGGATTCACCGCGGGCCGGAGCCAGCAGGTTGATCTTGAACTCCACGGCCAGGACGTCGGTCCCGGCAGGGGCGAGGGTGAAGGCGGCATAGCCGTTGGCCGAATCGGCCAGACTGGCGATGGCACCGGCGTGCCAGAATCCGTTTTGCTGGGCGAACTGCGGGGCGTACGGTGCCGACAGCTGCACCGTCCCCGGTGCGAGGTGGGTGATCGTGGCGCCCAGGGTCGTCATGAGCGTCTGCCGGGCAAAGCTCTCCCGGACCACCTTCTCGAAAGCGGGATTCCTGGGTTCCCATTGGGGCGGTAATGTCATTGTTGGCAAGGAGTGCTGGCCGAAGTCGAGGAGGACGGCGAACGATACCAGCGGCCCCGGGCTGGTCATCTGTCAGTGAGCAGGCCGTTCACATGCTGTCGCAGGTGGGCAAGGGCCTGGCCCGGGCTCAGGTCCGTGGTATCCAGCACCGGAATATGGAGCGCGTCGGCCTGACCACGGAGGTATGCGGCCCAGGCCATCATTCTGTCGGTCGCCAGCTCGGGCTGTTGGCGGTTGTCTCGGAGCCGGGCTTCACGGACTTCGGTCGAGCAGTCGAGCAGCAGCATTCTACCCACGCCGACCCCGTGCTGCAGGAAGGCCTCGCGTACGGTCGTCGGCCGCACCTGGCCCTCGAGCAGGGCCAGGTGCGAGCCATCCCTGGCCGAGGCCAGGGTCGAGATCCAGCGATGAGTCGTGGCGATCTGCCATCCGTCCGGGGACCCGTGATCCGCGATCATCTGATCCAGGGAAGGCACCCCGACCGAGTCGAAATAGTGGCAGCGAACTCCCGGCGGGGCCTCTCCCTCCAGCGCTCGAAGGAGGGTGGTCTTCCCCGAGCCGGAGGCGCCGGTGATCACCAGAATCGCGGGTCGAGGCATGAGGTACCTGCTGGAGGAGCGGCCGAGCAAGGCTGCAGCTCAGCGTGGTCCGATCAGTCCTGCCCCGCCAGAAACTACACGTGTCTCGGGTCGGGCATGGTGCTCAGGCTCAGGTGACTTACCAGTACCAGATGAACTGACCTAGCTCCGCCTCGACGGTCGAAGCGGCGAGTTGGATGGTGGCCGCGGCGCAGGAGTCGGCCCCGGCCTGGTCGAAGTCCACCGCCTGGACTCCGCACGGGTTGATCACCGTGTAGTTCACGCTGGTGTGCCCAACGACCACCAGGGCATGGCCCTGCGCCTGCCTCACCGAAGTGAGAATGACCGGCGACCACTTGAGGGCATGCCTGATGTTCTTCCCCTGCGGCCCCTGCAGCGAGCGGATCCCGATCTGTCGGTAGAAGGAGTCCATCTGCTGCTCCGAGAGCCCGGAGTTCATCCGCGCGTACGCGCCGGCCCTGGTGGCGTAGTTCGTCCAGGACTGCGTGGTGGTGCGGTTGCGCCAGCCCCACAGCATGCGGCCGCACGCCTCCCAGCAGAGGTTCAGAGTGCTCTGCGAGATGACTGGTACCTGCCAGGCCATGGGACAGCCCTCCCCTCGAACTCCCGAAGCTCCCGGTATCGGCGGCATCACCGGCCGCACGGGCTGAGCCAGCCCGTTGTCATACTACGTCGTGGAAGGGGGCTTCTTCTCAGCCCGGGGCGGCTGGAGGGACATCAATCGTGACGGGCGGGATCCGGAGAGAGGAATTCAGGGAAAGCCGGCGTGGGGGCCTACAACTCCCAGAGGGCCATGAGCAGGCCGTACCGCTTGCTGGCCGCCAGGGCACACGCCTCTTCCAGACATGCCAGCTCGGCCAGCAACGCTTCCGCCTCCGCCGACAGCTCCTGGGGCGATGGCGGGGCTGATCCGGCCGCAGAGGAGTGGGTGAGCGACCGGTGACGAACATGGGCCTCGACCTGAGAGGCGGTGATCCGTCCGAGCGACTGGAGCAGCTGCTCGGTCAGGGTCGATGACAGGCCGTGGGCCCCGTGATCGGCGACCGTGGGGTAGGCGAAATCAGCGCCCTCGGGTGTCAGCGGGGAGTAGTTCGGGGGTGCGGCCGGATCGGCGGCAAGGAGCGCGGCGATATCCCGCCAGTGCTCCTGGAGCCACATGTCCGCCATGCTGCGGCGCTGGCGAAGCCACTTCTGCAGGGTTTTCGGTGCACCCGTAAAGGCACGGAGATCCGAGTCGGGAGCGAGGTACAGCCGCATGCTGATGCCCATGGGGCACCGGAGGATGGAGGGAGCGACGAAAAGGAGTCGTTGAACCTCTGTCTTCTAATATAGAACGCCCTCCGGGAGCCCACACAAGCGGCCAGGCTACTCCTCGCGCCTCGACTTGCGGGCCTTGTGCTTGCGCCGCTGGGCCGCGGCCTTCTTCAGCTTGCGCGCAAGGCTGGGCTTCAGGTAATGGCGCCGTGCCCGGAGCTCCTTGAGGATCCCGGCGCGCTGCACTTTCCGCTTGAACGCCTTGAGGGCGAACTCGATGCGGTCGGTATCGGAGAGAATGACTTCTGGCATCAGCTACCTCGCTGTATGGGCCCGGACTACTCAACGGGCAGGGCCGGCCCGCCCTGAGGCAAGCCGGCCCGGCATGCACGTCGTGACCTTCGTCAGACTTTAGAGCTTGACGACCTTCTCAGCGGCCGGGCCCTTCTGGCCCTCGACCATGTCGAACTCGACCTTGTCGCCCTCGGCGAGGCTCTTGAAGCCCTGCGCCTGAATCGCCGAATGATGCACGAAGCAATCCTTCTGGCCATTCTCGGGGGTGATAAAGCCGAAGCCCTTCGCGTCGTTGAACCACTTCACTGTGCCGGTGGTACGCATGTTGACCTACTCCTGTATGGGTGTAATCGGAGTCCGGTCAAGCCCGTACCTTCCGACTACGTGGTTTTTCGTGATCTTCAGGCCCTCACGATAGGCCTTCCCGCGATACACCCCAGGGCAGCAGCCCCGGTTTCAGGGGAAACACAAAGGGGCCGGCGCCCAGGCCAGCCCCTGCATTGATTGCTGGAAGTTGCACCGTAGACAGGCGCAACGGACCGCGCTGAAGATAGGCAGGTCGCCCCGAAAAAGCAAATGTGCGCCCAGGGAGCCCCCCAGGCGGCTCCGAGGGGGGGCGGCTAGTACCCCGCCGGCTTGGCGTGCTGCGGGTCGTCTTCGGGGTGGACGTAGGTCATGGCAAAGGGACCCATGGCGGTTACGGCCACGATCGTTGCGCCCCGCGCGGAGGCGAAATGGTGCTCCTGCGCCCGGATCGTGCCGGTGTCTCCCACGGCCATCGCCTTGGTCTGCTTGAGGTCCAGCTTGTCCCCCATGCCCACCAGGAAGCTGCCCTGCTTGATCTCCACGTGCTCGTCGGTCGGGTGGAAGTGCGGCGGAATACGATACCCGCCAGGCATGGAGAGCTGGATGGTGAAGAGACCCGCTTTCCCGGGGTCTCCACTCACCACCGCCATCTGGGCGCCCTTGGGGAATACCGCCGGAGCGGGACCCCAGTGCAGCGGTGCCGGGGTTGCGGTGCTCTGCGCCTTCAGCGCAGGGGCAAGCAGGAGAAGGACAGCGGCAGAGGCGAGGGGACGCATGCAGAACTCCGTAGTGGGGATTTCACAGAATGTCTACGAGGTACAACCGGAAGGGAAGGGGGGCGATCGGCCAGGCGTGCGGCTGCGGCGCCAGGCCCGACTCGATGACTCGGGGGCTGGACCGGCGCCACGCCGCCATTAGTTAGGGCCCCACCAGTTGAGCGGACGCCTTACTGGCACCCGGCTCGCCGGGAGCGCGGCGCCTTCGGCCGGCCGCTCCACGGGGCCGAGGGCGTTGTCCATTGCCCAGCGCACCAGGAATTGATCGACCTCGGGCTCGGTGTGGGTCGGATCGCAAGGCATCGCCGGGCAGCGTCTCCCTTCGACCATCAGATACCACATGGCCGGGCGCGCCAGCTGCTTCCGGGGCGTGTTGGCCGGCTGGCCTTCATAGGAGACGAAGTGAAACACGCGCCCATGGATCGTGAGGTGGCGTTGCTGCGGCTTGAAGGCGGACATGGGGACTCGGCTCGGGGATAGCGCCGGAGATGGCGGTCGGGAAACACCGGCCAGGCCGGCCGCAGGAGGATGGCAAGACCCCAACTCACTCTTCGGGCGTGGGCTCCGGCGGGACCGCAGGGTCGGGCGCCGGCTCGTTGAGCGATGCGGCGGCTCGGTCCGCGCGGCGCTCAGCCTTCTCCTGTCGTTTCTGAATCTTGGCCAGCTCCTTCTGCCGCTTCTCAAAGCCATAGTTACGCTTGGGCACGGGACTCCTGGGTTCGAAGGGGAAGGAGCTGAGGACTCCGGGGTGCCCGGAAGGTAACCGGTTGGCGGATGCCCTGCGTGGTTCTTCGAAGCAACCGGCATCGGCCCGCGATCAGGCTAGGCCGCTACCGTCCCGAACAGGCGCCCGACGAGCGCCGTGCAGGCCATTGCCACCGCTCCCCAGAAGGCGACCCGAGCCGCGCCGCGAAACATCGGTGCCCCACCCAGGCGGGCCGCGAGGGCGCCGAGGATCACGAGGAGGAGGAGCGAGCTTCCCATCACTGCGCCCGTCAGGGTGGAGAGCGGGAGCAGAAGCACCAGGATCAGGGGCAGGGCTGCACCCGTCGCGAAAGCGCCAGCCGAGGCCAGCGCTGCCTGGATCGGCCGGGCGCGGGTCACCTCCGACATGCCGAGCTCGTCCCGGGCGTGCGCGCCGAGAGCGTCGTGCGCCATGAGCTGATCTGCCACCTGGCCGGCCAGCTCCGGTGTGAGGCCGCGGGCGACGTAGATCCCGGCCAGCTCGGCTCGCTCGAAGTCGGGGGAAGTCGCCAGCTCGCGCTTCTCCCGCCCCAGGTCCGCCCGCTCGGTGTCGGCCTGCGAGCTCACCGAGACGTACTCCCCGGCGGCCATGGAGAGTGCTCCGGCCACCAGACCTGCCAGGGCGGCGAGGAGGACCGGGTCGCGCGCGGTTTGGGCGGCCGCGACTCCCACGACGAGGCTGCTGGTCGAGATCAGCCCGTCGTTGGCCCCGAGTACCGCGGCCCGCAGCCAGCCGATGTGTTCGGTGCGATGCAGCTCTGCGTGGGTCATGGGGGAGGGGAGCTGCCTGGCTAGAACGCCGGGATGACCGCCGCCAGCTCGTACCCGTGCTTCTGCCTGCCCACCAGGCTGGCCAGCGCTCCTGTCCGAGCCAGCCGATCCTCGGCGAAGAACAGCTCGGCGCGCACCTTCTGCCCGTGGGCCAGAATCTCCTGTTCCGTGCACCCGGTCCCGGAGGTGAGCTGATCCATGAGCTGCCCGTAGGGCTCTGGATGCTGCCTGGCCAGCTCGGGCGCCGACACGGTGAAGCAGGACCGGTCGAATGGGCTGCTCCAGCGGACCGCGAGCGTGCCCGCGCTGGGAGTCGGGCCGGGCACGGCCGGGAAGGCGGCCGCGCGGCGCCTCTTCTCCGCTGAGATCGAAGTGTCCATGACGAAAAGTCCTTTCATCGCTACCAGGCCAGGATGCCGAGCTCGTCCAGGAACGCGGCCACCGGTACCAGAGAAACCAGGCTCGGCTCCTGCTTGAACGCGGTCGTCGCGGCCCGCAACGCGGGAGTTACTGTGTGACCGGTGCGCGCGCGATAGCCGCGGTGCGCGTCGCCCAGCTCGTGAAACACGGCCCGGAGACAGGCCCGTTCGCGGGCGTGGAGCGGATCCGTGGCGTTCCCGGCAACCGGCTCGGCGGCAGAGGTTGTCTTCCGACGGCGACTCCTCGGGCGCGAAGCGGCCGCCCGCCGGTCGAAGGCAGCGCCGGCGAGCGTCAACCGGTCGCGGACCCGTTCCGCGAGAGCGTCGGTCGCGGGTGCGAACCCGGACCCGTTGGTGGAGTCAGGTGTCTCAGCCATTCGGCCCTGCATTGTGAGGGAATTCTGAATGAGCCGCCACGGCGAGTGAACAGGCGGTAGTTGAAGATAGTCTGGTGTACAGCTCGATGGGCGTTATTAAGGATTATCGACTGCCACGAGGGCGAGACGCAGGTTGGGCGAGAGGCCGGTCACATGGGCGTGGATGCGGGAGGCTGGATCTGCTGGTGATCGCGGCTTTGCGCGAGGAGCCGTTCCGTGAAGTCGACCCGCTCGTGCAGTTCCGCGATCTGGCTGCCGAGGTCGGCCCGCACGGCTTCCAGCTCGGCGCGGAGCTCGCCCACTTCGGACGGGAGCTCCCTGCCCAGGCGCTGAGCCCTGAGCCGCAGCCAATAGGCGAAGATCCCGGCCGCGGACGGGATCGACACGGCGAATATCACGATCAGCAGGTCGGCGATGTGAGAGTCCATGCCTGCGCCTCGAGCGAGCGAGATGGATTCTGTAGCCTAGCGCGACCCTCCGGGCGACGCCAGCCCCGCGAGCAGCCATCGCGGCAACACTCACCTGGGCAAACCCGCGAGGTGCGATCAGGCTCGCCATGTCAACGGCGGGAGCGCTGGCCGACAAGCAGGCACGCGACTCCTCCGGCGATCAGGGCTGCTCCGACCCACAGCGGAATGGCCTCCTGCTCGCGAAGGCTCGCCTTGAACTCCCCGATCTCGACCACATCATGTCGCGTGGAGTAGGTCGGACGCCTCCACAGCAGGACCGTTCCGCCCAGGATGAGCACGATACCGACGAAAGGGAGCAAGCGCATACGGCCCGGAGGGAGGAAGTGGAGGAGTACTGCCGTGGACAGTATGGATCGACAGAGAACTAGCGTTCGACTGATGGGACGGATGCCGGATCCAGCCGGGCCAGGAAAACGGTGATGCTCGAGCTGGTGCCCAGCGCCCGGCCATAGGCATACCGCACCCGGGCGGCCACGAGGCGTTCGGGCGGGAACGGGATCTCCGCGTGCGGCGGACCGCCACTGGGAAGCCAGCTCCAGTCCGCGGACCAGGGCCCGGGGCCGGCCACGCTGACTGCGACATAGTCCCCGGCGGCGGGGGAGGCCGGGTGCCCGTCGCGAGCGACCTCCGGAGGCACAACGACGTTCGCAGCCGCGAGGGTCAACGCCGAGAGTTGATTCCCGGGCCGGAGAGCCGCGACGATCATCTCCCCCAGGAGAGGGAGGAAGTCCACGTCCTCGGTGGCTGCTTCCCAGGGCTCCGGCGGAGCCTCGGTGCGCATGAAGCCGTGAGCGCGGAGCAGTGGCGGGAGCAGCATGCGCGGGGAGACCGCCTACGCGGTGGTTCAGTCGGCGGTGGAAGGCTTCGACGCGGGCCGCCGAAGGGGAACGTACCGGACCTGGACTCCGCCGGGTCCCTTCAGCCGGGTGAGAAACCTGATCTCGGGATCGTAACCGACTTCAACAGTGTCGGAAGCGACCCAGCGCACACTCAGATACTGAGCCCAGCGACGTGGATCTTCCGGACCGGAAGCATCGAACAGACCGATCGATGAGGCGTCTTGCACTGAGTAGAGCTCCAGATCGAACGTCGTCTCGCTGATGTGGCTGCACGCCCGGAGCTGCAGGTACGGTGATGGCAAATGCAGGGTGTCGGGACCCGGGAATACCGTGACGATGCAGCCGCTTCCCGGGAGGGCCGGAACCGAAGGCTGGCGAAGGTGGGCCACGATCGTGACCATGCCGAGGAGAACCGCCATACCCGCCAGCATGAGATAGAACCGGGAAAGCAGGATCGATGGTCCGGTCACCGTGGAGTCGGCACCTTGCCTGGGCTGGGCAGCTGACTCGGATCCCTGGCCTGGGTCAGCAGGCGTTCGGTGAAATCCAGCCGTTCGTGGACCTCGTCGAGCTCCTTGCGAAGCTGCGCCACCTGAGACGCGAGGTCATCGGTGTCGTGCGATCCCGCACTTCCTGCTCTGAGCTTGGCCTCCTCGATTCGGAGCCGCCAGATTTTCGTGAGGCCGCCTATGACGATGGCGGAAACCGGAATCATCAGGGCGAGAATCGGGATGAATAGAGCGAGCACGCTCTTGTCCATACGCGACTGGCCTCCCGTGGGGAGCCGGCGTGGGCCGTCCTGGAGCGGGACGGCGCGCGGGCCGGATGCCTCAATGTTGGTCGGCAGCGGGCCGGGGGGCAAGCGAAGCGATTTGCCGCACTCTCGGCGGACCAGGCCGTCCACCGTGCTGGCGGTTTCTCACTCGATGTCGCCGGAGGCGGTAGCGGCCAGCGGAAGGAGCGTCTGGACTACACTGATGATGCCGCCGATGCTGACCGGTCGATGAATGACCCGATGCCATGATCCCGCAGGCGTCCCTTCCCCCGCCGGGGCCAGCAGCAGGGCGATCGGGTTCCCGTGCATGCGGAGCAGCTGGGCCACCGCGCTCTCCTCATGTCCGAGGACCGGACGATCGACAATCACCAGCCGCACCGGACCGCGCTCTGGATCGCTGACAGGTAGAGCAAACGCCTCAGGCACACTCCGCGCGCCGACGGCATCGTAACCTGCATCCAGCAGGGCCGCGCGCAGCAGCGCCCTGGGCCACTGGTCCTCCATTATGACAATGACCCTGGGCGGGGGCCCTCTTCCGGGAGCGGGCTGCATGCCCGGAGGACTTACACGACGGGCTCGCCTTGGCAAGGCGGGAATCGAGGTGCGCGCCCCCCGCGGTCAGGGGGAGGGGGGGCGGGGGTCACAACTCAGAATCGCGTAGCGCACCAGATCTTCGAACCGGTCGTCCTTCCAGACGTGCTGCCGGTTGGTCCCCTCGCACCGCATCCCGATCTTCTCCATGACCCGGCCCGAGGCGGGATTGCGGAGCAGGTGAGTCGCGTAGATCCGATTCAGCCCGAGGGTCTCGAAGCCGAACGCCAGAACGGCTTGTGCGGCCTCGGTCGCGTAGCCCTGCCCCCAGAAGGGGACTCCTACCCAGTACCCGAGTTCGGCCCGCCGGTGGAGTGGCTCCAGTCGCAGGCTGATCGCACCGATGAGGGCGCGATCGGGAAACGAAATGGCGAGCACCGCCAGCTCGTTGCGCGTGAAGGCCGGGGCATGAGAAGCAATCCATGCCTCGGCCATTCCATCCTCGTAGGGATGAGGAATGTTGAGGGTGGTACTGGCCACCTCACTCGCTCCGGCAAGCCGCTGGACGGCCGCTGCGTCCGCCATCGTAAACGGGCGGAGGACCAGGCGGGCGGTGCGGAGGGCAGGAAGTTCAGCCACGCGAACCCCATTCCCTTCCTTCGCAACAAACAACCCAGCCGAGGGAGGAAGCACATCCGCTCCTCGGCGCGTTGGCCCAGCTGTCGGCATCGGGCGAGGGGTTCAGCCGGTCCGGCGCGAGAGAGCCGGGACAACCTCCACCCACTCGGCCGGCGGGGGCACGAACTGTGTGTCCGCCGCGAGCTCTTCAAAACACACATTCACGGCCCGGGTGTCGGTACGGGTGCGGTGGACTGTACCGGCGGGAACCGTGACGATCTGGCCGGCATCCACGCGCAGCGTGGGAGCGTCGGGGAAATCGATGAAGAGATGGCCTTCGACAACCAGGAAGAGCTCGTCGGAGCGGGGGTGATAGTGCCAGGGGTAGGATCCGTCGAGAACTGCGAGCCGGAGGCAGTGCTGGTTGACGCGGTTCAGGACCACGTTGTGGTAGGAGCCGGGCAGGGAGTGTGCTTCGACCAGGAGGTCGAGCACCCGGAGCTGAGGATAGCGGACCGGCTCGTTGACGTAGGCCTCAGCCGTCGGCGCTGCGCTGATTACAGTCATGGGAGACCCTCACGTTCGGAGGAAAAGGCGCGGACCCAGCAACCATAGCTGTGAGGAAAGGGAAGCGCGAGCCGGCGGCGTTCTGGGGCCCGAGATTGAGACAGAACCGGCGCGGCTGTCGTGTCAAAGGCCTGGAGGCCGGCCACCGCCCCGCTGCGGGTTCCGAGTTGGAGCAGGCGCCTCGTGCCCGGCCGCGCGAGTTAAACGCGGCATAAGCTGCAGACCGGTGCGCGGGGGGGCAAGCCAGCCGGACGCAGGCGGCCGGAAACCAGCGGTGCGGACCAGTGGGAGGCGGCGGCACGGGGGTCGCAGCCAGGAGGACAATGTCACTGGGCGCGGGCCGGTAGCCGGAGTTCCTGCCATTCCACCCGCCGCTCGCACACCGCGTCGCGCAGCTGGCGTTCCCGCCCGGAGAGTGCGGAGCCTCCGGTCTTGATTTCCATGAAGACCACCCGGCGCAGGGCGCCTTCGTCCAGCCCATCGAACACGACCAGGTCGACCGGAGAGCCGAGAAACCGGGCATCCTTCGGATTGAAGCCGAAGCCCGGGAGGAAAGGCACGAGTTGCTCCTGGACCCTTCCTGCGATCACTGCATGACTGCGCAGAATCGCGTCCTGCCGAGCTCGCCGGACGTAGCCGACCCGCCACAGGAGGAAGTAGACCAGGGTCAGGAGCGCGCCGAGGACGGTTCCGAGAACCAGGCCGAGGAGGAGGTCAGCGCGGGGAATGTCGAACATGCGGGCCTGGGCGGGAGAAGGGTGAAGACGTGGCCAGCGAAATTGCTTCAAGGCTCGTGGCGACGCCCGCGGCCGGCCCTCCGCAGGGTGTATACTTCTGGTGCAGTCCCCTCCGCCGCCCTGCCACTCCCGGAGGCTCTCCGGACCCAAGGTTTCACAATGGTTGCCCGCGCCGACGGCTTCGAGGGGAGGTACATCGTTGTTGCCGATGAAGACCGTTCCATTGCCAACCTTGTGATCGAGACCCTCCTCGGCGAGGGTCACGCCGTCTTCCTGGCCTACGACGGCCTCTCGGCCACCCACCTAGCGCTCGGCCTGAAGATCTGCGATCTCGTCATCAGCAACACCCGGGTCGGCGGTGTGGCCGGCGTGGATCTGATTCAACACTTGCGCAGGCAGCTGCCGTGGCTCCCGGTTCTCTACCTCGCCAATCAGCAGCGATCCACCCCCGAGCTGGAACGCCGGCTTCCCAGGAATGTGACCATCCTGCGGGAGCCGTTTTCGGCCGAGGAACTGCGTGTCGCCGTCCGGCCGCTGCTGAGGCAGTCCTGAACCAACAGGGGAATTGAGCCCACCTCGTCGACCGGGTGATCCGCGCCGGCTCAGGTTGGTTTGAGTCGCGAGACATGGCCTGCCACGGGCGCTGCGGGACGGACGCGGACGACTCC
>Ga0326730_1000135_pt1 | contig 22311 bp, 23 predicted proteins | sample MHFSIPfraction_3_FD_207740 | JGI IMG/M metagenome (GOLD analysis project Ga0326730, IMG submission 207740) | Lab enriched peat soil microbial communities from Michigan Hollow, Ithaca, NY, United States - MHF7AN SIP fraction | ecosystem: Environmental > Terrestrial > Soil > Wetlands > Peat...
GCGCGCACGAGATCGTCGAGCGCGCGCAAGGTCTCGTCGATCGGCGTGAACGGATCGAAGAAGTGCGTCTGGTAGAGGTCGATCACGTCGGTGCGCAGTCGGCGCAGGCTCGCTTCGACCGCGCGCTGAATGTGGAAGCGCGAGAGACCCACGTCGTTCGTGCCCTCGCCCATCTTGCCGCGGCACTTCGTCGCGAGGAACACGCGATTGCGTAGGCCCCGCGTCTCGAGCCAGTTCCCGATGATCTCCTCGGTGCGACCGACGCTCGCCACGCCGCCGCCGAGCGGATACACGTCCGCGGTGTCGAAGAAATCGACGCCTGCCGCGAACGCTTTGTCGAGGATCGCGAACGAGGCGGGCTCGTCGGCCTGCACGCCGAAGGTCATCGTACCCAGGCACAGCGAAGGTACGCGGATGCCCGTCCGTCCCAGGGGTCGTCTGTCCATGAGAGCCTCCCTCGCTAGAATCGTCGCATGTCGCGCGACGTGAAGGACTGGGAGGAGGTGGAGCGCGAGCTCCTCCAGGACTGCCGAGTCTTCACCGTGAGCCGCATGACGTCGCGCTCCCCGCACACCGGGAAGGCGCACCCATTCTACCGGATCGACTCGTCGGACTGGGTGAACGTCGTCGCGCTGACGCCGCAGGACGAGCTCGTGATGGTGCGCCAGTACCGGCACGGCGAGGGGCGAGTCACTCTCGAAATCCCCGGCGGCCTGGTCGATCCGGGTGAGTCGGCGGCGACCGCGGCCGCGCGCGAGCTGCTCGAAGAGACCGGCTACCGAGCCGAGTCCGTCGCCAGGCTCGGCGTCGTCAATCCCAATCCGGCGCTGTTCGGGAATCGCACCGAGACGTTCGTCGCGCGCGGCGCGCGGCGCGTGGCCGAGATCGAGAACGGACAGACGGAGGAGACGATCGTCGAGCTGGTGCCCAGGGATCGGCTTCGCGAGACACTCCTCGCGGGCCGAATCACGTCGGCGCTGGTGGTCGCGGCGCTCTACTGGTTCGAGCTGGAGCGCGCGCGATGACCATGAAGCCGCGCATGCCGCTCGGCGAGTTTCTGGTCGCGTACCTGCGGCGCATGGGCGTGACTCACTTGTTCGGTCTGCCCGGCGACCTCGTGCTCGGCTTGTTCCAGAGTCTGGCGCGCGATCGGGCGCTCGAGATCGTCACCTTCTCGCACGAGCCCGCGGTCGGCTTCGCGGCCGACGGCTACGCGCGCGCGACACGCCGGCTGGGCGTGATCTGCGTGACCTACGGCGCCGGCGGGCACAACATCGTGAACCCGGTCGCGGCCGCGTATGCGGAGCGCGTGCCGCTGCTGGTCATCTCGGGCGGGCCCGGCGCGGCCGAGGCGCGCATGTCGAGCATCCACCACCAGGTGAAGTCACTCGACTCACAGCTGCGCGTGTTCGAGGAAGTGACTTGCGACGCGCGCCGCATCCAGCACCCGGAGCGCGCGGCGCTCGAGATCCACGAGCTCATCACGAACGTGATGCGTGAGCTGCGCCCCGGCTATCTCGAGATTCGCCGCGACCAGGTCGAGCTCGAGATCCCCGTGCCCGACGAGATCCGCAACTGGAACGGCGCGCTGCCGCGACCCAGGTCCGACCCGCAGAGACTCTCCGAAGCGCTGCGCGACACGGTCGAGCGGCTGCAGCGCGCCGAGCGCCCGGTGCTGATCGCGGGGGTCGACTTACACCGGGTCGGCGCGCACGGCGACTTTCTGCGCCTCGCCGAGAAGCTCGAGTGCGCGGTCGCGACGACGATGCTCGCGAAGGGCGTCTTCCCGATGGACCACCCGCTGCACCTGGGCATCCAGATCGGCCCGTTCGGCGCGGAGCCGATCCAGAGGCGCGTGGCCGCGGCCGACCTCGTGATCGAGCTCGGCACGCAGCACACCGACATCAACCTGGGCCGCAAGCCCGAGATCGCGCCGCCCGAACGCACCATCTGGGCCGAGCCCGAGCGCGTGTCGATCTCGTTCCACCAGTACCAGGGCGTGATGCTCCACGAGCTGGTGCGCGGGCTCGCGGACTCGGTGCTGCCGTGCTTCCACGAGAAGGTCGAGTATTTCGACAATCTCGTGCGCACGCCGTTCGAGGCGAGCGCGCAGGCCAAGCTCACGACCAACGACTTACTCGTCGAGGTGAACGAGTTTCTCGCGCGCCACCCGGGCCTGTTGGTCGTGGCCGAGTCCGGAGACATGCTCTTCGGCGGGCTCGAGCTGCGGCTGCGCGGCGGAATGTATTTCGCGCAGGGTTTCTACGCGTCGATGGGCTTCGGCGTGCCCGCCGCGCTCGGCGCGCAGCTCGGCACCGGCGTCCGCCCACTCGTCCTCTGCGGCGACGGCGCGTTCCAGATGACGGGCATGGAGATCTCGCATGCGCCGCAGCACGGTCTGAACCCGATTTGCGTCGTAGTGAACAATGCGGGCTGGGGGATCTTCCGGCCGGTCGTCGAGCGCCAGGAGCTACTCGACGTTCCCGCGTGGCCGTACGCGGAGCTCGGCCGCGCGCTCGGCGGAGAAGGCCTCCGCGCGACCACGCGCGGGGAGCTGCGCGCTGCGCTCGCGGCCGCGTTCGCCTCCGAGCGCTTCTCGATCGTCGAGGCGGTCACGCCGCCGGACGATCTCTCGCCGATCTCGCGCCGCTACATCACGACGGGCGCGAGGCGGTAGGCAACTCGAACGCAGCCCGAGGCGATCGGACGACGCGGATCGCCGCTCGCACCCGGTTTGCACCCCCCGGGTGACACCATTCCGCGGCCCCAGTAACTCTTGTAGCAACGCGCCAAACGACCGCATACTACGCGGGCATACAGGCGGTCGAGTTCCGCCAGGTCTTCGGCAGCAATTCGGCCCCCCTCACCCCCGCGGACGTCTGCCGCCTCCTCCACGCGGATGGGGCACGCTGGCTGGAGTGGATCGAGGGCCACAGCCAACTGGAGTTTCCCGGAATGACGTGGCTCGAGCACGAGGGCTCGTTCGCGGACTGCGAGCGGGTCTACCCCGACCGTCACATTTCTGTGTGGCGTGTAGGGACGAGCGCGCCTGGCGGCGGAAACTGATTCGTGACAGGGGAGGGAACATGCTGTCCGTGATCATCCCGGTATTCAACGAGGCCGACACGATCGAGGAGCTCGTCGCGCGAGTGCGGAGCGCCCCCGTCGAGAAGGAGCTCGTCGTCGTCGACGACGGCTCGAGCGACGGGACGCGCGACGTGCTGAAGCGCATGGAGAGCGCGCCGGATCTCCGCATCTACTACCAGGATCGCAACCGCGGAAAGGGCGCCGCGCTGCGTCGCGGAGTCAGCGAAGCGCGCGGAGACTACGTGATCTTCCAGGACGCCGATCTCGAGTACGATCCGAACGAGTATCCCCGGCTGCTGCGGCCGATCCTCGAGGACAAGGCGGACGTCGTCTACGGTTCGCGCTTCGTCGGCGGCGAGTCACACCGCGTCCTCTACTACTGGCACTATCTCGGGAACCGGATGCTCACCATGCTGTCGAACATGCTGACCAACCTGAACTTGACGGACATGGAGACCTGCTACAAGGCATTCCGGCGCGAGGTCCTGCGCTCGTTCACGATCGAAGAAGATCGCTTCGGCGTCGAGCCGGAGATCACGGCGAAGGTCGCGCGCGGCGGCTGGCGAGTGTACGAGGTCGGCATCTCTTACTCGGGCCGCACCTACGAGGAAGGCAAGAAGATCGGCTGGCGCGACGGCATTCGCGCCGTCGTCTGCATTCTTCGCTACAACGTCCTTCGCTGACGGCGTTCAACACCGCGCCCTCCAGCTCCGATTCGCGAGTCATCGGTGGGGAAGTCGGAATGCTCGAAGGCGCGTCCGCGTTCCTGCGCAGTCACACGGAGCTGTGTCTCTCCGTCGTGCTCCTCGTGGCGCGTCTCGCCGACATTCTCTCGACGCGCCTCGCGACTCCGACGCTGCGCCTCGAGGCGAACTTGCTGGTACGCAAGCTGGGCTGGCCGTTTGCGTGGGCGACGGCGCTCCTCTGCGTTCTTCCGTACGTCGCGGACTGGGGCTCCGCCGTCGCCATCCCGATGATCGTCGCATCGTTCTTCGTCGCCTCGCAGAATCTCTCGCGCGCGTGGATGATGCGGGCGCTCGGCGAGGAGGAGTATCTCGCCTTCATGCGCCGCGCCTTCGCGAAGGCGCGGCCCGCGCTGGTGTACGGCTCGATCGCGGTCTCGAGCTCGCTGATCGCGAGCGCCGGCCTTCTTCTGCTGCTGTTCTATCCGCAAGGCGACGCGCGGGCGCACTACTTCGCGCTCGGGATCGTGCTGTACGCGGGTGCGATCGCCCTGCACGGGTCGGTCGCTGCGCGCCGCACGTTCCGTTCGCTCCGGCGTGCCTGAGTCACTCGGCGACGCGTCGCCCTTCGATCGTCATCACCCAGCCGACGCCGCGCTGGCGGAGCTCCGCGGTGTAGATGGAATCGCGCCGCAGCTTGCGCGACGCGAGCGTCGCGATCGCGGTCGCGAGCACGAGCGGCAGCACGATCGCGTAGTCGCCCGAGAGCTCGAAGACCATCACCGCCGCCATCAGCGGCGCGTGAGTCGTCGCCGCGGTCGCCGCGGCCATTCCCACCAGCGCGTATCCGCCGGGCGGACCGATCTGCACGCCGAGACTCGCGAGCGCAGCGGCGTAGAGGAAGCCGATGGCTCCGCCGACCAAGAGCGTCGGCGTGAACACGCCGCCCGGATTTCCCGACGACACCGAGGCCGTCGTCGCGAGACACTTTCCGACCAGTAGCATCGCGACGAAGCCGATCGACAGGCGCGCGTCGAGGAGTGAGTTCAGCGGCTCGTAGCCGTTGCCGGCGACCTCGGGAATCACGGCCACGACCGCGCCCGCGAGCGCGCCGCCGAGCGCCGGGCGCCAGGGCAGAGTGAGTCGCGCGTCGCGAAAGCGCTCCTCGCCGAACGACAGCAGGCGCATGAACGCCTGGGTCCCGAGCGCCGCGACCAGACCGAGCGCGGCGAACGCGAGCAGCTCGAACGGCGAGCCGAGCTGAAACGCGCGCTGCCCGTAGATCGGCCCCTCGCCGACGACCGCGCGCGTCAGCGCGGTGGCGATGGCGGTTGCGATGAGCGCCGGGAGGATCGCGTCGAGCACGACGACGCCCGTCACGACCTCGAGCACGAAGAGCACCGCCGCGAAGGGCGTGTTGTAGGCGGCACCGAAGCCGGCCGCCGCTCCGGCCGCGATCAGGAGGCGCGTCCGCTCCGTGTGCAGTCCGAGCCGGTCGCCGACGAGCTTGCCCGCGGCGCCGCCGAACTGGATCAGCGGACCCTCGCGTCCGATCGACCCGCCCGAGACGATCGCGAGCCACGACGCCGCCGACTTCAGCAGAGTGACTCGCATCGGCAGATCGACCTTGCCGAGAACGACCGCCTCCATCACGTTGCCCACACCTTGCCCGCCGCGCCCGCGCGTCACGAGCAGACTCAGCGCGCCCCCCAACAGGCCGCCGAGCGCGGGCAGGGTGAGTCGCGCCCAGAGGGGTGCGCCGCGCATGGCCGAGACGACGTCGCCCGCGCCCGAGAGCTGTCTCAGCACGAACGCCAGCGACGCGCGGAAGCCGACCGCGAACGCTGCGGCCGCGACCGCGACGACGACGACTCCGACCGCGAAGCGAGAGCGGGCGAACCAGTCGTCGCCCTCGACCTCTCCCGGCCCCACTGCAGCCACGCGCGGACTCTATCATTCGCTGCGGAGAGGGTGACCATGCGCGAGCAACACCGCGGACCTCGCCGCGCCGCATGCTTTTTCGCGTTGGCGCTCGTCGCCGCGCTCGGCTGCGCGAGCGCGGTACCGCTGCGCGTCGGGACGAGCGGCGACTACGCGCCGTTCTCGAAGGACGGGCAGGGCTTCGACATCGAGGTCGCGAAGCTGTTCGCGGACCAGCTCGGGCGGCCGCTCGAGTGGGTGCCGTTTCGCTGGCCCGAGCTCGCGGAGGGCGCGGCCCGCGGCGACTTCGACGTCGCGATGAGCGGAGTCACTTGGCGCGCGGACCGCGACGTGGGCGGCTGGCTCTCGCTTGCGGTCGCGCAGGGCGGTCCGTGTTGGATCGGGCCGCCCGAGCCGAAGTCCGTCGCCGTGAATCGCGGCGGCGTGCTCGAGGGCTTCGCGCGCGCGCGCTTCCCCAAGGCGCGCGTCGTCGCCGTCGACGACAACACCTCGCTGCCCAGCCTGCTCGCGCGCGGCGAGGTCGAGGCGATCGTCACCGACAGCTTCGAGATCGCGCACTTCCGCCGGCCGGGTGACACATCTCTGTGTGTGGCAGAGGGCTTCCGCAAGGTCTACTGGGTCGCGCCGGCGAGCGCCGAGGAGCTCGGCCCCGCGCTCGACGCGTTCTTGCGCGAGCGCGAGCCGGAGCTGCGCGCGCTGCGCGAGAAGTGGTTCGGCGTGCCGCAGCCGCGCGACGCGACCGACCACGTCGTCGATCTCGTGGCGCGCCGGCTCGAGCTCATGGAGTGGGTCGGCGCCTGGAAGCGCGCGCACGGGAAGGCGATCGAGGATCTCGCGCAGGAGGCGCGCGTGCTGGACGCGGTGGACAAGCGCGCGGCCGAGCTCGGGCTCGAGCCCGCGGGCGTGCGGCGCCTGTTCGAGCTCGAGATCGCGCTCGCCAAGCGCATCCAGGCGACGACCGAGAAGGCCGTGGCGGCGCTCGACCTCGACACAGAATTGCGTCCCGCGCTCGCGCGACTCTCGGACCGACAGCTCGATGCGCTCGCGAAGGCGGCACCCATGGCGCAAGAGTCGTTCGATCCCGGCGCGCTGGCACCGCTCGCGCCGATCCTGTCGAGCGACGAGATCGCGAAGCTCGCGAGCGCGCTCGCCGGTGTCTCCCGCGCGAAATGAAGTCATTGCCCAATCGCACGGGCAGGCACAAAATCTGCTCGGGGCGTGAGCTGGAGGCCGAGATGGGCCTGATCGCAGAGCTCCTCGCGAAGCGCTCTCCGGTGCTGCACATCGTGAGTCCGGAGCAAGTGGTCCTCGACGCAGTGGCACTCATGGCGGCGCGCCGCATCGGCGCGGTGCCGGTGGTCGAGAACGGACGGCTGGTCGGCATCTTCAGCGAACGCGACGTCGTGCGGCGCGTCGTCGCGCCCGGCCGCGCCGCGGAGAAGACGCGCATCGCCGAGGTGATGACGCCGGATCCCGTCACCGCCGCGCCCGGCGACGAGCGCGCGCTCGCGATGCGCAAGATGGAGAACATCGGCTGCCGGCACCTGCCCGTGGTCCAGCACGGCGCGGTGGTCGACATGCTCTCGATCCGCGACCTGCTCTTCGACGAGCTCGAAGCGCGCTCCGAAGCGGTCGAGTCACTGCGCCGCTACATCGGCGGGAGCTACTAGCCCGAGCCCGCAGCCAGCGGGCGTCCATCGGGCGCTCCTCTTCGCGGGCGCGGACGGGGCCCGGAGTCGCTATCGTGAGCCACCCCATGCGGCTCGCGCTCGCCCAGATCAACACCACGATCGGAGACTTCGCCGGGAACCTCCGCAGGATCCGCGCGGCGGTCGAGCGGGCGCGCGCGGAGCGCGCCGACGTCGTGATCCTGCCCGAGCTCGCGGTCTGCGGTTACCCGCCCGGCGACCTGCTCGAGCGGCCGAGCTTCCTGCGTGACCAGACGCGCGCGCTCGAGGAGCTCGTGTCCGCATCCCGCGACGTCGCGATCCTGACCGGCGCGGTGCTGCCCGCGCCGCAGGGCCCGCCGAAGCGACTCTCGAATGCGGCCGTGCTGCTCGACCGCGGCGAGATCGCGCACGTGCAGGCGAAGACTCTGCTCCCGACTTACGACGTCTTCGACGAGGCGCGCTACTTCCAGCCCGCCGCCGAGCGGCGCGTGATCGAGTTCCGCGGGCGGCGCGTCGGCATCGCGATCTGCGAGGACGTGTGGAGCGGGAAGTTCTGGGGCGCGCGCCGCCCGTATCCGGTCGATCCCGTCGAGGAGCTGGTGACTCGCGGAGCGGAGGTGATCTGGACGATCTCTGCTTCGCCCTGGAACGCCTCGAAGATGGCGCTGCGCGAGGCGATGCTGCGCGACGCCGCGCGCCAGCACCGCGTACCGATCGTGTTCGTGAATCTCGTCGGCGGCAACGACGAGCTAATCTTCGACGGCACCAGCTTCGTGGTCGACCGCGACGCGCGCGTCGTGACTCGGCTGGCGCGCTTCGCGGAGGACTTCGCGATCGTGGATCCGTTCGAGGTGAGTCGTCCCGAGGCACCGCCGCTCGAGTCCGACGCGGAGCTGCTCGAGCGCGGGCTCGTGCTGGGCCTGAAGGACTATCTGGGGAAGCTCGGCCTGCAGAGCGCCGTGATCGGTCTGTCGGGCGGGATCGACTCGGCAGTCACTGCGCACCTCGCCGTGCGCGCGCTCGGTCCGGCGAACGTCGCCGGCCTGCTCATGCCGGGACCGTTCTCGTCGGAGCACTCGATCACGGACGCCGATGCGCTGGCGCGCAATCTGCGCATCGAGACGCGCACCGTGCGCATCGACTCGATCTACAAGTCGTATCTCGAGCAGTTCCGCCATATGTTCGGCCCGCGCGAGAGCTATGGACTCACTCAGGAGAACGTGCAGGCGCGCATCCGCGGAGCGCTGCTGATGGCGGCGTCGAACGCGGAGAACCGCATCGTGCTCGCGACCGGGAACAAGAGCGAGCTCAGCATGGGCTACACCACCTTGTACGGCGATCTCGTCGGCGGGCTCGCGGTGCTCGGCGACGTGCTGAAGCGCGACGTGTACGCGCTCGCGCGCTTCGCCAACCGAGACGGCGAGCGCATCCCGCACGGCTCGATCGAGAAGCCGCCGTCCGCCGAGCTCGCGGCCGGGCAGAAGGACACTGACTCGCTGCCGCCGTACCCGATTCTCGACGACGTGCTGCACCAGGCGATCGAACTCGGGCTGCCGGGCGACGAGATCGAGCCGCCCGCGGGCGCGACGCGCGAGACGGTCGCGTGGATCCTGCGCCAGATCGATCGCAACGAGTACAAGCGCCGCCAGGCGCCGGTGGTCTTGAAGGTCTCGCAGAAGGCGTACGGCTCGGGCCGGCGCATCCCGATCGTGCACCGCAGCGGCTGGGGCGTATAGGCGAGATGCGCCGCGTTCTCGGGGTCGCGCTCGGTCTCTCCTGCGCGGCGTGCGCGCTCTTCCTGCCAACGCCGGACGACGCGACGCGACTCGCCGCGTGGCAACGCCAAGCGGTGTCGCTGCGCGAGCTCGAGTTCAAGCACGGCGTCGAGTTCCGTTGGGTCACTCGCGAGGAGATGCCCAAGCTACTGACCGAAGAAGCCGGCGCGGATCTCGAGCCGACGCGCGTGGCGCAGGAGCGCGACGTGCTCGCGGCCATCGGCGCGCTCGCGCCCGACGTCGACCTCGCGAAGGAGACCCTCGCGCTCTTCGCGAGTCAGGCCGCGGGCGTCTACAGCGCGACGCGCAACACGCTGTTCGTCATGGACGACTTGAAGGGTCCGCTCCGCGGCCTGCTGCTCGATCCGATCGTGGTTCACGAGCTGACTCACGCGCTCCAGGACCAGAACTTCCCGCAGATACTCGACTTCATGCTCGGGCTGCACCGCGAGGACGACCTGATTCGCGCGCTCTCCGGCACCGTCGAGGGCGACGCGAGCATCACGATGTTCGGCGCGTTCCCGGGCGCCGCGGACGCCAACCGCCTCGAGGTCGCGCAGCGCACGCGCGACGCCATGCTCGCCGAGCTCGAGAACAAAGACTCCGAGATCGGGCGCGCGCCGCGCCTGCTCGCGGTCGGCCTGATCTTCCCGTACGCCTACGGCACGGTCCTCGCCGCGGAGCGCTTCGAGGCCGGCGGCAACGCGAGCCTCGACCAGGCGCTGGTCGACCCGCCGCTCGCCAGCCTGCAGCTGCTCCACCCCGAGACACGCGGGAGCGAGATCGAGTTCGTGCGCCTGCCGCTCGACGCGCTGCGCGCGCACGACGGAATCTCGCGCTGCGAGTTTCACGAGGACAACGTCGCGGGCGCACTCACCGCGCGCGTGATCTTCGAGACGACGCTGAAAGGCGACGCCCTCGAGTCACTCGTCTCGTCCTGGCGCGGCGACCGCTACCTGATGCTCGCCTGCGACGGGAAGTCCGAGCTGGTCTGGTTCACGCGCTGGGACTCGCCGTCGGCCGCCGCGCGCTTCGCCGAAGCGTACCGCTCGCTGACCCCCGGAATCGCCGCCCGCACGAGTCTCTCGGGCCCGGCCGAAGTCACCGTGCGCGACAAGACGGCGCTCGTGCTCACGCCCAAGCTGCGGCCCTTCGCGCGCGAGATCCTCGCGGACGCCACCGTGCGCGGCTACCGCGACCTGCGAACCTGGGTCTCCGACGGCTGCTTTCCGGAGACGGCGTGCCCGACGCGTGAGTCACGGACCCCCTAGGGAGTCAGCCTACGAGCTCTCGCGGCTGAGGCGGGTCTTGTACTTGAAGTATCTCCCGAGCCGCGCGTTTGCCTGCTGGTCGTTGTTCGCCTTGATCGCGCGCTTGAAGGCGGCGAAGTCGCCGTCGCGCGCGAAGCGCTCACCGGCGCCGAGCAGCACGTCGTCGAGCTGGCGGGGCGAGCGGCTGCTCGCCAGCGACTCATAGGCCTTGATGAAGCGCTGCTCGTCGACCCCGAGCTCCGCCAGCGTCCGCCGCGTCTTTCCCCACGTCAGCAGCTTCGGTGCGGTTCCCTTGGCTCTGGGAGTTCTCGGAGCGCGCCTGGTACCGGTTCCCACGGTTTATCTCCTGGTTGGGTTGAAGCGCTCTTCTACCACTTCGCGCTAACCTCCGCTTCGGGCGCCCGTAGCTCAGTTGGATAGAGCGAGGGACTTCTAATCCCTAGGTCGGAGGTTCGACTCCTCCCGGGCGCGCCAGGAACACTCGACTTCTCGCGCACTTGCGCGAGTCACTTATGCTGACTGAACTTGGATCGCTTCGCCCCGGTGAGTCGGCGGAGCAGGATGGGCGCTCTACCAGGATTCGCTGCCCGAGCGCGTCCGCGTGCTCCTCGATCGCTTTCAACTATGTGACATGGCGATCAAGGTCGTTGGGGTGGGCAGCGTCGGTACGGTGTGCTCGGTCGGACTATTCATGGCAGCGGACGACGACCGCTTGTTCCTGCAGATCTAGCAGGCGAACGCGTCGGTCCTCGAGCCCTATCGCGATCACAGGGCGTTCGTGAAGGGCTCAGAGAGGGACGCGTCGAAGCGCACGTTGAGTCCTAAACCGGTTCAACGCGGGCGCGGCTGCTTCTTCTTCCCCAGGCGCGCTGGGCTCTTCGCCGCACCTCGCGCGCGCGGAAGCTTGTCGGCTGTGACATCCGCAGCCACCGCGCCTCCCGCCTCGGCATCCAGCTCGGTTCTGCGTCCCGGGATGGTCGCGGCGGGACGTTCAGCGAACGGTGCTCCGCTCATGAGAGCCATCCCTGCATCCTGCACGTAAGTCGCGCGGCCAGCACTTTGCGCGCCACGTGCACGCGCTTCTCTCAGCAACTCTTCAGGCGGTTGCTCGTCACGGGCGTACGGCGTTGCCTTTCCGATCTCGGTCATCTCTCCGACGTTCGTGTCGAGCACGATTCTGCCGTCGATCTCGACTCGTATGCGCATACGACCTCCCGCTCATCCCAAGACTGCGAATCGTCCCTCGAAGTCGACGCTTCCGCCGGTCAGGTTCTTGACCGTGATCCAGTACGTGCAGTGCGCAGCGTTCGCACGCTCGACGGCCACGTCCCAGTCCAGCTCGGGCGCGCCGGGACGCGGCGTGCGCGGCATCAGGTACCACACGACGTGCTCGTTCGCGGGCCATCCCCACGTGAACCAGCGCTGCGTCTGATTCGGTCCGATCGTTCCCGTCCACTGTACCCCGGTCCACATGGCACGCTCCCGCTAGTTGAGCACGTTGTAGCGGCCCTCGAACTTGACTCGATCGCCAGTCAGATTCGTCACGGTCACCCAGTACGTGCAGTCACTCGCGCTGGCTCGCTCGGCCGCCACCCGCCACGCCAACTGGGGACCGCCTGGGCACGGCGTCACCGGCATCACGGTCCAGAAGACATGCCAGCTCGCGGGCCAACCCCAAGTGAACCAGCGGCGCGTCGCATTGGGCTCGAGCATTCCGAACCACTGCACTCCGCGGCCGCGACTCATGCATGAGAAGTAAGGCGGCGGGCCATCGCCGCTGGCGGCGCGCAGCTTCAACTCGTTTCGATACGTGTTGAGGACGGTGTTGGTCTTCGCGTAGGTCGGATCGTATGTGTCCGGTGCGTAGAACAGATGAAAGATCTCCGGGCCCGTCGGCGTGAGGGTTGGCGCCGGATCTCCTTGAATGCCCGCCCAGACGTGCTGCGGCACAGGCTCCTGGAACAGCGCCGGGTCGATGACGTAGGGCTGATCACCGCTCCATGTGGACACCTGCAGCGTCGGCGCGACGTGCCAGCTCCATTGCACCAGGCAGGTCGGCTGATTCGAGCTCGCGACCCTGAGGTTGCCCTGTATCCAGATCTTCCGCGGCAGATCGCCGGCCGCCATGATGAGCCGGCACATCTCGTGCGCGCGTCCCCAGCAGCCATCATCGGGATAGAGAAACGGAATGCACGGCGCGTTGGCGCTCGACGGGCAGCAGACCTTGGAATTCACCAAGTCGAACAACTCACGTGCTCGTTGGAATGAGATGCCCATGTGAGCCCCTAACGAGTCTCTGACTTTCCGCCCGACGTTTGCGATGGCCGCACGTCGAGGATCTCGTGAGTGTTGAGTGAGTCCGTCACCCACACCGAAAGGTTCTTGGCCTGCGCTTCGCGCAGAAGCTGCAGCATCGCTGCGTAGCGCGGATGTGTTCGACGCAGGAAGTGCCGTGAGTGGGACCTCAGGAACTCGACCCGCATGTCAGCGCGGTTCTCGGCGGGTTCGATCGCGCCCACGGGCTGCAGCTTGGGCTGTAAGACCTGCGTGATGAGATCCGTGGCTGGATTGATCTCCACGTAGACCGGCTGCGCAAGCTCGTGGAGATTGCGCAACACGCTCGCCCACACAGAGCCGGGCGAGGCAGAGACATCGAGCACGCCGACGCTTCCGCCCGCAAAGCGGATCGCGACCAGCTGCTGGCCCGCTTCCTGCCGCACCCTCGCCTTGAGCTGCTCCGGCGCGGCTTCTTCGATGGTCGCGATCGTGTCGACTAGCGAGGTCACGTCCCCCATCACACTACGTCTCCGCGCGGAAGGCTGAGCGTGGGAACAACTAGGGATCTTCCGTGTACGGCGAAGGCATGATTGCTCAAGCAGCGGTCGGGGTGCCGTGCGGGAACACGACGACGGCAGAGCCTTCGGACCGTCGGGCGTCAGCAGGACCGCGGCGAGCGACAATCCGTACCGGTTCTTCAGGCGGAGTTGTGTCTCCATGTTGACGTCGAGATGAGGAAGCGACGTGCCGGCGCGCGAGCGATCGGGTCGTGATCGAGCTCGACGGCGCGATGCATTCCGGTAGCGGGACGCTCGTGCGTTTCGGCGTCGCACTGGCCGCGCTCGCGGGGCGGCCACTGCGAGTCGTGAACGCGCGAGCGCGTCGGCAGAAACCGGGGCTGGCGCCGCAACACGTGGCCGCAGTCCGGGCGTCCGCGGACCTGTGCGGCGCGCAGACGCAGGGCGTCGAAGTCGGCGCGCGCTCGTTCGAGTTCGTGCCAGGGCCGCGCATCTCCGGCGGTGAATTCGTCTGGAGCATCGGCACCGCCGGGTCCGCGACCATGCTCGCGCTCGGGCTGCTCCCGCTGGCCTGTTTCGCCGACCGTCCGCTGCGCGCGCGCATCACCGGAGGCGTGTTCCAGGACTTCGCGCCCTCGCCGCATCATCTGGGAAACGTGCTCCTGCCGCTCCTCTCGCGCATGGGTGTCACCGCCGAGCTCGAGGTGCGGCGCCCAGGCTACGTGCCGGGCGGGGAGGGCACGATCGAGCTGCGCCTCCAGCCGGCGCAGCGCGCCCTCTCAGGTCTGGTCCTGCTCGACCCCGGTAGCGTCGCGGAGGTGCGCGGCGTTGCGCTCGCCAGTCACCTTGCCGAGCGGCGGGTCGCGGAGCGGATGGCGGAGTCGTGCGCGGCGGCGTTGGCCGCGCGCGGCCTGCGGACGCGGATCGAGATTGTGAACGACAGTGACGCGAGTCAGCCCGGCGCGAGCCTGGCGATCTGGGCCGAGTCGTCGACCGGCTGCCGCTTCGGCGCTGACCGCGCCGGTGCGCCGCGCCGCAGTGCCGAGGCGATCGGTCGCTTCGTGGCTAGGGCGTTCCTCGAGGACCTGGCCTCCGGGGCGACCACCGACCGACACCTCGCTGACCAGCTTGTGATCTTCGCGGGCATCGCGGAGGGCGTCTCGCGCTTCTCGGTGCCACAGGTCTCCGGCCACGTGGAGAGCAACCTGTGGCTGGCGCAGCTCTTCGGCGCGAGCGTCCGACGCGACGGCTCGCGCATCGAGATCACCGGCAGCGGCCAGCGGCCGCGCTGAGTTACCGGTGCCGGCCCATCGCCCGGGGGCACACGATCAATCCAGCCGGGCGACGTCGCAGTCACATTCGCCCTAGCGCGGTGCCAGTGACCTCGTTCAGCGGATCAGTCGAGGCCGAGGAAGGGATAGCGGTGCAGATCCTCGCGGCTCCACAGCGCCAGACCCGCGCGGTCGCCGACGGTGTCGATGGCGAGAATTGCATCGGGGTCTTGATCGAAGGAGAGGCTTCCCGGCTCGCCCGCGCGCCCGAGCGCGCCGAGCAGCTCGTCGTCGAGGATGTGCTCCTCTCGCGGCGAGGAGAGCCGGCCCCGGAAGCCGCGTCGGCGCATGCGCACGTGGAAGCGCTGGCCGACCAAGCGAGGCGCCCACGCCAGGGCGACGCGGCGCGAGAGCTCTTCGAACTCCTCGGGGGAGCGGAACCCGAACGTCGCTCGCGCGGGACGGACGTGGGCCACCGCGCCCTCTCTCGGGGCCAGCAGACCGAGGAGGTCCGCGAGGAGGCGGTCGACATCGTCGCAGCGCATTACCAGCACGTTGTAAAAGCCGGTGCGGTCGATCGGTCCGAGCTTCCCGAGCAGCTTGCGCGCGTCGTCGAAACGCCCGATCCGGCTCGTCGCCACCACGTTCCAGTCTTCCATCGCCGGCCTCTCCGCGAGTGCGCTCGAGCACGGATGCTCGCACGATCGCTGCCGCGCGGCGACGGAGACGTACCGTAGTTGTCAGCGCATTGCTGCAACGGCACGCCTGTTGCACCGCTCAAACAGTCTCACGCGATTCAAAATGCCCGGAAGGGCCAAGGAGGCCAAGCCGTGAAGGTCGAGCAGCTCATGACCAAGGGAGTCTCCACGTGTGCGCCCGGTGACACACTGAATGAGGCGGCGCGCATCATGTGGGAGCGCGACTGCGGCATCGTGCCAATCGTCGAGGACGCCGCGACTCGTCGTGTAGTTGGCATCATCACAGATCGCGACGTATGCATGGCGGTCTACACGAGGGGGCGGCCGTTCTCGCAGATCCGCATCGGGGACGTCATGTCCACCGGGGTGGCGTCGTGCCGGGCGGGCGCGGAGTTGCGCGAGGCGGAGCAGACGATGCGAAGGGCCCAGGTCCATCGGCTCCCCGTCGTCGACGACGCGAACCAGCTTCTCGGCGTCATCTCGCTGACGGACATCGCGCGCGAGGCGACACGGGAGGGCGGCTCGCAGCGCCAGGAGGTTACTCCGGGGGAGATCGGCGAGACACTCGCGGCGATTCGAAAGCCGCGGGAGATCGCGGCCGTCCGTACGTAGTCACTCGCGCCCGCGCGAGGAGGAGGACACAACATGCTGGCAGAGCTTCGCCTGACCCCCGTCGGCTCGCGTGTCTCGTTTGCGCGTCTGGTCGCGGACGTGGTGCCGATCCTGGCCGCGAGCCCGCTTCAGTATCAGGTGCACGCGATGGGAACGTCGCTGGAGGGCGACCTCGACGCGATCCTCGCCGTAGTGCGCGGCTGCCACGACGAGCTGCGGAAGCACGCGGACCGCGTACTGATCGAGCTCTCCATTGACGACCGCACGGCTGCGGAGGGAGAGCTGGTGCGGAGCCTCCGACACCTGCGCGAGCTGAGCGTGGACGGGCCCCTCGAGCGCTTGGTGCACGGAGCCCCGAGCGCCACATGAGACACCACTTCCATCGCTGCGCGAACCTGCGCGTGATCGAAGTGAGCGCTCGCGACCTGAGTCATGCGCGCAAGGGGGGTAAGCAGATTCTCGAGGAGCTCTGCGACGCGAAGCACCTCGCGCCCTGTGTCGGCCTCGCCGAGTGCGACATACTCTCGGCCGGGCAGAAGCGCGAGCTCCTCGCGGCGCGCGTCACGCACCTGCGCGATGAGGAGGGCGGGACGTCGGCGCTCGCCGACGCGGATGCCGGCAACCCCCGGAGGGCCGAGCTCGAGGAACTGAGCGGCATGCTGCTGGACGAGCGCAACGCGATCGCGCAGGAGAATCGGCGCCGGGCGGCGGAGGCGGGAGGCGCGCTGCAGCGCAATCCCCGACCCCTGAGTCATGCGGAGGCGGGCGAGCTCATCGGCGCCGGCCTCTCGGTGGTGCTGGACGACGAGCTGCGCGCGCTGCGCGCGGGCCGGCTCGACGCCCTCGATCGAGCCCTCGACGCGCTGGCCATCGGCCGCTTCGGAGACTGCGTGCGCTGCGGCGGGGCGATCGAGGTCGATCGCCTGCGCGAGGCGCCCGACACGGCCGTGTGTATGCGCTGCGCGGCCACTGTCTTGCCTCGCGAAAGGTCTGCCTCGCGGTAGCCGACTGATTCTTGCTGAAATCCGACTGTCGCTGCTTTCCAGGACTCGACGGTGGACGGAGTGCGCGGCTCTATCAGACGCGCCAAGTCGGCCGACGTAGTCTCGTCCACGTACTTCCCGCGGCCGAGTATCTCGACGACCTTCGCGACGCGGTTGCGCGCCGAAGTGACCGTGCCCTCGCGATTGCGGAGCCGCTGATCGCGCAAGTCACTCAGTGACACACGCGGCGGGCCCTTCGGCGCTGTCTCGACGCTCTTCGGTCTAGGCTCGCGCTGCGGCTTCGGCGCTCGCGGCCGCGGAGCGCGAAAGCGCGCGTGCTCTTCGAGTGGTCTGGTGAGGTCACTGCCGACACGCGACCGTCGCCACCCAGATCCGTCGAACCACTGGACCACGTAGCCCGCACCACGGCGAGTTAGTCCGGTCGGAAGCCGTTCTCCGCTCATCGCTTCGCTCGCTTGGACCGCCGCCTTCCAATCCCTAGGTCGCAGGTTCGACTCCTGCTGGGCGCTCCAGTCAGGTGCCGGTCACTGCGGCAGCAGACCCGCGAAGACGTCGTTCGCGCGATTGACCTCGACGACCTCGCCGCGCGGGTCGAGGACGCCGATCACGTGTTTCCCGGCGACGCCGGCGCTCGCCAGGAACTTGACCTTCAGAGTCTTGGACTCGCCGGGCGCGAGACCGCGGCCGACGCCGGCGACGAACTTGACCGGGAAGTCGCTGTCGTCGAGCGTCTCGTCGTCGGAGACGAAGAGCGCGAGCGAGGTCGAGCGCGCCTTGGCGGCGCCGTCGTTGTGCAGCGTGAGCACGCCCTCGAAGTGTCGAATCACTCCGGTCCCGCTGACCGAGAGACTCACCCACTCCGCGCGCAGATCCTGGAGCGCGACAGTCGCGAGCTTCTCGAGCTGTGAGTCGCTGCGCAGCAGGGGATACACGCCTTGCGAGCTGCCGTCGGGTCCGCCGACGAGGCCGACGTTGTCGCCGCCGTCCTCCGTCGCGAGGACCAGCAGCTGCCACGTGACGAGGTCGTGAAAGGCGAGGAGGATCCACTGCGCGCTCGGCGCACTGCCGGAGAAGGTCGTCGTGAACAGGATGCGCGGGACGTCGTTCGGATCGAGCGCGAGCGCGGCGCCGGAGGGCAGGTTCTCGAGCCCGGGCGAGAAGGCGTTCGGATCGTACAGATCTTCGGAGGTCCAGTTCGCGCCGTCGAAGCGCCGGTAGCGGATCGTAGCGGTCTCGGCGAGCGGCAGCGCGACGCGCGGCAGGCCGAGTGAGTCGAGCGCGAGAGACGCGCCACGCGCTGACTCTGCGGCGAGCTCCGTGGCGACCCACTCGCCCGAGGCGTTGGTCGCGTAGTAGGGCCGATGCGAGGCCGCCTCGAGGCCCACGTGCGCGTGGCCCGCAGCGTCGAGCGCGAGTGACATCGGAGTGGTGGTGACCGAGTCGAGGCTCGGCGGTGTCTCGCGCTCCCAGCCGCCGCCGTCGCGGTGCAGATACTCGAATGCGCCGCCGGGCAGCGCGTGCACGATGTGCGGCTGGTCGTCGGCGTCGATCGCGATCGCCGTCGCATAGCCGCCCGGGCCGAGCTCCTCGATCTGCCAGGCGCCGTCGAAGCGCGCGTAGATCAAGACCTGCCGCAGGACGGGGTCCATGCGCTCCGCGTGATAGGCCAGGTGCGGGTGACCGGCACTGTCGACGGCGATCGAGCTGTTGAAGCCGCTGCCGGCGAGCCGATCGACGACCTGGTCGCGCCGCTTGCCGCGGTCGATCAGCATGTAGTGCAGGCGCTCGTCGCGTGACTGCCACGACAGGTGGATTCGGCCTTGGGCGTCGCGCGCGATTCCCACCGGCTGCGGGTTGCCGCGGAAGAGTGACTTCTGCTTCACCTGCGCGGTGGCCGGCGCCGCGACGGAGATCAGGACACAGCAGGCGACACACGCGGCGCGGAGCGCTCGACTCATTCGTCCCCTCGACGGAGCGATGGTACCACCTGCGCCTCAAGCCGGCTGAAGGCGTTGCCGTTCCGAACGCGATGGCCGGAGATCGCACCGCGCTCTTGTTCTGTCCGCCGCTCGCGCCGCTGCTGCTGGCGGCGGGCGCGCGTGTCGCGATCGGGCGGGGCCGGGATTGCGAGCTCGTGCTCATCACCGACTCGGCGTCGCGGCGACACGCGGAAGTGTACCCGGAAGGCGCGGAGTTCTTCGTGCGGGACCTGGGCAGCAAGAACGGCACGTTCGTGAACGGACAGCCGGTGACTCGCCCGCAGGCGCTGCGGCCCGGCGACCGCATCGGCGTCGGGACGAACACGATCACGTTCTGCCGCCTCGAGGGCTCGATCGCGGGATTTCTCTCGGACCCGTCGGGCACCGAGACGATGGTCTTCGCGCGCAAGGCGGAGCGCGAAGTGTTTCGCGGCGAGCTCGCGGAGATTCCGATCTTCGTTGTGCTGCAGATGCTCGAGATGGGTCACAAGACCGGCCTGCTCGAGGTCGACTCCGATTCCGGGCCGGTGCGCATCTGGCTCGGCGACGGCCAGCCGCTGCACGCCGAGACGGAGAAGGCGCGCGGCATGGAAGCGGCGCTCGTCGCCATCGGCTCGACGCGCGGCGCGTTCCGCTTCGAAGCGAGCGCGGACCCCAAGGAGCGCACGCTGCTCATGTCGATGACCGAGCTACTGCTCGAGGCGAGCCGGCAGATCGACGAGTCCGCGCTCGCCTAGATGATCCGCCCGGCGCGCGCGGCGGTGTACTTGCCGCGCTCGACGGTCAGCGCGCCGTTCACGATCACCGCGTCGATGCCCGCCGCATCCCGCACGTAGCGATTCGCGTGGCCCGGCACGTCGCCGACGAAGCGCTCGGGTCCGCGCGCGATCGTCTCGGGGTCGAAGACGACGAGGTCGGCGAACTTCCCGACCGCGATCTCGCCGCGCTCCGCGATCCCCCAGTCACGCGCGAGCTCGCCGGTGAGTCGGTGCACGGCCTGCTCGAGGCTCATGCGCTTGTGCTCGCGCACGAAGCGCTCGATCAAGTAACAGGTGTCGCCCGCGCCGCAGAACTGCGCGATGTGCGCGCCCGCGTCCGACGCGCCGATGTGCACCAGCGGGTGCGACAGGATCTCGGCCACCGAGTCGACGTCGGCGTGAATCACGCCGCGGATGCAGAACTCGGTCTGCAGGTCGTCCGCGAGCGCCACGTCGAGCATCACCTCGGGCAGGCTCTGGCCGCGCTCGCCCGCGAGCTGCAGGAGTGACCGGCCCGCGAGCGACTGATTCCGCTCCGAGAACACCTCGCCGACCGACGACGCCATGAGCAGCGGTGCGATGCGCATGCCTTCCTCGACGAGCGTCTTGCGATTCGCCGGGTCGCCGAACGCCGCGATGCGCTCGCCGATCGGGAAGCTCATGAAGCGATTCCAGGTCGGCAGGCCGTACAAGAGGAAGCTGGTCTCGGACAGGCGCATGTTCAGATCGAACGTGCGCGGCATCGACTGCGCGTACACGCGCCCGCCGAGGTCGCGCTCCGCTTCGAGCGCCTTCAGCGAGCGCCGCCAAGCGTCGCCACTCACCGGGCTCGAGACGATCGGCGCGAGCGAGCACAGCACACCCGACGCGCGCGAGAGTCGCCCCAGCTCGGCGATGTTTTTCAGCTGCTCCTCGATGTCGATGAAGTACGGCACGGTCTGCAGCACGCCGCGCCCGCTCTTCGCCATCGCCCGACACAGCGCGGTCTTCTCGCGCTCGTCGGCCCAGCGGCTCGGCACCGGCACCATGTTCTCGTCGATGTCGACGTACGAGATCGAGAGACCGATCGCGCCCGCGGCCATCGCGGCCTCGAGCAGCGCGCACATCGCCTCGATCTCGGCGTCGGTCGCGACCCGCTCCTGCGAGGCGGCGCCCATCACGTAGTAGCGGAGCGCCGAGTGACCCACGAGCGCGCCGACGTTCGGGCCGAGGCCGGAGCGGATATGAGTCAGATACTCGCCGAAGCTCTCCCACGTGAAGGGCACGCCGGCGTCGAAGGTCGGCGCCTTGATGTCCTCGATGCGCGAGAACATCGCGACCAGCTTCACCGCGCCGCCGGGGCGCACGGGCGCGAGTGACAGCGAGCAGTTGCCCATCACCACGGTCGTGACGCCGTGTTCGAGCGACGGGGTCGCGAGCCGGTCCCAGCAGATCTGCGGATCGTAGTGAGTGTGGATGTCGATGAACCCGGGCGCGACCACGCGCCCGCGCACGTCGAGCTCGCGCGCGCCGCGCGGAGTCACTTTGCCGATCGCCGCGATGCGATCGCCGGAGATCGCGACGTCGCCCGCGAACTCCGCCGCGCCGGTGCCGTCGACGATTCGCGCGTTGCGCAGGACGAGATCGAAGCCGCTCATGGTCCCCTCCCCGAGAATCGAGGACGCGATCCTATCGCATCGACCCGGGCGCCTGCTGGAACGGGGCTCAGCCCGTGTATGTCGCCAGGTACCAGATGTTCCCGAAGGCGTCCTTCACGCTGGCGGTGCGCTCTTGGAAGGGCCGCTGTCCCGGCTTGGCGATGGAGCTCGCGCCCGCAGCGATCGCGCGCTCGTAGGCCGCGTCGACGTCGTCGACGTACACGTAGGTCGAAGCGCGGGTCGCCTCGGCCCAGGGCGGGTCCATCGCGGACAACACCACCACGGAATCCCCGATCTGCGCCTGCACGTGGAAGCCTTTGTCGAGCTCGTTGCGCTCCAGCTCGACGGAGCCGAAGACGCGCGCGACGAAGTCGAGCAGGTCCAGGCGACCGTAGATGAAGGGCCGAACCGCGCCGATCCCGTTGCGGATGTGTCTCTCCGTCATGCAATCAATATCGCACGAGGGCGCCGCAGGTTACGCGTTGGCGATCGGCTGCAGTCTCTCCGCGACCTCCGCCGCGCTCTGACAGCGCGCGTCGGGCGACTTCTGCATCAGCTTCATCACGAGCTCGGCCATCGCGGCGGGAATCGAGGCGACGCGCTCGCGCGGGTCGGGCGCGGGGGTGTTGCGGTGGTGGAAGGTCACGTCGCCGGCGCGGAACGGCACCGTCTTCGTGAGCAGCTCGAACAGAGTGACTCCCAGCGCGTACAGATCCGCGCGGTGGTCGACCCGCTCGCCCGCCGCCTGCTCGGGCGCCATGTAGAACGGCGTGCCGCCGATGACGGTCGCGCCCTTGCGCACCTCCTCGACCATTTTCGCGAGCCCGAAGTCCATGATCTTCACGATCCGCTCGCGCGTGTAGAAGAGATTCGCAGTCTTGATGTCGCGGTGGATGATGCGCGCCGCGTGCGCGTACTGGAGCCCCGCGCAGACCTGCATGGCGATGGCCGCTGCGATCGGCGCCGCCATCGCGCCGCGCGCGCGCAGGATGGTGTCGAGCGTCGTGCCCTGCAGAAACTCCATCGTGATGAAGTAGTGACCCGCCTCGTTGCCCGCATCGTAGACGGTCACGATGTTCGAGTGATTGAGGGCTGCGGCTGCGCGCGCCTCGCGTTCGAAGAACGCGATC
>Ga0326730_1000136_pt1 | contig 22131 bp, 25 predicted proteins | sample MHFSIPfraction_3_FD_207740 | JGI IMG/M metagenome (GOLD analysis project Ga0326730, IMG submission 207740) | Lab enriched peat soil microbial communities from Michigan Hollow, Ithaca, NY, United States - MHF7AN SIP fraction | ecosystem: Environmental > Terrestrial > Soil > Wetlands > Peat...
AGAGTGATCCCGCGCCCGCCCTGCTCGATCGCCGTGCTCTGGATCTGAACCGACTCGTCGAGCCGCTCGAAGTTCATCGACACGTACGGAATGAGCGGGATGTAGAGCAGGAAGAGCTTTCCGGTGCCCGAGTAACTCCTCGGTGGGCGCGCATCGTCAAACTTGCGGACGACGAGCGAGCCGCGCGGCGGCGACTCGCGCAGACTCACTCGGTCGGCCTGATACCCGGCTTGAAACGTCGGCGTCAGCTGACAGGCGGAGAGAGCGAACGCGAGCGCGGCGAGACCCAGACTCGAATGGCGCGCATGTGACCTCCGTTCGCATGTGTCATATCAGGATCGACGCCGAAGCTCCACACCAAACTGCGTCGAGCGGGCCGAGTCTCCGCGCGGTAGCTTTACGACTCATGACGAGTGAGTTCAAGGCGCGCCTGTCGGCGCGCGTGAAGGCCACTTCGGTGCTCGGCACGGTCGTGGTGTTGGGCGAGGCCGCGCTGATGCTCGCGCTCGCGACTCACGTGCCGGCGCAGCTCGCACCGATCTTTCTCGTGGCGGGCGGCGCGCTGCTCGCGCTGTTCGCCGGCGTCGCCCTCGTGGCGATCCGCGGCTACGGTCTGGAGGCCGGCGCGCTGCGCGTCGCGCGGCCCTTCTGGTCGACGACTCACTCGCTTGCGGGCCTGCGGAGCGCCGCGCGCGATCCCAAGGCGCTGCGCGTCACCTTCACCGTGCAATTCAATGGCTTCGGCAACAACGGCTTCTTCGCGCTCAACGGCTGGCGCCGAGTCGAGCCCTACGGCTGGTGCCGCGTGCTCGCGACCGATCCCGACAACGCCGTCGTGCTGTGCGCTGCGGAGCGCACGTACATCGTCACGCCCGATCGGCCCGACGAGTTCGTGCAGCAGGCGCTCGCGCTCGCGCGGCCCGCTCCCCACTCCTAGTCACTGCTTCGGCTCTTCGACCTTCACTTCGTCGACGCTCGCGTCGGACTTCGAGCGACACACTCCGACCCGGCCGTCGGCCAGCTTGAAGTCGACCATGACCCGGCCGTCCTGCCCTTTGTACTTGCCGCGCACCTTCACGGTCGAGGCTTCGACGCCGATCTTCTTCGCCGCAGCCTCCCGGCACTTGCCGACGAAGTCGGGCGGCTTGGTGTCGTCGGCGGCGGCGGTCCACGCCGGCGATGCGAGGGCGAGAGTCAGCAGGCACACGGCGGTTCGAGTCACGGTCGTCCTCCCCCGGGCGCTCAGCGCCCACTGAACTTCGGCCGGCGTTTCTCGGCGAAGGCGCGTTGGCCCTCGCGGTAGTCGTCGGAGCGGAAGCACGCTTCGACCTGCTGCGCGACGCGCGCGAGCTCGCGCTTGGCGGGATCGCGGCGCCACTCGCGCAGAGCGGCCTTGCATGCGGCGACGGTGAGCGGCGCGTTGTCGCGGATCGCGCGCGCGAGCTCCGTGACTTCGGCTTCGAGTCTCTCGGCCGGGACGACCCGATTCACGAGGCCGATCGAGAGCGCCTCGGCCGCGGACAGCCGGCGCGCGCTGAACAGTATCTCGGCCGCCCACGCGCCGCCGACGACGTTCGCGAGCGCCTCGACGCCTCCGTAGCCGTAGCCGAGCCCCAGGCGCGCCGCGGGTACACCGAACTGTGCATCGTCCGACGCGATGCGGATGTCGGCCGCGAGCGCGGTCAGCAGGCCGCCGCCGATGCAGTAGCCGCGAATCATCGCGAGGACCGGCTTCTCGAGCGCGAGCCACGCGCGCCCGGACTCGGCAGCGGCGCGGTCGTACTCGCCGCGCGCCTCGGGCGAGGTACGCCGCTCGCCGAACTCGGAGATGTCGGCGCCGGAAATGAACGCCTCGCTGCCCGCGCCGGTCAACACGACCACGCGCACTTCGGGGTCGTCCTGGAGTGACTGCAGGACCTTCGGCAGCGCCGTGCGCATCTCGACCGACAGGGCGTTGCGCTTCGCGGGATTGTTGAAGGTGACTCGCGCGACGCCCTCTTCGACGTCGACCCACAGCTTGTCGGTGCCGGTGTCTCTTCTCACGCCCCGGAGTGTACGCCGAGGCGCCGCGCGGCGAAGAGCGCCGAGAGCGCGACCGTCAGCGACGCCGCCGAGCTCGCTTCGGGGGTGGGCAGCGGCTCATGGAAGGCGTCGACGGTGAGCGTGAACACCGGCGTGATCCCGCGCTGGCCGCCACCGTCCGCGCAGAGTGAGTCTCCCGAGACGTCATGAATGTCGCTGCAGATGTTCTGGAAGAGGTCGATCTTGCGCACCTCGAAGAGACTCGCGTCCGGCGCATCGACCGGCGGACCGAGCGAGCCAGCGGCTACCTCGACGAGGCCGTTGAAGACGGTCCCGTCCGTGTCGAAGAAGTTCAGCGAAAGGAGGCCGGAGCCCGCGTACGGACTGAAGGGCGCGAGCAGGCCCGGCGCGCTGACGAACGCGCTCGCACTCTGCGCGGAGGACATCCGATCCGCCGAGTTCAGGTTGCCGTCCTCGAAGAGCACCGGCTGGATGTCCCCAGTCAGGCCGTGCGCGGCGCCGCCCACGCTCGCATCGATGTGGAGATGCACGCCGGAGAAAATCATCTCCCCGTCGACCGCGTATTCGGAGCCGCTCGGAATGCCCACTCCGTGCCCCTCGAAGGACCAGGCGATCGAGCCGTCCGGGAGCTGGGCGGCGTACGCTGGGTGACCGAGGAACGCCAGGCCGAGCGCGGCCGCGACTGCGATCGAGAGCATGCGCATGACTCACCTCCGAGTGGATCGCCAGCCGGACATCAGCGTACCACGACCGGGCTAGAGAGAACGAATGGGCCGCGCCAGACTCACACGATCTTCTTCCCTCGCAGCGTCTCGATCTCTGCGCCCGACAGGCCGAGCTCGCGCAGGACCTCGTCGGTGTGCTGGCCCGCTTCGGGGGTGGGCGCGCGCACGCTCGCGGCGGCGCCGGTCATGGTGACCGCGTTTCGCACGACGGCCAGGCGTCCGAGCACCGGGTGCTCGACGGGCACAGTCATTCCGAGGTGGGCGACCTGCGCGTCGGCAAACACCTCGTCCATGCAATAGACCGGCCCGCAGGGAACGCCGACTTCGTTCAGCTCGCGGATCCACTCCTGTGTCGTGCGCGCGCGCAGCCGCGCGCCGACGATCTCGTTCAGCGCCGCGCGGTTCCTGAAGCGCTGCGCGGGTGACTCGAAGCGCGGATCGGACGGCAGCTCGGGCAAGCCGATCACCTTGCAGAAGTTCCGCAGCAGGCGGCCGCTCGGACCCGCGATGTTCACGTAGCCGTCCGCGGTGCGGAAGCAGCCCATCGGCAGGAGCTGCGGGTGGTGATTGCCCTCCTGCTCGGGGACCTTGCCGTCGATGGTCCAGCGCACGGCTTGCAGGTCCATCATCGCGACCATCGCCTCGAGCAGCGACGTCGTGACCCAGCGCCCCTCGCCCGTGCGCTCCCGATCGTGCAGCGCGACCAGGATGCCGACGGCGAGATACAAGCCTGCCGACAAGTCACTGACGGGAATGCCGACTCGCGTGGGCTCGGTGCCGGGCATGCCGGTCACGCTCATCAGGCCGCCCATGCCCTGGGCGATCTGGTCGACTCCGCCGCGCTCCGCGTACGGACCGTCCTGTCCGAAGCCGGAGATCGAGCCGTACACGAGCCTCGGGTTGCGTCGGCGGAGTGTCTCGTAGTCGAAGCCGAGCCGGTGCTTCACGGGCGGACGCATGTTCTCGACCAGGACGTCCGCGCGCTCCACGAGCCGCATCAGGATCTCGAGCCCTTCGGGGGTCTTCAGGTCGAGGGACAGCGCGCGCTTGTTGCGGTGCAGATTCTGGAAGTCGGAGCCGTGTCGGCGCTCGCCCACGATCCCGAGCGCGGCGCCGGAGTCACTCTCTCGCACCGGCGGCTCGATGCGAATCACGTCCGCGCCCCAGTCCGCGAGCTGGCGCACGCAGGTCGGCCCGGCGCGCGCGATCGTCAAATCGATCACGCGGATGTCGTCGAGCGGAAGTCGAGTCACTCTACGCCTCCCGCGGCAGCCCGAAGAGCTGGCGCGCGATCACGAGCCGCTGCACCTGCTGGGTGCCTTCGCCGATGTCCAGGATCTTCACGTCGCGGTACAGCTTCTCCAGGTGCGCGTCGTTGCGCACGCCGGCCTCTCCCACGATGTCGAGCGCCGCGGCGATCGCGCGGAACACGACGGGCGGCGCGAACAGCTTCGCGTACGACGCCTCGAGCGCGTTCTCGCGATTCTGGCGCGCGAGCCAGACCGCGTGCATGCAGATGAGTCGCGCGGTGTGCAGTCCGCGGCGGATCTCCGCGAGTCTCTCGAGCGCGCGCCGGCGCCGGTGCCCGTGACTCGGATACTCGGCGCGCACGAACGCGAGCGCGTGATCGTGCGCGGCGCGGCCCATGCCCACGCCCTGCGCGGCGTGCAGCGGGCGAGTCAGGTTGAACGTCGCCATCGCGCCGCGGAAGCCCTTGCGCGCCTCGTACGCAGACTCGCCGCCCAGCAGGTTCGCGCCGGGCACGCGCACCGCGTCGAGCGCGAAGCTCGCAGTCTCGTAGCCGCGCGAGCCCATCTTGTGCTCGATCTTGAGCAGCTCGAAGCCGCGCGTGCCGCGCTCGACCACGAAGGCGCGGTGGCCCTCGCGGCCCTTCGCGGGGTCGACCGTCGCCCAGACCACGACCCAGTCGGCGCGCGCGCCGTTCGAGCAGAACATCTTCGCGCCGGAGAGCAGCCAGTCACTGCCGTCCTTGCGCGCGCGCGTCTGGATCCGCGCGACGTCGCTTCCGGCGCCGGGCTCGGTGAGCGCCATCGCGCCCCAGCGCGCGCGCGAGTGATCCGCGAAGGGCGCGAGGAAGCGCTCGCGCTGCTCCGGGGTCGCCATGCTGCGCAGCGCCGCGCCGCCCAGACCCGGACCCGGGAGTGACAGGGCGACGCCCCGGTCCCAGTACGCGCTCTCCTCGGCGCTGAGCAGCGCGCGCAGCGGCTTCCAAGTGAGTGCCGCTCCGCCATCCTCCGCGGCGCGCTCGTTCTCTCCGACGATGCGACTCACGAGCCCGCCTTGGCGCGCGCAGATGAGATAGAACGGGTGATCGGCCGGGGGCGGGTCGCCGGTGCGGTCGCTCTCGAGCCCCATCGGGCGCATGTATCTGCGCCCGAGCTCGCGCACTTCGGCGAGCATCTCGCGCGTGTGCGAGTCGAGCTCGATCACGCGCGCGGCTCGCAGATGAAGACGGGGATGTCTCGGTCGGTGCGCGCCTGGTAGCTCGCGTAGTCGGGGTAGTGCTCGACGCAGATCGGCCAGACCTGGGCCTTCTCGGCGGGCGTCGTCAGGCGCGCGCGCAGCTTCAGAGTCTTGTCCTTCACGCGCACGTCGACGTCCGGGTGACTCACGAGGTTGTGGTACCAGGTCGGGTTCTTCGGCGCGCCGCCCAGCGACGCCACCAGAATCACGCCTTCGCGGTACGGCACGTACATGAGCGGGATGTCGCGCCGCTTGCCGCTCTTCGCGCCGGTCATGCTCGCGACGCAGATGTCGTGGCCCGAGAGCTGACCCATGCGGCGCCCATCGGAGGCGAGATAGCGCCGCGCGTTCCAGCGCGAGAACGGCAGCATGATCCACTTGAGGACCCGCAGCTGCCAGTCACTCATGGGTCGCGGCTTGTCGGCCATGTCTCGTTTCTCCTATTCGAGCGCGAGCGCGTCCGGCACGTCGAGCACGAGCTCCGCGAGATCGGCCTCGGCCAGGTCGCGCCCGCCCGCGAGCAGCGCCAGCATGCGCGCTTCGCGGAAGCGTTTCTCGGCCAGGTGATCGACCAGGAAGCCGTGACCGCCCAGCAGCTGGATGCCGAGGTCAGTCACCGTGACCGCGGCGTCGACCGCCCCGAGCCACGCCTGCGTCGCCCAGAATCCGGCGTCCGCCGCGCCGCGATCGAAGGAGGTCGCGGCGTCGCGCACCGCGAGCCGCGCGCCGTGCAGGTTCGTCGCCGCGACCGCGAGCTCGAACGCGTTGCCCTGGTGGTGAGCGACCGCCTTGCCGAACACGATGCGATCGGTTGCGTAGGCGATCGTCGCGTCGAACGCGGCCTGCGCGACGCCGACCGCGACCGCCGCGCACCAGAGCCGCGCTCGGCCGCGCAGCGCGACGCCGCTCCGCGATCCGAGCCGCCATTCGCCGCGAACCCGAGCTGCCGCGAGCGACGCAGAGACTCCGCCCGAAGCCTGGAACGCGAGCGCCCGGGCCGGCTCGAGCGGGCCCGCGAGCTCGAGCACCCGCAGTGAGTCGGCCTCGCTCACGAACACCCAGCCGAGCTTTGGCCAGCTCGGCGCCCAGGCGACACCGGACGGTGTCGGCCGTTCGGCATCGACGACGACGAGCGCCGCCTGCGCCTCGCCCGCGAGACACGCGCTCGCGATCTTGCGCGCGAGGTCGAGATCCGGGCACGCTGCCAGCGCTCCCGCCGCCATCCCCGGCTGATCCGCGGCCGCGAGCCCGCCCGCATCGCCCACGGCGAGTGTCTCTAGCAGGACGGCCTTCGCGAGACACCCCGCCGCGACCCCGCCGAGCTCCGCCGACACGTCGAGCTCCCGCAGCGCGAACTTCGCCAACACGTCGAGCACCGCGCCCGACCAGCGCCCCGCCTTCTCGCTCGCCCGCGCCGCCGGCGCGAGCTCCTGAGCCGCAAACCGCGCCGCCGCCTGGCGCAGCTGCTCGATCTCCTCAGGCAGGGCGAAGTCGGTCACGAGGACAGGCTATTGGCGACGCCTCGCGGGAGTCAATCTCGGAAGTCACTCGCCTCAGATCCCGTCGTCGAACACGAGCCGCTTCAGGATCACCTCGCCCGTCTTCCACGCCTCGGCCCAGCTCGCCGTGGGCGCTTGAAAGACGACGAGGAACGCGGTTCCGGTCTTGTCGTTGCCGATGATCAGCTGGCTCTTGGTCAGGCTCTCTTGGCCGTCCTTCGCGGGACGCGCCTCGACGAAGCGGAAGCGGACGGCGGTGAACGGACCTTCGAGCTTGGACGAGCGGTCGAGGAGCTCGTGTTTGGTCGCGACGACGTCCGCGTACTGCGAGGCGTAGGCGGTCGGCGACTTGCCCATCCTCGTCGGAATGTCTCGGACGCAGAAGACCGAGACACCGGTCGTGAATCCGGCGCCGGTCTCGGCATCCTCCTTGGTGACGAAGAAGCCGTCCGTGCCGGCCTGCTTGCCCTCGTTGTAGAACCAGCCGTCCGGGCGCAGCAGCGCGCCGTGGATGGGCGGCATCCGCTGCCACGTGAAGCCCTCGGGCGGCTTCGGCAGCGGCTCCTCTGCACCGACCGGCGTGGAGAAGCCGAGACACAGGAGGGCCAACAGCGCGAGGGACCGGATCGAGCTCATTCTCGCAACTCTATCAGCTGAGCGATCTCCTGACGCCACGCTGTCAGCAGCCCTTGGGCAGTCTTCCCCTCAAAGGAGACCCCATGGCCCAGCAAGTTCGTGAACGCGAAGGCTACGCGGATCGAGTCACTCTGCTCACGACGGCGCAGGAGACCGACGGCGAGCTGTTCCGCTTCGAGTACCGGGCGCGCGAGATCACCGGGCCGCCGCCGGAGCACACCCATCTGGACATCGAGGAACGGGTCGAGGTGCTCGAGGGGCGGCTGCACTGCACGCTCGACGGGAAGCTGCGGGTCCTCGAGGCGGGTGAGACGCTCGTGATCCCGCGCGGTGTAGCCCATACGCTCTGGAACGAGTCGCCCGAGGGCTCGCGCTCGATCGGCGAGTTCCGGCCCGCGGGCGACATGCAGCGGCTGGTCGAGCTTGCCTTCCCGATCGCGCGAGAGTGACACTCGGCGCGAGGAGGCGTGACTCTGCGCCGCGCGGATCGGCTCTTCGAGATCATCCAGCTCCTGCGGCGCGGGCGCGTGCTCACCGCGCGCGCGCTCGCGGAGCGGCTCGAGGTCAGCGAGCGCACGGTGTACCGCGACGTCGCGGATCTGATCGCGCAGCGAGTGCCGATCGAGGGCGAGGCCGGGGTCGGCTACGCGCTGCGCAAGGGCTACGACCTCCCACCGCTCATGTTCAGCGCGGATGAGCTCGAGGCGCTCGTGCTCGGCGCGCGCATCGTCCAGAGCTGGACCGATCCGGAGCTCGCGAAGTCCGCCGAGGCGGCGCTCGCGAAGATCGAGACCGTGCTGCCGAGTCACTTGCGGCGCATGATCAGCGACGAGACACTCTTCGCCCCGAGCGGCGCCGTGCGCGCGCCGCTCGGGTTCGAGCTGGCCGAGCTGCGCGCGTCGCTCCGCGCGCGGCGGAAGCTCCGCATCGCCTACGTCGACGAAGGCGGGAGCCACACGCGGCGCACCGTGCGCCCGCTCGCGCTCTGGTTCTTCGGCGCGATCTGGCTGCTCGGCGCGTGGTGCGAGCTGCGCAAGGACGTGCGTTTCTTCCGGCTCGACCGGATCCGCGACGTCGAGTTCCTGAGTGACTCGTTCGAGGTCGAGGACGGCTGTCGCCCCGAGGATCTGGTGAGGCGCGTGCTGGCGCGCGCCTGAGCCTGGCCGAAGCCGCAGGTCGATGCGGCAAGTGAGGCTCCCGGTGCCGGAATCCCGGCTCGGCGCGAAATTTTCGGCCGACTCTCTCGCTCGCGTCGTATCCTCCGCCGATGAAAACGAAGCTGTGGCTCGCCGCGTTGCTCGTGGGCTCCACCGCCCCTGCCCTCGCCCAGACCGTCGTCGCGCCGGCCGGGACGATTCAGGGCACGACCGTCGTCGTGGCAGCCGGTACGGTCGAGAAGTTCCAGGGGATTCCATTCGCCCAGCCGCCGACCGGGGCGCTGCGCTGGAAGCGGCCGGTCGGGCTGCCGCCGCTGACGACGATCGACGCCACGGCCCCGAAGCCCGCGTGCTCGCAGCTTCTGAACACGATCACCGCGGGTGACTGCCGCGACGACCCGAATCAGCAGAGCGGCACGCTCGTGGGCGGCGAGGACTGTCTCACTCTGTCGATCTGGCGACCGGCGGCGTCGGCCGCGACGCCGCGGCGAGTCATGGTCTGGATCCACGGCGGCGCACTCGTGACCGGCTGCGCGAAGGACGGTCTCAGCGAGGCGACGGACCTCGCGCTGCAGGGTACACCGGGCGGCGACGGCCAGATCGTCGTCGCCGTGCAGTACCGGATGGGCCCGATGGGCTTCTTCGCGCTTCCCGAGCTGCAGAGCGAGGATCCCGATCTCTCCGTCGGCAACTACGGGATTCTCGACCAAGTGCTCGCCCTGCACTGGGTGCACGACAACATCGCGGCGTTCGGCGGCGACCCGAACAACGTGACCATCTTCGGTGAGTCGGCCGGCGGCTTCTCGACTTACATGCTCGAGGCGTCTCCCATCACCCAGGGTCTGTTCAACCGCGCGATCAGCGAGAGCGGCGGCTACGGCCAGGCGATCCCGCTCCAGCCGGGCGTCGGCGCACCCTCGGGCACGTTCGGCGCTACCGCGACGGCATTCCCGCGCGGCATCGCGCTCGCGAGCAGCGCGACGCTCGGCTGCACCGATCCACTCACTCGCGTGGCGTGCATGCGCGGCAAGCCACTCGGCGACATCTTCACCGCCTGGAACGCGGGCAGCACCGGCGGAGTCATCGGCGGCGGCGCCGCGAGCCCCGCGATCGACGGCTACCTGCTCACCGAGCAGCCCTCGCAGATGATCCAAGACTCGGCGACGACGCCGCGCCCACTCATGACCGGCGCGAACGCGAACGAGATGACGTTCTTCACGCTCACCGACCCCCCCGCGAGCTTGACGGTCGCTCAGTACGAGGATCGAATCCGCACCGCGTTCGGCACGACGGCGGGCAACATCATCTTGGGCGTGTATCCCGCAGCGGCGTTCACTTCACCGAAGGCCGCCTACCAGCGCGTGTTCGAGGACATCCTGTTCGTGTGTCCGACCTTCACCGAGGGGAAGCTGATTCACGACAAGGGCGGCGAGGCGCACGTCTATCACTTCGCCTACCCAGTGACTGCGCTGGCCGGCCTCGGCGCCTTCCACGGCTCCGAGCTGTTCTACGTGTTCGGCAACACCACGCGGCTCGGCTCGGTCGGAGTGACTCCCGATGCCGGAGACTTTCTCTTGTCCGACGCGATGCAGACCGCCTGGACCAGCTTCGCCTCGAACGGCGCGCCGCTCGCGACGCCGGCGTGGGGCGCGTTCGATCCCGGGCCCGCCGGTCCGGCGTCGGCGGGCAGCGCGCTGGTTTGGAACCTCAACGCGGCGAACGCGCTCACGAACACGTTCACGCCTTCGGGCTCGCTCCGCGACGGCCGCTGCGCGCAGCTCGTGGCGCTCGCGGACACGCTGAACGGCGACTTCGATTCATTCACGAACGACCGCGACAACTGCCCGTTCGCGACGAACAGCGATCAAGCGGACTCGGGCGGCGTCGCGGGCGGACCGTCGGACGGCGTCGGCGACAAGTGCCAGTGCGGAGACACGAGCAACGACGGAGCCGTCGACGCCACCGACGTCACCGTGCTGCGCAACGCGCTTGCCGGGGCGGCGCCGCTCTCCCAAGACGGCGCGAAGAAGTGCCGCGTCGAGAGCTCGAGCGCGGCGTGCGACATCGTCGACGTGGCTGTGCTTCGCCGCCGGCTCGAGACCCCGCCGCTGCCCCCGGGAATTTCGCAGAGCTGCGCGGCGGCGAACCCGGCGTAAGTCGGCGCGGCTTTCGTAAAGGGGCCGCCTGCCGACACCGATACGTGTGGCATGCGCACGATGCGATTCGCTTGTGGAGTGAGTCTCGGGTTCCTGCTGCTCACGGCCTGCGCACGGCTTGCCGGCGCGCAGACCTATGTATGGACCGACGAGCACGGCGTCGTGCACGCCGCGGCCGACCCCAGCGAGGTTCCGGCAAATCAGCGCGCCAAGGCCATCCGCGATGCGGCCGGCCGGCGCAATCCGGTGACGATCTCCCCGGCGGACGAAAGCGGGGCGGTGCCTGCCGCGCCGGCGCCCGCTCCGAGCCCGACCGCGCGCAAGGGTCACTCGGCGCCCGCGCCGGAGCCGCGCTCCTACGAGGGCGATGCGCCCGCGGAGGCGGAGACCAGCGGCGGCGGCGCCGGACTCGAAGCGAATCCCAAAGTGACTCCTCCGCCGAAGGGCGCCAACGAGACGCCGAAGACGAAGGACGTCACCGGCAAGCGCCTTCCGCCGCCGGACCCCGGCTTCGAATGGCACTGCGCGACCGATCCCGAGGGCGGCCCGCCGAACTGCGAGCAGTTCGAGAAGAAGACGAGCAAGCGCGAACGCCGCGCCGAGGCGCGCCGCAAGGCGAAGGAAGACCTGGGCGTGGGCGACCCGACGGACGAGTTCGATCCGGACGTCGCGAAGCGCGTCGACGAGCGCGCCGAGGAAGAGTTCAAGAAGTCGACCCCCGTGCCGACCACGAGGGCGCCCAAGCACGTCCAGGACGACGACGAGAGTGAGTCGCAGGACGAGACGCAAGACTGACTGCGCGGCGCGGCCCCGCTCCCCTCAGCTCACAGGTAGCGGCCGGCGCTCGTAGGCAGGCGCAGGGTCGCGCGCTTGAACCGGTCGACCTCGGCGAGCACGTCCTCGGTCGTGACTTCCCCGGGTGACTCGGCGGAAGCGTCGCAGCGCGCCTTCCGGCGCAGCACGGCGTGCATGAGCTGAATCCAGCTTCCGATCGGAGCCTCGCGGTTCTGCTCGATCGCGCGCTGCCATTCGATCTTGGCGAAGAGCTTGCGGCCGGCGCGCTTCTCGGCGGCCGCGGCGTGGATGTCGAGCGCGGCGATCACGTCGCCCGGGACGATCGGATTCACCGACACGATCCGCTCGAAGCGGCCCGGCTGGAAGTAGATCGGCGAGAGTGTGTCGGGCCGGCTGGTGCCCCCCACGGTGAGTGACCCGACCACCGTGATGGTCGTGTCGATGAGCTCGAGCAGGAAGTCCGAGAGCTGACTGGTCGGCATGTCCATGCGCGGCCCGCCGAGCGACGGATCGTGCGCGAAGTCGAGCTCGTCGAAGTAAGCAGTGACTCGCTTGATCTCGCCGAGCGTGTCGTGCCAGCCCGCCAAGACGTCGCCCGCCTTCCCGCCCGCGTGCATGAGCTGCAGAGCGAGGCGCGCGACGCGGATCTTCAGGAACGGTGTCTCGGTCCGGCCCGCCAGCGCCGCCGCGAGCAGTGACTTCCCCGACGCGTCCGGGCCGATCAGGAGCAGCCCCGACGGCGCGAACGTGCCCCAGCGACCGTAGATCTCGGGCTCGGTCGCCGCGCACGCGTACGTGAGCAACTCGTCCTTCGCGTCCTCGAGGCCGCCGATGTCGTCGAACCCGACCTCGGGAGTCATGGCGAACTCGCACGACTTCGCCACCGGCGGGAACTTGCGCGCGAACGGCTCCCAGAGATTCGCCGCCCTCTTCCGTTCGATCTCGTTCATGAGCGCTCCAGCCGTCGGGCCATCGTATCGGTTCGGGGCCTACTTGTGTGCCCTGACGCGCTGCGGCACTAAGCAATCATGGCGGACTCGAATGGCGCGGTGTTGGCGTTGCTCGTCGGCGGCGGGCCGGCGCCGGGGATCAACGGGGTCATCTCGGCGGCGACGATCGAAGCGCGCAACCGCGGCGCGCGCGTGATCGGGATACTCGACGGCTTCGAGTGGCTCTCGCGCGCCGACACGAAGCACGTGCAGCCGCTCGAGATCCGCGACGTCTCGCGCCTGCACTTCCGCGGCGGGACGATCCTGCGCACCTCGCGCAGCAATCCGACCAAGGACCCGGCGAAGCTCGACAACGTGGTGCGCGCGCTGCGCGCCCTCGACGTGCGCTTCCTGATCACGATCGGCGGCGACGACACGGCCTTCTCCGCGAGCCGCGTGGCCGCACAGGCCGGCGGCGCACTCTCGGTCGTACACGTCCCGAAGACGATCGACAACGATCTGCCGCTGCCCGGCGGCATCGTGACCTTCGGCTACGAGACGGCCCGACACGTGGGTGTGTCGCTGGTCGAGACGATCATGGAGGACGCGCGCGCGACGAGCCGCTGGTATCTGCTCGTGGCGATGGGGCGCAAGGCGGGTCACTTGGCGCTCGGCATCGGCAAGGCTGCCGGAGCCACGCTCACGCTGATCCCCGAGGAGTTCGCGAACGAGAAGCTCAAGCTCGCGAGACTCGCCGACGTCATCGAGGGCTCGATCATCAAGCGGCGCGCGACCGGCGACGAGAACGGCACCGTCGTGCTCGCGGAGGGGATCGCCGAGCTTCTCGACCCCGCCGACCTCGAGGGCATCGAGCAAGCCGAGCGCGACGACCACGGCCACGTGCGACTCTCGGAGCTCCCGCTGGGCAACGTGCTGAAGAACGAGCTGAAGGCGCGCTTCGCGCGGCGCGGTATCTCGGTGAAGCTGGTCGCGAAGGACATCGGCTACGAGCTGCGCTGCGCGCACCCGATCCCGTTCGACGCCGAGTACACGCGCGACCTCGGCTACGGCGCCGCGCGCGCGATCCTCGAGGGCGGCTCGAACTGCATGATCACGCGCCAGAACGGCGCGATCGTCGCCATGCCGTTCGCGGAGCTGATGGACCCGAAGACCGGGCGCACGCGTGTGCGCTTGGTCGACGTCACCTCCGAGTCGTACCAGGTCGCGCGCAAGTACATGATCCGCCTCGGGCCCAGCGACGTCGCGGATGCGCTCTGGCTGCAGACACTCGCCCAGGCCGGCAACACCACGGCGGCGGACCTGCGCGCGCGCTTCGGGGGGCCGTGAGCACTTAGGGAGGAGGCGCCCCGCGGGCTGCGGAGCGCCTCACTCGGGGGGTGTGAGAAGCGCGCGGCCGACGGGTTGCTGGGCGGGGTCGGCCACTCGCAAGAACATTCTGCGCCCTACACCGATCGCTGTCGGTGTCGGAGATCACCGGAGATATGCTGCCGAGGATGCGACCTCACTTGCTCGGGATCGACGAGGGCCCGTTCGTGAAGGGACAGCTCGAGCCCGTGCCGCTCGTCGCCGCGCTCTGCGAGGGCGCGGATCTGCTCGAAGCGGTGGCGCAGAGCGCGTTCCCCGTCGACGGCGACGGCGCGACCGAGTTTCTCGCGCGCTGGCTCGGCGGCCTGCGCGCGCGCGCCAGCCTGCAGGGCGTCGCGCTCGGCGGAATCACTCTCGCGGGTCTGGCGCTGGTCGACGTGCGCGCGCTCTCCGACGCGCTGCGCTGCCCGGTGCTCGTGGTCACTCGCCGCGCGCCGGACAACGCGCGCCTGCGCGAGGCGCTCGACGCCGCCGGGCTCTCCCAGCGCTTTGCGATCGCCGAGCGCTCGCCCGAGGCCTTCGCCACCGGCGACGGCATCTGGCTCGCGCACGCGGGCATCGCGCGCGAGGACGCGCTCGCCCTGCTGCGCGCGTGCTGCGGCAAAGCCAAGCTGCCCGAAGCGCTCCGCATCGCGCACCTGGTGGCGACGGCTCTGGTGCGCGGCGAGTCACACGGGAGAGTGTGAGTCCTTGGGCGTGTAGTATCTGCCGGGCGTCGTCCCCAGCACCTGGCGGAAGCGCGCGATGAACGCGCTCGTGCTCTCGTAGCCCACGGCGAGCGCGACCTCGGTGACTGACTCACCGGCGGCGAGTCGCTCCAGCGCCTGCATCAGGCGGAGCTGCTGGCGCCAGAGGCCGAAGCTCATGCCGGTCTCGACGAGAAACAGGCGCTCGAGCGTGCGCTTGCTGGCGCCCGCGCGCCGCGCGATCCGCTCGAGGCTCGCGCCGTCGCCCGGGTTCCCGCGCAGCCACTCGGCGGCGCGCTTCGCGCGCGCGTCGCGCGGCGCGGGCAGCTGCAGCGGGACCGCCGGCAGGGCCTCGAGCTGGTCGATCAAGAGCCCGATCAGGTTCGCGTGCGCCGGCACGGTCCGGTAGAGCGGCGCGCGTTCCACTGCGTGCAGGATCAGCTCGCGCAGCAGCGGCGACACGTTCACGACCGAGCACTGAGTCACTTCCGCGATCGGCAGATCGCGGGCGAGATACACGGTGCGCATCTCCACCTCGCCGGACATCGAGATGCGGTGCTCGGTGTCGGGCGGCACCCAGACGGCGCGGTGCGCGGGCACGACCCAGGTGCCCGCCTCCGTGTGCACGGTCATGACGCCGCGCGAGGCGTACACGAGCTGCGCGGTCGGGTGCTGGTGCGGCGGCAGCTCGTGGCCGCTCGAGTAAGTCGTCGCGAGACCCCAAATGCGGATGTCCGCCTCCTCGGGGAGCGGCTGGAGCGACGGAGTCTTCCTTTGTCGCAGACTCGACATCGCTTGGCAGCATATCGCAAGCACGTCAGTCGCGTCGTCGCGTACGTTGTCGCCATGCCAAACAACGTCTCTCACTTCCACTTCGACGCAGACGATCTGCCGCGCGCGCGCCGCTTCTACGAGAGAGTCTTCGGCTGGCGCTTCCGCGCCTGGGGCCCACCCGACTACTTCATGATCGAGACCGGGGACGACGAGCGACCCGGCATTCATGGCTCGCTGGGAAAGCGCGCGCGCCCGCTGTCGGGCCAGGAGCTGGCGGGCATCGACATCACGATCTCCGTCGACGACCTCGACGCCATCGCGAAGTCGATCGCGGCGAACGGGGGCGCGATCACGATGCCGAAGTCGGTGATTCACACCGTCGGCGAGCATCTCCAGTTTCGCGACACCGAGGGCAACATCGTCAGCGCCATGCGCTATTTCGACAAGTCACATTGCGGCTAGCGCTTCGCGACCGCCGCGCGCAGGCCGTCCCACGCCTCGAGATAGCGCGCGAGGTGCTTCTTCCCGCCCGCGATCTCGCGCTCGACGAGCGCGCGCACGCGCGCCTCTTCCTCGGCGTACTTCGCCGTCGCGAAGTGACCCGCGAAGTGCGCGAGCCGCAGCCACACGAGATACGTCGTGAGCGCGTCCATCTCGTTGTAGGCCAGGATCTCGTCGAGGCGGCCCTCGAGCCACATGCGCGCGACGTCGTTGCCATCGACGTCGAGCTTTCCGGGAATTCCGCTCTGCACGGCGATCTCGTGCAGCGAGGGAACGGCCTTGCCCCAGCCCCCGACGATCTCCTTCAGGTCCACGTTCCAGTCACTCGCGCGCGCGAAGTAGTCGGGGCCGAGCCACGGCTTCTCGGGGCGGCGCGCGAAGTCGGCGGCCCGGACGCCCAACACCAGGGCGCGTTGGATCAGGATCTTGAGATCCGAGTCGTGTGAGTTGAACCCGACGAGCTGCGGCTGGTGCTTGCCCAGCGCCTCGAGGAACGTGCGCACCACGTTCGTCTCGCGCGCTTCCTCCGCGCTCTTCGGATCGCGCGGCAGCGAGCGCAGGCTCAAGGTCGGCTCCTCGTCGCGCCCGCGCTCGCGCCGCTCGACCATCGCGATCGACACGATGCGGCACACGGCGGTCTTCAGGAACGGCGTCGGGTCCTCGTCGGTCGCGCCCCCCGCGCGCCACATCTCGGCGAGCACGGCCGCGTCGGGGGTCGAGTCGGGTAGGCCGTAGAGCAAGCGGCCGGCGAGCGGGTCGGGCACCCACTCGAGGTCGAACGCCCAGACCCGGTCTCCGACGGCGCGGATCAACCGAGGATCTCTTCCAACTTCGCCATCAGCTCCTTCTCCTGCGCGCTCGAGTGGCCGAACCCGAGGTAGCCGCCGGCCGCGCGCATGATCTTGCGCGTGCGCTCGAGGATGTCCTTGCGCATGGCGGCATATGCGACGGGCGCGAGGTTGGCGTGCAGCGCCGTCACATAGCCCTTCCAGGCCGCGACCAGCTCGGGGCCGGGATTCCGCGCGAGCCAGCCGTCGATCAGCTTGTAGGCCGTGTGGTCGCGCTTCAGACCCTGTTCGTCCACCGCGCGCAGGACGGCCGCGCGCTCGCTGTCCTCGAGCTTGCCGTCGCGCCATGCCATGAAGACGAGCGGCGCGATCGCGAGCGCCGCCAGTGTCTGGGCCTCGATGCCCGCCGCGAGCAGATCGTCGAGAACCTTCTCGTCGTGCAGGCCGGTGGCTTCCGCGAGCTCGCGCTTCCTGCGCTTCGCCGCATCCTTCTCGCGCAGCTTCGCCAGAAGCGTTTCGTTGTACTTGTTGAAGAACGCTTCCTCGAGCGCCTTCCGCCGTCGGTCCAGCTCGTCGGTCATCCGGTCCTCCTAGAGGGTGGCGGCAATATGCACGCTCACGGCCTCGGTCGCGAGGGCCGGGCATGTCCACTATCGTGCGCGCCGAGACGATGAAGAAGTCCGTGGGCCTGCTGGGCGGAATCGAGATTCGCGTGGAAGACCCGCTCGCAGAGCGGCGCACGCGCCTTGCGGAGCGCGTGCCCTATCTGGCGGCGGTGATCGCGCCGAGCAATCCGTACCCCGAGGCCGGACCGAACGGCGTGCTCGAGGTCGCGACCTACAACGTGCACCGCTTCTCCGGTCCTGGTGGCGGCAGTCGCTGGGTGCCCGATCTCGTCGCCGCGGTGATCGGCGAGCTCGCGACCGACGTGATCGCGCTGCAGGAAGTGCTGCGCCCGTTCGAGGAGGAAGATCCGCTGCCCGCGATCGCGAACGCGCTCGGCTTGTATCTCGCGTTCGTCTCGACCCGCGTGCACCGCCGCGGTGAGCTCGGCAACGCGATTCTCTCGCGCTTCCCACTCACTTCGGTGTTCGCGCTCGACCTCTCGTTCTCGCGTCTCGAGCAGCGCTCGGCGATCGCGGCGCAGTTCGCGCGCGACGCGAACCGCGTTTCGATCGTGGCGACTCACTTGGCGCTCGTCGACCGCACGCGCCAGCGCCAGGTGCACGAGCTGCTCGATCACCCGCAGCTGCAAGGACCGACGGTGCTGCTCGGCGACATGAATGCGTGGCGCCGCTGTCCTGCGACGCGCCGCCTCGAGAACGAGCTGACCCAGCTCCACCACAACACGGCCTGGCCCGCGACCTGGCCCGCCGCGCGGCCCGTGCTCGCGCTCGACCGCGTCTACGCCCGCGGCGCCCGCGTCGCAAAGGTGCGCACCCACAGGACCGCCGCCGCCAAGAAGGCGTCGGATCACTTGCCGGTCGTCGCGACCGTCGACCTGAACCTCGACGGCACCACCGCCTGAGTCCGAGGCCTGGAGCATAGGCCGAGGCGAGGGCCGTCCCGAGCCGAGGACGCAAGCGCCGAAGGCGCGCGCAGCAAGGCGCAGCCGAGCGAAGTACAATCGGGCGATGAAGTTTCTCGCAGCGACTGACTTCTCGGCGCACGCGGATCGCGCGCTCGCGCATGCGCTCGAGCTCGTGCGGTTGTTCGGCGCGGAGCTCGAGGTGTTCACGTCCGCGTACGTGCCGCCGCAGGCGCTTGCGGCGATGGCGCTGGGCATGGCCCCCGGAATGGTCGACGACGCGCGCCGCGACGCCGTGCAGAAGGTCGACACACTCGCGGGCACCCTGCGCGCAAGGGGCGTGCGCGCGTCGAGCTCGAGCTCGACCGAGGAGCCGTCGACCGCGATCTGCACGCGCGTGGCGGAGCTCGGGGCGGACCTCGTCGCGCTCGGCACGCGGGGCCACACGGGCCTCGCGCACGTCGTCTTCGGCAGCGTCGCCGAACGCGTCGCGCGCCTGGCTGCGTGCCCGGTGCTGACGGCGCACGCCGACTCACCGACTCCGGCCCCGTATCGCTGCGTGCTCGTGCCGACTGATTTCTCGCCCGACTCGGACGCGGCGCTCGCGTGGGCGCGAAGTCTCGTGTCGCGCACCGGCGGGAAGCTCGTGTTGCTGCACGCGTACGACCTGCCGCAGCTCGTGCTCACCGGCAGCGCCCTGGCCGCCGGCAGCGTCGAGAAGGCGCTCGCGGACTCGGCCCGCGAGAGGCTGGCCGAGCTTCGACGCGCACTGACCGGGATAGACGTCGAGGCGCACATCTCCGCGGCGCGCCCCGACCCCGCGATCTTCGAGGCCGCCGAGCGCGTGCACGCCGACCTGATCGCGATCGGCACGCGCGGCCGAACGGGCCTCGCGCACGTCGTCCTGGGCAGCACCGCCGAGCGAGTGATTCGCCGCGCGCACGTGCCGGTCGTGGCGGTCAAGGCGCCTCCGGCAAAGGCCTAGTGACTCGAGATCCGGGCTGATCTATCGCGGCACTTCGCGAAATGCGATCTGCCAGGCGATTCCGAGCGCGGCCAGAGTGACTGCGCCGAGCAACAGCTGCGCCCGCGGCGGCGGCGGGCGCGGTGCGACCCGCGCCGCGACGAAGCCGGCGACCACCCCGGACGCGAGCCCGAGCACGTGCGCAGTCATGTCCGAGCCGCGTCCCGTGCCGAGCATCGCGAGCAGAGCGATGCCGCCGGCGAGCGGCAGCCACGCCTGGCCCCAGCGCAGGCGCAGGCGCCGGCGGCGCACGAGCTCGGTCGCCGCGAGCGCGCCGATCGCGCCGAAGAGCGCCGTCGACGCACCGACCGAGACGAAGTGTGCGCGCTGCCACTCGGCGGTGAGCCAGTTGCCGAGCGCGCCAGACACGAGCAGGAGCACCGCGCCGACCCCCGGTCCATAGCGCCGCATCAACAGGCCGGCGAACACGGCGCAGGAGAAGGCGTTGCCGACCGCGTGAGTCACGTCGCTGTGCAGGGTCAGAGCGGTGACCGCGCGCCACGGCTCGCCGCCGACGATCAGGCGCGCATTCGCCGCGCCGCGCTCGAACCAGGGGCTCGCCTCCTCCCACGGGCCGGTCCACGCGTGGAAGGCGAGCAGCGCGAGTCCGAGCCATACACCGGCCTGTGTCGCGACCTCGGGCACCGGCTCGGGCCGCGGAGCCGAGGCGCGCTCGGCGCGCTCGCGCTCCCAGTCGGCGATCGCGAGCTCGGCGCGCGCGCGGTCCGCAGGAGCCAGCTCGAGACACCACTCGCCCTGGACGGCGAATACGCGGTGCGCGATCCCATCCGCGGCGAGCACGAGCGACCAGCTCTCCGCCTCGCGGCGCGTCGCAGCCGCGATGCGTGACTCGTCGCCGCTATCCGGATCCGGCATCGCGCTCGGCCACGGCGAGCTCCTCGCGCAACACCGCCATGGCCACCATGTGGATCGGCCGGCCATAGCGCAGCCGGTGCGCACGCAACACGCCTTCGTGTCGGAAGCCGCAGCGCGCGTAGCACGCGATGCCGCGCGCGTTGTCCGCATCGGCGATCAAAGTGACTCGCCGCAGGCCGAGCTCGTCGAAGCCGAGACGCAGGAGGGTGCGGATCGCATCGGCGCCATAGCCGCGGCTCCAGTGCGTCTTCTCGCCGATCAGGATCGAGAGCTCCGCACGCCCGTGGGGGTGAATCGCGAGCAGACCGATCTCGCCGATCGGCAAGCCGTCGTCGGCCTCGATGACGAACCGGACCTCCGTCGGGTCGGCGAGCACGTCGAGCAGCTTCCGCTCGACGGCCGCGCGCTCGAGCAGCTCCGGCGGATCCTCGGAGCGGTGCAACCAGTGACGCACCTCCGCGTCCGCGTTCCAGCGCGCGAGCAGCGCGGCGTGCTCCACGCGCTCGGGCACGAGGCGCACCTTGCGGCCCGCGAGCGCGCGCGTCGCGATCACGCGCGAGTCACTTCCAGCCGCTCTGCGCGCCCGAGACCATCGCGAACGGCCCGACCGGCCAGCGGTACGCGTCGACCATGAGCTGGTTCACCTGCTCGCGCGTGGCGATGCCCTCCGAAACGACGCGCTGCGCCTCGCGCAGCATCGCGAAGTAGACGCGGTTCGCGACGAAGCCCCAGGACATCGCGGTGTCCTTCACGACTACCGGGTTCTTGCCGCAGGCGCGCGCGACCTCGACCACCGTCTCGATCGTCGACTGACTCGTCTGTTCGGTGGCGACGATCTCGGCGAGCTTCATCACCGGCGGCGGCGACGCCCAGTGCCAGCCCACCACGCGCTCCGGGCGCTCCGTCGCCGCGGCCAGCGCCGCGATCGAGAAGCCCGATGTGTTCGAGGCGAGGATCGCCGTCGGCTTCGCGAGCCGATCGAGCTCGCGAAACACGCGGATCTTCAGGTCGAGGCGCTCCGGCACGCACTCGACGATCAGGTCGGCTGCGGCGGCCATCTCGGTCGACGTGCTCCAAGTGAGTCGCGCCAGCGCCGCGTCCATCTGCGCGCGCTCGAGCAGCCCGCGGGCCACCGCGCGCTCGAGCCCGAAGCGGCCGGTCACCACCTCGCGCCGCCCGCGCTCCAGGGCCGCTTCGAGCACGTCGCAGCAGACCGTCTCGTAGCCCGCGGCGGCGAGGCTCTGCGCGATGCCGCTGCCCATGACTCCGGCGCCGATCACCCCGATGCGAAGCTCGGTCATGCGTCGCCCTCCACTTCGGACTCGCACGGAGTGTACGCTGTCGCGATGCAGCTCGTGACTGCCCGCGACGCGCGCGCGCTCCTGCTCCAGGCACAGGGTCTCTTGGACGACCCGGCGCGGCGGGCGTCGACGGCGAGCGTCGCCAAGCTGATCGAGCGCCTGGGCTTCGTGCAGGTCGACTCGATTCACCGGGTCGAGCGCGCGCATCACTTGATCCTGGGCGCGCGCCTCGACGGCTATCGCCCGAAGCTGCTCGAGAAGCTCGCGTTCGAGAAGCGCGCCGTGTTCGAGCACTGGACTCACGACGCGGCGTACATCCCCGTGTCGCTCTTCCCGTACTGGAAGCTGCGCTTCGAGCGGCGCGAGAAGCAGATGCGCGGCCGGCGCTGGTTCAAGACGCGGCTCGGCTCGGATCCCGACGCGACCATCGCGCGCGTGCAGCGGCGCATCGAGCGCGAAGGCGCACTGCGCGCGCGTGACTTCGAGCGCGGCGCCAATCGGCCGTCGACGGGCTGGTGGGACTGGACGCCCGAGAAGACGGCGCTCGAGTATCTCTGGCAATCCGGCCGGCTCGCGATCGCGGGGCGCGACCGCTTCGACAAGATCTACGACCTGGTCGAACGCGTGCTGCCCGAAGCGCACGCCGCGCCCGCGCCGTCGCACGCGGAGCACGTCGACTGGGCGTGCAGCTCGGCGCTGGAGAGACTTGGGGCGGCGACGTCGGGCGAGCTCGCGATCTTCTGGGGCGCGGTCTCGCCGAGCGAGGCGGCCGCGTGGTGCCGCGACGCCCTGGCGCAACACCGCGCGGTGTCGGTGACGCTGGGCGCGGCAAACGGCACCGCG
>Ga0326730_1000137_pt1 | contig 22118 bp, 18 predicted proteins | sample MHFSIPfraction_3_FD_207740 | JGI IMG/M metagenome (GOLD analysis project Ga0326730, IMG submission 207740) | Lab enriched peat soil microbial communities from Michigan Hollow, Ithaca, NY, United States - MHF7AN SIP fraction | ecosystem: Environmental > Terrestrial > Soil > Wetlands > Peat...
CGCCGCCCGTCTCCCGCGACTCCCCCGTGCAGCACGAACTGCGCGAAGCGCGCCATGTCGCGCGCCGTACTGAAGACGCCGGCGTTCCCGGACACGCCTCCGAGCTTGGCGGCGGACGGATCGTTCACGACCCCCGCGACGGGGTGGCCGTGCCACATTCCGGTCGGCGCCGTGCGCCGGAGCACCCGGGGGCCCGGCCGGTAGCGCGTTTCCGTCATCCCGAGCGGTAAGAATACCTCCCGCGTCACGAACGCATCCAGCGCCTCTCCGCAGGTGCGGCGGACGACCTCTCCCAGCAGTAACGCATTGACGTCGCTATAGACGACGCGCGACCCTGGTGAGAACCGCGGCGTCTCCGCGTAGACCAGTCGCAGCAGCGCTCCCGCATCCCGCGCGCCGCGGATCGCCGCGATCGGCAGGTCGGCGCGCAGGCCGGAGGTATGGGTAAGCAGTTGCCGCACGGTGATGGCCGCCGTGCCCGTTCCGGCGAATTCCGGTACGTACCGCGCGACCAGCGCGTCGAGCTCGAGCCGGCCGCGGTCCACGAGGAGCATCACGGCCGTGGTCGTGGCCACGACCTTGGTGAGCGAGGCGAGGTCATACAGCGTGCTGTCGGGATCGGCCGAGGCGCTCTGCGCGGACCAGGTGAGGTGGCCATAGCCCTTCAGAGCCAGCACGGAATCGGCGGTGCCGACGGCGAGCACGGCGCCGGGATAGGCGCCGAGGCGGATCCCATCCCGCACGACCGGATCGAACGCAGCGGCGGTCTGCAGCAGCAGGAGCAGCGCTAGCACCAGACCCCCGGAATGTGGCGCCCGCAAGACGGACAGCGGCCGTCGGCGCCCACCCGCTGCTGCCGGATCGTATAGCCCATCCGCTCGATCAGGAGGTCCCCGCAGTCGGGACACCAGGTGTGCTCCCAGCGGCCCACACGGCCGGGGAGATTCCCGGCGTACACGAAGCGCAGTCCGGCCTGCGTGCCGATCTCGCACGCCCGCTCGAGCGTCGCCATCGGGGTATTGGCCGCGTCGGTCATCTTGTAATCCTGGTGAAACGCCGTCACATGCCACGGGATCTCGGGAGACACCGACGCGATGTACTCGGCGGCGGCCCGGAGCTGGGCCTCGTCGTCGTTGAACCCTGGGACGACGAGGGTCACGATCTCCAGCCAGAACCCGCGCTCGTACACGAGCCGGATAGCGTCGAGCACGTGCTGCAGCACGCCGCCCAACTCCCGGTAGCGGCGATCGCTCATGGCCTTGAGATCGATCTTGTAGCAGTCGGTCCACGGCCGGATGAAGTCGAGGACTTCCGGCGTGCAATTCCCGTTGGAGATGAAGGCGGTCCGGAGACCGGCCGCGCGGGCACCCCGGAACACCTCCACCGCCCACTCCGCCGTGATCAGCGGCTCGTTGTACGAGGAGCCGACCATACGGGCGTCCCGCCGGCGGGCGAGGGTCACGAGATCGTCCGCCGTCACGTCGGTCGGCAACACCCCCGCCGTGTCGTCGCGGAGCGCCTGCGAGGTGAGCCAGTTCTGGCAGTACCCGCAATGGAAGTCGCACCCCAGCATCCCGAACGTGAGCGTGTCGCTTCCCGGCAGACAATGGAAGAAGGGCTTCTTCTCCGTGGGGTCGCACTGCAACGCGGCCACGTATCCGGCGGGCACGTACAGCGTGCCGTCCCGGTTGTAGCGCACCTTGCAGATCCCGCGGCGTCCGGGTTTGACGAGACAGCGGTGACCGCAGGCGACGCAGCGCACCGCCCCGTCGGGCAGCGGCTGCACGAGCGAGCCGGGACGGACACGCGCATCGAGCTGTTGGGCGAGCGTCGTCGCCCCGCCATCGGGGGCGGCCGTGGTCAGCAAAGGAATGACGCGGCGCATCGCCCTACCGCAGGCTCCCGGGCGCCAGGTCGTAGAGCAGCTGGGCCGTCCGGATATCGCGCGGGGAGAGATCCCGCACGACCGCCTTGGCGTACATCAGGTCGGTGGAGTCGGGCGAGTGGTCGAGGCCGATCAGATGGCCGATCTCGTGGAGCGCCACGACCCGGACGTCGTCGGGAGCCAGCGGGTGACCGCGCGGGTCGAAGGTCGCGATCGTCACCTGCGCCGTCCGCAAGTGTCCGTCGCGATCCCACTCGAGGTCGGTCTCTCCGGTCCGATCGATGTCGAACTGGGTGCGCCACGCGAAACGGACTTCGGCATCCAGAGAATCCGTGGTCAGGTCGAACCGCACCGGGACGCCGCTTTGCGCCCATCGCGCGAACGCGTCGCGCACCGCGTCGAGGAAGGCGGGGCGGAAATTGGCGATCGTGTCTCCGGTGAGATGCACCCGCACCGGCCGGGCGACCCGGTCATCCCAGCGATGCAACATCGAATCGCTCGACTCGGCGACGATGATCGAGAGGTAGGTCAGAGGATAGCTCGCCCGGATGCGGCGCCGGATTTCGGCGCGCGCCAGGAGGTCGAAGTAGCTCGGGCCGCTCGTCTCCGCGCTGGCGATTTCGGTACCCGCCTGGCTGCGGGTCGGCGACGGGGTGGGCGGCGGCGCGGTGTCCACCGCCGCCGCCGGGTGTGGGGCCGGCGGCGGTGTGCGGTCTCCCCGCAACAGGTCCCAGCCGACCGCCAGGACCATCAGACCGATGAGAGCCCCGACGAGCCGTGTGCGCTGCTGTTGCTCCATGATCGCAATATGCTCAGCCGCGGAGCGGCGCCGCTAGCTTTGCCTCCACGCGCGGTCTATGATTGTGGCCTGCTTATGGTTGGACCCTGAGTGATCGCACTCCCTGCCCGCCTGCTCATCCGGTTTCGCTGGGTGGTGATCTCGGCGTGGGTGGCCCTGGCGACGCTGCTCGTCCCGCGGGCCGCACACGTCCAGCGGGTATTGGCCGTCCGCGGCGGCCCCGAGCGCCCCAGCGAATCGAAGCGCGCCTCCAACCTGATCGACCAGGCGTTCCCGAGTCCGTTCGCGGAGTACCTGGCCATCGTGGTCCACGGACCCGTGCCCGTCACCAACAGGCGCTATGTCGCCGTCCTGGATACGCTGTCGGCGGCCGCGACGCGCGACCCATTCGTGCGCCAGGTCGTCTCGACCCGGACGGTCGCCGACTCCGTGTTCGTGAGCGCCGACCGCCGCACCACCTTCCTGCTCGCCGCGCTGGCACGCGAGCAGACGGGTGACATCACCAAGGATTTCGTCCCCGAGCTGCGGGACAGCCTCCGTGCCGCCATGACTCGCCTGCCGGCCGGCGAGGGCTTCGACGTGATGGTGACCGGGAGCGCGGCGTTGGATCACGACGTGCGGTCGATCAGCGCCGAAGATACGACGGCGGGCGAGCGCCGGGTGCTGCCGCTGACGTTGCTCGTCCTGGTGCTGGCCTTCGGCGCGCTCGTCGCGGCGACCCTCCCGGTGATGGTGGGGCTGCTGGCCATCACCATCGCACTCGGGTTGCTCACGGTGCTGGCGCATTTCTGGACGATGTCCGTGTTCGTCCTGAATATCACCACGATGGTCGGGCTGGGCGTCGGAATCGACTACTCGCTGCTCATCGTCACGCGGTTTCGAGAGGAGCTGAACCGCGGGCTGTCGCCGGTGGACGCGGCGATTCGGACCATCCGCACCGCGGGATCCGCCGTCATGACGTCGGGGCTCATCGTCGTCGTCGGGTTCGCCGCGCTCATTACGACGCCGCTCATCGAGACGCGGTCGGTCGGCATCGGCGGACTGCTCGTGGTGGCGACCGCCGTCCTCCTGTCCACCACGTTCCTGCCCGCCACCCTGACGCTGCTGGGACGCGACATCGACCGGCCACGTTGGCTCGCACGGCCCCTCGCCCGGATTCACGCCCCCACCGGCTGGGAGCGGTGGGCGCGCTGGCTCGGCCATCGGCCCTGGCGCGCCATCGCCATCGGCGCGAGCATCGTCTTTCTCCTGATGCTGCCGCTGATGCAGATCCGGATCGGGCTCCCGGCCCGCAACTGGTTTCCGCTCGGCTCCGAATCCGGCCAGGGCCTCGCGCTGCTCCGCGGCATGGGGGCCAACGGCCTGATTCTCCCCACCCGGGTCGTGGTCCAGCTGCCCGAGGGCGGGTCGGCGCTCCGCGGACCCTGGCTGTTCGGGCTCAAAGTGCTCACCGATTCGCTGCGTCACGATCCGCGCGTCAAGGAAGTCCGGGGCGTCGCCTCGCTCAAGGCCAACATGTCGTCGTTTCAGCTGGCCGTGTTCTACAGCGACCCCACGGGGGTGCGGGCCCGCTACCCGAAGTTCTTCGACGCCTACCTGAGCGCGGACAACCGGACGACGCTGGTCGACGTCATCGCGGCCGACAGCGTCTCGCTCACGGGGATGATGGATCTCACCCGGCGCGCCCGCGCTCTCGCGGCCCACGGCGTGCGCGGGCTCGGTGCCGCGCAGATCCTCGTGGGCGGCTTTGCCGCGGCCAGCGTGGACCTGCAGGACGATCTGCTGCGCCGCTTCCCCGGCGTCGTGCTGCTGGTGCTCGGCGTCACGGCCTTGATGCTGTTCGTCGCGTTTCGCTCGCTCCTCGTGCCGCTCAAGGCCGTCCTGTTGAACTGTCTCTCCGTCGGAGCGGCGTTCGGCGTGACGGTCCTCGTGTTTCAGCATGGGTACGGCGCCGGCCTGTTCGGCCTGGAAGGTCCGACGGAGGCGATCTTCGTCGTCGTGCCGGTGCTGGTCTTCGCCACCGTGTTCGGGCTGTCGATGGACTACGAAGTGTTCCTGCTGACGCGCGTGAAGGAGGTCTTCGACAAGACGGGGCGCAACGATCATGCGACGATGGAAGGGCTGTCGATGACCGCGTCGACGATTACCTTCGCCGCCGCCATCATGATCATCGTCTTCGGCGTGTTCGCCTTCGCCCGGGTGCTGGCGGTGCAGTTCCTGGGATTCGGGCTCGCCGTGGCCGTGTTGCTCGATGCGACCCTGATCCGCATGATCCTGGTGCCGGCGATCATGCATATCGCCGGGCGCTGGAACTGGTGGCCGGGGGTGCGGGCCCCGCGGGGCGAGCGCTAGAGCCGCTCGAGTCGCGACCCCCAGACATCCCAGTGCCAGGCGGGCGTGCGCCGGCCGGTACGGGGGTCCTTGAGCGGCTTGTACTGCAGCCAGTCGGCGTGGAAGCCGAGCCGGCGCCCCACGGCGAGCAGTCGATCGCGGTCGGCGCTGACGAGGTGCACCATCGGCTCTCCCCGCAGGCGCCAGCGATGAAGCCAAACGCCGCCATCGAGGGCGAAGCACATCCCCTCGCGGCGGCGCGTGAACTCCTGCCAGGTATCGGTCAGTTGCAGCTGATTCTACCCTCGACTGTCGCGGTCCCCACCGGGGTCGCGGCTCCGTAGAACAGATAGCATTTCTTGGTCGAGATGCCGTGCGACGCCGTGGCCGACCAGCCGCCGCCCGTCGCTTCGTTGATGGTAACCGACACGCCACTGGACGGCTGCCAACCATTTAGCGCGGCCTGGTTCGACGTATAGTACAGGCTGTCGAACAAGAACGCCTCTTCGGCCGTCGCCAGGTTGCGCAGATCGGACTTCATGGAGGCGAGATACGCCTTCTCTTTCGTGTTGCCGAACTTCGGGATCGCGATGGACGCGAGGATCCCGATGATCACAACCACGATCAGGAGCTCGATGAGTGTAAAACCACGGGCCGACTTCACTGCTAGACCCTCCACGCCTCAGGATGCGCCCGCACCCCTCTCCAGGATGGATGCACGTTGCGCGTAGGACCCGGTCACGCAAGACCTGTGCTCAGCCTTTAGCATCGACCCAATTCGTTCCCGTGCCTACACTTACGACGAGCGGCACACGCAGCTTAGCGGCGCCCTCCATATGGCGTTTTACCACTTCCTTGGCGGCTGCCTCCTCTCCTTCGGGCACTTCAAGTACCAGCTCGTCGTGCACCTGGAGCAGCAGCCGGGTCCCCAGCCGCTCGGTGCGCAAGGACCCGTGGATCCGGATCATGGCGACCTTGATCAGGTCCGCCGCCGATCCCTGGAGCGGGGAGTTCGTCGCCGTCCGCTCGCCGAACGCCCGGATATTGAAGTTCTTGTCCTTGAGCTCGGGGATGTAGCGGCGTCGTCCGAAGATGGTCTCGACGTACCCGCGTTCGCGGGCCTCGAGCACGGTGCGATCGAGCCATGCGCGCACCCCGGCGAATCGCTCGAAGTACTGCCGGATGAACGCCTTCGCTTCGTCCTGGCTGATGCCGAGCTGTCGGGCCAGGGCGAAGGGCCCCTGTCCGTAGATCGTGGCGAAGTTGATCGTCTTGGCCCGCGAGCGCATTTCCCCGGTGACCTGCTCCTGGGGCACGCCGAAGATCACCGCCGCGGTCTGGCGATGAATGTCTCCCCCCTGCGCGAACGCCTCGACGAACGCTGGATCCCCGGAGAGGTGGGCCAGCAGGCGCAGCTCGATCTGGGAATAGTCGGCCACCAGGAGCCGGCACCCGGGCGGGGCGATGAACGCGCGGCGAATCGATTCCCCCCGCTCGGTGCGGACGGGAATGTTCTGGAGATTCGGCTCCGCCGACGAGAGCCGGCCGGTGGCCGCGCCGACCTGGTTGAAGCTGGTGTGGATGCGGCCGGTGTCGGGGTGGATGTAGCCGGGCAGTGCATCGACGTACGTCGACTTGAGCTTCGCCAGCTCCCGGTATTCGATCAGCAGCTTGGGCACCTCGTGGCCCATGGCCGCGAGCTGCTCCAGGACGTCCACGTCCGTGGACGGACCGGTTTTCGTCTTCTTGAGGATCGGCAGCTGCAGCTTGGTGAACAGGATCGAGCGCAGCTGCGGTGTGGAGTTGAGGTTGAATTCCGCGCCCGCGGCCGCGTACAGCAGCTGTTCGAGACTCGCCAGCTCCACCGCGAACCCGCGCGACAGCTCGGCGAGCCGGGCGCGGTCCACCGGCACGCCGGCCCACTCCATGTCCACCAGCACTGGCACCAGCGGCACTTCGACCGAATCGAGCAGCGGCTGGAGCCGGTGCTCGTCGAGCTCCACGGCCAAGGCATCCCGCAACCGCAGCACGGTCTCGCTGTCATCGCAGCAATAGCGGGCGGCGGCGGCCAGGGGCACGGCCGCGAATTCCCGCTCGCTCCGCCCCCGCCCCGCTACCTCGCCGTAGGTGCGGAGCCGGACGTTCAGCCGGTCCCGCGCGAGCTCATCGAGCGCGAACGAGCGGCGGCCCGGGTCGAGGACGAATGCGGCCAGCATCGAGTCGTAGACCACGCCGGCGAGCTCCACGCCGTTGCGGCGCAACACCAGCCAGTCGTACTTGATGTGGTGGCCCGCCTTCGGGACCGCGGGGTCCGCCAGCAGGTCGCGCAGCGGGCGCAGGGGCTCGCTCTCGAGCGGCGGCAGGTTGGGTGGGGCGATTCCACCCGCCAGTGGTCCGTCAGGGGCCACGTGCCCGAACGGCAGGTACCAGGATCGGCCTTCGCCTGCGGCCAGGGACATCCCCACCAGACGGGCACGCATCGGGTCGAGGGCGGAGGTCTCGGTGTCGAGCGCCACGAGCGGCGCGCGTCGACACTCCGTGATCATGGCCGCGAGCGCTGCGACGTCGGACACCACCGTCGCGGGGGGCACACGCTCCTCGGCGACGGGCGTCGCCGCGGGTGCCGGGCCGACCGGCGCCAGCTCTTCGAGCTTCGGGATCAACGAACGAAATTCGAGCTCGATGAACAGCCGCTCGAGCTCGGCGCGGTCGGGGTCCGACGCGCGAAGGGCGGAGAGATCGAGGGCGATCGGCACGTCGCGCCGGATCGTCACCAGGTCGCGTGACAGGCGCGCCTCGGCGGCATGCGCGAGCAGCGCTTCCCGGGCTCGCTTCCCCGGGACCTCGGCAGCCCGCGCGAGCATCGCCTCCAGGCTCCCATAGGTCCGCAGCAGCTCGACCGCCGTCTTCTCGCCGATCCCCTTCACGCCGGGCACGTTGTCCGAGCTGTCACCCACCAGCGCGAGATAGTCCACCACCAGGGCGGGCGGTATGCCGAATCGCTCGCTGGCGTTGCCCTCATCCACCCATTGCTCCTCCACCGCTGCAGGCCCGCCGCGTCCGGGGTTCAAGAGGGCGATCCCCGGCGCGATCAGCTGGTAGAAGTCCTTGTCGCCGGAGACGATGATGGCCTGGAGCCCGCGCGCCGCCGCCGCCGGCGCGAGCGTCCCGATCACATCGTCCGCCTCGAAGCCTTCGACCGCGAGCACCGGCACGCGAAACGCCGCCAGCAGCTCCTCGATCCGCTCCACGGAGCGGTCGAAGTCCTGCTGCAGCTCGAGACCGAGTTTCTCGCGGGTCGCTTTGTAGTCGGGGTACTCCCGGTGGCGAAACGATTCGCCCAGGTCATGCACCCAGCCCAGGTAGTCAGGCTTGTGCCGTTGCCGCAGACGGAGCAGGAAGTTCACGACGCCCCAGGCGGCGGACGTGTTCTCGCCGCGCTGGGTGGTGAGCGGCCGCGCGATCATCGCGAAGAAGGCGCGGTAGATCAGCGCGTAGCCGTCGATCAGGAAGAGACGCTCGCGCGCCGGCATGCATCGGGAAGATAACCCCGCGAACGACACCGCCCCGCCGGGACGGGCCGGCGGGGCGGAGGCGGCGAACCATTCGGGACCGCTCGGCCTACACGCGCATCACGTTTGCCGCGTGCAGCCCCTTGTCCCCATTCTGGACCTCGAATTCCACGGCTTGACCCTCGGCGAGCGTCTTGAAGCCATCCATCTGGATCGCCGAGAAGTGCACGAACACGTCCTCACCACCGTCCTGCTCGATGAACCCGTACCCCTTCGCGTCGTTGAACCACTTCACTTTTCCGCGTGCCATTGCCGTCCGCCCTCCTGCAGAGTCCGCGCCTGAACAACCGGATCGACCGCTCGCCGCGGGCGAGCGGGGGCATTGATAAGGCACCGGGTCTGGACGGTTGTCAAGCGAAAACCGGCGCGGCTAGCGCGCTGGTGCGTACAGGGCGCGATACAGGTCGCGGTTGCGCAGCACGGATCGCACGTAGCCCCGCGTTTCAGGAAACGGGATCAGCTCGATGAACTGGTCGGAATCCCCGGCCCCCGGACGAGAGAGCCAGCGCGCCACCGGCGCCGCGCCAGCGTTGTAGGCCGCCACCGCGACCTCCACGCGCCCCCCGAAGCGGCGCAGCAGCTCGGCCAGGTGCGCCGCCCCAAGGTGCAGGTTGAGGTCGGGCACCGTGAGCCACTCCGGGTACAGGGTCACGTCCAGCCCCCGCGCGGCCTGCGCCGCGGTGCCGGGCATGAGCTGAGCGAGCCCGCGCGCGCCGGCCCGCGACAGCGCCTCGAGATCGAACGTGCTTTCCTGCCGCACGATCGCGGTGAACAGGAGCGGGTCGATCCCGAACTCCCGCGCTTCGGCCTCGACCGCGGCGCGGCCGGGGAACGGGAAGATCGCCCGCAGGACGCGCCCGTCGTTGGGCGCCCGCACCGCCGCCAGCCAACCGAGCCGCACCCCGGCTGATCCCCACCCGCGCTCCGACAGTCCCACGCTCCAGGCGAGCAGGTCGTCGAGCGGCTGCGGCGGTCGTGCCAGCAGCCCTCGCACTTCCAGTTGGGCTTCGGTATCGAGTCCCGCGAGCATCAAGGTGTCGAGCCGTGCCAGTCCCGACTCCGCCGGCGGCGTGGGCGGGGCGCTGTCGGGGGCGAGGACGAGCGGACTCAGACCCGCGACTTGCCGGGCGTGCAAGCCGTAATATCCGAGGGAATCCTCCTGCGCGAGCGCGCGCCACAGGGAATCGGCGCCCGCTGTGTCGCCGCGATCCCGGGCGAGGCGGGCGATCCAATAGCGTGCCGCGACCCGCTGCACGCCGCCCACCAGCACTTCCGTCCCGTACAGGCGCGCGGCGCTGTCCGGATCTCCCCGGCGTTGCGCCGCGGCCGCGAGCCGGAACCGCGCCAGCGACGATCGCGGATCGGCGGGATAACGGCGGGCCAGATCGGACAGCCAGCGCTCGGCGCCGCCCTCGTCGCCCCGGTCCGCCAGAAAATCCCCGATCAGATAGAGCGCGGTGGGCGCGGCCGTGTCGCCCGGGTATGTCTGCGCGAATCCTGCGAGTGCCTGGGGCGCACCCGCGTCGCCGAGCCGCACCATGACCCGCCCGCGCCGGTAGATCGCGAGGGCCGTCCACGCCGTGTCCCGCGCGGCGGCGCGGTAGGCGTCGGCCGCCTCCGGATAGCGGCCCAGGGAACTCAACAGCTCACCGAGCAGGATGAGTGTCGCGCCGCTCGAGTCGCCTTCGGCGACTGCCCGCGTCATCTGGTCCCGCGCCTCCGTCGCCGCCCCATGACTGCGCAGCACGCGCGCCAGCGCGACCCGCTCGGCGGGAGCGCGCGGTGGAAGCAATCCGTGGGCCAGCGGGACGCCGGCTGCCGCGTCGTCCGATTGCGGAGCGCGCGCGAACAGGTCGTACAGCTCCGATCGGGCCCCGGCGGTGTCGCCCTGTCCCAACCCGATCTGGGCGACCGCGAGCGACAATCCGGCCTCCCGATACGCCGCCCGGGCGCCGCTCGAATCCCCGGCCGTGAGCAGGGCTCCGGCGCGGGCGGCGGTCGCCTCCCTGGCGACGACGGGCGGCAGATCCGCGAGCAGACGGCGGGCGCTCGCCGTATCCCGCCGCACGCGCGCTTCGCGCAGCCGCAACCACGGCTCGATCGCCGTCAGACCACCGCCACGCGCGGCGGAGAAGTACCGCGCGGCACTGTCGGGGAGACGGGCCGCTTCGAATGCCAGCGCGGCCCGGACGGCGAGCAGCGCGGCCTCCGGTCCGTGGGCATGTGCGCGCGCTGCGAGGAAGCGGTACGCCGCCTGCCCCGGCTGACCCACGCGCCACTCCGCCTCGGCGAGCACCCGCAACGCTTCCCCGCTGCCGTAGTCGTCGAGCCACGGCTGCCCGATGAGCAGGCTACGCGCGCGATCATAGCGTCGCGCCTCCAGCTCGGCCTGCGCACTCCGGACGATGAACGAGGCGTCTTGTCGCGGGGACCGCGCGGCGGCATCGAGCAGGGTCTCGGCCGCATGCCACGGCCGGCCCGAGAGCCACAGCGATTCCGCGCGCTGCGTCGGGTCCACGAACGTCTGCGCCCCCGCCGCGAGCGGCCAAGCCGCTCCCAGCAGGGCGAGGACAGCACCACGCATTATTGCGACCGGCGAACGCGGGACAGCACCTGCAGGTAGTCGGCCCTTGAGCCCGGCGAGAGCTCGAAGCGGCCAAAACCGGTCAGGTCCTGGAACAGGAGCACCAGAGGGAGGGTGGTGTAGCTCCAGCGGATGCTCTGGGGTCCGCTGCGCGACACCCCGCTGTTCGAGAGGTCCAGCACCTCGTCCGGCTCCCCGAGCGTGATGAAGACCTCGCCGCGGTCGGTGAGCCAGCCAGGTCGTCCCTGCTCCTGAAAGCGGAAGTTCGCGATCTGCACCCGGTGCAGATACTCGTCCAGCGCTTCGTTCTCCGGCGTGAGCGGCGCCGGATCCGTGGCCGTCCAGAACGCCCGCCACGCCAGCGCCCGCTGATCGGGTGGCGCATCGCGCAGCTTCGCGACCAGGTCCTGCCGGTCGAAGTAGCGCAGCAGGCTCACCATCTCGGCATAGTTCGTGATCACCCATTGGCTGGAGAAACTCACGAGGAAGGGCGTCCGGCCCTGCGCGGCACCCCCCACGATCCCCAGACGCAGCTCCTGCTCGCCCACCGGCAGCTGGCTGCCCGCGATCCGGACGATCGCGCGCGACAACCCCGCGGAGTCTTCGACCGGCAGCGTGTCCTGCCACAGGACGCTTTCGTTCTGGTCCACCGCTTGCGCCGCAAGGCGCGTGCCCGACGACAACCCGTATCCCTCGACATAGAAGCGCAGGGTGTCCGTCCCGTAGGGCAACGTCGCTCGGGGGTTCACCAGGAGCTGGGGATGAACGCCCGTCGACGTCCGGCCCGTTCCTTCATAGAAGGGGACGGGCTCGGCCAGGGAGGGTGCGACGAGTCGGGGCACGGTATCCGTTCGCTCGCGGCGCGCGGAGGCCGGACTGTTGCGGTCCCGGACCATGACGCTCGCGGTGTACACACCCGGGCGCAGCGTCAGGAAGCCCTGGAACAGGACGCTCTCATCGGCCCGCAGGGTTTCCTGAAAGCCGCGGACGCGCACGCGCTGATCGCTGGCGAGCTGGACGGGTACGCCGGTGTCGGTGCGGAACGCGACCTCGACGTGATACTCGGCGACGAATTCGTTACCCTCGCGCCGGAAGCTGAGGGAATGGTTGGCGAGCGACAGCGCGAACACCGCGAGCGTGGAATCCGGCGTGGGTCCGGCGAGAAATCGTACGGTCGAAATCGTCGGGAACGGCGCGCCGGTGACGAAGAGCCCCATGCGATCGTAGATCGTGGCCGCATCGAACAGCTGCGACACCGCGACGCCGGGTTGCGGCGTGTTCGGTGCGCCCACACGCTGCCATGTCCCGCAGGCGATGCAGGCGACGGAGAGCCCAAAGCCGACGAACGTGCGTCGTATCACTTGCTGAACCTCAAAGCCGGACGTTAGTTTCGCCCGATCCCATGGCCAGTGAGAACCTCGCCGGTCGCACAATCGCCGGCTATCGCCTCCTCGAACGCGTCGGGGAAGGAGGCACGGCGGAAGTCTACCGCGCCGAGCACGCCGAGCACGGCACCTGTGCGTTCAAGGTATTACGCCCCCGCTTGCGGGGCGACCCCACGGCCGTCAAACGGTTCCTCCGCGAGGCGAGCTACGGGGCGCGCGTCCGTCATTCGGCGGTGGTGTGTACCTACGACTACGGCGAAGCGGATGGGCTGTATTACCTCGCGCTCGAGTGGGCGGGCGGGCAATCTCTGGCCGACTTCCTACACCAGAACGGCCCCGTCGCTCCGGCCATGGCCGCCGCCATCGTGTCCCAGCTCGCCGCCGGTCTCGGCGCGGCCCACCAGGTCGGCATCATTCACCGCGACCTGAAGCCCGAGAACATCATCTATGATGCCCGCACGGGGGTAACAAAGCTCTTGGACTTCGGGATCGCGCGCGACGCGGAGCTGCCACCCGAGGAGCGACTCACCCGCACCGGATTCTTCGTCGGAACCCTGCAATACGTTGCGCCGGAAGCGCTCTCGGGAGAACTGGTGGACGCACGGGCGGACATCTACAGCCTGGCGACGATCGCCTACTACATGTTGACGGGGAGGCACCCGTTTACGGGCCGCAACCCCAGAGAGCTGTTCCAGCAATTGCTGAAGGAGGCGCCGCTGCCGCTCAACGAGGCCTTGCCCGGTCGGCGCTACCCCGCCGCGCTCGAAAGCGCGGTGATGCGCGGGTTGAGCCGCGACCCCGCGCAGCGCCAATCCAGCGTGACGGGATTCGCCGAGGAGGTCGCTGCCGCAACCTCCGGCACGACCGAGGCCGCGGAAACCGGTCTGCTCGGCACGCTCCGCCGATTCATGGGCGGCAAGAAGGAATAGTAGTAGTGAGTGCAACTACTAGTTCGGACGGAGCGAAGACGGTCTTCCGGCTCACCGAACTGCTGCGGCAGCGTTCCCTGACCCGGGGAGATTTCGTGCTCTCCTCCGGGCGGCGCTCGAACTTCTACATCGATGCCCGCAGGACCACCATGTCCGGCGAGGGACAGACACTGGTCGGGGCCGCCGGCCTGGCTGCCATCCACGCCCGGGGTTGGCAGCCGCGCGCCGTCGGCGGCCTGACCCTGGGAGCCGATCCGGTGGCCTACGCCATCGCGCACGCTGCCCGACTCTCCGGCACCCCGCTCGACGCCTTTACCGTGCGCAAACAGGCCAAGGACCACGGCACCGGGCGTCGTATCGAGGGGTGCCTCGAAGCTGGCGATCCCGTAGTCGTGTGCGAGGACGTGCTCACGACGGGGGGATCCGCTCTCGAGGCAGTCGCCGCGGTGCGCGCTGCGGGCGCTCAGGTCCTCGGCGTGCTGGCCGTCCTCGATCGTGAGGAAGGGGGACGGCAGGCGATCGAAGCCGCCGGGCTGGCCGTCGCCGTCCTTGTGACCGCTCGGGATCTCGGGGTGGAGTGACGACGCCCGCCACCTCCGACTCCCCCCTCGTCGTTCTCCAGCTGAGCGACTCGTTTAACGAATACTGGACGCTCCTCGCTCGCGAGCTCGGCGTTCCCCTCGTCATCACCGCAGCGGCCGACGACGCGCTCCCGCCCCACGCCCTGGCAGTGGTGGTGGCCGCCGGCGGGGCCGAGGCGGAGGTCGGTTCGCTGCTCGGACGTCTTGGGCCCTCAAGGTCGGTGCCGCTCGTCGTCGCCGGCGCCAGCACTTCACACCGCGTCGCTGCGCAGGCAGTCGCCGCCGGAGCGGCGGACTACTACGCCCTGCCCGAGGACCGCGATGCGCTCCGCAGCACTCTGGCGGCGGCGCTGGAGCGGCACCGCGCCGCCCGAGACCGCGCGACCCTGGCGACGCTCGAAGCCCAGGCCCATGCGTTCCGAGAGATCGTGGGCGAGAGTCCGGCGCTCCAAACCGCCCTGGCCCGGGCCGCCCGGGTCCTGCCGCACGGCGACGCCACGGTATTGGTGACGGGAGAAACGGGCACCGGAAAAGAGCTCCTCGCGCGGGCGCTGCACTACGGCGGCCCTCGGGCCGCGGCGCCCTTCGTGGAGCTCAACTGCGCCGCACTCCCCCCGGCGTTGCTCGAGAGTGAGCTGTTCGGTCACGAGCGCGGCGCGTTCACCGATGCCAAGACCGCCAAACCGGGCCTCTTCGAGGTGGCGGCCGGCGGCACGTTGTTTCTCGACGAGATCAACAGCCTCGCCCTGGAGCTGCAGAGCAAGCTACTCCGGGCGCTGGAGCAGAAAGTCGTGCGGCGCCTGGGGGCCACCACCGCGCGGACGCTCGACGTCCGGATCGTCGCCGCCACGAACACCCGCCTCGACCGCTCGGTCGCGGAAGGACGGTTTCGGGAAGACCTGTATTACCGGTTGAACGTGATCACCCTCGAGCTGCCCCCGCTCCGGGCGCGTGGCGACGACGTGCTGCGCCTCGCCGAGTACTTCATGCTGAAGTTCAGCAAGCAGTACGGCCTTCCCGAGCCGCCGCTCTCCGCTGACGCGCGCCGCGCGCTCCTCGCCCACCCCTGGCCGGGCAACGTGCGCGAGCTGCGCAACGTCATCGAGCGCACGTTGCTGCTGTCGCCGCCGGGACGCTTCGAGCTGGAGTCCTTCCAAGTGCCGGTGTCGCAGGCGTCGAGCGCGGGAGGTTTGCCGTTCCCGACCACGCTGGCCGAGGTCCAACGCGCCGCGGCGCATGCGATGCTGGAGCTCACCGGCGGCAACCGCTCGGAAGCGGCGCGCCGACTGGGGGTGTCTCGCTCGCGCCTGCTGCGCTTGTTGCGCGGCGCCGGGGATGAGGAGCCGGAGGATGAAGGGCCATGATTCGAATTGAGACAGATGGCTCGACCCGCTTCAGTCCAATCGATGTATCGCATTGAAAAACAATCACTTATCGTGGCGTGACGCTTGCTGTGGATACGCGCCAAACTCGTACGAGGGTGCTGCAACATGCAGATGAGGCCACTACTGATCCTGGCCGCGTTCATCGCGGCCTGCGACAACGGCTCGGGTCCTCCGGATCCGGTTCCGACGAGCCAGCTCCACTTCGTCATCCAGGATTCGACGGCGCCCCCCCTGCTGTCCGACAGCGCCAGCTTCTACGCGAAGGTGGGGGCGGATCGCCGCGTCGAGCTGTTCTACCAAGGCTCGTCCCCGACCGATACCGGTGAGGCATTCCTCCAGTTCGAGGTGAGGGGCAACAGCCTGTTGGCCCACCCCGATGGCACGCCGTTTCTGCCGGGGGACTCGATTCTCGTCACGGTCACCGCCGGCGACTCCGGCATATTCGATTTCACTTTCTCGCCGGCGGGGCTGACGTTCAATCCCGCGGATCCGGCGCGCCTCCACATCGAATACAACCACTCCGATCACGATTTCAACCGGGATGGCCGGGAGGATTCCGAAGACGTCCACGCGGAGACCATGCTGGCCGTCTGGCGCCGCGAGCCCCCGGATTCCGTGTGGACGAAGGTCGGCACCGCGAAGAACGAGGAGTTCGACGAGATCGAAGGGGTCATCCTGTCGTTCAGCCACTACGCGGTCGCCTGGTAGGAGGTCCCAGTCGTCGTGTTGCCGCCGCTCGCTGACGAATCCGCCCTCCTTTCCCAACTCCAGGGATTGGCGCTGGAGGGTCGGTATCGCGAAGTGGTCGAGGGGATCAGCGCGTTGCCGGCCGGCGTGGCCGACGACCGCGCCCCCCTCGCACTGCTCGCGGCGGAAGCGTACGGCCGGTTGGGAGAGTTCGACGCCGCCGCCCGGTGGGCCGCGCGCGCGCTCGAGCTCGCCCAGCGACGGCTCGACACGCCCGCGGAGCTGCGTGCGGTGCACTACCAGGGGGCGATCGCCTGGCAGCTGGGCGCGGTGGAGGAAGCGGAGGCGCATTTCCAGCGGGCGCTCGAGCTGGCTCGCGCGCTGATGGACGTCGCAGCCGAGGCACGGGCCTTCAACAACCTGGGGATCCTGCGCAATCTGCTCGGCCTTCCCGACGAGGCGTTGGCGAACTACCAGCTGGCCCTCGCCTCCTACCAGCAGGACGGCAACCTGCGCGGCATGGCCGAGTCGCATACCAACATGGAGATCAGCTGGCTGGCGCTGGGCAAACCGGACCGCGCCCGCAGCGCCGCCGACGAAGCAGTACGCCTGGCGCGCGAAGTGGGCGACCAGACCTTGATCGGTCTGGCCTTGGTCGCGCGTGCCGAGGCGAGCCTGGCGCTCGGCGATCCGGCGCTCGCGATGGCCGAGCTCCGGCGCGCCGAGCAGGCGTACGAGAGCGTCAAGTTCACCGCCGGGATCCCGGAATTGCGCCGTCTCGAGGCTGCGGTAGCCCGCGCGCGCGCCGACCTGATGGGCGCGAAGCGGCTGCTGGAGCAGGCGCGCGCCCTGGCACCGGGCGTAGCGTCCCTCGACACCCAGGCGGAGATCGAGCGCGACCTGGGAGACACGCTCGCCGGCCTGGGCGACGCCGCCGGCGCACGCGCCGCGCGTGAGCGCGCCCTCGCGTTGTTCCACCGGCTCGGCGCCCGGCACGCCGAACAGGCCCTCACCACCCTGCTCGCGACGCGCTGAATTGGAACAACGGACGGTTTCGCAGTAGCATTCCCTGTCTCCTCACCCCGGCCGGCAGGCCTTTGGCGGACGTGACAGGGTTCGAAGCGACTCCCCAGACACCGGGCGGCGGCCCGCGGTCGCGGCCGTCCCTCGCGACGCGCATGCGCGGCTGGTCCGACGACGCCGGTCACGAACAACGCCTCAAAGATCTCGAGACCTTCTCCCGGAGCCATCGGCGCCGCTGGGGGCTGATCGCGATCGGCGCACTGCTCGCACTGATCGGCAGCTTCGGCGGCACGGTACCGACGCCGGCGGGGACGATCGTGCTCGCCGCCGGCGGGTTCGCCGCTCTCAACGTGTTGCTCGGCATCGTCCATGAGCGTGGCTGGTACCGCTGGTGGCTCATCTACGCTTTCGCACTGCTCGACGTGATCTACGTCGCGGTCCTGGTGACATGGTTCGGCCATGGGGGGCTCGTCGCGGCGTTCTTCATCGCCGTGCTACCCTACGCCTTCGAGCAGGCGCGCGGGGTAGGGGATTTCCTGGTCCTCATGGCCTCGATCGCCTACCTGGCCGCATGCTACCTGCACGGCCGGCTGTATCCCGGCGCCCCCGGCCTCGACACGGGGGCGTTCATCGAGACCGTCGCGTTCATCCTCGTCGCGGTGGGGTTGAACCGTATCCCGGCGACGCTGATCACCCGCATCCGGCATGCCCGCAACGTGATGGGAGAGGCGGAGCAGGGGTTTCTCGCCGTCCGCGCGGCCGCGACGGAATCCGACGAGCTGGGGTTCCTCGAGCAGAGCTTCAACCGCATGCTGGATGAGATCGGCAACACGATCTCGACCGTCCAACGCGAAGCCGACGAGGTGGCCGCCTTTGCCGAGGAGCTGGCGGCGTCAGCTGAGCAGATCCATGCGACCTCGGAGGCGGTCACGCAAACGGCCCAGGAGCTGGCGGGCGATCTGGGGCGTCAGCGCGGCCTCGCCGAAGGGGCCCGCGGTGAGAGCGCCAAAGCGGCCGACCAAGCCGGAGCGCTCCGCACGCGCGCCGAGATGATGCAGGTGGACGCGCGGCGGCTCGTATCGGCGGCCGAGCGCGGTCGGGAACGGGTGGCGCGCGCCGGCCAGACGCTGCGGACCGTGGGGGAAGAGGTCCGGGCGACCGCGGCGACCGTCGCCGGTCTCTCCGGGATGTCGGATCGCATCGGCGGGTTCGCCCAGGCGATCGCCCGAATCGCGCGCCAGACCCACCTCCTCGCGTTGAACGCTGCGATCGAAGCCGCCCGCGCCGAAGAGCACGGCGAGGGGTTCGCCGTAGTGGCAGACGAGGTGCGGACCCTCGCCGCCGAGGCGGCGCGCTCGGCCCGTGAGGTCGCCGAGCTCGTGACCGAGCTGCGGGTGGGGATCGATGCGGCCGCCCGCGCGATGCAGACCGGCGAAGCCCAGGTGCGCGACATCGGCGCGGTCGCCGCCGAAGCCGATGGCGCCCTGCTCGAGCTGCACCAGGGCGTGCAGCTGATCGGTGATCTCGTCAACGCCACGGCCGATGTGTCGCGCAGCCAGGCGACCCGATTGGCGGAGCTGGCGCAGTCGCTCCAGCAGGTAGCGGCGATCTCGAGCAGCTCCTCGGAGAGCGCCGACGGGGCGGCGGCCGCGACCCGCTCGCAGATCAGCTCGATGAGTGATCTGACCGCGACCTCCCAACAGCTGGCCCAGCTGGCGGAACGCCTGCGCGCCAGCATCGCGCGGTTCTCGGTGATGCGCCGCGAGCACGTCACGGCGGAGCATCGCAGCGTGACCGCCGAGCAGCGCATTCCCCAACCCATCCCCGTCCCCGGCGCCTGAGCCCCGGGATCACCCCGGCCGGAAGACGGTCGCGGCGTCCGATCCTTGGTCCCCGACACCAACGTTCATGGGGCGGAACGCACGGAACGTCTCCCGGTACGGGGTGATCAGTAGATCCACATACCGAGCCAGCGCCACCTCGAAGGGGAAGCGGCGGCGGTATTCGCCCGCCGTGACGCCCAGCATCGCCTTGAGATGACGGCTGAAACTCTGCGGCGAGGAGAAATCGAGCCGGTAGGCGACATCCGCCACGGAGAGGCCGGGATTGCGGAACAGATGGGACGCGTGCACCAGGCGCATCCCGGCCAGATAGGTCTTGGGTGAGGGCAGCGCCGCGCGCAGAAAGCGCGACATGAGCGTGCTGGGAGGGATGCGCAGGTGACGCGCCAGGGCGCGCACCGTGCGCAGCACCGGCGCCAGCCGGGTCAGAGCCTCGAAGAACAGGCGCGCATCCTCCGGGATCTCATCGCCCAGCGCGGGAAGCAGCTGTTGCAGAATGCGCGCCGCCACCGGCGATGCCGGCTGCCCGACCAGATCGCGCAGCCGTCGCCAGCCGCTCGCCTCGGTACAGTCCACCGCCGCGCGCACGCCGCTGGCGCCGAGTCGCAGCAGCGTCTCGGTGGCGTGATGGTCGTGCCGTGAAACGAGGGCGACAGCGGGAATCGCTGGAAATTCCCGCACCAGGCGCGCCACCGCCGGCAGGTCGTCCCCGCCGCACCGGTGCACCGAGAGCACGATGGCATCGACCCGACGCCGCCGGGCGGCACTCAGCACCTCACGACAGGAATCGGCATGGACCGACACGAAGCACCCATCCCCGACCGCTTCGAACCGGTGACGCTCGGATGGCGGGAGCAACGTGCACACGGTGACCATGGCGGTGCGACAGGATACGCGGGGGACTTCAAAGACCGGTCAAGGTTGCTTGCCCCGGTCCTCGACGCCCTGCCGAGACCCCGACGGGCCTCAAGGTCCCGTCAACCCACGACCGGCGGGAACGGGGCATCAACGAGATCGGCGGCAAATTGCTCCGGCGGCGAACGAAACCGGTCCGCCGGAACTCGGCTACGCGTCGCGCCGTTGTCCCAGCAGCTCCAGATACACGTTCCAGTCCCGCCCGCTGAAACAGACGAACCGCACGGCGTCCACGCTCGTCGGCCGCGACAATGCATCACGCACGGCCGCGACCGCGATGCGCGCGGCGGACTCGAACGGATAGCCGTACGCTCCGGTGCTGATCGAGGGAAACGCGATCGAGTGGACGTCGTGCTCGCCGGCGAGCTGCATCGCGCTGGCATAACAGCGTCGCAGCAGCTCGGGCTCGCCCCCCTCGCCTCCCGTCCACACCGGGCCGACGGTGTGGATGACGAACCGCGCCGGGAGGCGATACCCCCTGGTGATCCGAGCCTCTCCGGTGGGGCAGCCGCCGAGGGTCCGGCACTCTTCCAGCAGCTCGGGACCCGCCGCGCGGTGAATCGCCCCGTCCACGCCGCCGCCGCCCAGCAGGGTCGTATTCGCGGCGTTCACGATCGCGTCCACGGCCTGACGAGTGATATCTCCCTGGACGGCCTCAAGACCAGTCACGGCGCCAAACTACCTTCCGCGAGCCGTCGGGCAACCGCATCTTAGTCGGTCTACCGAAAGCAGGGACGATGCCGCGTCGGGACCTCATCGAACGAGTACGGAAGGCGTTGGGGGACCGCTACGAGATCGTCACGGCGGTCGGCCGCGGCGGCAACGCGTCGATCTTCGGGGCGTTCGACAAAGACCGCAACCGCGTGGCGGTGAAGGTGCTGCACCCGGAGCTCGCGGCCTCGGTGGCCGCCGACCGCTTCCTGCGCGAGATCCGCTACGCCGCCAAGCTGCACCATCCCCACATCGCCCCGCTCCTGGACAGCGGCGAGAGCGACTATCTGCTCTGGTTCGTGATGCCGTTCGTGCCCGGAGAATCGCTGCGCAGCGCGTTGAACCGCGAGCACCAGCTGGTCCTCGACTTCGCCGTCCGGATCGGGTGCGAGATTCTGGAGGCCCTGACCCACGCCCACGCCCAGGGGCTGGCGCACCGCGACATCAAACCGGACAACATCGTGCTGTCGCCCGACGGCGCCGTCCTCGTGGATTTCGGCATCGCCCGCGCCATCGCCCAGTCGGAAGGGGACCGCGTGACGCGGAGCGGATTCGTCGTCGGGACCGAGGAGTACATGAGTCCCGAGCAGGCGGCCGGTGAGACCGTGGACGGACGCAGCGACCTCTACTCCCTGGGGATCGTCCTGTTCGAGGCCATGGCGGGCCGGCCACCGTTCTCGGCGCCCAGCGCGGCGGCCGTCATCGACATGCAGCAGCATCACGAACCCCCATCGCTCCAGACGCTCCGGCCGGAGGTCGCCCCGGGGCTGGCCGCGGTGATCGCCCGGGCACTCAAGAAGCGCCCCGAGGACCGCTGGCAGAGCGCCGAGGACATGCGCCTGGCGCTGCTGCCGTTCAGCCTCGCCGCGGGATGACCGATCCTCTGTTCGCGCAGGTCGCGACCGCGCTGGGTGGGCGCTATACCCTGGTGCGCGAGCTCGGCCAGGGCGGGATGGGGGCCGTGTTCCTCGGGCGCGACATCAAACTCGGCCGCGAAGTGGCGATCAAGGTCCTGCCCCCCACGACGCAGGCGTACCTCGGGAGCGAGCGGTTTCAGCGCGAGGTGCAGCTCGCCGCCAAACTCTCGCACCCGCACATAGTGCCGTTGTTCGAAGCCGACGAGGTGGATGGGTTCCTGTACTACGTGATGGGCTACGTCGAGGGGGAGTCGCTCGCCGAGCGACTGACCCGGCAGGGCCCGTTGGCCCTCGACGAGGCGATTCGCATCACCGCCGAAGTGGCCGACGCCCTGCAATACGCCCACGAGCGCGGCATCATCCATCGCGACATCAAACCGGCCAACATCCTGCTCTCGGGCGGACACGCCCTGGTCACCGACTTCGGCATCGCGAAGAGCATCGCCGAGTCGGAGTCGGGCACCACCCTCACCGGCACGGGCATCACGGTGGGGACCGCCGCCTACATGAGCCCGGAGCAGGCGAGCGGCGAACGCCGCATCGACGCCCGCAGCGACGTGTATGCCCTCGCGG
>Ga0326730_1000139_pt1 | contig 22048 bp, 16 predicted proteins | sample MHFSIPfraction_3_FD_207740 | JGI IMG/M metagenome (GOLD analysis project Ga0326730, IMG submission 207740) | Lab enriched peat soil microbial communities from Michigan Hollow, Ithaca, NY, United States - MHF7AN SIP fraction | ecosystem: Environmental > Terrestrial > Soil > Wetlands > Peat...
CAACACGAAGATGGCGATCGAGCTGATCACGCCGATCGCGATGGAAGAGGGGCTGCGGTTCGCGATCCGCGAGGGTGGGCGGACCGTGGGCGCCGGCGTCGTCACGAAAATCAAGAAATAGGGCTGATGTCCGACGTCTGACGTCGGACATCAGTAATGAAAGGATAGAGCCGTGCCGCGCGAGAACATCATCATGGAATGCACCGCGTGTAAGAGCCGGAACTACTTCACGACCAAGAACCGGCGGAAGCATCCGGAGCGGGCGGAGTGGAGCAAGTACTGCCCGCGGTGCAACAAGCAGGTGGCGCACAAGGAATCGAAGTAGCCGTGGCGACGGAAGCGCTCGCCCCGGCGAAGAAAGGTGTGCTCGGCAGGGTGACGGACTTCCTCCGCGAGGTGCGGGGGGAGCTGCAGAAGGTGACCTGGCCCGGGATGGACGAGCTGCGCAAGGCCACGATCGTCATCGTGCTCTTCGTCGTGGCCCTCGGCGTCCTCATCGGGATTCTGGACTCGCTGCTGCAGCTCGTGTTTGTCACCGGGGTGGCGCAGCTGTTCCGATGAGCGAGCATCGCTGGTACGCGATCCAGGTCACGGCCGGGCACGAGAACAAGGTGCGTTCACTGGTGCAGCGGCGCATTCAGGAAGATCCGCGGCCCGAGCTGGAACGCCCGATCCGCCAGGCCCTGGTCCCCACGCAGGAAGTGGTGGAGATCAAGAACGGCAAGAAGGTCACGGTGGAACGGAAGATGTATCCGGGATACGTCCTGGTGGAGATGGTGCTCAACCAGGAGACGATCCACGTGATCAACGGCATTCAGGGCGTGATCAAGTTCGTGGGCACGGGGCGGCTGCCGATGGCGCTGCGGCCGGACGAGGTGAACCGGCTGCTCGGGATCGCCGAGCCGGTGCCGGAGGAGGAGCCGAAGGAGGAGATCCCGTTCCTCATCGGTCAGGTCGTGGAGATCACCGAGGGGCCGTTCTCGGAGTTCAGCGGGACGGTGGAAGAAGTGCTCTCGGACAAAGGGAAGGTGCGGGTGTCGGTGTCGCTGTTCGGACGGCCGACGTCGGTCGAGCTGGATTATTTGCAGTTGAAAGCGCATTGAGGTTCTGACGTCAGACGTCTGACGTCAGCAGTGTCCTCCGGCCACCACGCCGGTAACCCGTGGGAGTCCGCGACTTAGGGACGCGACGAGGAGATCCAGATGGCCAAACCGATCATGGCAGTCGTGAAGCTGCAGGTGCCGGCGGGGCAGGCGACCCCGGCGCCGCCGGTGGGAACCGCGCTGGGTCCCCACGGCGTCAACATCATGGAATTCGTGAAGCAGTTCAACGCGAAGACCCAGAGCGCGGCGGGGATGATCACCCCGGTAGAAGTGACGATCTTCAAGGATCGCACCTTCACCTTCATTACCAAGACGCCGCCCGCGGCGGTCCTGCTCAAGAAGGAAGCCGGGGTGGAGAAGGGCTCGCCCACGTCCAACCGCCAGAAGGTGGGGAAGGTGACGCGGGCGCAGGTCCAGAAGATCGCCGAGCTGAAGATGCCCGATCTGAACGCGACGTCGCTCGAGTCGGCCATGAAGATGGTGGCGGGGACGGCGCGCTCGATGGGGCTGGAGGTGGTGGACTGATGCGCACCCACGGCAAGCGGTATACGACCGCCGCGGGGACGCTCGGGCCGCGCCGCCTCCTCCCGGCGCGGGAAGCGGTGGAGCAGGTGAAGGCCGTGGCGTTCGCGAAGTTCGACGAGTCGGTGGATGTCGCGGTGCGGTTGGGCGTCGACCCGAAACACGCCGACCAGATCGTGCGGGGCACGGTGTCGCTCCCCAACGGGACCGGCAAGACGGTGCGGGTGCTGGCCATCACCGGCGGCGACAAGGCGAAGGAAGCCGAGGCCGCGGGCGCGGATTTCGTCGGGCTGGACTACATCCAGAAGATCAAGGACGGCTGGCTGGACTGCGACGTCATCGTCGCCACGCCGGACGTGATGGGGCAGCTCGGGGCGCTGGGGAAAATCCTGGGCCCGCGCGGGCTGATGCCCAATCCCAAGGCGGGAACGGTGACGATGGACGTGGGCCGGGCGGTCAAAGAGCTGAAGGCCGGGAAGATCGAGTTCCGGGTGGACAAGAGCGGCATCGTCCACGCGCCGATCGGGAAGAAGTCGTTCTCGGTCGACGCCCTGGAGCAGAACCTCCACGCCTTCATGGAAGCGATCGTGCGGGCCAAGCCGTCGGCCGCGAAGGGGAGCTACGTGCGGTCGGTGACGGTGTCGAGCACGATGGGCCCGGGGGTCCACCTGGATCCGGCGGGGTACCACGCATGAAAGCGACCAAGACGCAGAAACAGGAGACGGTGACGACCCTGGCCGGGCGGCTCAAGCGCTCGCCCACCGTGTACGTGACCGATTTCACCGGCCTCAACGTCGCCAAGGTGACGGAGCTGCGGCGGCGGCTGCGGGCGGCCGGCGTCGAATACGTCGTGGTGAAGAACACGCTGGCGCGCCGGGCCCTGGACGCGGCCGCGGTGCCGGCGTTGTCGGAGCACCTGGCGGGACCCACGGCGCTGGTGCTGGCGGGGCGCGACCCCGTCGGCGCGGCGAAGGTACTGGCGGATTTCGCGAAGGAGAACGAGAAGCCCAAGGTCCGCGTAGGACTGGTGGAGGGGAAGGCGTTGTCGCCCGATCAGGTGAAGCGGCTGGCGACGCTGCCGTCGAAGCAGGAGCTGCTCGCCCAGCTGGGCGGGGCGTTCCAGGCGCCGATGGCGGGATTTCTCGGAGCGATGCAGGGCTTGCTGCAGATGACGGTGGGCGCGCTCGAGGCGCTCAGGACCCAGCGCGCCGCAGGCGCCGATTCCTAGGAGAGGGAACTCATGGCCACACAGACCGGTTTGAGCAAGGACGAGATCCTGGACGCGATCGGCAACATGTCGGTGTTCGATCTCGCGGAGCTGATCGAGGCGTTCAAGACGAAGTTCGGGGTGACGATCGCCGCCCCCGTGGCGGCAGCGCCCGCGGGTGGCGCAGCCGCGGCCGCGGCCCCGGCGGTCGAAGAGCAGAGCGAGTTCACCGTCGTGCTGAAGAGCGGCGGGGAGAAGAAGATCCAGGTCATCAAGGAAGTGCGCGCCATCACCAGCCTGGGCCTCAAGGAGGCGAAGGACCTGGTGGAGGCCGGCGGCACGGTGAAGGAAGGCGTGTCCAAACAGGAAGCCGACGAGATCAAGAAGAAGCTCGAAGCGCAGGGCGCCGTCGTCGAACTGAAGTAGGCCGGGTCACCGCGCGCCACTCGGGCGTGCGGTGCACTCCAGGTCTTCTTTGGTTCTGACGACATGCGCGGATTTGGCCGAACTCCTGCTCGCTTGGTCGAGCCTTGTGTGCTCCGCCCCGGACCCGTTTCGCGGTCCCGGGGAAGCGGGGCCTTTTGCGTTTGGTTCTGAGGAACTGACATGACGAAGACTTTGCCGATGGTGTCGTTCGGAAAGCTCGAGACGGGGATGCCGATGCCGCATCTCCTGGACATCCAGACGCGCGCGTTCCAGTCGCTCTTGCAGCCGGACGGCAAGGGCGCCGAGCGTGCCGACGTCGGACTCGAGCGCGTATTCAAGGACCTGTTCCCGATCCAGGACGTGAACGGGAACTACTCGCTCGAGTTCGTGAAGTACGCGCTCGGCGAGCCCAAGTACTCCGTGGAGGAGTGCATCGAGCGCGACATGACGTACTCGGTGCCGCTCAAGGCGACGCTGCAGCTCGTCATCATGGAGGAAGTGGGCGAGACCACGAAGACCAAGCGCCCCAAGAACATCATCGAGAAGGAAGTCTATCTCGGCGAGCTGCCGATCCTCACGCCGCTCGGCACGTTCGTGATCAACGGCGCCGAGCGCGTGATCGTGTCGCAGCTGCACCGCTCCCCCGGCGTGGTGTTCGAGGAGAGCGTGCACCCCAACGGCCAGCGGCTGTTCTCGGCGCGCATCATTCCGTTCCGCGGCTCGTGGGTGGAGTTCACGATCGATATCCACGACGTGATCTACGTCCACATCGACAAGAAGAAGAAGTTCCCGGCGACGGCGCTGCTGCGGGCCTTCGGCTACGGGACGAACGCGGACATCCTGAAGCTGTTCTACGCGACGAAGGACATCGACATCACCGGGAAGCTCGAGGGGCGCGCGCAGAAGCGCGAGGTCCTCGGCACCTTGCTGGCGATCGACGTCCCGGATCCCGAGAACAAGAAGGGCGAGCCGCTCGGCAAGGTGGGCGACGAGCTGACGCTCGACAAGTTCAACACCTTCCGGCGGGCCGGCATCACCAAGGTGACGGTGTTCGCGGGATACACGAGCTACGACCTGCGGGAGGACGCCCAGCCGACCAGCACGCGCGAACGGCAGGGTCCGCACATCCTGGCCACCGACGTCGCCGACCCCGAAACGGGGGAGGTGCTGGCCGAGGCGACCCGCGAGCTGTCCGATACCCTGAAGAAGAAGCTGCTCAAGGCGGGGGTCCACATCGTGGACGTGCTGCTCCCCGCGGGGCGCAGCGAGTCGCCGCTGATCAAGAACACGCTGGTGAAGGACCCGACGCACACGGAAGCGGAGGCCTTGGAGCAGATCTACACCCTGCTGCGGCCCGGAGAGGCGCCGAATCTGGAGACGGCGCGGCAGGCCCTGGAGCGTCTGTTCTTCCACCCGAAGCGCTACGACCTGGGGAGGGTGGGCCGGTACAAGATCAACCAGCGCCTGAAGCTCAGCATCGCGAAGGACCATACCGTCCTCACCGAAGAGGACTTCATCGCGATCATCCGTTACCTGATCGAGCTGCGCGAGGGCCGGGGCTACACCGACGACATCGATCACCTGGGCAACCGCCGGGTGCGGTCGGTGGGCGAGCTGATCGCCAACCAGTTCTCGGTGGGGTTGTCGCGCATGGCGCGCCTCATCAAGGAGCGGATGAGCATCAACAACGATCCCGAGCGGATCACGCTCGACGACCTGGTGAACGCGCGGACGGTGAGCGCCGTCATCCAGGCGTTCTTCGGCAGCTCGCAGCTGTCGCAGTTCATGGATCAGACGAACCCGCTGGCCGAGCTGACCCATAAGCGCCGGCTGAGCGCGCTCGGACCGGGGGGGCTGACGCGCGAGCGTGCCGGCTTCGAGGTACGCGACGTGCACTATTCGCAGTACGGCCGGATGTGCCCGATCGAGACGCCGGAAGGTCCGAACATCGGGTTGATCACGAGCCTGTCGTGCTACGCGCGGGTCAACGATCTGGGCTTCGTGGAGACGCCGTACCGGATCGTGAAGGACGGCAAGGTCACCGACGACATCCGCTGGCTGTCGGCCTCCGAAGAGGAGGAATACGCGGTGGCGCAGGCCAATGCGCCGCTCACCGAGGACGGCCGCTTCGCCGAAGACCTGGTGCTGTGCCGCAAGCGGGACGACTACCCGATGCTGGCGCCGGCGAAGATCGACTTCATGGACGTGGCGCCCGAGCAGCTCGTGTCGATCGCCGCCGCGCTCATTCCGTTCCTCGAGCACGACGACGCGAACCGGGCCCTCATGGGCTCGAACATGCAGCGGCAGAGCGTACCGCTGCTCTTCCCGCAGGCCCCCCTGGTGGGGACGGGCCTCGAGGAGAAAGTGGCGCGCGACTCCGGCGCCGTGGTGATCGCCCGGCGGGCGGGCACCGTCACCCGGGTCACGGCCGACGAGATCATCATCGATACCGGCGACGAAGACCGGCGGGCGACCGATAATCCGCTCGCCCGGCTGAAACAGCACGACCGCTTCCGGCTGAAGAAGTTCTGGCGCACCAACCAGGACACGGCCATCAACCAGCGGCCGCTGGTGCACGTGGGCCAGAAGGTGAAGGCGGGGCAGATCGTGGCCGACGGTGCGGGGACCGACCGGGGCGACCTGGCGCTCGGCGCCAACGTCATCGTGGCCTTCATGCCGTGGTACGGGCACAACTTCGAGGACGCCATCGTACTCTCCGAGCGACTGGTGAAGGACGACGTGTATTCGTCGATCCACATCCAGGAGCTCGAGCTGCACGTGCGCGACACCAAGCGGGGCCGCGAGGAGATCACGCGCGAGATCCCGAACGTCGCGGAAGAGTCACTGGTGGACCTGGACGAGCGGGGCATCGTGCGGATCGGCGCCCACGTGAAAGCGGGCGATATCCTGGTCGGCAAGATCACTCCGAAGGGCGAGACCGAGCTGTCGCCGGAAGAGAAGCTGCTGACGGCGATCTTCGGCGAGAAGGCGAAGGACGTGAAGGACTCCTCGCTCAAGGTGCCGCCGGGGATGGAGGGTGTCGTCATCGACGTGAAGATCTTCTCCCGCATCGAAGATCAGGTCGTGGAGAAGGACCGCGGCGAGCGCATCGGCGAGGTGCGGCGTCTCGAGGGAGAAGAGAAGGCGCGCATTTCCGAAGCGACGTCGGCGGAGCTGCGGGACCTCCTGGCCAACCAGGAAGTCGGCCTGATGCTCAAGGCCGGTACGGTGGAGGAGTTCCTGCCCGCGGGGACGAAGTTCACCCGCGCGCAGCTCAGCGAGATCGATTTCAACGACGTGGACCTGAAGACGTTGCGGGTCGCGAACAAGACGGTGAACGAGCGGCTGCGCGGCGTGCTGGATGCGGCGGCGGCCGAGCGCGCCAAGATCGAGGAGAAGTCCGAGGATCAGATCGACAAGATCCTCCAGCCCGACGAGCTGCCGCCCGGCGTGATTCAGCTCGTGAAAGTGTACGTCGCCGAGAAGCGCAAGATCTCGGTGGGCGACAAGATGGCGGGGCGGCACGGCAACAAGGGCATCATCGCCCGCATCGTGCCGGAAGAGGATATGCCGTTCCTGCCCGACGGCCGGCCGGTGGACATCGTGTTGAACCCGCTGGGCGTGCCGTCGCGGATGAACGTGGGGCAGATCCTGGAGACCCACCTCGGGTGGGCGGCGCGGATCCTCGGCTTCGACGCGAAGACCCCGGTGTTCCAGGGCGCGAACGAGACCGAGATCGGCGTGCTGTTGCGGCTGTGCGGGCTGACGTGGGCCGGCGAGGCGCTGCAGCTCGAGGTGAAGCCGCCGCAGATCGACGACGAGACGGTGCGCCGCATCGTGGGCGACCTGCGCCACCTGCCGCACACCAACGGCGCGCGGGCCGATGTCTCGACGGCGGGCATCGCGTTGCTGGGGTCGCGCGCGCTCTCGCCGGAGACCCGCGACGTCTATCACAAGCTGGTGGATTTCCTGAAGTTCGCGGCCAAGGAGCTGGCCGAGCGCTCGCTGGCCCAGGGGCGCGCCGAGCAGGAGTACCATGAGGCCCGCCTGGCGGATGCCGAGCTCGGCAAGGTCGAGAAGGCGGGGCTGAAGACCGGACTGAAGGAAGTCGAAAAGCGGTTGAGCGACGCCAAACCGGCCGACGTGCTGGCCGAGGTCGGGTTGCCGGCGCTGGCGGCGATGCTCGGGCCCGCGTCCGAAGCGGACGCAGACCGAGCCGTGGACGAGATCCTGAGCCAAGCCGGGTTGTCGCCGACGGGCAAGGCGCGGCTGCGCGACGGGCGCTCGGGCGAGTACTTCACGTCCGACGTCACCGTCGGCGCGATCTACATGATGAAGCTGTCGCACCTGGTGGACGACAAGATTCACGCGCGCTCCATCGGGCCGTATTCGCTGGTCACGCAGCAGCCGCTCGCCGGCAAGGCGCAGTTCGGCGGCCAGCGGTTCGGAGAGATGGAGGTGTGGGCGCTCGAGGCGTACGGCGCGGCGCACACGCTGCAGGAGATCCTGACCGTGAAGTCGGACGACGTAAACGGCCGCAGCCGGGTGTACGAGGCCATCGTCAAGGGGCAGAACCTGCCGAAACCGGGCATCCCCGAGTCCTTCAACGTGCTGGTGAAGGAGCTGCAGGCCCTGGGTCTCCGCGTGACGCTGGGCACCACCGAAGACGTCGAAGAGTAAGGGGAAAGGGAGCACACCGATGATCGATTTCCGGAGCGGTCGCGAGCCGAAAAGCGCGAGCTTCGATTACATCCAGATCCGGATCGCGAGCCCCGAGGAGATTCGGGGGCCCCGTGACTCCAAGGAACGGGAGCGCTTGGAGCTGCAGGGCCAGCGCACCTGGTGGTCGTGGGGCGAGGTGACCAAGCCCGAGACCATCAACTACCGCTCCTTCAAGCCGGAGCGCGACGGGCTGTTCTGCGAGCGCATCTTCGGTCCGGTGAAGGACTGGGAGTGCCATTGCGGCAAGTACAAGCGGATCCGCTATCGCGGCGTGATCTGCGACCGCTGCGGCGTGGAGGTGACGCTGTCCAAGGTGCGCCGCGAGCGCATGGGCCACATCGAGCTCGCGGTGCCGGTGGCGCACATCTGGTTCTTCAAGACGCTGCCGTCGCCGATGGGCAACCTGCTCGACATGACGTTGCGGGACCTCGAGCGGGTGATCTACTACACGAACTACGTGGTGATCGAGCCGGGCGAGCAGGAGGTCGAGGAGCGGGAGCTGCTCGACGAAGACCGGTTTCTCGAGCTGCGCGCCAAGGCGAAGGCCGAAGGGGACGGCGCGTTCCGGGCCGACATCGGCGCGCCGGCGGTGCGCTCGCTGCTGGAGCGGATCAACGTCGACAAGCTGTCCGACGAGCTGCGGGAGCTGGTCGCCGTGGAGACGAGCCAGCACCGCAAGAAGCAGCAGCTCAAGCGGCTCAAGATCGTGGACGCGTTCCGCAATTCCGGGAACGCCGGCGAGGCGCGCAACAACCCGCAGTGGATGATCCTGGACGTCGTCCCGGTGATTCCGCCGGACCTGCGGCCGCTGGTGCCGCTGGACGGCGGCCGGTTCGCCACGTCCGACCTGAACGATCTGTACCGCCGGGTGATCAACCGGAACAACCGGCTGCAGAAGCTGATCCTGCACCGGGCGCCGGAGGTCATCCTGCGCAACGAGAAGCGCATGCTGCAGGAAGCGGTGGACGCGCTGTTCGACAACGGCCGCCGCTCGAAGGCGATTCGCGGGCGCGGCAAGCGGCCGCTGAAGTCGCTGTCCGACATGCTGAAAGGCAAGCAGGGCCGGTTCCGCCAGAACCTGCTCGGCAAGCGCGTGGACTATTCGGGCCGCTCGGTGATCGTGGTGGGCCCGGAGCTGCGGCTACACCAGTGCGGCCTGCCCAAGGCGATGGCGGTCGAGCTGTTCAAGCCCTTCATCATCCACAAGCTGGTGGAAAAGGGCATCGCCGAAACGGTGAAGCGCGCCAAGAAGATCGTGGAGAAGGAGAGCACGGAGGTCTTCGAGATCCTGGAAGAGATCATCGAAGATCATCCGGTGCTGCTGAACCGCGCGCCCACGCTGCACCGCCTCGGCATCCAGGCGTTCGAGCCGGTCCTGGTGGAAGGCAAGGCGATCCGCATCCACCCGCTGGTGTGCGCCGCGTTCAACGCCGACTTCGACGGCGATCAGATGGCCGTGCACGTGCCGCTCTCCTTCGAGAGCCAGCTCGAAGCGCGGTTGCTGATGATTTCGTCGAACAACGTGCTGAAGCCGTCCGACGGCCGGCCGGTGGCCGAGCCGAGCCAGGACATGGTGCTGGGGTGCTACTTCCTCACCAAGGAGCCGATGGAGTTCGAGGCGCGCCTGGTGAAGGCGCCGCGCGTCGGCTCGATGGCCGAGCTCGAGATGGGGCTGGCGGTCAAGCGCCTGGCGTTCCACAGCCCGGTGCAATACTGGTACGTGCCGCCGGTGGATGCGGGTCCGGCGGGCTGGGTCGCGACCACGGCGGGGCGGGTGATCTTCAACAGCATCCTGCCCGACATGCTGCGCAAGGACCTCGGCTTCCAGAACAAGGCGATGCGCAAGCGCGACCTCTCGGAGCTGGTGTTCGAGAGCTACCGTCGTGCGGGCCTGTCGCCCACCGTGCAGTTCCTCGACGCGCTGAAGGAATTCGGCTTCCGCTACGCCACTATGGGCGGCGTGTCGATCGGCGTCGCGGATCTGGAGATCCCGAGCGAAAAGGCGTCGTTGTTGCACGACGCGGAGGCGCGCGTCGAGCGGTTCCAGCGCGCCTACGCGACGGGCCAGATCACCTTCGGTGAGCGCTACAACAAGGTGATCGACGCCTGGACCCACGCCAATAACGACATCGCCGAAGCGATGGTCTCGACGATGCGGAAGTCGAAGGGTGGGTTCAACCCGGTCTTCATGATGTTCGACTCGGGCAGCCGCGGCAGCCGCGACCAGATCCGCCAGCTGGCGGGGATGCGCGGCCTGATGGCCAAGCCGCAGAAGAAGCTCACCGGCGGCATCGGTGAGATCATCGAGAGCCCCATCAAGTCGAACTTCCGCGAGGGGCTGAGCGTGCTCGAGTACTTCATCTCGACGCACGGCGCCCGCAAGGGACTGGCCGACACGGCGCTCAAGACGGCCGACGCCGGCTACCTCACGCGGCGGCTGGTGGACGTGGCGCAGGATGTCACGGTTACGGAAGAGGACTGCGGCACGATCCTGGGCCTCGAAATGGCCGCGCTCAAGGAGGGCGAGGACATCATCGAGCCGTTGCGCGAGCGGCTGGTCGGGATGGTGGCGCTCGAAGAGGTCACCGATCCGCACGAGCTGGACGAGCACGGCCATCCCAAGGTGCTGGTCGAGGCCGGGAAGCAGATCGACGAGGACACGTCGCAGCAGATCGAAGACGCGGGCATCGAGTCGGTGAAGATCCGCTCGGTCCTGACGTGCGAGGCGCGGCGCGGCATCTGCCGCATGTGCTACGGACGCAATCTCGCGACCATGGGGCTCGTGGATCTCGGCGAAGCGGTCGGCATTCTGGCCGCGCAGTCGATCGGCGAGCCGGGCACGCAGCTCACCCTGCGGACCTTCCACATCGGCGGCACCGCAGCGCGCATCGCCGAGCAGACGGTGCGCAAGACCAAGGTCGAGGGCGTGATCGAATACGGCGAGCGGCTGGTGTTCGTCGAGACGCCGGACAACCAGAAGGTCGTCACCAGCTACGAAGGCGAGCTGGTGCTCAAGGCCGCGGCGCACGGGCCCAAGGACGGCACGGGCAAGCTCGCCGTGCACTCCCGGTTCCACGTGCCGCTGGGCGCTACCCTGATGGTGGAGGACGGCGCGAAGGTGGCGAAGGACGGGGTGCTGTTCACGTGGGATCCGTACACGAACCCGATTCTCACCGACGTGCCGGGCATCGTGCGGTTCGTGGACATCGTGGAAGACGAGACGGTCCGCGAGGAGCTGGACGAGATCACCGGCCGGCGCCAGCGGGTCATCATCGAGGACCGCGAGAAGAAGCTCCACCCGCACATCGAGGTGGTCCAGAAGAAGGGTGAGAAGGAGAAGCGGCTGCGCGACTTCGTCATCCCCGAGGGCGCCCAGCTGACCGTGGAAGACGGCCAGCAGGTTCACGCCGGCCTCGTGCTGGCGAAAGTGAGCCGCGAAGCCTACAAGACGCGCGACATCACGGGCGGTCTGCCGCGGGTCGCGGAGCTGTTCGAGGCGCGGCGGCCGAAGGATCCGGCCACCATCTCCGAGGTGGACGGCACCGTGCGCTTCGGCGACATCAAGCGCGGCAAGCGCGAGATCTTCGTGCACCCCGAGGAAGGGGAACCGCAGCTGTACGAGGTCCCGGCCGGGAAACACTTGCGCGTGCACGAGGGCGACCGCGTGCGCGCCGGCGACCGGCTCACCGAGGGTCCGGTGAACCCGCACGACATTCTGCGGATCAAGGGACCGCGCGCCGTGCAGGAATACCTGCTGAACGAGGTCCAGGAGGTGTACCGCCTCCAGGGCGTCAAGATCAACGACAAGCACATCGGCGTGATCGTACGCCAGATGCTGCAGAAGGTGAAAGTCGTGGATCCGGGCGACACGGAGTTCCTGGAAGGCGAGAACGTGGACAAGCTGATGTTCCGCGAAGCGAACAAGCGGGCGGCGACGAAGGGCGGCAAACCGGCCACGTCCGAGCCCCTGCTGCTCGGGATCACCAAGGCGAGCCTCACGACGCAGTCGTTCATTTCGGCGGCGTCGTTCCAGGAGACCACGCGGGTGCTGACCGACGCCGCGATTCGCGGGGCGAAGGACGACCTGCTGGGGCTGAAGGAGAACATCATCATCGGGCATCTCATCCCGGCGGGGTCGGGCATCTACCGCTACCACGAGATCGAGATCGAGCCGCCCGAGGGCTTCGTGCCGCCCACCCCGCCGCCGGAGCTTACGCCCGGCGTGGTGCCGGTGCCGGAAGAGGCCGAGGTGGAGTAGGAGCGCTCAGATGGACGACGAACGGCGCCCGGGCAGTTTTCCGGGCGCCGTTCTCGTTACGGGCCCGGAGACTTCTTGATCCCGGACCCGATCATGCCCCCCAGGACGACCCCGACTGTGGCGCCGGCTAACAGCCCTGTGAGCGTGGCGCCCTTGCAGCTGCCGGGCTGGTCCGACAGGCCGCACATGTGGCTCAAGGACACGCCCAGGGCTCCGAACACAACGCCACCGATCGCCACACCTTCCCAGGTGTAGTCTCCGCGCTTGCGAACCTCCGGCTTGGGTGCGGTGTCCGCGTGCTGCAGTGCCGAGAGCCGTGGCCGAAACCCCGGGAACTCGGCGGGACAAAGGCGCTGTGCATCTAGAGTTGCGGCGAACAGAGTCGCGACGATCGCGCTGAACGGAAGGACGGCGTGTTTCATGGGATCATGACTACAACCGCGGTTTCAAGCCATCCTCAAGTGCCGTCCGCGCCGCCGAGTCCGCTCCCTCGCCGACCACGAGTCCCGTCCCCTCGGCCGCGGCGGCAATCGCCCGGCGCAGCTCGGCGATCCCCGCCTCGGTGTGGCCCGCCGCCTTGAGCTTGCGGTTCGTCTCCGCGGCCTTCACCGCGGCTTTGAGTGTGCCGAGCGCGAGCGTGGCGCAGCGGGGACGGGAATCGGCGACGTCCCGTCCCACCAGGTCCATCATCTCCTCGTACGACAGGTCCAGCACTTCCGCGAACGTCGGCCGCTGCTTGTTCACGCGCTCGGCCAGAATCGATGCGGCCGCCTGACTGAGAATGCAGCCCGTGCCCTCAAAGGTCACCGCCGCCACCCGATCGGCGGCGGGATCGGCCTTGAGATGCAGCGTCACGAGGTCGCCGCACCCGGGATTACCCCCCGGTACGGAGACGTCGGCGCCCTCGAGGGGGCCCGCATGGCGCGGCCGCCGGGCGTGGTCCACCAGCCAGGCGATCCGCGTCTCCCGGTCCATGTCCATCACGGCTTCTCGATCGGCGCCCGCACCTGGTTGCCCCATTCCGTCCAGCTCCCATCGTAATTCTTCACCCGGTCGAAACCGAGCAGATAGGTCAGGGCGAACCAGGTGTGTGAAGAGCGCTCGCCGATGCGGCAGTACGCGATCACGTCCTCGTCGGCCGGGAGGCCGTTCTCGTGTTGATAAATCGTGCGCAGCTCGTCGGCGGAGCGGAACGTGTGGGTGTCGGGGTTGACCGCCCGCCCCCAGGGGATGCTGCGCGCACCGGGGATGTGCCCGCCGCGCAGCGCGCCCTCGTTGGGATACTCGGGCATGTGCAGCCGCTCGCCGCGATATTCCTCGGGGCTGCGCACGTCCACCAGGGGCTTGTGGCGCTGCACGTGCGTCAGCACCTGATCGCGGAAGGCGCGGATGCGCGAGTCGTCGCGCTCGCGGACGGTGATGTTCCCTTCGGGATGTCGCGGCGCCGCGGTTTCCAGCGGCCGGCCCTCTTCGGCCCAGCGCAGCCGCCCCCCGTCCATGATCCGGAGGTTCTCCACGCCGAACAGCCGGAATACCCAGAAGGCATAGGTCGCCCACCAGTTGTTCTTGTCGCCGTAGAAGGCGATGGTCGTATCCCGGTTGATCCCCTTGGCGCGCAGCAGCTTCTCGAAGCGCGTGCGGTCGATGTAGTCGCGGATCAGGGGGTCGTTCAGATCGGCCACCCAGTCAATTTTGGCGGCCCCGGGGACGTGCCCCGTTTCGTACAGCAGTACGTCTTCGTTCGACTCGAGCAACCGGACGCGGGGGTCCTGCAGGTGATCGGCCACCCACTGGGTGGACACCAGCACCTCGGGGTGCGCGTAGCCGCGCGCGGCGATATCGGTAGCGGGGGCTGCGGTCTCCGGCATAGAAACCTCCTGGATCGAAATGAAAACGGCCGTCGCTGGGTTGAAACCTAGAGCGGCGGCCGCGAGTTCCGGTGATGAAAAGGCAACGATCAGATCACGTGCGGCTCAGCCCTCCGTTCCGAGGCTGCGGACTACAGGGGCAGGTGAGCACGCAACGCATCATGGTACCCGGTAACTACCGAGGGCAACCGGGGGGAGTCAAGATGCATGATTGCTTGACACCCGTCGCGAGGCGCGTACTGTAGCCTCGTCCCGCCGTCGCCATTGTCCGGAAATCGTCGAGGTTGTCATGCGTGCTCCATGGTCCGCGCTGGTCATGGCCGTCCTGTGTGTCCCCCTCTCCCTCAATGCCCAGATCGACGCCCGTTTGCTGCGCCAACCCGACGTCTCGGCGACGCAGATCGCCTTCGTGTACGCGGGCGACATCTGGGTCGTCCCGAAAACGGGCGGCACGGCCGTGCGCTTCTCGTCGCCGCGTGGCGAAGAGTCGTTCCCCCGCTTCTCGCCGGACGGCAAGGAAATCGCGTTCACCGGGAACTACGACGGGAACCAGGACATCTATGCCGTGAGTGCGGGCGGCGGCGTGCCGCGCCGGATCACCCATCATCCGGTGCCCGACCGGATGCTCGACTGGTACCCCGACGGCCAATCGATCCTGTTCGCGTCCGGGATGGAGAGCGGGCGTGACCGCTTCAACCAGCTGTATCGCGTCGCGAAGACGGGCGGCCTGCCCGTCAAGCTGCCGGTGCCCTACGGGGAATTCGGCGCCGTGTCCGAGGACGGCCAGTGGCTCGCCTACATGCCGCAGAGCCAGGAATTCCGGACCTGGAAGCGCTATCGCGGCGGGTGGGCATCGCGCATCTGGCTGTACAACCTGCGCACGGGAGAGGCGAAAGCGGTGTCCACCACCGACGCCAACGACGCCCATCCGATGTGGCACGGCCACACGCTCTACTTTCTCTCGGACCGCGGCGCCGCGCTGCGGGCCAACATCTGGGCGTATCAGATCGATTCCGGGACGGTGCGCCAGGTCACGACCTTCACCGACTACGACATCCACTTCCCGGCAAGCGGGCCGACGGACATCGTGTTCGAGCAGGCGGGGAAGTTGTGGCTGCTCGATCTCGCGACGGAGCGCAGCCACGAAGTGACGGTGCAGGTGGTGACGGACCTGGCGACCCTCAAGCCGCAGGCCGACTCGGTGGGCGACATGATCCATGGCGCCTGGATCTCGCCGTCGGGGAAGCGGGCGGTGTTCGAAGCCCGCGGCGATGTGTTCACGGTGCCGGCCGAGCACGGACCGGTGCTGGACGTCACACGGAGCTCGGGCGTGGCGGAGCGCTCGCCCGTCTGGTCGCCCGACGGGCGCACCCTCGCCTACTGGAGCGATCGCTCCGGCGAGTACGAGCTGGTGCTGCGGCCGGCGGACGGCAGCGGCGCCGAGGAGCAGGTCACGACCCTGGGCCGGGGGTTCCGCTACACCCCATTCTGGTCTCCCGACAGCCGCAAGCTGGGGTTCGTGGATCAGGCGATGGTGATCTGGATCTACGACCGCGACGCGAAGAAGGTGGTCCGAGTGGACAAGGCCCTCGGCTTCTACGAGGGCGATCTCGAGGGCTTCCGGCCGAGCTGGTCGGGGGACAGCCGCTGGCTCGCCTATGCACGCGATATCGAGAACCTCCACCGCGCCATCTTCCTCTTCGACACGAAGGCCGGCACAGCGCGTCAGGTGACGAGCGGATTCTACAACGACGGCCAGCCGGCGTTCGATCCGGAAGGCAAGTACCTGTACTACTCGTCCGACCGGACGTACGAGCCGATCTACAGCGATGTCGACAACACCTGGATCTATCCCAACTCGACCAACATCATGGCCGGGGCCCTGCGCGCCGACGTGCCTTCGCCGCTCGCCACGCGCGACGACGAGGAGCCCGCGCCATCGGCCGACTCGGGCGCGGCCCGGGCCGCCGGCGCCGCGAAGCCGGCGCCCCGCGACACGACGTCGAAGACGCCTGCGCCCGTCGCCATCGACCTGGACGGGTTCGAGGCCCGGGCCGTCGCGCTGCCGGCCGCCGCGGGGAACTACACCGATCTGCAAGCGGTGGCGGGCAAGGTGATCTATCGCCGGCCGCCGCGCACGGGGTCGTCCGATACCAAGACCCCGCTCATCGCCTACGATCTGAAGGACCGCAAGGAGCAGACGATCCTCGACGATGCGAACGGTGCGCTCGTCTCGGCCGACGGCAAGAAGGTGCTGGTGCGGCAGGGACGGCGCTGGGCGATCATCGACCTCAAGCCCGATCAGAAGATCGAAACGCCGCTGCGCACCGAGGAGCTGGTGATGACGGTGGATCCGGCCTCCGAGTGGCGGCAGATCTTCAGCGACGTGTGGCGGTTCGAGCGGGACTATTTCTACGACCCGAACATGCACGGCGTCGACTGGAACGCGATGCGGACCCAGTATGGGCGGCTGCTCGACGGGGCCGTGACGCGCTGGGACGTCAACTTCGTCATCGGCGACCTCATCTCCGAGCTCAACTCGTCGCACACGTACCGGGGCGGGGGCGATCTCGAGACGGGACCGCGCCGGGGCGTGGGACTCCTGGGCGTGGACTGGGCGCTCGAGAACGGGGCCTACCGGATCAAGCGCGTCATCGACGGCGCTCCCTGGGACGGGGACGTGCGTTCTCCCTTGGCGGCACCGGGCGTGAACGTGAAGGTCGGCGACTACGTGCTGGCGGTGAACGGCGTGCCGCTCGACACGGCGCAGGATCCGTGGGCCGCATTCGAGGGCCTCGCGGGGAAGGCCGTGCGGCTCACCGTGAACAGCCGGCCGGTCCGGGACGGGGCGCGCGACGTTCTGGTCACGACCCTCGAGGACGAAGGCCGGCTGCGCTACCTGGCGTGGGTCGAAGCGAACCGCCGGCGCGTGGACCAGGCGACGCAGGGGCGCGTGGGATACGTCTACGTCCCGAGCACCGGCACGGATGGTCAGACGGAGCTGCTACGCCAGTATCTGGCGCAGGTCCAGAAGGCGGGGCTCATCGTGGACGAGCGGTGGAACTCGGGCGGCCAGATCCCCGATCGGTTCGTCGAGCTGCTCAACCGGCCGGCGCTGGCGTACTACGCGGTGCGCGACGGGCAGGACTGGCAATGGCCCCGGAACGCGCTGATCGGTCCCAAAGCGATGTTGATCAACGGCTGGAGCGGCTCCGGAGGAGACGCGTTCCCGACGTTCTTCCGCGAGGCGAAGCTGGGACCCCTGATCGGGACCCGGACCTGGGGCGGGATCATCGGCATCAGCGGAGTGCCGACGCTCATCGACAACGGCGGCGTCACCGTTCCCACGTTCCGCCAGTACGATCCCCAGGGCCGGTGGTTCGCCGAGGGGCACGGCGTGGATCCCGACATCGAGGTGCCGGACGACGAGGGCCAGCTCGCGAAGGGGACCGATCCCCAGCTCGAGCGGGCGATCCAGGAAGTTCTGAAGGCGATCCAGGCCGCCGGGCCGCTCGCACCGAAGCGGCCGGCGTACGAGAACCGGGCGGGACACTGAGGAGGTTGGTGGAGGACGGTGGAGGTTGACCTCCACCGCCCTCCACCGTCCTCCTTTAGCGCACCTGCGTCGCCGGCACCACGACCTGCGCGCTCAAGGCCTGCGCGATGCGCTCGCGGGAGTCGGCGTAATGCGCCCGGGTGTAGGCGTCGAGCCCGCCGCCGGCCAGGGCATGGGTGAGCCGGGCCCCGAGACCGGCGAGGGTTGACCGGGCGACGGCGCGCGCGTCATCGGGCGTCCCCACGAACGGGTTCACGACCATACGTGTGAGCTCCGACAGGTACAGGCGCTGCAAGTCGCGCCGGATCGAGCCCGCGTTGCGTGGACTGCCCCCACCGACGCCGGCCTCGGCCCAGATGGCGGCCGTCAACGTGCTGAAGACGTCGGGAATCGTGACCACCGCCTCCCCCGGAGCGGCGCGCAGCTCGTTGTCCCGGATGCGCGCCAGCACGCCAGGGTCGAGCATCAGATCGACCAGCGTTCCCTGGAGTCCCAGCGCCCAATCGTGCAGCGGGAAGTCGATGCGCCCCTCGGAGAACGGGTTCTGGCCCCAGTGCCACCAGCGGGAGGGAGCGAGGCGGTTGAGCAACTCGGGGCGGAACTGATACGCCCGCTCGCCCAGACCCGCGCTCGCAATGAACGCCAACGCATCCCGCTGCTTTGCCGCGGAGACGGCGGTGAACGGCGCCCGGCCGTTGGGATCGCCGCGGTGGTCACGGGCGGTGTAGACGCCGGCCAGATACTTCGTGGTGACCAGGGTCGCGTACCAGCGCTGGAACAGCAGGTCCAAGAAGCCGGCGCGCAGGCGGGGGTAGCCCTCCCCGGGTGCGATCAACCGCAGCTCGAGCGAGTCGAACAGCCGGTTGACGAGCGTCACCTGATCCTTGGCCCAGCCGAGCGGATCGGCGGTCTGATCGTAGCGGGTGACGTTGGGGTCGAGGCCGAACCCGGCGAAGCCCGCGTCCTCGTCCGTCGCGTACACATGGTCCGGGTCGGCGGCCTGGCCGGCGACGCGCGCGAGCCCGGGCCGCTCGGCGTCCGGCGTGTCGCCCCCCATATCGGCGTAGCCATAGCGGATCGCCCAGCGGTCGTAGGTGCCGATCGTGGTCGAGTAGTAGTCGCCCTGGCGGCTGCGGTCGAGCGCGATCGCGGGGGGGTTGTAGTCCATCACCGAGGCGGACGTCCCATGGGTCGCGGTGTACTGCCGGTCGCCCAGCTCGGCCGCGGGGATCGCGGCGGTGCCGCGGAAGTTGTGCCGCAGTCCGAGCGTGTGGCCGAACTCGTGCATCACCAGCTCTTTCAGGGCCTGGCCGATGTACTCGCGCGGGACCGGGGCCCCGGGGGCGATGGTGCCGTTCGCGGCGAGCGTGGCGCGGAGCAATGTGCCGTAGCGCGTGAGTCCCCCGGCGTACCGGCACAGCCGCATGAGGCGACCCTGGGTGTCGGCGCGGAGCAGGGAGTCCTCGGCGAGCACTTCATGGGTGAGCGCCTGCGGCCCCGAGTATTCGCGGTACTCCCCCTGCCACGCCTGAATCCACGACGCGGCGATCAGAATGTCGGCGTTCAGGATCTCGCCGGTGCGCGGGTCCACGTCGGACGGTCCGATCGCGTAGGTCGAGCCGAAGTTGGCCATCCAGCGCACGGTGCTGTAGCGGGCGTCCTCGGCGCTCCAGAGCGTATCGTCGGGGGCGTCGAGCACCTGGATCGCGTTGCGAATGCCGATCTCCTCGAATGCCCTGTTCCACTCGAGCATGCCGGCGCGGACGTAGGGACGCCACTCCTCGGGGATCGTCCGGTCGAGGTAGTAAGTAATGGGCCTGACGGGGTCGCTCAGGGCGGCCTGGGGGTCCTTCTTCTCCAGGCGCCAGCGGTTGACGTAGCGCTCGAAGAACGACTCGGCGGTGTCGCGCGAGAAGTTCATCATCGCCGAGATGAAGTAGCCGACCCGGTCGTCGGCGTAGCGCGGCCGCATCGGGGTCGCCGGCAGCTCGACCAACGAGTAGTGCACCGTCATCGGGAGGTAGCGGTAGTCGGGAACCGTACTGATGCCGAGCGGCCGCGTGGCGGTGAAGGTCAGGCGCGCGTCGGCCTCGAGGTTGGTGGGGAAGAGGCGCAGGTCCTGGAAGGCCGAGCGCTCGCGGTCGAGCGACACGCCGCCAGGGATATGCAGCGCCTGGACGACGAAGCTGAAAAAGCTGCCGACGTCGGCGAAGTCGGAGACCAGGAACGGTGCCAGATCGATCAGGATTTCATCGGTCGTATCCCGGATGGAGGCGATCGGGAAGCTGTAGGCCACCGAGCCGCTGAAGGAGTACGCCACGGTCCGCGCCATCGGCGTGCCCGGCGCGGCGGTGAGGTACGGGTTGACCAGCTGCAGCTCGACCTTGGTGGGCGTGCGGTGAAAGCGGATCAGGTCCGAGCGCAGGTCGGTGCCGCCGTCGAGTCCGAAGTCCCCCAACCCTTGCGAGAGCTCGGTGACAAGCAGGAAGTCCCGGTCGAACTGGTCCGGCTTCAAGTCGAGGTAGACGTTGTCCCGCTTGAGGTAGGCCGTGAACAGGCCCTGAAGCGGCCGGGCGTCCTTGGTGACCTCGGCCCAGGGCTTCCAGGGGAGGTCTTTCTTGGTCGTGTCGGCGTGGGCCGTGGGAGCGGTGGCCGGCTTGGCGGCGTGGGCGCAGGCGCCGAGGCCTATCGCCAGGACGAGGATGCTGCAGCGGCGAACGACGCTGGTCATGGGGGTCTCCGCGGTGGGTTCGGAAGAGTGCCATTGTACGGCTCGCGGCGAGGGGCAGGAAGAGTGGAAAGGCGCCCCCGGACAGGCTCTGGACGGTCGTGCCCCGGGGGTTGACCTAACTCGAAGCCCGGGCTTAGCTTTCAAGTCTGTTTCCCGACTTTTTTGGAATCGCGTCGAGAGGGTATGCCGACCATCAATCAGCTCATCCGGCACGGCCGCCGGGACGTGGGAAAGAAGGAGAAGGCGCCGGCGCTGCGGGGCAATCCGCAGAAGCGGGGCGTGTGCACGCGCGTGTACACGACGACGCCGAAGAAGCCGAATTCGGCGCTGCGCAAAGTGGCGCGCGTCCGGCTGACCAACGGCTTCGAGGTGACGGCCTACATCCCGGGTGAGGGGCACAACCTGCAGGAGCACTCGATCGTGATGATCCGCGGCGGCCGCGTGAAGGACCTGCCGGGGGTGCGCTATCACATCATCCGCGGCACGCTCGACGCGGCCGGGGTGAACGAGCGGAAGCAGTCGCGCTCGAAGTACGGAGCCAAGCGGCCCAAGGAGGCCGGGAAGTGAGCCGTCGCAAGAAAGCGGTCAAGCGGCCCGTACCGGCCGATCCGCGTTACGACAGTCAGACCGTCTCCAAGTTCGTCAACAACCTGATGGAGCGGGGCAAGAAGTCGCTGGCCGAGCGGGTGTTCTATTCGGCGATGGATTTGATCGAGCAGCGCACCGGGCAGCCGGGCGTGAACGTATTCAAGCAGGCGCTGTCGAACGTGAAGCCGGCGCTCGAGGTGAAGTCGCGGCGGGTCGGCGGGGCCACCTATCAGGTCCCGGTGGAAGTCCGTCCGGAGCGACGCACGGCGCTGGGGATGCGCTGGATCATCCAGTACAGCCGCTCCCGCAAGGAGAAGGACATGTCGGAGCGGCTCGCGGCGGAGCTGATTCTCGCCTCCAAGGGCGAGGGCGAGTCGATCAAGAAGAAGGAAGACACCCACCGGATGGCGGAAGCCAACAGGGCGTTCGCGCACTATCGGTGGTAGGGTAAGGAACAGCAGGACAATCGGACCGCATCGAGGAGGCGACTGCCTCCCGATGATGGCGGAGCGAGACCGGCCCAACGATGGGCGTCACGGTCGCCCCGCGTTTTTGCTGATAAAGGACGGCAATGGCACGCACGACACCGCTCGATCGCATTCGGAATATCGGCATCATGGCGCACATCGATGCCGGGAAGACGACTACGACCGAACGCATTCTCTATTACACGGGCCGCACCTACAAGCTGGGTGAGGTGCACGAAGGTACGGCCACGATGGACTGGATGGAGCAGGAGCAGGAGCGGGGGATCACCATCACGTCCGCCGCCACGACCGCGTTCTGGCCGCGGCGCGGCGAGCAGTACCGCATCAACATCATCGATACGCCGGGCCACGTGGATTTCACCGTGGAAGTCGAGCGGAGTCTGCGCGTGCTGGACGGCGCGGTGACGGTGCTCGACGCCGTGGGCGGGGTGGAGCCGCAGACCGAAACGGTTTGGCGCCAGGCCGACCGCTACGGGGTGCCGCGGATCGTGTTCGTCAACAAGATGGACCGCGTGGGCTCGGACTTCGACCGCTGCCTCAAGATGGTCCGGGAGCGGCTCGGCGCGAAGGCAATTCCGA
>Ga0326730_1000141_pt1 | contig 22036 bp, 19 predicted proteins | sample MHFSIPfraction_3_FD_207740 | JGI IMG/M metagenome (GOLD analysis project Ga0326730, IMG submission 207740) | Lab enriched peat soil microbial communities from Michigan Hollow, Ithaca, NY, United States - MHF7AN SIP fraction | ecosystem: Environmental > Terrestrial > Soil > Wetlands > Peat...
GCTCACACACACACCGCTCGCCCGGGCCCAGCATGGCAATGATGCACAGCCGGGTCTCATCGGACAGGGCATGAAATACCCGGGCCAGCTGGCCCATGCCGCGAGCGGGAGTGACAGAACTCATGGGGCCAATATATCAACTTTTCTTGATATCACAAGTTGGCCGACTCCGCACACTCTGGCCCGGAGGCCGGTGCGCCCTGCCCGGTGCCCGGCAACCTCCGCCGGGCTCAGTCTGGGCCAGCCCCGATAGCTTGATGTATCATGTTTTCTCTCAATGACTTACGTCAGCGGTCCGGGAGGCTCGAAGCTTGCCATTCACTTGGAGTGGCCTTCGATCGGAGAGTTGTCGTGCGCTTTCCCAACCTGATTCTCGCTGTCCTGCCCCTGGTGCTCGGTGCGGTGCAAACGACCACCGCCCAGACCCTTCCCGCCCGGCCGGCCCCCCTCAACGATCCGGTCCAGGGCGGCAGTTGGAAGGACGGAGAGCTGGTGCTGGGAAAGACCACCCTGGCCGGCGCCCGCAGGATGCTCGTTCCGGGAGACACCGGAACCGCGGAGAGCGGCAGCAGGAAGGTGACCGATTCGCGGGCGTGGGAGATTGGCGGAGTGACGCTTCGCCCGCGCTGGGAGCTGGATCCCGGCAAGGGTTACTACCAGCTGTTTTTCGATGAGAATGAGCGGCTGATCTTCGCGCTCGACCGAACCTCACGGCCGGAGATTTCCCGGATCGACCTCCTCGCGCGATATCCCCGGGCCCTCCGGGTGCAGCAATCGGACAGCTACGATCAGTTCCAGGTGGATGTACAGCCGTGCGTGACCCTCACCGCCCTCGTCGACCGCAAGCGGGACCACGTTCTGCAGTTCGGCTATGCCTGGACTTGCCGGACCAGGTCGCTGGCGGGAGCCGCGCGGCGGTCTCCGGCGGACCATGGCACCATCGGTGAGGGAAGCCGCTAGTCAGGGCCGCAGCACGGCGACTGTGAACTGAGCTGGATCCAGCAACTGGTAGGTGTTCCCGTCAGCGATCTCGATCAGCGTCGCCTGATAGGCCACGCGCCGGTCGGGCACCTGAATCCGCACCAGCGCACCCGTCAGATCCTGACCCGCCACCAGCACCCGCTTTGCGGTTCCGGAGTATGCCGCGGAAGCGGTGAAGTAGCCGGCCGCTTCTATCGTATCGATCGTCCCACCTTCGACCAGCAGCAGCGCGGCGCCTGCTCCGGCCGGCCCGCTCAAGCGTACTTCGAGCGCGCCGGGTGATGGGCCGGACGGCGGGTCGTCACCGCAGGCCGGCAACAGCGCCAGCGCCATGACCAGTGGCAGGATCCGCTTCATCGCGCCCTCTCCCGCGCGGTGGCCGGAGGATGGCTCCGGTAGAAGGCCAGGAAATCCCCCACGTCATACCGGCCATTGGCATTGCCGAGCGAGTCGAGGTATGCCTGCTGCGCCACCCCCAGCACGGGCTGGCCCAGCATCCCGTCCCTGGCCCATTGGAACGTGACCGTCACTCCCCCGGCCGGTCTTGGGCTGAAATGGAACCGCACCGGACCGGCCGGAGCGAATCCTCGAATCGAATCCAGCACAAACCCGACGTCTCTTCCCTGATTGTCCAGCGCAGGGGGATTGGTAGTGGGCGAGAACAGCGTCGCGGCCGAGCTCCCCGGCCATGGGTCACCGGGATCACCACGATCCTTGCCGCCGGGCGTTCGCAGTTCGTTGAGGCCATCCGCCTGCACCAGTGCCACGCCCTGGACTGGGCCGCTGTTCACCCGGTTGTCCTGCCGGAAGCCGTGCGCGTCTATCTGCCCCTGATCGATGTGCCAGATCAGGAGTCCCGGCCCCTTTGCGCATGACCGGTTCCGGAACTGGCAGAACACATTGATCTGTGCGCTGTCCGAGCCGAGCGACTCGCGATCTTCGAAGAGGAAGTACTCATCGGTTCCCGGGACGCCCGCGTAGAGCACCGTGTCCCCCAGCGCCACCGGGCCCAGCGTAACGGCCTGGTCCTGACGCAGGGTGTCCACCACCACCCAGCCCAGTTCCACCAGCGACCAGGCGTCGAACCGGGAGGGACTGTAGGGCTGGGTATAGTTGCCGCTGCTCATGATGCTCCACTCGCCGGCGCCCTGCGTTGGGCTCACCGACCTGAGGTCGGTATCGTAGAGGTCGGGAAGACCAAAGGCGTGGCCGGTCTCATGGGCCACGGTGCCAATCGGCATGATCCCGCCGACGGAGCAGGCATCGGACCCGCCCACCGCGCTCTGCAGGGTATAGTCCCGCACCTGAATGAACGACCCCGGAATCGGCTGTCCCGCGGCGTCCTTCCGCGGACTCCTGGTCACGTAGGCCGAGCCGCCGTTCCAGACGGACAGGTCGTAGCGGTGGGCCCAGAGATTCGATGTTCCGCAGGCTCCATCCACCTCGGGCTGCAGGAAGACCACGAAGTCCACGACCCCATCGTCGTCCCCCGAGTTGGGGAGCCCGTCCGGTCCGTCGTTGTCGAACGCGCCCCAGTCGACCGACCCGTCGTCGTGCCGGGCCAGGCCCTCGAGCAGCAGTTCGCCCAGCCGGATGCCGCCATGCGGGCAGTTGTTGAGCACCCCGATGCCGTTGCAGCCATCCTCATAGTAGGTGTCGCTGCTGTCCGCGACGGCCCAGCCGAGCACCACCCCATCCAGAGTGAGCTGCCCCCGGGAGGCTTCGGCATAGTAGCTCCGCACACTGTACGGCTCTCCGACCGGGGTACTCGCGAACAGGACCGTCTGGTATTGCTGGGCGGGGAACGGCGGGGGCACATTGCTGAAGGCGATCGGTATCACCGGGACGACATACGACCCGCCGACGGCATTCCCTGCAACGGCACCGGTCACAGGCTGTCCTGCCGCACGATTGAGGGCGGACAGGTTCCCGGCGCGGAGCAGACGCCGCCGGAGACCGCGGATTCGCTCGGTACCCCGCCGCCACGCTCCGTCCGGCCGGAAGTCGAACCCGTCGACCTCGAAGCGGCCAGCTACGCCTCGCGGCGCGGGGCCCTGGCGATCAAGCATCGGGGTCGCGGCCCCCAGCAGCACGACCACGGGCAACGCCCAGGTGCGAAGCCGGGTGCCGAATCGCCCCGGCCTGAGAGACGCGGATGTTCCTGAAGGCATGGATACAACTTACCCCGTCAGATGCCCGGCCGAATGCCGACCGCACGGAGCCCAATCCCCCGGGCCGCCCCAGCTTGTGCCTGCAGCCCCAACACTTTAGCTTGTAACGGCTTAGAATCAGGCACCTGCGCACCACTGACTCAAGAGGTCCCGTGGATATCCAGACTCTGCAGGGTGTTCAGTTGTTCGAGAAGTGCCGCCAGTTCACCAAGGCCAAGGAAATTCAGGCGGCCGGGCTGTATCCGTATTTCAAGCCGATCTCGGACTCCGAGGACACCGCCGTCGTCATCGAGGGACAGAAGCGCATCATGCTGGGGTCGAACAACTACCTCGGCCTGACCCATCACCCGCAGGTGCTCGAGGCAGCCGCCCGCGCGCTGTCCCGCTATGGCTCCGGCTGCACCGGCAGCCGGTTCCTCAACGGCACCCTCGACCTCCACGCGCAGCTCGAATCCAGCATCGCTTCGTTCCTGGGCAAGGAGGACTGCCTGGTCTTCTCGACCGGGTACCAGGCGAACCTGGGTCTCATCTCGGGTCTGATCGGCCGGGGCGAGCTGGTGTACCTCGACAAGCTGGACCACGCCTCGATCGTGGACGGCGCCAAGATGTCGTATGGCGACACCCTGCGATTCACTCACGGCGACCTGGCGGCCCTCGACAAGATGATCGAGCGCACCAAGAACTCCCGCGGGGCGATGATCGTGGTCGATGGCGTGTACTCGATGGAAGGCGACATCGCGAACGTCCCCGAGCTGGTTCGCCTGGCCAAGAAACACGGCATTGCGCTGGCGCTGGATGACGCGCACTCCATCGGCGTGCTCGGCCCCAACGGCGACGGCACCGCGGCCCACTTCGGTCTGACCGACGAGGTTGACCTCATCGCCGGCACCTTCTCCAAGTCCCTGGCCTCCATTGGCGGGTTCGTGGCCGGGTCGGAGAACGTGATCCACTTCCTGCGGCATCACAGCCGTCCGCTGATCTTCACCGCGTCGCTGCCGCCGTCCAACACCGCCGGCGTGCTGGCCGCGTTGGAGGTCCTCAAGCGCGAACCGGAACGGCGCACCCGGCTGTGGGCCAATACCCACCGGCTGCAGGACGGAATGCGGAGTCTGGGCTACAACATCGGCGAGACCGAAACACCGATTGTCCCGGTGCTCATCGGACCGATGGAGACCACCTTCATCTTCTGGCGCAAGCTGTTCGACGCCGGCGTCTTTACCAACCCGGTGATGCCTCCGGCGGTGCAGCCGTCCCAGTGCCGGCTCCGTACCAGCCTGATGGCCACGCACACCTTCGACCAGATCGACTTCTGCCTCGAGCAGTTTGGCCGGATCGGACGCGAGCTGGGGGTCATCTGACGACTGCTGCCTCGGTCCGGCCCGTCCAGGGCCGGGCCGATCTCGCACGCTTCATCGATTTTCCGTATCGGCTCAACGCGCGGGACCCGCTCTGGGTCCCGCCGTTGCGTATGGACGTGCGGAAGCTGCTGGACCCCGCCAAGAACCCCTTCTTCGAACACGCCGAGGTCGGCTATTTCCTCGCCGAACGCGACGGGCGCGTCGTCGGCCGGATCGCGGCCATCAGCAATCGGCTGCATAACGAGGTCCATGCGGACCGGGTCGGCTTCTTCGGCTTCTTCGAATGCGAATACGACCAGACCGCGGCGGACGCGCTGTTCGCCGCGGCGGGCGGCTGGCTGCGGGAAAAGGGGCACGACGTCATGCGCGGCCCCGCTTCCTTCTCGGTCAATGACGAGTGCGGCCTCCTGGTCGACGGATTCGATACCCCGCCCACCCTCATGATGCCGCACAACGCCCCGTACTACCTGCGGCTCATCGACGGCGCCGGTTTCCGCAAGGCGAAGGACCTGCTGGTCTACCGCGGCGGGTACGAGGCGCTCCACATCCCGGTGCCCGACCGCCTCACCCGCGGAACCGAGCTGATCCGGAAGCGCCAGGGCATTACCCTGCGGCCGTTCAACATGGCCGACTTCGACAACGAGGTCGCGAAGATCAAGGCGCTGTACAACCGGGCGTGGGAGAAGAACTGGGGCTTCATCCCCATGACCGACAAGGAGCTCGACTTTCTTGCCGAGCAGTTCAAGCCGGTCGCGATCCCCGATCTCATCCCCTTCGCGGAGAAGGACGGCGAGGTCGTCGGGTTCGGGCTCTGCCTGCCGGACCTCAACAGCGTCTTCCGGCGGCACCGCTCGGGCCGCCTGACCCCTGCCCTGCTGGCCGACTTGCTGTACCACATCAAGCTGCACCGCTTCAAGCGGCTTCGGATTCTGTTGCTCGGCATCCTGCCCGAGTGGCGCGGCAAGGGCGTCGACGCGATGCTGTACCACTGGATCTGGACCCGGGGCGGCGCGCTCGGCTTCAGCTGGGGCGAGGCCGGCTGGATTCTCGAGGACAATCCCGCCATGAATGCCGGCCTCGAGAAGATGGAGTTCACGGTCTACAAGACCTACCGGCTGTACGACAAGCCGCTATGAGGGCCCTGGTGACCGGCGGGACCGGCTTCGTGGGGGGTCACCTCGCCGAAGCCCTGGTCCGCCGGGGAGTCCAGGTCACCGCGCTGGTCCGCTCCCCCGGCAAGGCGTCCCTGCTGCAGCAGCTGAAGGTCCGCCAGATTTCCGGTGATCTCCACAATCACGAAGCCCTGCGCGCCGCCGTCCGGGACCAGGAGGTCGTGTATCACGTGGCCGGCCTGGTGGCGGCCCGGGACGAATCGGAATTCCTCCGGGCAAACCGCGACGCCACAGCCAACCTCCTCCGCGCCATTGCGGACGTTGCCGGACCACGCCCCCGTTTCGTCCTGGTCTCCTCCATGGCGGCCGGCGGCCCCGCTCCGCGGGGGAAACCGCTGCGTGGCGATGAGCCCGCCAGCCCCGTTACCCAGTATGGTCGCAGCAAGCTCGCGGGAGAGGCAGAGGTCCGCGCCGCCGACCTGCCGTGGACAATCGTCCGGCCGCCTATGGTCTACGGCCCTCGCGATGCCGAGGTCCTCAAGGTCTTCAAGCTGGCCCGCGCCGGATTCGCCGCGGTGTTCGGCGACGGCAGTCAGGAGCTCTCCGCGGTGTACGGCCCTGACCTCGCCGAGGCGCTCGTGGCCGCAGGCACCGGCGCCCGAACCGAGGGGCGTGTCTACTACGCCTGCCATCCCGAGATCTTCCGTAGCGTCGACCTGGTCCACCGGATCGGCATCGCGCTCGGCCGCAGGGTCCGGGTGGTGCCCTTACCGGACTGGGTGGGCCGTGGGGCGCTTTCGGTAACCGGTCTTGCCGCACGGCTCACGGGCCAGGCGACCATCCTTACATCTGACAAGGCCAACGAGTTCTTCCAGCCCGCCTGGATCGGCGATCCCGGGCCATTCATCGAGGACACCGGCTGGCGACCGGCCCACGATCTGACCAGCGGCCTCGCCGCGACCGCCGAGTGGTACCGGGAACAGGGCTGGCTGTGACCCTGGAGCAGGACGTCCGCGTGCAGCGAGCCGAGTCCGGTGCGGGACCGCTCCACCAGTTGCGGACCAGCGAGTGGATGCTGCTGGCCTACCTGCTTTTCACCTCGCTGATTGCCCTGATACGTCTCCCGACCCAGCCGGCCATTCGCTGGGTGCTCCTTGCCAACGCGCTCTCTGCCGTTCTCGTCTGGCTGTTTGCGTGGGCTCCGCTCAGGCGGATCGGCCGGGCGCTCCGCGAGTTGTATCCGCTGGTGCTGCTGGGCGCGCTCTACCCCGCCATCGACATTCTCAATGGCTTCGGCGGGATCACCGTCCACGACCGGACGGTGCGCGGCTGGGAACTGGCCCTCTTCGGCACCGAGGTGAGCCGGACCTGGTGGCAGAGCGCACCCAGCGCCGCGTGGTCCGTGGTGCTGCACTCGGCCTACTTCGCGTACTACCCGATCATCGCGGCCCCACCGATCACCTTCCTGGTCCTGCGGCGCACCGAAGCGGTACGCCGGGCGGTCCGCTGGATTCTCTCTTCCTTCCTGCTCTGCTATCCGGTGTTCCTGCTGTTTCCGGTCGCCGGGCCCTACTACGAGTTTCCCCGGCCCGATGCCTGGTTCACCAGCAACTGGGCGGCCCGGCTGGTCTACGGCACGCTCGCGCGCGGGAGCGCGTACGGCGCCGCATTCCCGTCCTCGCACGTGACGGCCGCCCTGGTGGCCACCGCCGCGGCCTTCTACGGCTCCCGGCGGCTCGGCTGGATCCTGCTGCTGCCCGCGGCGCTGCTGACGGTGGGGGTGGTCTACTGCCAGATGCACTACGGAGTCGATGCCCTGGCGGGCATCCTGGTTGCGATCGGGGTTGTGATTAGCTGGAGAATCCTGGAAAGAAGTTCAAAATTCCAAGTTCCAAGCTCCGGGTAGGCGCCGCACAGCTGCGCGGTACCGCACTCGGAACTCGGAACTCGGAACCCTGAACTGTCTACTGCACCGTGAGCTTGCCGTGCATTCCGAACGGAAGGTGCGGGGTGCAGAAGAACTTGTACTCACCGGCCGGCGCCCCCGCGAACGAGATATCGTAGCTCTCGCCGATTCCGACCTTCATCGGGCCGGCAAGCGGCCCCATCGTCTCGGTCATCGCCTTGTTGAGCACGTCGGCGGCGCCGGCGGGGATGCTGTCAGAGTAGAACGCCACATTGTGCGGCGGGCCGCTCTTCACCACGAACTTCACCACGTCACCCGACTTGATCGTCAGCTCGGCAGGAACGAACTTCGCGACCTTGCCGTCGAACTCCATGTCGACTTCGTGAGTCGCACCCGTCGCCGCCGGGGCCGCAGCCGCCGGTGCTGCCGCAGGAGCCGCCTGGTCCGCCGGCTTCTGCTCACCCTTACCGCCGCAGGCCGCCAGGGCCAGGGCCATACCCGCAACCATCGTCATCGCGCGCATCAGTGACCCGCCTCCGCTGAAGAGAAAACGCCTTGTGAAAAGGTTCACAAACATACAACGATGCCCCGAAAACCGGGAGAGGGCACCCGGGGTTTAGATTAGCATGATGCCCTCCGTTCCGCTCTGCCGTTCGCTCGGGAACCAGTGCCACCAGCTCCCCGTGACCCTCCGAATCGGCTCGCTGGAGGAATCGGCGGATTCCCTGGATCACGAATCCACCTGGCTGCTGGGGCATACTGCCAAGATCACCTTCGCGGACCCCCGGCCCCAGGGTCGCGACCTGGTGGTCGACGCCGTGCTCCACGTGCGGTGTCGCCACCTGAAGGCCGGAGATACCCCGGGAACCGCCCGGTGTGCCGCCCATGGCCACCTCGGCCTCATGCCGCCCAGGAGCAGTGGTGGGACCCAGCCGCGGCGGCTCGGCGGAGACCGCTTCCGGGTGGTCTCTGGTCGCGAACAGGTCACGCTCGAGCTCCCCTTCCCGCCCCGCACCCTTCCGGTGGTGGAACTGGAGGAGGTGAACCCCTGCTCCATAGCCCCTTGCGCCACCGCGGACCACAGGCGGGGCTCGGCCTGTTGCCGCGACCTGCAGGTCGAAATCCTCTGTCCGCGGAGCGATTCCCAGCTGGAGAGCCTCGTCCGCTCGCGCCAGTCGCCCTATCTTTGCAAGGTCACCCGCGATGCCGAAGACGCGATCGAGGCGGAGATGATCTCGGCCTGCGGCTATCTCGACGACCGGGGGGAAAACTGCACCCTTCACGGTCGGCAGCGGCCGGATAGAAGGCCGGCCAAGCCGGACCTCTGCAGCGAATGGCCCCCGAAGGGCAAGGGTCTCCACCCGGGCTGCATCTTCAGCCCGCCACCGAAGGCACGGCCTAAAGCCAGCGACACGACAGCGGCTGTAAACTCTGTGCAACCAATGCCGGGCTAGGCGTCGTAGGTCTATGAGCCAGAAGCAGGTAACACTGGCGGCCGAGGTCAGGCCCCAGCCCGGGAGACGCCTGTATGGGCGATGAGCTCGAAGAACTGTACCGGACCACCTACGCCACCGTGGTCCGCTTCCTCTACCGCAAGGTATGGGATGCGGACCGGGCCCACGACCTGGCCCAGGAGGTCTTCATCCGGGCGATGGCGCACCGGCCGGAAAAGCCTCGAGCCTGGATCTTTGCCGTCGCCGCCAATCTCGCCCGGGACGAGGCCCGCGCGGCGGTTCGCCGGAAGCGGCACCTGACGCTCCTCAAGGAAGACCCGGCGACCATGCCGTCCTGCCCTCCGCCCGCGGACGAGATGGTGGAGGAGGACGAGCGGCGCGCCAAGGTGGACGAGGCGCTGGCAACACTCACCAAGCGTGACCGGGAGGTTCTCCTCCTGTGGGACGCGGGCCTGAGCTATCCCGAGATCGCCCAGCAGACCGGGCTGGCCGTTGGCGCTGTGGGCACGACGCTGGCACGGGCCCGGAAGCGGCTGGTTGACGCATACGATCGCAGCGAGCAGGAGAACCGTGCGGCACATTCCTGAGGACGAACTCCACGCGTATCTGGACCAGGCGCTGAGCCGGTCGCAGTGCGTCGAAATCGAGCGGCACCTCGCCCGCTGTCCCCGTTGCCAGGCGCAGCGGGACGACATTGCCGCGCTTCGTGACCGGACCACCGCGCTGCTGGCGCGGGTCGGGCCACCCCCGATCATCCCCCCGGCGTTCGAGACCATCATGGCCCGGGCGGCCGCGCGCGAGCACCGGCGCTGGCGCTGGGTAAGCACCGGGGCCTGGGCGGCGAGCGTCGGTGTCGTGCTGTTCCTGGGCTGGTGGATGAGCGATCACCTGTTCCGAGTCGAGCCCCAGAGCATCGCGACCGCCACTCCGACCACGCCGAAGGCCACCGACGCCGCGCCGGTAGCAGTGCTGCCTTCGCCGGCGTCAACCCGGCCGAATCCGGTAGCTCCGAAGCCCAGACCCAAGGCCGTTCCCCTGCAGCTGGTCCGTGCCTCCCGGCCGGTTGGGACTGAGGCGGCAGCGGCGACCGGTTTCGCCCTCGCCACGGAAACCGACCCGCAGACCTCGTCCGACGGTGCTGCGCCGGACCGGCTCACGCTGGCTTCGACCCCGCTCGAAATGAACGATCTGGTCGCGCAGCCGGTGGGTGACATTCCCGGTCTCAACGGGTTGTGGCGCACGATCGTCCCGGACGAGGAGGCGGCTGATCGCCGCGGCGACATCGCCCTGGTGCCCGGCCTGCCGGTGGTCCAGATGCGGGTGCAGCCCGGCACCGCAGGTCAGGATGTGACGGCCGTGGACCAGATGCTCGAGTCCGGAGAGGTGATCCGCACCATCTCGGGGCCGGCCGCACGGGTCGTTACCCTGGTTGACGAGGAGGCCGTGGCCGATTCCGCCAATCTGCGCATCGCCGGGGGTTCGACCGACCACATGACGGTCACCATCCGCCAGGCCGACCGGATGGTCGCGGTGACCGGCCCTGCCCAGGCGCTGGGGTCGTTGCTTGCGCGGGTGAACATCAAGAACGCGAAGCGGCGGTACTAGGCGGGAAGGCGGGAGATGGAGCGACGAAGGGGTGGGCCCAGTCTCGGAGCCCACCCCTTCGATTTGCTTACCGTCCGGCCGTCCGGCCGTCCGCCGGTCCGCCCTACCGCCTCCCATGCCTCCGCTCCAGCACATCCGGCGAGATGTAATCGGCGTCGGTTTCCTCGTGCTCGAACTCGCCGGAAACCTCGGCCAGTCCATGGCCCCGTTCCCGGTCGAGGGTGATCTCGGCAAGGCGCGGCGAGACCATGGGGAAGGTGCGGGCGAAGAGCGCGTAGGCGAGCAGGAAGAGCCCGAGGAAGAGCGCGGTGGGTCCGACCTCCGGGAGTCCGAACACCGGGCCCGCCTCCCGAGTGACCGAGGGGAGCACCATCAGATACCGCTCCAGCCACAGCGAGCCGAGGCTGATGGCCGAGAACAGGCCGAGGGTGATCGGGTTCTTCTTGGGCGCGACCCCCAGGAGGCCGATGAACGGGATGACGAACATCCCGAGGAAGACAGCCGAGCCGATCGGCCGCCAGGGGCCCCACAGCCGGGCGAACACGAACCCGGTCTCCTCCGGCAGGTTGCCGTACCAGATGACCAGGAACTGCGACCACATCAGGTAGGTCCAGAACACCGAGAAGCCGAAGATGAGCTTGCCCAGGTCGTGGCGCTGCTTGGGCGAGATGAACTCGCTGATTCCGATCTCGTGGCGGCCGTACAGCAACAGCAGGGCCAGGAGGGTGTGGGCTCCCAGGAAGGAGCCCATGAAGTACCAGCCGCCGAAGAGATTGGAGAACCAGTGCGGCTGGAGCGCCATCATGGTGTCGAACGCCACCATGGTAGCCACGATCGCGTACACCACCACGTAGATCGGTGCCAGCGTTCTGATCTTCGCGTCCTGGCGGGCCAGGGTCTCCGGTGCGCCGTCGAACCCGGCCGACCAGGCTTGGAACAGCCGCTGCCGTCCGCCACTCACCAGCCCGGCGGTCTCGTACAGATCGGGAACCAGGTCGGCCTGAACCAGCCGGAACCCGAGGTAGAAGAGCAGGCTCAATCCGACCGCGAGCCGGCCGAACATGAACCCGTGGGACAGCCAGATCTCCTTCCCGTGACCCAGTCCGTGCATCTCGGGGAAGATGTGGGAGTAGCCGACGGTGAAGATGAGCAGGAATCCGACGAGCGATACCGGGAAGAAGAAAAAGGGCGCCGCCTCGGCGAAGCGGATCATCAGGCCGGACCACTTGGAGTTGGTGACCTTCTGCACCGCCACGAAGGCGAAGCTGCCGGAGGCGAGACCGGTGAAGAACACCCAGTTCACATGGAACAGGTGCCACGCCCGGTCGGCATTATCCCCGCCCAGGGCCAGCAGGAAGAGCACCGCGCCCACCAGCGCCAGCGCGATCCCCAGGCCGAAGAACACTCCGTAGCGGCCGGTCACCGAGCGGGCCGCGAGTTTGTCGCGCACGAGGGTGGTGCCCATCAGTTGGTCCCTCCGGGCGCGGCCGGGGCCGCCGGCGCCGCCGCGGCCTGGAGCTGCCGCACGTAGTTCACGATCTCCCAGCGTACCGGCCCGCGAACCTTGTCGCCATACTTGGGCATGACCCCCCGGCCGTAGCGAATGATCGAGTAGAGATAGCCGTCGCTCAGAGCGCGGGCACGATCGGTGATCAGCGGGAGGGCCGCGAGTTGCACTCCCACCTTGCCGTCGCCCGCACCGGTCTGCCCGTGGCAGACGGCGCAATAGGTGTGGAACAGCGTATCGCCCACCGCCGAGGCCGGCTGGCCGGCGAGCGGGTTGACCAGCTTGTCCGCGGTGGTGGTGTTGAGCACGCTCCACTCCGCGCTCCAGTCGGCCTCGCCGCCGCTCACCGGCACGGTGCCGGGCACGGTGTTGCGGGGGATATCGGCGCGCTGGTAGGGATAGACCGTGGGCTGGGTGATCATGGCGTCGAACCACGGCACCAGGTGCATGAAGTCGTCCGGGCCGGGAACGTCATTGTAGTAGAAATCGCACCCGGTGGTGCCGAGGGCCGCCAGCAGGGCGGCGAGGAGCGGGAGGCGGCTACGCCGCATGACGCACCTCCACGGATCCGGCCTCGCGCAGCATTCGCTCCACCACCGGGGCATCGCTCGAGCCGCAGGGCACGAAGATCCCGATCCGGTCGTCCGAAAAGCTCGGGTCGTAGGCCAGCCCGGTGGTCGGCTTGGTAAGCGACATGATCACCAGCCCGGCGACCGTGCTGAGGGCGCCCAGCAGCACCATCAGCTCGAACATGAACACCACGTAGGGGGGCACGGTGGCGATCGGCTTGCCGCCCACCAGGAGCGGCCAGTCGAGCGACATCCAGTAGGTCATGCCGATCCCGGCGGCAACGCCGGTGACGCCGCCGATCAGGGTGAACAGGCGGACCGGACTGTTCTCGATTCCCAGGGCGTGCTCCAGCTCGTGGTTGGGCGAGGCGGAGTAGACCGTGAAGTCCTTCCGCCCCTGCGCCCGCAGCGCGCCGATGGCGTCACAGGCCGCGTCGATATGCTGGAACGCGGCGAGGACGCCGGGGACCATCTTGCCCATCAGTGACCTCCTTTCCGGAGGCGGGGCATCGGGATCAGCTCCTTCAGCTCCTGGATCGCCACCACCGGGAAGCTCCGGGCAAAGAGCAGGAACCACATCCCGAACCAGCCGAAGGAGCCGGCCAGAATGCCCCAGTCGGCCCAGGTGGGGTTCATCTGGGACCAGGCGTACGGCAGGAAGTCGTTGCTCAGGGACGAGGTAATGATGACATAGCGCTCGAACCACATCCCGACGTTGATGAAGACCGAGATGACGAAGAGCGCGGTGAGATTAGTGCGGATCTTCCGGAACCAGAACAGCTGGGACACGAAGGCGTTGCAGATGATCATGGTCCAGCCGCCCCACCAGGCCGGCCCGAACGCCCGGCGCCAGAACGTGGTCTGCTCGTAGGTGTTGCCGCTGTACCAGCCGACGAAATACTCCATCGCGTAGGCGTAGAACAGGATGGAGCCGGTCAGCAGGGTCAGCTTGGCCAGGTTGTCGAAGTGGTACTCGGTGATCATGTGCTCCAGCTTGAGCGCCTTGCGGAGCGGGATCATCAGCGTCAACACCATGCCGACGCCGGAGTAGATCGCCCCGGCGACGAAGTAGGGCGCGAAGATGGTGCCATGCCAGCCGGGGACGATGGACATCGCGAAGTCCCAGGACACCACCGAGTGCACCGACAGCACCAGTGGGGTGGCCAGCGCCGCGAGGTAGAGGTACGCCCGACTGTAGTGCCGCCACTGGTTGTCGGTACCCTTCCAGCCCAGGGAGAAGATGCTGTACACCTTCTGCCGCCATCCGGTCACCAGGTCGCGCGCCGCGGCGACGTCCGGCACCAGGCCCACACACAGGAAGGTGGCCGAGACGGTGAAGTAGGTGGAGATGGCGAAGACGTCCCACACCAGCGGCGACTTGAAGTTGGGCCACAGCCAGCGCTGGTTCGGATAGGGCAGCAGCCAGTAGAAGAACCACTGGCGCCCGATGTGGATGATGGGGAACAGCGCCGCCGTCATGACCGCGAACACCGTCATCGCTTCGGTGGCACGGTAGACCGCGGTGCGCCACGGCGAGCGGAACAGGAACAGGATCGCGGAGATCAGGGTTCCAGCGTGACCGATGCCGATCCAGAACACGAAGGTCGTGATGTAGACCGACCAGAAGATCGGCGGGGTGTACCCGGCCAGTCCCAGCCCGTCCTTGAGCAGCAGGATGAAGGTCACCAGCCCGACCAGGAACAGCGCGACGATCGCTCCGGTGAGCAGGTAGTAGCCCCGTCCCGCGGTCCCCAGGGTATTGACGACGTCCCGGGTGACCTCGTGCTGGGTCTGGGTGGGTGTGCTCGGGTCGCGCGCGATGACGGCCATCGGTCAGGCCTCCGCGCGGTGCAGGACCTTGGCCAGATAGGTCACGGCTGGACGCACGTTCAGGTCCTCGAGTATGTGATAGCCACGGTGGTCTTCCCGGAGGCGGCTGACCTGGCTGGCGGGGTCCTTGGTGTCTCCGAAGACGATCGCGCCGGAGGGGCAGGCCTGGGCGCAGGCGGTGACGATCTCGCCATCCTTGAGCTTGCGGTCCTCCAGCCGGGCCTGGTTCTGGGCCCCGCGGATCCGCTGGACGCAGAAGGTGCACTTCTCCATCACCCCGCGGGCCCGCACCGTCACGTCGGGGTTGAGCCCGAGGTTGAGCGGCTCGGGGAAGGCCCGCTGGTTGTACGCGTACCAGTTGAAGTAGCGGACCTTGTAGGGGCAGTTGTTGGCGCAGTAGCGGGTGCCGACGCAACGATTGTACACCTGCCCGTTGAGTCCATCGGGGGTGTGGTAGGCGGCGTAGACCGGGCAGACCGGCTCGCACGGCGCGTTGTCACAGTGCTGGCACAGCATCGGAACGAACCGGGCCTCCAGCGGCTCGCCGTACTCGCCGCCCTCCCAGTACCGCTCGATCCGCATCCAGGTCATCTCGCGGCCGCGCACGATTTCGGCCTCGCCCACCCACGGGATGTTGTTTTCGGCATAGCAGGCGGTGGTGCAGGCGGAGCACCCGGTGCAGCGGGCCAGATCGATGACCATGCCCCATTGCGGCAGATCTTCGACGGCGTACCCCCCGCGCTTGCGCTTCTCCAGCTGGCTCTCGCGGAAGCCCTTGATCGCCTCCACCTCGCGGTCGGTGTTGACCTCGTGCTCCTCGTGCCCTTCCTCCCGGGCGGCGAGGGCGGGAGTCAGCCCTTTCTTGGCCTGGTCCAGGGTCATCGCGTCGGCGATGCCGCGGCCCAGCTGCCGGGTGGTCCCCTCGGTCTTGGCGACCTTATGGAACCTGCGGGTGCGGGTGAGGGTCACGCGGGTGGCAAAGTAGGGCAGGAAACCCCTGCTCTCCTTGCTGTCGAGCAGATCGAGCGCGTTGACTCCGCGACCGGTGGCGAAATCGCCATAGGAGGTATGCCCGAGACCCAGCGGCACCGCCACCACATCGGGATGGATCCCCTGATACACGCAGACCGGCGCTTCGATGGTCCCGTGCGGCGAGGTGAGCTGGACCACCTCCCCCTCGCGCACGTCCAGCCGCGCCGCCGTCTCCGGATGCAGCTCCACCCAGGAGTGCCACGTGATCTTGGTGACCGGGTCCGACAGCTCCAGCAGCCACGGCCGGTTGGCGAACCGGCCGTCACCCATCACCGATGCGACCGGGGTGAACCAGAAGCCCGACTCGCCCGCCTCGCCGTCGAAGGCCGGCGCGGTGAAGCCCACCTGCGCCGCGCCCGGCGCCAGCCGCACGGGGGTGACCGGAGCGTCGCTGTAGAGACCACCCCGCTGCAGCGCGTCCCGCCAGGCCGCCTCGCCACCCACCGACTTGAGCCATTGGGCCTTGAGATGGGCCTCCCACGAAGGGGCGTTGAACGAGGCCAGCGCCCCGCCGACCTTCTGGGCCACCTTGAGCAGTATCTCGCCCGTTGCCTGGGTCTTGAACACCGGTTCCATGACCGGCTGGAGCAGGCCAGTGACCCCCCGGCGGGGCCGCAGATCGTCCCATCGCTCGAGGGCATGGTGGTTGGGGAGCAGCAGGTCGCACTGCGCCGAGGTCTCGTCCAGGTAGAGCGAGGTGGAGACCTTGAACCCTGCCTTCTTGAACGTCGCCTCGAAGCCCGCGGCCCTGGGCAGGGAGTAGGCGGGGTTCGACTCGTGCACGATGGCGACCTGAGCCTCGCCCCGGTCGATCGCCGCGAGCAGGCCAAGCAGCGCCGCGTAGCCGTCACCGGTATCCTGGTCGGCGCCGTACCTCACGGTCCGGCCCACGTTTCCGGCTACATAGTTGAGCAGGTTGACCGCGGCGCACACCTCCACCGCGCCACGGTGCTGGCTCGACACACCGCCGGCGACGGCGAGACCCGGCTGGGCCCCGGCGAACTCCCGGGCAATGCGGCGGACGATCTCCGCGCCAACGCCGCTGTCCTGCTGGGCCTTCTCGGGGGTGTGGCTCGCCAGCATGCCGCGCAGGCCGTTCGCGTCGGCCGGATTCACGCTCCGCTCGGAGAGAATCACGTTGGCCATCGCCAGCGCGATCACCGCTTCGCTGCCAGGCTTGAGGGCGTGCCACTCGTCGGCGTTGAGTCCGGTGAGCGACATCCTGGGCGCGAACATCACGTGCTTGGCCATCTCCCCGCTGGAGAAGCCGTGTGATTCCGCGAAGCCCCGCTGGTGCTCCACCGGCGAGATCCAGCTCTCCAGGAAGTCGGCGCCGAAGGAGACGATGTACTTCGCCGCGGCGAAGTCGTACGCCGGCACCTCGGCCAGGCCGAAGACCTGCTGGCTGGCCGCCCGCACCGGCTCGAACCCGAACGGCTGGTAGCGGACCATCTTGCCACCGAGGGCCTGGGTCCAGGCGGCAAGCAGATCGGAAAACGTCCCGCGCCCCGCGCCGGAGATCACCGCGACCTTGCCACCGGCGCCCTGCAGCCTGCCGGCCAGCAGGGCGATCCCCTCGTCCCAGGTGATGTCCTTGAAGCTGCCGTCCCCCTGGCGTGCCATCGGGCCCTTGATGCGGCCCGGGTTATACAGCCCCTGCAGGGCCGACTGCCCATGGGCGCAGAGCTTCCCGGCGTTGACCGGATGGTTCGGGTTTCCCTCCAGCTTGATAGCCCGGGCCTCCCGGGTCTTCACGTGAAGACCGCAGCCGGCCGAGCACTCGGTACAGGTACTGGCGTACCAGGTCGGAATCCCCGGGACCTGGTCTTCGGACTGGACCAGATAGGGGATGAGCTTCTCGACCCTGCTGGTGGAGCAGCCGGAGACCACCGCAGCGCCGGCGCCGGTGACGCCGAGGACTTTGAGGAACCCGCGGCGGTCGAGACCTTCAGGGATGGATTCGTCAGGCATTGAACAGGCCTTTGGCCGTTGGCCGTTGGCTCTCACCGTGAGCCGTCCGCCGCCGCTGGTGGCACAATGCCACCAGCCAGCGGCCAACGGCCAACGGCTAGTAGTGACACGCCGTGCAGTCGCGGTTCACGTTGCGCTGCAGATGGCACGTGACGCAGAAACCCATGTTGTTGATGTTCTGGACCTTGAAGACCTGGGGCATGCGGGCGACGTCGCCGTGACAGCTCTGGCAGGCGTTGGGGCCCAGCAGCTTGATGTGGCGCATATGCGGGAAGTGCACATGCCGCGCCACGCTGTGAACCCGCACCCACTCGATAGGCTGCTTGTTGTTCCACCCGTCGCGCAACTTCTTGATCTCGGCCTTGTGGCTCGAATCAGAGCCCCCGATCACCAGGTGGCAACCCATGCAGGTCTGCATGCTCGGGATGCCCGGCTCGCTGGATTCGGCGACCGAGTAGTGGCAGTACTGGCAGGGCGTCTTGTAGACCCCGACGTGAATGTCGTGCCGGAAGAAGATCGGCTGGCGGGGTCCCTTGAGGTTGGCGGTGTCGCCCGGGGCGAGCACCCACGCAACGAGGGAATCGGGCTTCGCCGGCGTCTGCGCGCTGCTCGTGGAACTCCGGAACGCCAGAGCCAGAGTGAGGGCCAGCGCCAGTGAACCGACTCCGAGAAGTGCCAGGTTACGCATGGTTTCTCGCGGCCGCGGGGCGACAGAACCCGCGTGGTTCTGGGGGGTTACTGATTGTGAATTGTTTCACGAGTGGCAAGCCGTTGGGCGACAATTATACTCGCAGACTTCAATTGCACAAACTTCCAGAATCCCCTTTTCCGACAAAATGAGTCTGAATTATCAGCTGACCAGCGACCGCCGCCCCGTCCCGGCACCCGGCGTTTCCGCCACCAGCCAGGCCAGTTTCCGCCTGACAAAGCTGAGGAAGGCGTCCGCCGCCTTCTGATCGCCGACGTCGAGCGCGCACCAGCGTACCGGCCCTGTGCGCTGCGCGCTCCGGATGGCGGAGGCGATGGACGCGGGGAGCCGCGGCACGGCCAGCGCCTTGGGCTCCTCCTGGTCGGCGATGGTAAAGGTGATCGCAGGCCCGCTGTGCATCACGTGTACCCAGCAGAGCTTGCGGTGCCCAACCGCGAACTCCCAGGTCCAGTGCCACGAAGGCCCCATGTACTTCACGTGTTCTGTGACGCCGGGAAGCTTGAGCAGCCCTTCGCGCAGCCGGCGGAAGCGCGCCGCGGAAGCGGTGGGAAGGTCCTTGTAGGGAGCCGATGGCTTGGGTTCCTGGCGGGCGTTGGGGTACAGGTTGGTAGCCCAGTATGCGGCGGATCGCCCCACGGGTGCGGCTCCCTCGGAAAGTGGGAATCAAGGCGCGGGTAAAACTAACGGACACCGGGGGCATCCTCCAAGCGCCGAAAGTGCGCCGATCGGTCAGGCCTCGCCTTCCTGTGCCGCCGCCCCCCCACCCCCGACCCCGGACGCCTCCGGCGGGAGCCGCACCCCGCTGCGCTCGAGGAACCGGACGACCTCGATCCCCATGGCCCTGACCAGCGAGGCCTCGCGCCCATCGAGATCAGCCCGGAAGAGGACCTCCCGCCAGGATCGCATCACGTGATCGGCTTGCCGGGTCTTGAAGAAGTCGATGGCCCACAGGGCCCGCTGCCAGTCCGCGAACAGCCGCTCCAGCAACTCCTTCGAGGCGGGATCAGCCGGCTTCCGGGGCGGCTTGATGGGCCGCCGCTCCCCGCCCCGCGCCAGCATGGTCTCGTAGCACATGATGGCCACGGCCTGGGCCAGGTTGAGCGACTTGTACTCCGGATTGGTCGGGATGCTGACCAGGGCATGGCACTGGTCCAGCTCCTCGTTGGAGAGCCCCTTGTCTTCCCGGCCGGCGACGAACGCCACCGGCCCGTCCTCGGCCCGGGTCGCCAGCTCAGCCGCCGCGGGCCCGGGTCGGTACACGGTACGCTTGGCGGTCCGCTCCCGGGCAGTGAGCGCCACGGTCCAGATGCAGTCGGCCACCGCGTCCGCCAGTGTCGGATGAATGGTGATCCGCTCGATCAAATCGGCCGTGTTGTGCGCGATGCCCTCGATTCTCCACGGGTCGAAGATCTCCGGCGCCACCAGCCGGAGCTGCGACAGGCCGAAGTTCTTCGCGATCCGGACCGCGCTGCCGATGTTGACGATGTCCTGGGGGGCGACGAGGATCAGGATCGGGGCTGGAGGAGAGGACATGGCTCTAAGATAGTTCCGGGTTCCGAGTTCCGAGTGTGGCGCCGCACAGCTGTGCGGCGCCGACGCGGAACTCGGAACTCTGCACGCTAGCCCGGCACCACCTGTCCCAGCACCTCGGTGAGATCCCGCAGGGTGAACGGTTTGGACAACACCGGCCGGGCGGCCTCCTGCAGGAAGCGGGACGCCTCCGGCGAGAGCACATCGCCGGTCATGAAGATCAGTCGCTCCACGGCGGGCGAGGCCGTCGCCTGCAGCCGGCGATAGAACTCGTGGCCGCTCATCCCCGGCATGCGCAGATCGCAGAGCACCACGGCGTAGTCCCCCTCCCCCAGCAGCCGCAGTCCCTCGTCGCCCGAGTCCGCCAGGTCCACCTGCCAGCCGGTCCGAGTCAGGAACCGGGAGATGCTGCGGCGGATGTCGGGCTCATCATCCACCAGGAGGATCCGCCCGCGGCTGGCGCCATCGAGCGGGGCCGGTGTCGGCCGGGCGAGCTCCTCGGTTGGCGGACGCTGGCTCCCCTCGAGGAGGGGCAGCTCCACCGTGAAGCGCGCGCCGCCTCCGGGCCGCTCCGCCGCGGCAATCCGCCCGTGGTGGTCGGCCACGATTCCGGCGCTCACCGAAAGGCCGAGCCCGGTTCCCTCACCTTCCGGCTTGGTAGTGTAGAACGGATCGAACACCCGGCTCAGCAACTCTGGCGGGATGCCGGGTCCGTCGTCTTCGACCGTGATGACCGCCTGGCCCTCGGCAACCGCCAGGCGGATCCAGAGGTGGCCGCGGCCCCGGTGCGATCGTATGGCATGCTCGGCATTCACCAGCAGATTCATCAGGACCTGCTGCAGATTCACCGTATTGCCGGAGACCAGCACCGGTTCGGGCGGGAGCACTACCTCGACCTCGATCTGCTGGTTGAGCAGCTGGTTGCGACGGAGGGCGAGGGCCCCGCGGACCGCCTCGCGCAGATCGATGACCGCCCGGGCCAGGCCCTGGCCCCTGACGTAGGTCAGCAGATTGCGGACGATCTGGGCCGCGCGATCGGTCTCGGTCTTGATGGCGGTGAGGGTCTCCAGCTGTGAGGGGTCCTTTGCCTCACTCAACAGCATTTCCATGTTGACCAGGATGCTGGCCAGCGGATTGTTGATCTCGTGGGCCATGCCGCCGACCAGCTGCCCGATCGCGGACATCTTCTCCGTCTGCAGGAGCTGGGACTGTACCCTGCGCTGATCGGTGACATCCCGCACGATCGCCAGTACCGCGGTGGTGCGCCCGTCCTCCACCAGGGGCGAGATGCTCATGGCCACCACCCCGCGCTCGGCGTCGGGCCGGCGCAGCCAGGCCTCGAAGGCGCACGACTCCCCGGTCATGGCCCGGGTGATCTGCTCGGCCACCATCGCGGGGCTCTCCAGCGGCAGCGCGACGTCCCACCGCGCCCCGACCACGGCCTGGGCGCGCACATCCCATAGTCGTTCCGCCGCCTCGTTGAACGAGGTGATGATGCCCTGCCGGTCCAGCGTGAAGATCGCGTCGGTCGCAGCGGAAAACAGCCGGCGGTACTGCTCCTCGGATTTTCGCAGCGCTTCGCCCGCCTTGGCCGTCTGGTAGCCGGCGCCGGCATGATCGGCGATCTGGGCCAGCCGCTCGACTTCGGCCACTGCGAAGGAGGCTCCCGCCGGGCGACTCAGCTCCAGCACCGCCACGATGCGGTTCTCGCACCAGACGGGCACCGCTGCGAGCGCGACGCCCCCCGCCTCGCTGGCCACGGCGGTGATTCGGGGATCCTGGTCCAGCCTCGCCGAGATGAAGACGGCGCCGAGCTCATCCTGCATCCAGCCCGCGACTGAGCCGGCGACCGGCAGCGGCTCGCCCAGGCCGCGGGCGGCCTGCCCACGTCCCGCCACCCGCAATTGGGTACCATCGCCGGGGAGAAAGGCCACTGTTGCCGCCAGACCGCCGATGCCCTGGAAGGCCGCATCGGCCGCCAGCTCGAAGACCTGGCCGGGCCGGGCCGAGGGATCGGTCGCTGTGCGCGCCATCTGTCTCAGCCATTCGGCGGTAATCCGCTGGCGCCGTTCCTCCTCCAGACTCTCCAGGTTCTCCAGCGTCACCCCGAGCTGCTGGGCCACGATCTCGAGGATCCGCACATCCTCGAGCTCGAAGGCGTGGTCGTGCGCCTCATCCTCTATGGCGACGACGCCCGCCATGGTGCCACGGGTCCTGAGCGGCACGGCGGCGATGCAGCGGGGAGAAGTGTCCAGGGCGAGGCCCATCGCGGCCGCCTCCTCCGAGGCCGCCTGCGGCAGG
>Ga0326730_1000142_pt1 | contig 22017 bp, 18 predicted proteins | sample MHFSIPfraction_3_FD_207740 | JGI IMG/M metagenome (GOLD analysis project Ga0326730, IMG submission 207740) | Lab enriched peat soil microbial communities from Michigan Hollow, Ithaca, NY, United States - MHF7AN SIP fraction | ecosystem: Environmental > Terrestrial > Soil > Wetlands > Peat...
CGGCGCGCGGGCGCCGCCCGCGCCTCGCCCGAAGTGAGTCGCTAGAAAAGAGAAAGCCCGGAGGCCGCTTGCGCGACCTCCGGGCTACTCAGCTCGGAGAGTCAGTTCGGTTCAGAAGTCCTGTCGCCAGAAGATCTGCTGGACCGGATCGAATCCGGGCGGCAGGCCTTCGGGGTGCTTGACCTCACCGGTCGAGGTCTGGACGGTGCCGTTCACGACGATTTGACCGTCGTCAGTCTTCGAGATGGTGATGCGCGGGTTGGTCGGCGCGCCGTTGCCGAGCGGCTTGCTGCGCTCGGTGCCCGTGCCCGAGCCACTGCCCGAGCCGCTTCCGCTGCCCGAGCCGCTGCTCGCCGACAGCACGCCCACGCCGTTGTCGAGGGTCCACGCGTATTCGAACGTGGTGCCACCCAGCGCGCAGCTGTTGCTCGAGCCGGAGCCGGTCAGATCCGGCAGATACGAGAGAGTCACTACGACACCACCGAAGATGATGTGGTCCGTGATGAACTTCTCGCCTTCCGGCACGCGGAAGAAGTAGCCCGCGTCGTTCGGGTCGTCGTCGCGCATCGTGGTCGTGATGTCGGTCAGTGAGTCGTGACCCGACGGCGCCGGCGCTTCCATGATCGGCAGGGTGGTCGGGAACGCGCCCGTGCCGAACGGATGGCGGTCTTGCATGACCCAGAACCGGTTGTTGTCGTCGTCGAGACCGTTCGGATCGGTCGGGCGATTCGGGTCGGCGGCGCCCGAGTAACCCAGATCCGCGCGCTCGCCGCTGCCGAAGCTCAGCGTGAGGATGCCCTTCGAGAGCGCGGCGGCCGCGCCCTGGAAGATGCTGTGGTAGTGCTTCGGTCCGGCCGTCAGAGTCACGACCGGCGCCTGGAAGACGATCCCCGCGGGCCACACCGACGTCGGCACGACCGTGCTCGTCAGCGTTCCGACCGCGTGGATGTCCCACTTCCACATCTGCCCACCGACGTCACCGATGTACACGACGTCCGCGAACCCGTCCGAGTTCATGTCGAGAACCGCGGGCTCGGCCGGCATCGCATACTTCATTTCGGTGAAGGTGCCGCTCGTCGGCGGGGGCGTCGGCGTCGTCGGCAGCGGTGGGCTGAGGCGCGCGAGGATCGACCCGTCCGAGATCCGGACGATGTACACGCCGCGACCCTTGGCGTAGGTCGCGCTGTTCGGGTCGGTCGTGAACACGCCCAGGTTCGGGTTGGCTTGCGGCTCGTAGCCGGCGCCGAAGATCGCGACCCACTGCTCGAAGCAGTCACCGTCGCCATCGTTCGCACCGCACAGGTCACCGGAGCCCATCGCGCCGCGCATCTTGACGCGGGTGATGATCGGCCGCGACCAGGTCTGGCCGAGCTGCGGGTTCGTGAACTCCCACATGAGTCGCGGATACGGGCCGTGATTGCCCGACGTCGCCGCCGGGTTGGTCACGTCGAGGGCGATCAAGCCCTCGCCGCCTTCGCGCATCGGAGTGATCAGAACCGTGGTCCAGTCCGTGCCGTCCTTGACGCCGTTTGCGGGGCTGTAGTCGATCCACGCATCCGCGGCGGTCGGCGGCCCGTCGACGAAGTACTGCTTCGCGATGTCGTCGCGCGGCAGGACCTTGATCTTGGGCAGCAGGAAGCCCGGCACGTAGCCGAACACCTCGTGGCCGTTGCCGGCCGTGTAGTACTCGTCGCCTCCGCCGGGCCCGTTGGGATCGGTGAAGCTGCCGGCCTGGACCGCGTGCAACATGCCGTCGTTGGCGCCGACGTAGAGGACGCGGTCGCGGTGACCGTAGCGACCCATGAAGGAGTTCGAGTCAGTCGACGGGCCGTAGCCGGTCTCGAAGCGCATGAACGGCAGCGGCGGGCCGACTGCGACGGGGCTCGAGTGGAACACGTCGCCGAAGACGAACGGACGCGCGTCGGTGCGATCACCGTTCGGGTCGTTGTCCTCGTTGAACGCGTCTGCGCCGGTGATCCACTTGAGGATCGAGTCATCCAGGCGGTCGAGCGTCGTCGGGTTGAGGGGATCCGTGACGGACACGTCCGTCGCCGGAGCCGGATAGATGTTCTTGTCCGTCGCCACCAAGCCGAGCATCGCCGGCGTGATGTTCTGCGCGACGCCCGCGGCGTCGACCTCGGCCGTGAACGGCACGCGCACTCCGGCCTTCGTGGTGTAGACCGTCCGCGTCGCGTAGTCCGCGAGCAGTGTCTTGCCCACGTCCCAGTGCGGATGCCGGGGCTCGAAGAACAGGTTCGTGACTGGATCGATCGCAGGCTGGTTGTTGTCATCGAGGACCGTCAGGTCCGCGGCGAGCGTGTACGCCTCGAGCTTGCCCGGCCACACGGACTTGCGGCCGCTGGGCACGAAGTACGCCGTGTAGAAGCCGTTGCCGAACGCGCTGCGCGTCGAGGGCACGGTCGCCGAGGTCAGGGTCGTGTTGCGCGCGATGATGTCCGTGATCGCCTGAGTGAGTGAGTCGGCGAGGTCATCCGCGTTGTTCGACTGGAAGTAGAGGCCGTGACCCTGGTTCGCGGCGTTCTGCAGGATCGTGGAGGCGATCGTGAAGCCGACCGTGTAAGTGATCACGTTCTGATTGCCCGACAAGCTCGTGCGCAGGTCGGTCGCGTAGAGCTTCTTCGCGACGTCGTCGAGAAAGCTGCCGTCGGCCGTGTAGGGGCTGGGGAACGTCTCCGTGAAGGAGTTACCGCCGTCGGGGGCCTGGGTCGTGTAGTGGTTGTTGCTGTCGCTCGTCGGCAGACCGTCGGTGATCGCGACGATGAAGAGCTTCTCGCACGAGCTCGTGACCGGGCTCCCCGGCACGGTTCCGGTGGTGCCGCCGTTCAGGTCGCGGCTGTACTTCGGGTACTTGCCGAGCTTGTCGGAGCCGGCGAGATAGCGCGCGACGTCGACGAGTGTCTCGGAGAGCGGCGTGCCGCCGCTGGCCGGCAGCGTGCTGAGAGTGGCGAGCAGGTTCGTCTTGTTGTTGAGGTCGGGCTCCACGACGACGTAGCCGCCGTTGCTGCCCGAGTCGTAGCGCGCGAGGCCGAACTTCACGCGCGGCGGATTGCCGTCGACGTTGACGTTGTTCACGAGCTGCGTGATCGCGTCCTTCGCGGCGCCGTTGCGGTCCTCGTTGATGAAGCCGACGGTGCGGCCGAGCGAGATCTCCTGCGCGAGCCACCACAGGTAGTTCACCGGATAGTCCGTCGTGCCCGGGCTCTGCGAGACGTTGGGCACCGTGATGATCGTGTACGGCTGCTTCACCACGGTGCTGTCAGCCTTGGTGCGGGAGCGCTCGGACCCGACCGGGGTCGTCGAGCAACTGAATGCGGCCGGCACGTTCGCGCAGCCGCCGGGCACGTTCCAGCAGCGGATCGTCGCCGAGCCGCCCTGCGGATCGGAGTCGTCCTGGTCGTCGTCCAGGCAGCCAGAGGTGCCCGGAAAGCAGATCGACTGGTTGCGCGCGACGGCGGTCTTGTTCGGGAAGACCTGACAGGTCGCCTGAAAGTCCTCGCTCAACGAGCCCGAGAGCCTGCCCTTGTAGGTGGTGTCGAGCCGCGATGCCGGGGTCGACGTGCTGTAGCACGGCGCGGGCGGGATCGAGGGCGGGCCCGCGGGAACGCAGCCGGTCGGAATCGCCGAGTTGTCGGTCGGCTTGTTGAACCACACCGACGGGCTGCCGGCGCCGCGATCTTTCAGATACTTGTCGGGCAGCACGATGTTCTTCATCGAGCCCGACGTATCGAACTGGATCATGACGATCGGCGGGACCGTGCGCGAGAGGATGTCTAGGTCACCCGCCTGTGCGCGCACGTCGCGCGCGAGCGCGAGCGCCGCGCAGAACACCAGGATGCGTGAGAAGTGACTCCGGGACATCAGTAGGAACCTCCGCCAGACCCCTCGTGAACTCTGAATTGCGACTGCAGGTGGACCATGCCTTGAGCCACATCCAACGCAGTCACATCCGCGCGGACTGGCTTGAAGCTCTGGGCGCCCTGGTTGCCGGTGTTGAGCATGTAGCCGTTCGCGTGCTCGCTCGATCCGGTGCTGCTGGCGCCGACGGCGCCCGCCGGATCCGGGATCGTGCCGTTGACCGGCGCGCCCGAGTGCACGCGAATGGGATTTCCGTGCCCGTCCTCGACCAGTGTCTCTTCACTGAGAGTGACGGGGTTCATCGTCGCGCTGGCCCAGTAGTTGTTGAGCAGCCTGACCTGGAGCATCGTGAGTCCCGACTCGGCGGCGTAGAGCGTCGCGTCCTTGCGGCGCGAGGTGCCGCTCCCGGACGCTTCGTCGCTTGCGTGCTGCAGCGCCGCGAGGCCCAGCGCGCTCATCAGGAGCAGGACGATGACCGAGATCAAGAGCGCCATTCCGCGCTCGTCGCGCGCTGCGCGAGTGAGTCGCGAGTGAAATGAGGAGTGAGTCATCATTCGTCTCCCACGGCCACGAGATTGCGCGGCAGGATGCTCGCGCTGAAGCTGCGCCGGCGGAACGTGTCCTCGACCGCATCCGCGGCGCGGTTCGCGAGCGCCGGGCGCGCGTAAGTCAGGCGTCCCGCCGCGCTGTTCGGGCCTTCGTCGCGCAGCGTTCGAGCGATCACGCTCACGCGCACGCGCCGAACCTGGGCGTTGTCGGCGGGGATGCCTCCGCCCGGCGGATCCGGCGCGGCAAGATCGTTCACGGGGAACTCGGTGTCGCCGTCCTCGACGCCGTTCGGCAGCGCCGCGTTGTCGAGCCAGTATTCGACCTGGAAGTCCTCGACCTGCGACGCGAGCAGGAGGCCGTTGCGGCGCAGCTCGAGCTTGGTCGGGTCCTCGTCGAGCTCGTACACGTTCGCCGGAACGGCGCGCATGTCCGGGTTGGCCGCGCCCAGGCGGGCGGTGGCATCCTCGACCGCGAAGAAGATCTGCGTCGCGGTCGCGGACTCGACCACCGCGCAGTAAGTCCGGGTCGGCGACGCGATGATCACGCCGGCGCCCTGCTGGAAGTCGATGTCGCCGTCGCCGTCGATGTCGGTCGAGCCGGCCTGGACGTCGACGTGATCGTTGAAGACGTTGGTGACGACCGCGCCGCTGAAGCGCTGGATCTTCGCGTCGAGCTGCGGCGAGCCGCCGATCGGCACGAACGAGCTCGACGAGACACACAGCCGGTCGGCCTTGGCCGCTCCGCCGTCGATGCTCGAGACCGCCGTCCAGCGCGGCACCATGAAGCCGGCCATGCGCGTGTCGAACGAGACCAGGTCGAGCGTGAGTCGCGACGACTCCTGCACGTCGAGCGCGCGCTCGTTGCTCATGAACACGCGCTTCTGGTTGGCGAAGACCACGAAGAGCTGGGCGGTGATGACGCCCATGATCACGACGACGATCATCATCTCGATGAGTGAGAAGCCAGCGTTAGCGGCGCTTCGAGTGCGCATGGCGTCAGTTCATCCTCTTCACGGCCGTGAGCTGGACCTGGTTCGCGCCCGTGACATTCGAGGTGTTCCAAGTGACCGTGACCGTCACGCGCGCGAGGTTCGTCTCGGGAGTGTTGGGCACGACCTGTGTCGACCGGTTGAAGCGCGTGGCATCGGTCGTGTCGTTGCCGACCTGGATCGGATTCGTGGGGTCGGGGATGACCGCCGCGGCGGCGAGAATCGGCGCGCCGGGCGGCAGCGCGTCGAAGTCGTCCATCGACTCACGCGCGAGGAACATCGCCTGCTGCAGGTTCTTGCTGCGCGACGACACCTTGATCGCGGTGATCTGCGCGACCGCGATCGACATCAGGCCGATGCCGAGGATCGCCATCGCGATCAGCACCTCGATCAGCGTGTAACCCGATTCGTTTCGCGATGCGGCTCGAATGACTCGATTGCGCATGGCTACTTCCACTTGTCCGAGGAGTTGTCGAAGGCCATCGTGTGGACGTCTCCCAGTGGGCTCACGACGACGGCGACGAGCATCTGGTCGTTGTCGGTGAAATAGACCGCGCCCGCGCCGATGCCCAAGTCAGTCGGCGTCGCGCCCGCGAGCGCGTGGGCGGGGACGTTCGGGGCGATGGTCACGGGCGAGCCCTGCGGCCCGAAGGCGGCGACCGGCACGCCCAGGATCGGGTCGACCGGGAACGTCGTGCCGTCCGTCAGGCCCGTGAGATCGCCGTCGAGGACCTGGAATGACTGGTCGTCGTCGGGGAGCGCGGTGGCCTTCATCGTGGTCTCTCCGTGCGCGCCGTAGCCACTGACTTCCGGGCTGATTCCGTTGGGCAGGAAGATCGGAGTGACTGCGTCCGCGGCACTGACCTTCTTGTCGTCGTCCTGATCGACGACCAGCGCGGCGTATTGGCCGGGTGCGAACGGCGCGAAGCCGCCCGCAGGCTCGGCGAAGAGCACGAAGGTCATGCGCCCGCCGGAGGTCGCCTCGGTGCGCGCCTTCGTCAGAAGGCCGGCGATGGAAAGCGCGGCGCGCCGGGTGTCCTCGTGGCGTGAATAGCCGCGCATCGCGCTGAAGCTCAGCATCGCCAGGATCCCGATGATCGCGACGACGGTCAGCATCTCGATCAGGGTGAATCCCGCGTGCCTGCGAAAATTCTGCATGCTGCTCCTCTCCACGGCGGAGGGGATGAGCAACGCGTGTGCCCGGCGCGCGGAGCGCGGAGCGGGCCGGATTCGGGCTCCGGCTCGGCACTCTTTGCCGACTCGGAAAAGCTTGCGCAGAGCGCCTCGTTCCTGCACAACTGGCCCCTATCTCGTTCTTGCTGAGGAGCACGCGTGCCGAACCCCCTGGGCATCGACCGAACCCGAAAGACGCTCGCCGAGCTCGAAGCGCCGCTCTCGCGCGCATTTGCCGGCGCACGAACGCGCGACATCGACGAGCAACAGGTCGCCGTCGCTCGGCTCGCGGACGTCGCGACGAAGCTGCGCGCCGCGCAGGAGCTGGCCGCGTTCGCGGAGTCAGCGGGTGACCCGTATCGCGAGCAGGCGGCGGTCTTCGCGGGCGCGGTCGCTTCGGAGATCGCGCGGCTCGTGCGCGATCACGGGGCCGAGCACGGTCTCTCGGCGGCGGACCTGCCGAGCGAAGAGACTCAGGCGTTCGCGCGCGAGGCGCTCGCGGAGGGGCGCGTGCGCGCCATCGGGCGCGCGGTCGCGGCGCAGCGCGGCCGCAACGACTGCCCCCTGGACGAGACACTCGTGGTCACGCGCGACGCGGCGCGCTCGTTCGCCGAATCCGAGGTCATGCCGCACGCGGAGCGCATCCACCGCGGCGACGAGCTCGTGCCCGAGGCGTTCATCCGGAAGATGGCGGAGCTCGGGTACTTCGGGCTCTCGATCCCGGAGAAGTACGGCGGCGTCGAGATGGGCAACGTCGCGATGGTGATCACGACCGAGGAGCTGTCGCGCGCGTCGTTGGCCGCGGCCGGGTCGCTCATCACGCGCCCCGAGATTCTCGCCAAGGCGCTGCTCGCGGGCGGCACCGAGGAGCAGAAGAGTCACTGGCTACCGAAGATCGCCGCGGGCGAGCTCATGGTCGGCATCAGCGTGACCGAGCCGGACGTCGGCAGCGACGTGGCGGGCGTCAAGTGCCGCGCGGAGCAGGCCACACAGAACGGTGTCGCCGGCTGGACGATCACCGGGCCGAAGGCGTGGTGCACGTTCGCCGGGCGCGCCGACGTCCTGGCCGTGCTGTGCCGCACCGACCCCGATCCCGCGAAGGGGGCGCGCGGACTCACTCTGTTCATCGTGCCCAAGACGCGCGCGCTGGGGCACGAGTTCGAGTGCGTGCAGCCCGGCGGCGGGCGGCTCGTCGGCAAGGCCGACGCCACCCCGGGCTACCGCGGCATGCACTCGTTCACGCTCTCCTTCGAGCGCTACTTCGTGCCCGCCGAGAACGTCGTCGGCGGCAAGGCCGGCGTCGGCAAGGGCTTCAGCCTGCAGATGGGCGGCTTCGCCGCCGGGCGTCTGCAGACGGGCGGCCGCGCGTGCGGGCTCGCGCAGGCGGCGCTCGAGAAGACCGCGGAATACGTCGTCGACCGGCTGCAGTTCGGCAAGCCGCTCATCGACTACCAACTCACTCAGTACAAGCTCGGGTGGATGGCGACTCAGCTCGCGGCCGCCCGCGCGATCACTTACTCGGCGGCCGCTGCGATGGACGAGGACGAGCGCGCGGCGGCTCCCTATGCGTCGCAGGCCAAGCTGCTGGCCTGCCGGGTCGCGGTGGCAGTCACTCAGGAAGGTCAGCTGCTCCACGGCGGCTGGGGCTACGCCGAGGAGTATCCCATCAGCCGCTACGTCGTCGACGCGCTCGTGCTGCCGATCTTCGAAGGCGTCGAGCCGATCCTGCAGCTGAAGGTGATCGGTCGAGCGCTCCTGTCGTGACTTAGCGGGGCCCGGCCGGGCGAAGCCCGGCCACCCGCTCTCCGCTCGGCTCGCCTCGCTGCGCGCCTCACACTTTCGCGTTCGGCTTGCGTCTCTCTCCTGGCGTGACTTAGCGGGGCCCGGCCGGGCGAAGCCCGGCCACCCGCTCTCCGCTCGGCTCGCCTCGCTGCGCGCCTCACGCCTTCGCGTTCGGCTTGCGTCTCTCGCTAGGGATTTTTCGGCGCGGCCGGGAGACTGCTATCGAACAGAGTGACTCGCACGATCGTCACTGAGTCACTCGCGCCGGAGCTCGAGCGGGCGCTGGGCGGGAAGCTGGCGCCGCGCTCGTCGCGGGACTCGGTGATGCCGGCGATCGCGACGGACTCCCCGGGCTTGACACGGATCTGTGTCGAGGCGCCGAGCTCGCGGATCTCGTTCCCGCGCCCGCGCTCGGCCAGCACGGGCGTGATCTCGAGCTCGATCTCTCCGGAGCCGAGCGTGCGCGGGCGCACCCGCACGCCGCTCTGCACCGGGACCAGGGCCGTGTCTGCGCCGAAGCGCATGGGGATCGTCGAGCCGGTCCAGATCTCCGCGCTGTGACCCTCGAGCACGACGAGGCTCGTGCCGAGCCGGCGCGCGCGGTCGGCGCTGCCCGCGCCGGCCGCGATGCGCACGATCTGCAGACCGCCGCCGTCCAGGCGCGCATCGGCGCCGGCGAACGCTCCCGCGAGCGACTCGCGGCTGCGCATCTCCGACTCGATCCGGTACTCGTGAAGCTGCGCGTCGAGAGTCTCGAGCGCGGCGAGCGCGTCTGCGATCGCCGCCGGATCTCCCTCGAGGATCAGGCTTCCGCCGTGCGGATCCGCGACGGCCGTGCCGTCGGGCCCGAGCATGGGCGCGACCAACGGCGCGAGCTCTTGCGCGGTGCGACTGCGAGGCTCGTAGATGCGGAAGCGCGCCTGCGCCGACACGTCCACCGCGAGCGACACGAGCAACAGCGCGAGCGCGACGACCTTCGAGCTCATCGCGCTCCGATCGGCCGACCGGGCGCGGACTTGACTCTCCCGGTCACCCCTTTACGATGCGGCCCGCCCCATTACACCCCCGGGCCACCGGCCCGCGCGAGGATCGGAAGGAGAGACAGACATGGCAGCCAAGGTACGCCCGCTCCACAACCGGCTGATCGTTCAGCGCATCGAGGCCGAGTCCAAGACCGCCGGCGGAATCATCATCCCGGACACCGCCAAGGAGAAGCCGGTCGAGGGCAAGGTCATCGCCGCCGGTCCGGGCAAGCGCGACGAGAAGGGCCACCTGATCGCCATGGACGTGAAGAAGGGCGATCGCGTGCTGTTCTCGAAGTACGGCGGGAACGAAGTCACTCTCGACGGCGAAGAGACTCTGATCATCTCCGAGGACGACGTCCTCGCGATCCTGGAGTAACTCGTGGCGAGCAAGGAGCTGCGCTTCGACGAGGCGGCGCGGCGCGCGCTGCAGCGCGGCGTCGACGCGCTCGCGGACGCCGTGAAGGTGACCATGGGTCCGCGCGGCCGGAACGTCCTGATCGAGAAGAGCTGGGGCGCGCCGACTTCGACGAAGGACGGAGTCACCGTCGCCAAGGCCGTCGAGCTCGTCGACAGGTTCGAGAATCTCGGCGCGCAGATGGTGAAGGAGGTCGCATCGAAGACGTCCGACGTCGCGGGAGACGGCACCACCACCGCGACGGTGCTCGCGCAGGCGGTCTACGCCGGCGGCCTCAAGCTCGTCGCGGCCGGCGCGTCGCCGATGGCGCTGAAGCGCGGCATCGACAAGGCGGTCGCCGCGATCGTCGAGCAGCTCGCGAAGAACACGCGGCGCGTGCGCGGCAAGGACGAGATCACTCAGGTCGGCACCGTCTCCTCGAACGGCGACGAGTCCATCGGGAAGATGATCGCCGAGGCGATGGAGAAAGTCGGCAAGGAAGGCGTGATCACCGTCGAGGAAGCGAAGACGATGGTCACCGAGCTCGACGTGGTCGAGGGCATGCAGTTCGACCGCGGCTACCTCTCGCCGTACTTCGTGACTGACTCGGAGCGCATGGCGGGCGTGTACGACGACCCATATCTCCTGATTCACGAGAAGAAGATCTCGAACATGCGCGAGCTCGTACCGCTGCTCGAGGCGGTCGCTCGCTCGGGCAAGGCGCTCGTGATCATCGCCGAGGACATCGAGGGCGAAGCGCTCGCGACCCTGGTCGTGAACAAGATCCGCGGCACGCTGAACGTCGCGGCCTGCAAGGCGCCCGGCTTCGGCGACCGCCGCAAGGCGATGCTCGACGACATCGCGGTCCTCACAGGCGGCAAGTCACTCTCAGAGGATCTTGGCGTCAAGCTCGAGAACGTGACTCTCGCGGATCTCGGCCGCGCGAAGCGCGTGCTCCTCGAGCGCGAGAACACGACCATCGTCGGCGGCGCGGGCAAGAAGTCCGACATCGAGGGCCGCATCGCGCAGATCCGCAAGCAGATCGAAGAGACTGACTCCGACTACGACCGCGAGAAGCTGCAGGAGAGACTCGCGAAGCTCGCCGCCGGCGTGGCCGTGATTCGCGTCGGCGCCGCGACCGAGGCGGAGCTGAAGGAGAAGAAGGCGCGCGTCGAGGACGCCCTGCACGCGACCCGCGCAGCCGTCGAAGAGGGCATCGTCGCCGGCGGCGGCGTCGCGCTCGTGCGCGCCGAGAAGGCGCTCGCCGATCTCGCGCTCGAGGGCGACGAGGCGCTCGGCGCCGACATCGTGCGCGAGGCGATCACCGCGCCGCTGCGCCAGATCGCGGAGAACTCGGGGCACGACGGCTCCGTCGTGCTCTCGCGCGTGCGCGAGAAGAGCGGTGACTTCGGCTTCAACGCGGCGACCGAGCAGTACACGGACCTCGTGAAGGACGGGATCATCGACCCGACCAAGGTCGTCCGCAGCGCGCTGCAGAACGCGGCCAGCGTCGCGGCACTGCTCGTGACGACGGAGTGCGCCGTCGTCGAGAAGCCTCAGCCTCCCGCCGCGCCTCCCGGCGGCGCACCCGACATGGGGGGCATGGGCGGAATGGGTGGCATGGGCGGCATGGGCGGAATGGACTTCTGAGTCACTGACTCAGAAGACCACCGTCCGGCGGCCCAGCGCGACGATGCGGTCGTCGAGGTGCGCGCGCACCGCCGAGGCGAGCACCATGCGCTCGACGTCGCGCCCCTTGCGCACGAGATCCTCGACGGTGTCGCGGTGCGAGCACGCGACGACGTCCTGCGCGATGATCGGGCCCTCGTCGAGGTCCGACGTCGCGTAGTGCGCGGTCGCGCCCACCAGCTTCACGCCGCGCTCGTGCGCCTGGTGATACGGGCGTGCGCCGACGAACGCGGGCAAGGTGCTGTGGTGGATGTTGATGATGCGCTCGGGGAAGCGCGCGATGAATCCCTCGGAGAGCACCTGCATGTAGCGCGCGAGCACGACCAGGTCGATCTTCTCCCGCTCGAGTAACTCGAGCTCGCGCGCCTCCTGCGCGGGCTTCGTCTGCTTGTCGATCGGGAAGAGGTGGAATGCGACACCGAATTGCGTCGCGATCGCGCCGAGCTCCGGGTGATTCGACACGATGAGCGGGATCTCGCAGCGCAGCTCGCCGAGGCGGTGGCGGATCAAGAGGTCGTACAGGCAGTGCTCGAAGCGAGACACGAAGATCGCCATGCGCTTCGGCCGGTCGCCGTAGCTGATCCGCCAGCGCATGTGGTAGCGACCGCACTCGATGCGCAGCAGCTCCTCGAGCTCGCCGCGCGGCAGGTCGAGGTCGGCCATGTCGAAGTGAATGCGCTGCGTGAAGATTCGCTCCACCGGATCGAGGTGCTGCTGCGCCTCGCGGATGTTCGCGCCGTGGTCGTGCAGGAGCGACGCGAGCGCCGCGACCAGTCCCTTGCGGTCCGGGCACGAGACCACCAGGGTCGCGGTGCCAGTCACTTCGCGACTCGAGCGAGTGACTGCGCGACGGCGATGCACGCCTGGCGCGCCGTGCGCCCGCTGCGCGTGCCGCGCTCGAGCGCGAAGCGCAGCACCTCGCGGTCGAACACTTCGGGCGCCGTGCGACCGTCCAGGCCGAGCGCGCGCGCGTGGTGCCGAGCGATGCGCAGATACGTCTCTTGATCGAACGCGAAGAACGGCAGCAAGAGACCGAAGCGATCCGAGAGTGAGACCTTCTCTTCGGCGGTCTCGCCGGGGTGCAAGAGACCGTCCGGATCGAGCACCGCCTCGCGATTCTCCGAGATGCGCTCGGGGATCAGGTGGCGGCGATTCGACGTCGCGATCACGAGCGCGTTCTGCGGCCGCGCTTCGAGCCCGCCGTCGAGCTCGGCCTTGAGCTGCTTCCAGCTCGGGTCGCCTTCCTCGAACGAGAGGTCGTCGCAGAAGAGCGCGAAGCGCTCGGGTCGGCCGCGCAGCGCGGGCCAGATCTCGCCGAGCTCGAGCAGCGCGTCGCGCCGAACCTCGATGAGTCGAAACCCCGCGGCGCCGAACTCGCCGAGCAGACCGCGCACCGCCGAGGACTTGCCCGTGCCCCGCTCGCCGTAGAGCAGCGCGTCGAGCGCGGGCTCGCCCGCGCTGAACGCCGCGATGTTCGCGCGCAAGCGCGCGACCGAGCGCTCGACGCCGATCAGCTCGTCGAGGGGGTACACATCCGGGTGTCGGATCGGCTCGAGTCGGCCCGCGCGCCAGCGATAGGCGAGCGCGTCCGGGTGTCTCCGCCCGCGCGCGCGCGATCGCTGGGGGCGCTTCGCGGTCATCGCGCTCAGAGCTTCAGGCGGCTTCGCGTGCCCGACCCGCGCGGCGCGAGGAGGCCGATCAAGATGCCGACGAGCGTGATCGCGGAGCCCGCGGCGAGCGACTTCCAGCGCGCGGTCGCATTCGCGCGCGAAGCATCGTCCTCGAGCACGCGGTTGCGCTCCTTCACGGTCGCGAGCTCTTCGAGCTGCGCGGTCTGCTGAGTCAGCTTCTGATCGAGCTCAGTGACGCGCGCTTCCGCGGCGACGAGCTTCTCGCGCACCTTCGGCAGTGCGACGTTCGGCGGCTCCTCGCTCGCGAGATTCGCCGCGGGGATCCAACCCTCGAGGCCCTCGGCGCGCACCTGCACCCACTCGCCTCCGCCGCCGAGCTTCTGCGCGACCGCGCCCATGCCGAGAATCTTCAGGATCCGAAACTCCAACCCCGGACCCGCGCGCAGGTACACGCGCACGTCGCCGCTGATGTAGTCGGCACGCGCGCGCGCCGCGCCGAGCAGACAGATCCAAACACCCACGAACGCCGCGATCGCCCTCACGACAGACTCTCTATCACCTCGGGCCCTCCGCTTCCACTCAGAAGAACATCCGGCTCGCGACCAGCGCGCCCGCGACTCCGGCGACATCGGCCGCGAGGCACGCGAGCACCGTGTGGCGCGATGCACGCGCGCCGACGCTGCCGAGGTAGAGCGCCAGCACGTAGAACGTCGTCTCGCTCGAGCCGTTGATCACGCACACGAGAAAGCCCACGAACGAGTCCGCCCCCGAGTGCTGCATCGTCTCGGTCATCACCGCGAGCGCGCCGCTGCCCGAGAGCGGGCGAATCAGCGCCATGGGCAGGGCCTCCGCGGGGAACCCGACGAGCGCAGTCACAGGCGCGACGGCGTTCGTGAGTACGTCGAGCGCACCCGAAGCGCGGAACAGCGCGACCGCGACCAGGATCGCGAGCATGAACGGCAGGACGGTCACGGCGATGCCGAGCCCCTCGCGCGCGCCCGCGATGAACGCGTCGTACACCGAAATGCGTCGCCCGAAGCCGGCCAGCGCGATCGCCGCCATGAGCGCGGGCAGGAGCCACGACGAGAGCAGCGTCTTCGCGGTCTCGAAGCTCGGCTCGGCAACGAGCGCGCGCGCGACTGCGGCGGCGAGGGCGAGCGCGAACAGCACGAGCAGCACCGCGCGGGGTCGAGTCAGTGGCGCGACCGAGCTCACCATGCGCTCGGCCACGTCGAGCGCGGCGAGATCGACGGGCCGCGCCTCGACCGGACTCCGCGCGTTCAGCCGGGCGGCGCGCTCGGGCGCGAAGAGGGGCAGGCGCTCGAGAAGCTTCGCCGCCGCGATGGCCACCAGCGTCGCGCAAATGCTCGCGATGAGCGACGGCACGATGATGCCCGCCGGGTTCGCCGACCCGAGACTCGCGCGCAGCGCGATCGCGCCCAGCGGCAGCACGGCGAGGCCCGAGGTGTTGATCGCGAGAAACAGCGCCATCGCGTTGGTCGCGACTCCCGGCCGCGGATTGAGTGTCTCGAGCTCCCGCATCGCTTTCAGGCCGAAGGGCGTCGCCGCGTTTCCGAGCCCGAGCACGTTCGCGGCCAGGTTCATGACGATCGCGCCCATCGCCGGGTGGTCGGGCGGCACGTCGGGAAACAGTCGGATCAGCACCGGCTCGAGCGCGCGCGCGATCGAGCGCATGAAGCCCGCTTCGCGCAGCACGCGCATGAAGCCGAGCCACAGCGCCATCACGCCGACGAGGCCGATCGTGATCTCGACCGCGCTCTTCGCGGCCGTGATGGCGGCGTCGTTCGCGGCGGGCATCGTGCCCGCGAAGGCGGCGACGAGCACCGCGCCGGCGACCAGCGCGACGAAGATGCCGTTCAGCAAACGAGCGAGCTCCATCCGGGGGGACGGATTCGACTAGCGCGGAAACGCCTCCGGCAGACCGCCGTCGACGGGCAACACCGCGCCCGTGGTCGGTGTCTCCTGACTCGCGAAGAACACGGTGGCGCGCCCGACATGTTCCGGTGTCACGCGCGCGTGCAGGAGATTTCGATCGCGGTAGAAGTCCTCGAGCTGCGCGGGCTCGAGACCGCGTGCCGCGGCACGCGCGGGGCCGACCTCGCGCCACAGGCCCGACGGATTCTCGCGCGTGCCGAACACGGCGTCGGCGTTCACGAGATTCACGCGCACGCCGAACGCCGCGGCCTCGAGCGCGGCGACGCGCGCGAGCTGATGCGCGCCGGCCTTCGACGCGCTGTACGCGCCGAACTCGGCGCCGGGCGCGAAGACGTTCTTGGTCGAGACGACGACGACGTTTCCGCCCGTGCCCTGAAGGCGCAAGTGACTGAGCCCTTCGCGCAGCGTGAGAAACGCGCCGGTGAGATTCACGTCGAGGGCGGCGCGGAAGGCGTCGAGCTCGAGATCGGCAAGCGCGCCCGCGCGCGCGATGCCGGCGTTCACCACCACGACGTCGACGCCGCCGAACAGCTCCGCTGCGCGCCGGAAGGCGTCGCGCACGTCGCCCTCGTCGGAGACGTCGGCGCGGAAGATCTCGCAGGCGGCCGCGCCGACACGTTCCTGTGTCGCCTCGAGCCGCGGCTCGTCGAGGTCGACCAGGAGCACCTGCGCGCCGGCGCGCATGAGCTCGCGCGCCACGCCCTCGCCGATCGCTCCTGCCCCGCCGGTCACCAGCGCGACCTGGCCCGCGAGCGCCGGTGACTGGCCCTTCCCGAGCTTCGCCTGCTCGAGGCCCCAGTACTCGATGTCGAAGAGCTCGCCCTCGGACAAGCCCTCGTATTGGCCGAGCGCGCTCGCCCAGATCTTCGTGCGCACCGTGTGCTCGGCGATGTCCGCGGCGATGCGCGCCGCGGCGCGCGTCTCGCCGGCCGCGACGAGCCCGATGCCGGGCAACACCAAGACGCGTGGGGTCGGGTCGAGCATCGTGCGAGTGACTCGCTTCGCGGCGGCGCAGCGCTGGAAGTATTCCGCGTAGCGGCGCCGGTACGCGTCGATCTCCTGGTCGAGCTTCGCGCGCAGCGCCTCGTAGTTCGCGTACGGGGGGCGCTCCACGAACAGATAGGGACCCTTCGTGCGGATCACGTGATCGGGCGTGATCGGCGGCGTCGCCGCGAGCATCGGGCCCTGATCGGCCGCCGCGAAGTGCAGAATCTCGTCGGAGCTCCGGTGCTCGAGCACGACGCGCCGCCACGGGCGATCCGGATCGGCGCTTCGCGCCGCGAGCGCGCCGCGCACCACCGGCGCGATCTCGTTCCACTCGCGCATCGCGATCACCGGGCGCGCGTTCAGCGGCCGACTGCCCTCGACGTGCGCAGCGATCAGCGCGCGCGCCCGTCCGACCAGCGCGATGTGCCGCTCGTAACTCGTCTTGGCGTCGTCGCCGAACGTGAACAGGCCGTGCTTCTCGAGCACGAGCCCCTCGACGGCGGGATTCTTCTCGAAGATCTCGACGGCGCGCTTCGCGAGCGCGAAGCCGGGCATCACGTACGGAACCCACGCGACCCGCTCACCGTAGAGTGCGCGGACTCGCTTCTCGCCGTCGGGCTGGTTTGTGAGCGCGAGGATCGCGTCCGCGTGCGAGTGATCGATGAAGCGCGCAGGGAGAAACGCGTGCAGGAGTGTCTCGATGCTCGGGTTGGGCGCGTTCGCATCGAGCAGCGCGCGGCGCTGCTCCGCGACCATGTCCTCGTCCGACAGCGCGTCGAGCGCGCGCAGCGCGACGAGTGGCTCGAGGCGCAGCGCGGGCAAGCCCGCGGGCTCGATCGACGCGAGATCCCAGCCACTGCCCTTCACGTGCAGCACGTCGATCTCGCGTCCGAACAGATCGCGGGCGCGCGCCTTCACGGAGGTGTTGCCGCCGCCGTGCAGCACGAGCTCGGGGTCGGCGCCGATCAGTCGCGACGTGTACACGCGCAGCGCGACCGCGTCGCCGTTCGCTGCATAGCGCGCGCGGAACTCGCTGGCTTCCGCGTCGCGAAAGCAACTCTCCATCGCGCGAAACTAACCCAACTAACTTCGCTCGCCTACGGCCCGCTGCGCGCGCCTTCGGCGCCTGCGGACCTCGCTCGGGACGGCCCTCGCTCGGACCGACCCGACTGACTTCGCTCGCCTCCGGCTCGCTGCGCGCTCCGCTTGCCGGCCTCGCTCGGGACGGCCCTCGCTCGGACCGCCGCGCGGCAAGCGAGGGCTGCCTTGCTTGCTCGTGCGAGAGCGCGCCGATACTCTCGGCCGGTCGGTTTCGGACGCCTCCTTCGGCGTTCGGTCTGGTCAATGCCATCGACGGGCGGATGGCGACCGGAGCGGGAGCTGGGTCCCGCGCGACTTGGTGCGCCGCGAAAAGGAGGTGGTCCAAAAGTGTCTCATTCGAACACAGTGACGGTAGAGGTGGTTTCCAGCTAGGTCAGCCTGGCACTGGTGGCTGGCCTGGCTTGGCCCAGGCACCACCCAAACCCCGAGGGTCCGCTTGGTCACTGAGCGGGCGGCCGTTCGCGGCTGCAGCACCTTCGGGGTTTTTCTCGCTCGTCCCCCGAGCGGATCTTGGAATCAGAACAGGAGCAGAGCTTGGAGTTCGAGCGACGCTGTCGAGAGCTCATGCCTCTACTCGCGCGCGAGGCGAGCGGTCTGGCGTTTCACGTCGCCGAGGCCGGCGCGCCGAGTGTCTTGTCGGCGTGGGAATCCGCACATCTCGCGCTCGCTCTGCGACACGTCGACCCCGCGGGCGCGGCAGCAGAGCTGCGCGCGCTGTACAAAGCATGTCAGCGCGACGACGGGCTCGTCGCCGGTGCGCGCGCCTTCGATGCGCGCGCCCGCGCCGCGCAGCAGGCCGCGCTCGGCCCGCTGTTCGGCGAGGACGAGCGCTCGATCTTGATCGCGCCGCCGATCGCTGCGTACGCGGCGGCGAGACTCGCGAGCGCGAACGGCGCAGCCACGCGCGATCTGCTCGCGAACGCCACGCGCGAGCTCGACGCGATCTGGGGTCACCGATTGCCGCCCGACACCTCGCTCCCCGTGATCCTGCACCCGCTCGAGTCAGGCTGTCCGCGCTCGGCGCTCTTCGACGATCTCGTCGAGCAGGACTCCGACGACGCTTGGCTCGACGAGAGCGCGACTCTCTTGCGCTCGGCGAGCGCGTGTCAGCTCGATCCCGAGCGCGCGCTGCGCGCGGGTCACGCGTTCGTGATCGAGGACCCGGCCTTCTGCGGCTGGCTCTTGCTTGCGCTGGAGGCGTGCTCGCAGGCGTGGGAGAAGCTGGGTGACACACAGGCGTGTCTCAAGCTCCGCATCCGCTCGGAGATGATCGCCGAGGGCGTCGCGAGCCGGCTCTGGTGGGAAGAGCAGGAGATCTACGTCGCGTGGAACCGCGGGCGGCAGAGCGCGCTGCGCGCAGTGACTGCGGGCGGCTTGGTTCCGGCCGCGGCGCGGAGTCTTCTGGAAGAGGGCACGCCCAAGCGCGCGGTGGATCGACATCTGCGGCCCGGCGCGTCGCCGCTCTGGGTGGCGCAGGGTCTCTCTCACCGACCCATCAAGCGCGACGAGCGCGCGCCGGCGGCGAACGGCGCCGCCGAAGTGTCTCCGCTCGCGATGTACTGGGCGCATCTGGTGCTGACTCGCGCCGACCGCGGCCCCGACGCGCGCGTCGCGCGCACCCAGCTCGAAGAGCTCGCGCTCGCGCGCGGCTTCCGCGCGCAGTACGCCGCCGCGCTCGAGGACCCCGCGGCCGACGGCAGCGACGTCTCGTTCTGGCCTGCGCTCGCGCTCGAGATGCGCGCCCTCGAGAAGTCCGGCTGAATCGCGCTTGCAACCCCCGCGATCCGCGGGCTACGCTTGTCCCGAATCCAGGAACGTCGTTCCGAGTAATGGAACGATCGAGGATGGGACGCGTGATGACAGCCGCTGCGAACGAGCTCGGGGGCACGATCGACAAGGCGCTCGAGCTCCTGTTCCACCTGCACGAGCGCGGTGGCGCGGCGCTCGGCGTCTCGGAGCTCGGGCGCGCGCTCGATCTCCCGAAGTCGACGGCGCACCGCCTGCTCGCGTCACTCGCGAAGCGCGGCTTGGTCGAGCAGGACGCGCGCGGCCGCTACCAGCCGGGCATCGCGCTGCTCGCGCTCGGCCTCGGCGTGCTCGAGCGCGAGCCGCTGGTCGCCGCGGCGCGCGCGCTCGTCGAGCGCGCAGCGGAGGAGCTCGGCGAGACGATCTTCCTGTCGAGCGCGCGCGCCGGACGGCTGTACGTGCTCGACAAGCAGGAGGGCACCGGCTTTCTGCGCGCCGCACCGCGGATCGGCGCCGAGATACCGGCGCATGCGACCGCGATCGGCAAGCTGTATCTCGCGTTCGCTCCCGACTCACTGCGGCCGCTCGAGTCACCGCTCGCGCGCTACAGCGCCTCGACCATCTGTGACCCGCGCGCGCTGGCGAGCGAGGTCGAGAAGGTGCGCGCCCGCGGCTGGGCGGGGATGCGGAACGAGTGGATCCCGGACCTCGCCGGGATCGCGGTGCCGATCCGGGTCGGCGGCCGGCTGCTCGGCGCGCTCGCCGCGGCCGGGCCGACGTCGCACTTCGACGGCGCGCACGAGGAGGTGTTTCGCAGCGCGCTGCTCGCGTCGGCGCGCGCGATCGAGGCTCGACTCAACGGACTCAGCGGGAGGACTGCGACATGAAGGTCTGGATCGAAGGTCGAATCGTGGACGGCGCCGACGCGCGCATTCCCGTCACCGACCACGGCCTGCTCTACGGCGACGGCGTCTTCGAGGGAATCCGCCTGTACTCGGGCCGCGTGTTCCGGCTCGACTCACACCTGGAACGCCTGGGTCACTCGGCGCGCGCGATCGGGCTCGAGATCCCGGGCGGAGTCGCCGCAGTGCGCGAGATCGTGCTCGCGACCGCGCGCGCTTTCGCGCAGCCCGACGGCTACGTGCGCCTGCTCGTGACTCGCGGCGACGGCGCCATGGGCGTCGACCCGACGCGCTGTCTCTCCCCGCGGATCGTGTGCATCGCGTGCGAGATCGAGCTGTACCCCGAGGCGAAGCTGCGGGCCGGCGTCGACATGGTCACGGTGAGCGTGCGCCGACCCGCGGCCGACGCGCTCGATCCGCGCGTGAAGAGCCTCAACTATCTGAACAGCGTGCTCGCCAAGCGCGAGGCTCGCCTGCGCGGGGCCGACGAGGCGCTGATCCTGAACGCCGCCGGCATGGTCGCCGAGGCTGCCGTCGCCAACGTGTTCGCGTTCCGGCGCGGCGCGCTCGTGACCCCGCCCGCGACCGACGGCGCGCTCGAGGGAGTGACTCGCGCGAGCGTTCTCGAGCTCGCCGCCGGCCTCGGCATCCCCGCGCGCGAGCAGACGCTGTCGCGCATGGACCTGATCTCGGCGAGCGAAGTGTTTCTCACCGGCACCGGCGCGCGGGTCGTCGGTGTGCGCAGTCTGGACGGAGCGCAGATCGGGAGTCACGCGCCGGGCCCAGTCACCGAGAAGCTCGCGGCCGAGTTCGGCGCGCTGGCGCGCCGCGACGGCCCGGCGTTCCTGAGCTGATGCGCTAGCCCCGCCGGATCTTCATGTGGTGAGCGAGCTGCGCGGGCGAGTACGCGTGCTCGGGCCCGACGACGCAGGCGCTGCGCGCCGCGCACGCTCCCGCGCAGGGGGGCTTCGTGAGTCGCGTGTCGTAGCACTTCCGCGCATCGAGCCCGTCGGCGTCGATGGCGGCGCCGACGCACGCGCTCGCGCAGGGCGCGGGGCAGCCCGTGCACGGGTCGAAGGGCGGCGCGCCCGTCTCGGGAAGTGACTCGGGCACGAGCAGGACCGCGCGCAGCGCGATCCACGGACCGAACTCGGGATGGATGAGCACGCCGACGCGGCCGGGCGAGCCGAGGCCGGCGCGCCGGGCGAGCGCGACGAGCGGGAGATACACGCCGGCGCGCCGCTCGGCGTAGAACCCGACCGCGGCCGGCGGATCCCAGAGCTGCGCCGCCTCGCCGAGCACGCGCCGCGTGTAGCGGTCGAGCGGATCGTCCGGGAGCGCGCGCTCGGGAGCTGCTTCGAGCCTCTCCCAGAGCGCGCGACCGGCGTTGCCGACGACCAGCGCGCCGCGCGCGGCGGGCGCGAGCTCGGCCGAGCGCCACATGGGCGGCACGAGGGAGTCGTACGCCGCGATCGGCAGGCTGCCGGTGAGTCCGAGACCTTGGCTATCGAGGTACGCGAGCGCGCGCGCCGAGCTCACGCGCCGCTCTCGAGCCGCCCGCCGACTGCGAGCCCGACGCGCGCAGCGAACGCCTGCGCCGGCTCCTTCGCGCCGTCCGCGCGCACGCGCGCGACGCGGAGCGCACCGCCGCGCAGCGCGATGACGAGCCCCGAGGCGTCGCAGCGCACGACACTTCCCGGTGTCGCTCCGGCCGCGGGCTCGAGCGCCGCGTCGAAGAGCCGCACGCGGACCGCGCCGAAGCGCAGGAACGCGCCCGGCTGCGGATCGCAGCCGCGCACCAAGCGGTCGATCTCGACGGCCGGCTTCGCCAGGTCGATCGCCGCGACCGTGTCGTCGACCAGACCCTGCGCCGTGGCGAGTGACTCGTCCTGCGGCCTCGGGCGCGCGCGCCCGGAAGCCACGAGCTCCACTGCCTCGACCAGCGCCTCGACGCCCAGCGGCTGCAGCTTCTCGAAGAACAGGCTCGTGACCGTCTCGCGCGGCGCGATCGGCACCGGGCCCTTCTGCATCACGATCGGCCCCGTGTCGGCGCCCTCGTCCGGGACGAAGATCGAGACACCCGTTTGTGACTCGCCCAGAATGATCTGCCACTGCAGCGCCGCGCCGCCGCGGAAGCGCGGCAGGAGCGAGGGATGGAAGCAGAGACTTCGGTGTTTGGGCGCGTCGGTGAGCTCGCGCGGCAGGAACACCTGCACCG
>Ga0326730_1000144_pt1 | contig 21997 bp, 20 predicted proteins | sample MHFSIPfraction_3_FD_207740 | JGI IMG/M metagenome (GOLD analysis project Ga0326730, IMG submission 207740) | Lab enriched peat soil microbial communities from Michigan Hollow, Ithaca, NY, United States - MHF7AN SIP fraction | ecosystem: Environmental > Terrestrial > Soil > Wetlands > Peat...
AGCGAAGCGACCGAGCGATCCCTCTGCGCCCGAGCCAAATCCGAAGGGATCTCTCGCCGCGGTGCGGCTCGGGATGACAGCACCCCACCGGCCGTTACTCGTGGAACTGAGAGCCTGGAACTGGATTCACTGCAGTCTGCCCATCGCGGCGCCGGTCGGAGGGTCTCCAGGAACATCGTAAGCATCTCGAGATTCGATCGCAGCATCGGGGCGCTCTTGGCGCTCTTGGCCAGGCCGATCGAGCCCTCGATTGCCGCCACCAGAAAGGCGGCTACTCGCCGCGCATCCAGGTCCCGCCGGACGCTACCGTCCACCTGCCCCCGCTCGATTGCGGGGGCAAAGGCCGTCTGGGGCGCCATGCCGCGGCCGGGCCAGGTTCTCGACCGCGACCAGCTGGAGTTCCTCGACCAGCTGGCCTCGCTTTCTCGTGCACCCGATGCGGCGCTTGCCAATCTCCGCGGCCGGTATGAGGCCGACGACCGGCTGCGGGTGCCGGCCAGCGTATTCAACGCGGTGCGGAACCGACCCGAGACCATCTGACCGTCTGTGTTTCGGGCACCCTTGCCTCGTGGGTGGGGAGTCTCCCGGGGGCGGGGCTGTCGAATTGGGGACGACTCGTTCGACAAATGAGTGGAAGAGTTGCAGAGTTCCGCGTTCCGCGGGGGCGGGTGCCCTGATGCCGCGCGGTAAACCCCAAGGAGTTACGCCAATGCGATTCATGATGCTCATGATCCCCAAGGGCTACGAAAAGGCCACCCCGGGCACCATGCCGGACGCCAAGGCCGTGGCCGCGATGATGAAGTACAATGAATCCCTGCAGAAGGCCGGCGTGTTGCTGGCCCTCGATGGCCTGCATCCGCCCTCGATGGGAGCGCGGGTATCCTTCCCCGCGGGGAAGCCTCACGTCACCGATGGGCCATTCAGCGAGGCGAAGGAAGTGCTGGGCGGCTACTGGATGATCCAGGTGAAGTCGAAGGAGGAGGCCATCGCATGGGCCTCACGCTGCCCCGGGTCGGAGAACGAGGTGATCGAAGTCCGCCAGGTGCAGGAATTCTCGGACTTCCCCGCCGAGGTGCAGGACGCGGCGGCTGGGTTCCAGGAGATGCAGGCCAGGTCCGGATCCGGCCAGCCCCGAGCGAAGTAGGCCGCGCCCGGAAGAGAGACTCGGGTCTCGGGGCCCGATGAAAGTCACGACGCAGATGTACCCCAGCACGAGAGGAGATCAGGGAATGCGCTGCATGGTGATCATCAAGGCGACCCGGGAGTCGGAGGCGGGGATCCTGCCGGACGACCGGTTCCTGGTCGACATGCTGGACTACGACGAAGAGCTGGTGAAGGCAGGGCTCCTGCTCGCGGGCGAAAGCCTTCACCCCAGCTCCAAGGGGGCGCGGGTGCGGCTATCCGCCGCCGGGACAACGGTGCTGAACGGGCCCTTTGCAGAGACCCGGGAGCTGGTCGCCGGGTACTGGTTGTGGGAGGTGAAGTCGATGGCGGAAGCGGTCGAATGGGTGAAACGCTGTCCCAGGCCAGGGGGGGTGGAGGTCGTGATCGAGATCCGCCAGGTGTTCGAGGCGGACGACTTCGCCCCCGAGATCGCCCCTGAGATCCGGGAGCACGAGGCACGGTTGCGGCTGCAGATCGCCTGGAGGTGACCGCCGCCGGCAAACGACTCGCCGGTGTCGATCCGGCGGGAGCTCGTTCGTCGTTAAGGTGCGGCCAGAAGGACACCGGGCCGCTAGGGCCGAAGACCGCCCGCGGACAGCAACACGCTCATGGAGAATGACAATGCGGTACATGATGCTCTACAAGCCCGGCGTGGAAACCACCTTGCCCCCGAGCCCGCAGCACCTGGCGGAGACGGGGAAGCTGACCGAGGAAATGACCAGAGCCGGCGTGCTGATCTCCTGCGGGGGACTGGCGCACAGTTCCACCGGTGTCCGGGTCCGGAAGACGGGGGACAAGATCACCCTGACCGACGGGCCCTTCACCGAGACCAAGGAGCTGATCGCCGGGTTCGCGATCGTCGAGGCGAAGTCGAGGGCGCACGCGATCGAGCTGGCCCGGAAGTTCCTCGCCGTGGCAGGCGAGGGTGAGAGCGAGATCCGCCCGATGCAGGGGGCGCCGGACCTCGCGGCGGTCTAGTGTCGGACACCCATCGCGCGATCGATGCGGTCTGGCGGATCGAGTCCGCCAGGCTGATCGCGGGGCTCGCGCGAATCGTGGGGGACGTCGGCGTGGCCGAGGACCTCGCGCAGGACGCGCTGGTCGCGGCGCTGGAGCAGTGGCCGGAGTCGGGCGTTCCGCGCAACCCGGGCGCCTGGCTCATGGCCACGGCAAAGCACCGGGCCATCGACGTGCTCCGCCGCGGGAAGATGCTCGAGCGCAAGCACGAGCAGCTGGGTCACGAGCTGGAGGCCCGCCAGGAGCTGGCCGTCCCGGATCTCGACGCCGCGCTCGACGATCCGGTGGGCGACGACCTGCTGCGCCTGATCTTCACCGCCTGCCATCCGGTGCTTTCCACCGAGGCGCGGGTGGCTCTCACCCTCCGGCTGCTCGGAGGCCTGACTACCCAGGAGATCGCCCGGGCCTTCCTGGTGCCGGAGGCCACCGTTGCCCAGCGAATCGTCCGGGCCAAGCGGACCCTGGCGGAGGCGCGGGTCCCCTTCGAGGTGCCGCGCGGCGCCGACCTCGAGGCCCGGCTGTCGTCGGTGCTCGGCGTCATCTACCTGGTGTTCAACGAGGGCTACTCGGCCACCGCCGGAGACGACTGGATGCGACCGGCGCTGTGCGAGGACGCGCTGCGCCTGGGCCGGATCCTGGCCGAGCTCGCGCCGACGGAGCCGGAGGTGCACGGCCTGGTGGCACTGATGGAAATCCAGGCCTCGCGCTCGGGCGCGCGCACCCGCCCGTCGGGAGAGCCAATCCTGCTGCTGGATCAGGACCGCTCCCGGTGGGATCGGCTGCTGATCCGCCGCGGGCTGGCGGCGCTGGAACGGGCCGAGTCGCTCGGCGGCGCGCGGGGGCCGTATGCGCTGCAGGCGGCCATCGCCGCCTGCCATGCGCGAGCCGCCACGCCGGGGGAAACCGAGTGGCCCAGGATCGCGGCGCTGTACGATGCGCTGGCGCAGCTGGCGCCTTCCCCGGTGGTGGAACTCAACCGGGCAGTAGCGGTGGCCATGGCCTTCGGCCCGGCGGCAGGACTCGAGCTGGTCGATGCGCTGACGTCGGAACCTTCGCTCAAGGGCTACCACCTGCTGCCCAGCGTGCGCGGCGACCTGCTCGCGAAGCTGGGCCGGATCGACGAGGCGTGCGCGGAGTTCGAGCAGGCGGCCGGGCTCACCCGGAACGGGCGCGAGCGGGCCCTGCTGCTGGAGCGGGCGGCCGCCGCCCGGGTATTGACGAAACCGGTGAGGTTAGATAGTTAAGTACATGCTTAACCAACCCGCGACCCTCGATCGGGTGTTCCAGGCGCTGGCCGATCCGACCCGTCGGTCCATGGTGGAACGGTTGAGCCGCGGCCCCGCGTCGGTCAGTGAGCTGGCCCGGCCGCTCGAGATGTCGCTCCCCGCGGTGGTGCAGCACCTCCAGGTGCTGGAGGCGAGCGGACTGGTGCAGTCGGAGAAGGTCGGGCGGGTGCGCACCTGCCGGATCGAGCCGGCCGCGCTGCAGTCGGCGGAGGGGTGGATGCTCAGGCGGCGGGCGGAATGGGAGCAGCGGCTGGATCGGCTGGGGGCGTATCTCGCCGAACAGAACCAACTGGAGAGCAGACGGAGGAAGTCGTGAGAGAGCGAAACACCCGGCACGGCACCTTCGTCATCGAGCGGATCTGTCCGGCGGGCACCGGTCCCCGGCTGGTCTTCGCCGAGCAGGCCGTCTTGCTGGACGGTGCCGACACCTCCGCCGACCGCGAGCATGGCACCGGGTTGCCGCTCGAAAGCCCGGGCGCGGAGCTCGCGCCCGAGGCTGCCACTGTCTGACCGTCACCACGACACTACCATGCTCATCTCCGATTTCCGTTACGCCGTTCGCAGCCTCTCCCGCGCCCGGGGCTTCACTCTGGCGGTCGTGCTGACGCTGGGACTCGGCATCGGCGCCAATACCGCGATCTTCAGCGTGATCCGCGGCGTGCTGCTTCGGCCGCTGCCCCACCGCGATGGTGACCGGCTGGTCTACCTGCGCCAGTCGATCAACGGGCCGGGCGGGGAGAACATCAATTTCTCGGTTCCCGAGATTCTCGACTTCAGGAACGGCGCACGGAGCCTTGGCGGCATCGCCGAGTACTCCCAGATGACCTATACGCTCCAGGGGGAGAGCGACGCGATCCGGATCGGCGTCGGGCTGGTGACGGGGAACTACTTCCAGGTGATGGGACTCTCGCCGGTGCTTGGCCGGCTGCTGACCAACGGCGACGATGGCACCAGCGTGCCGCCGGTCATGGTGCTGACCCACGAGTTCTGGCAGAAGCGTTTCGGCGGAGACAGCAGCATCATCGGGAAGTCGGTACGGATAGACGGCAAGGCGGTGACGGTGGTGGGGGTGGTGCAGCCGGCGCCGTACTTCCCGAACCGGATGGACGCGCTGCTCAACATGGTGATCAGCGAGCACCACACCAGCGCGTTGATGGTACAGGGACGCACGCACCGGATGACCGAAATGATCGCCAGGCTCGCCCCCGGCGCGACCGTGGAGCAGGCCAGGGCGGAAATCGCGACCATCCGGGCCCGGGTGCAGGCGGACCACCCGGACGCCTACGACCCGGGCTCCAACTTCCGGGTTACGCTCACACCGTTCAAGGAAGTCCTGGGGGAACGGGCCCGGCTCACGCTGTGGCTGCTGATGGGCGCGGCCGCGTTCGTGATGGTCATCTCCTGCGCCAACGTGGCCAACCTGACGCTCATGCGGGGTGTGCGCCGAGAACATGAGCTGGTGGTGCGTGCCGCCCTCGGCGCGGGAGCGGCGAGGCTACGGCGGCTGCTCCTGGCGGAGAATCTGCTGCTCGCGCTGATGGGCGCGGTGCTGGGCGTGACGCTGGCCAAGGGCGGGGTCCGACTGCTGATCTCCCTGGCGGAGCGCTACTCTCCCCGTGCCAACGAGATCCGCCTGGACGGCATGGTGCTCGGCTTCACCCTCCTCCTCACCTTCGCCGTGGCCCTGCTGCTGTCGTTCGCGCCCCGGCTCGCCAGGGAAGGTATGCTGGGCACCTGGCTGGCCTCCGGGGTCAACCGCGCCAGCGGAGGGTTACGGCGGCAGCGGCTGCAGCGCGGTCTGGTCGTGGCCCAGGTCGCCGTCTCGGTGATGCTGCTGACCGGTGCCGGCCTCCTGACCCGCACCATGCTGCAGCTCTCCGAGGTGGACAGCGGCCTCAAGTCCGACGATGTGCTCACCATGGAAGTACCGCTCACCAGTACCGGCCGGAGCGACGCGGACCTGAAGGGGCTCTACGACCGCATGCGGCTCGAGATCGGGGCCATCCCGGGGGTGAGAGAAGTGGGACTCGGCTCGGTGATGCCGCTCCGTACGTCGAATGGATTCCAGCTGGACGTCAAGGCGGAAGGAAGGCCGCTGGCGGCGGGCGAGCCGATGCCCCGCGCCGAGTACCGCACCGCCAGTCCGGAATACTTCCGCGCCGCCGGGATTCCGCTGCTCAAGGGTCGGGAGTTCGAGAGCACCGATCGGGAGGGCGCCGGGCTGGTGGTGATTCTCAACCGGACCCTGGCCGACAAACTGTTCCCCGGCAAGGATCCGATCGGCCAGCGGGTGGCGTGGACCGGTGACGTGCTGCGGTTCATTCCGGTGAGCGGCGGCTGGCGCACCGTGGTCGGCGTGGTCGGCGACACCAAGGACGGCGGGCTCGACGCCGAGCCCCGGCCGGTGCTGTTCCAGCCGTTTGCGCAGGAGCAGGCATTTGCGGGCGGGCTGGTGATCCGGGCGGCGACCGCGGCGCCTGCCCTGGCCGGGGCCGCGACCCGACTGGTCCGGAGCATCACGCCGCAGGATCCGATCGAGAACGTGCTGACGGTGGCGCAGATCAGGGACCAGAGCGTCGCGCCGCGCCGGCTGAACGCGGCCCTGGTGTCCTCGTTCGGGATCCTGGCGATGATCATCGCCGCGGTGGGCATTGCGGGGGTACTGGCATTCTCGGTGAACGCCCGGACCAACGAGATCGGCATTCGGATGAGTCTCGGGGCGGACAGTGGCATGGTGCAACGGATGGTGCTGGCGGAAGGGGGCATCCTGCTCGGGGTGGGGCTCGCGCTCGGGATCGGAGGCGCGCTGTTTGCCACCCGGCTCATCCGTGGCCTCCTGTTCGGCGTGGCGCCGGACGATCCGGTGACCCTGGCAGGGGTGGCGCTGCTGATGACGGTGATCGGGCTCGGGGCCTGCTGGCTTCCCGCCCGCCGCGCCGCCAGCATCGATCCGGTCGTGGCGATCCGGCGGCAGTAGTGCGTCTCTACCGGCCAGAGTGAGCCAGCCGAGGCGCACGCCGAGCCCCGAGATCCGATGACCGACGTCGCCGCACCGGACGCGCCCGCTCCCGCATTCAGGCCGCGCTACGACCGCTCCATCGTCGAGGGACCGCTTGGTCCCGCGGTATGGCGGATCGCCTGGCCCACGATGCTCACCAACATGGTGGGCGGCCTGCAGGGCATGGTCGATCACGCCCTGGTGGGCAACCTCGTGGGCTTCACGGGCAACGCCGCGATCGGCGTGAGCCTCCAGATCTTCATCATCGTGATCATCTTCATCAACTCGCTCTTCACCGGAATGAGCGTGCTGGTCGCGCGGTTCGCCGGGGCGGGCGACTCCGAAAAGGTGGACCGCACGGTCTACCAGGCCTTCCTCACGGCCGCGGGTCTCTCGCTGTTCGTGCTGGGGCCGCTGGGCTACCTGCTCTCGCCGTCTCTGCTCGACCTGGTGAATGCCACGGCGGCGGTGAAGCACCAGGCGCTGCCGTTCCTGCGCATCATGTTCCTGACGAGTGGCGGGATGCTGGTCTTCTACATGCTGAGCGGCGCGCTCCGTTCCGCCGGTGACGCCCGCACCCCGATGGTGCTTGGCATCGCGCTGACGGTGCTCAACCTGGTTCTCAACATCGTGTTCATCGAGGGGTGGGGACCCATCCCGTCCTTCGGCACGGCGGGCGCGGCGATCGGCACGGCCATCGCCTCGGCCGTGGTGGCGGGATACTCCCTCTGGAATGTGTGGCGTGGCGGCTGGGTGGTGTCGTTCCCCCGGGGACTCGGCTACGGGCCGGACTGGACCGTGATCCGGTCGCTGTTCCGGTTTGGCCTCCCGAGCGGCATTCAGGGGATCGCAATGAACATCGGCGGGGTGTTCATGCTCGCGTTCATTGGATCTCTGGCGCAGAGCGCCGCGGCCCAGGCGGCATTCGCGGTGTCGTACACCCAACTGTTCTCCCTGATCACCTGGACGTCGATCGGGCTCATGGGCGCGGCGGCGGCGGTGGCGGGTCAGAACCTCGGCGCCGGGCACCCCGACCGGTCGGAGCGGGCGGTGCACCTGGCCGCCCGGTTCGGCCTGGGTGGCGCGGCGCTCGTCGGCGGCGTCTTCCTGCTCCTGCCGCGCCAGCTGCTCGCGATCTTCGGCATGCACGACCCGACGGTCGTGGAGCTCGGTGCCCAGCTGCTGCGCGTTCTCAGCCTGTCCGGGATGCTGGTCGCAGTCGCGCTGGCCTACACCGGCGGGCTGCAGGGCACGGGAGACACCCGGAGCCCGCTGTTCATCTCGATCGTATCCCAGATCATCGTGCCGCTCGGGATCTGCTTCCTGATCCAGCGGACCGGGACCCTGCGCGCCCTCGACATCTGGCTCGCGATTCTCGCCGGCCACGCGACGCGCTCTGCGCTGAGCGTGCTGCGGTTCAATCAGGGGAGATGGCGCGGGATCGCGGTGGATATCGAGCCGAGGGACGGGTGAGCAGGGACCGCGGCCCCCTCGAATATCGCGAGCGGGTGGGCGGCGACCTCGAGGAGGCAGGTGACTGCCGGTTCCGGGTAGGCCGCGGAGGGGTCAGGATGAGGTGGAGGTAGCGGTCCCTTCGATGTGTGTCGCGATCGGCAGGCCGTTCCTGAGCAGGCGGGTGACCGGAGTCCGTTCGGCGATCTCCGCGAGCCGGGAGAGCTGGTCCGGACCCAGCGGGCCTTCCAGGACGACCCGGCGGACGACCCGGAGATTGTCTCCGTCGCCATCGGCCTCTACCCGGACGTGGATGTTGCCGAGCCTCCATCCCTTCCGCGCGGCGTACATCTGCAGGGTGATGGCCGTGCAGCCCGCGAGACTGGCGAGCACCAGCGCCGTCGGATTGGGTCCGGCGTCCTGTCCGCCACGCGCGGCCGGCTCATCCACAACCAGGGTGTGGGTGCCGCTGCGAATGAGGTGCTGGTATCCGTGGGTGCTTTCCAGCGTAACGACGGCAGCGGTGGTGCGCGAGGCCGGTGCGGACATGCCGAACTCCATGGAAACAGTCAGACGGCCCGCCGGCCCCAGGCCGGCAGGATCGGGTCCTTGACCGTAGAAGGCCGCGCCGGTCCCGGATCAGCTACTCCCCGTTCACCGTCCGGCTGGGACCAGCGCGTCCAACCACGCTTCGAACTCGAGGGCAAAGGCGTCCACTTCGGCCCAGTTGGTGAAGTCCCAATCGCGCGAGGTGTCGGTCGGCCGACCAGTCCTCTTGCTGATTAGCTTCATCATCCACCGGGTGAAGAGCCCGTAGCGGGTGTACGGCAGTCCGCCCGGGAAGGACCGGGTGAGCCGCGGGGTCCACCCGGTCTCCTTCAGGAACCGGTCGACGTACTTCCGGGCTTCCTCCCGACCCGGTTCCCACTCCCCGATCAGCGCGCCACACACGGAGACGAACGCCGAAGGCCGGTTGTTGAGCGTGGCCAGGTTCCGCCGCACGAAGTCGGCCAGATACCGCTGGTGCTTCCCGAACAGGACCGACCCCGCGACCAGGTAGGAGTGGTAGTCACTCACCGAGGTCTCGGCTGGAAGCTCGTCGCCGTGCCACAGGGCGACGCGGTGTCCTGACTTGGTGAGCCGGTCGGCGATTCGCCGCACGATCCTCGCCGTCTGACCGTAGGAGGTCCCGTAGACGATCATCACGTTCGACATGTTGCCGCCTCCAGCGTTCGGTCCCGCGGGCACGGACGAACCCGGTACCCGGCTCGCCCGGCTCCAGACTTACGGCTTTCCTGCCGTCTGCTCTTCCACCGAAGGCACCGGCACGGGCTCCTTCGTTGCGGCCCGTTCTACCTCGATGGTGAGGTCCGCTGCCAGCGCGGCGATCGCGCCGACGGCAACCATCGCGGGCACGAGCAGCGCTCCCACCACGCCGATGGTGAGGGGGATCTCGATGATCGTGCGGTCCTTCTCGTCCTTGATGATGATCCGGCGGATATTGCCTTCGTGCACCAGGCGTTTCACCGTCTGCAGCAGTTTCTCGCCCGTCACCTTGTGACGTTCACGGGGGGTCTCTTCGGGCATCGTATCCTCCTTGTGACAGCCGACGGCAGGATACACTGCCGGCGGTGAAGGGAATGGGAAGGGTGGCTGAAGGGACCGGTGGCGGGTGCGCTACCACCCGGCGCGGGCGCTGGAGCCGGTCGGGCTGGCCCGCAAACGGGTGACCAGGGCCCGGAAGGCCGGTTCCCGGCCGAGGGACCTGAGGTCAGGGTCGTTCTCGATGCGGTCGGCGGAGATCACCGAGCGGGCGGCGCATTCGAGGGCCTCCACCGCCTGATCGTCCTGGCCGAGGCGGGCCAGCGCACGGGCACGATTGAAGCAGACGTCCGGGTGGTTGGGCCGCATCGCCTGGGCGACGCCGAGGATAGAGAGCGCGCGGGTGGGGTCGCCCCGATCGAGGTAATCCTGGGGCTCGTAGAACGAGGTGTAGACCCACAATTGCTCCAGACCCCGCTCGGCGGCGTTGGCGTCGATCGAGTCACTGCTGGCCGCGCGCCGCTCGAGCGCCTCGAGTTGCACCTTCTGCAGTGACCTCTCCAGCGGCTCCGGCGTTGACCTGCGATACTGCCCGAGGAAGGTCGCGAGCCGCTCGTTGTATCCCTCCTGGGCGCGCACCGTCTCGGCGATGTGGTGCTCCGTGCGGCGGACCACCTCGCTCTTTGCCAGCTCAGCGAGCCGGGCCGCTGCCGGGCGCACGTCTCCGAGCCCCTCGAAGTCGCTCACGATGGTCCGATACCGGCGCCAGGCGTGATACTCGTCGCCAGCCTGCGCCAGGGTGGCGGCCCGGGTCATCGCGGCCGAGAGGGTGGAGTCGATCCAGCGGGCATCCCGTGGTTTGAGCCCGAAGCGCATCGCCATCAGCTCCATCCACTCGACCGCCTCGATGAGCGTGGCGGCCGGCGGCCAGGCGTGCGGTCCGTCGAAGTAGGTTACCCGGTGAGGCAGGTTCGCCCGGTCCAGTACCGTGTCGAGCGCCCACATTTCGTCGAAGTTGTAGTCGGTTGTCCCGGCCGCGCCGAAGAACACCAGCGGGGGGAACGCGCCCGGCGCCCTCCGGGTCAGCAGGAAACCATCGGGCTTGCTGGCCCCGATACCGATCAGTCCGGCCACATGACCGCGCAGGCCGTAACCGTAGATCCAGCCGGCGCGCGCCGTGCCCGACTGACCCACCAGATACAGCCGGTGCACATCGAGGGAGAAGAGCCGCTGGGCATCAGCCAGCATGGCGTTGAGCGCGTCGGCGTTGGGGTCGGTCCCTTCGTCGCTCCGGGTGTTGTAGGAGCTCATGACCAGGTAGCCGAGCCGTTCGGCCACCTCCTGGATGCGGGTCATGGGAATGAGAGCCCGTCCGCGCGGATCCATGAGTAGCAGAATCGGCCAGCGCTGGTCGGGCCGGTAGCTCGAGGGGACGTACAGCGCATAGTGCTGACGGGGGTCCGCCTCGCTGGTCACCCGTTCCGCCAGCTGCCCGGGCGGGAACCGCCCGACGTTGCTTGCCGCAACGGTCGTCACCGTCTGACCCAAGGCCAACGCCGGAGACAGCAGAGCGCAGAGGACAAGCGCGGCGTTCCTGACTGCCGCCTGGAACGCTCGGTGCGTAATCGGAGTCCGGGACGCCGGGACCATGCGCTACGACGTACCTCGATCGTGTTGCCGCACTGACGGCAGACAGGTTGCTGACAAGCTCCACAGACGACTCCATACGGACTCCGGACTGTCGGGGTTCAGCGGAGAATGACCCGAACTCGACCGCGAGCGGGCCATGCTGAAACATCTGAAACGCGATGTGTCGTGTTATTGGTCTGCTACGGAGAGGAACGTCGAAACCGCTGAAACGAAAGGAACGCGCTCAGCCCCGCCGGGCGAACGATTTGCCCAGGCGGGCTACCTCCACGGTGACGCCTCCGCGATCCTTCGAGGCGTAACAGGCGCCGTCGGCTGCCAGGAGGAGGGAGGCTGGGTCGCTTTCGGGGTCCAGGGCGACCACCCCAACACTGATGCCCAGGTGGAAGGTCTCGTCGCGCCAGGCGAATCGGTGGTCGCGCACAGCCTGCTGGACCTTCCGGGCGAGCCGGATCCCCTCGTCGAGAGAGCAGTTCTCGAGCAGCGCGGCAAACTCATCGCCGCCCAACCGCGCCAAGGTGTCCCGCTGCCGCACCTGGGCGCCGACAACCGCGGCTGCCTGGCGAAGCGCATCGTCGCCCGCCATGTGACCCCACCGGTCGTTCACACCCTTGAACCGATCGAGATCCATGTAACAGAGCGTGGCCGGTCTACCTGCCCGAGAGGGGTCAAGGGCACGCAGCAGGCGACGCTCGAACTCGCCCCGGTTCACCAGGCCGGTGAGGCTATCGTGGGTGGCCTCGTGGGCGAGACGTCTGGCCAGCCCGCGCTGCTCCACGACGTCGCGGAACACGACCACGACCCCGTTGAACTTCCCCTCTGAATCCGACAGGGGCGCGACGTTGTAGGCGATCGGGAGGAGCCTGCCCTGGAGCCGGAGCGAGACCTGCTCCTCCGGACCTCCGGGGCCTCGGCGGAGATAGAGAACGATGGGGCTTTCCACCGGATTTCCCGACAGATCGGAGACCAGCGGCAGCACCCGGTCGAGCGGCTGGCCGAGCGCCGCGGCCATGCTCCGGCCCGTCAGCCGCTCGGCAGCGGGATTGAGGTAGTCGACTACCCCGGCCGGGTCGGTCGTGATCACGGCGTCCGCGATCGAGGTGAGCGTCACCATTGCCCGCTCCCGCTCCCGGAACAGCCGTTGCTCGGCCGACCTGCGCTCGGAGACGTCCCGGATCGCCACCAGCACCATGTTCGGCAGATCGTCGCGCAGCGGACTCAGGCTGATCTCCGCGGGGAACTCGGTACCGTCGTGGCGAAGAGCGACGAAACTCCGGCCAGCACCCATCTCTCTGGTACTCGGCGTGGCGCAGTACTGAGCGTGCTTCTCCGGGTGGTGGGCACGAAACCGTTCGGGCATCAGGGCTTCCACCTTCATGCCATGGAGCGCCTCCCTGGTCCAGCCGAACAGCGCGGCGGCCCGGGGATTGGCGGCAACGATCGTCCCGCTCTCGTCGGTTACGAGGGTGGCATCGGGAACAGCGTTGAAGAGCCAGGTGAACCCGGTCTCATCCAGAGCTTCCAGCACTCGTCTCCTCGCAGTCTGGCCGGGTGGCGCCGGCGCCTATTCGTCCACTCCTACCATATTAAGCGAGGCGAGCCCGCCGGATTTCAGGCAGGAATGAAGCGATTGTGAACGTTTCTTGGCTGGGTCCGTGGGGGCGGGGCTATGAAGCGCGAGTGCGGGGACTGTTATCCCGACTGCGGTGGTCGGCTCCCCTTGCCCCGAATGCCCTCACCGCCCAGTCTACCACGATGCTTGCTATCTGGGGTGCGGCAGCGCTGCTGGCGCTGGGCAGCGACGCGCCACCGTCCCGGCCTGCCGATGGCGAATGTCCCCGCCTTGCCGCGAGCGGCGCCAGCACCGACCTCTACTGCATTCCGCTACTCCCCGCTCCCGGATTCGACGCCTCCGGCTGGGCCGAACTCAGCTGGGTGGGAGGGCCGTTCACGGTGGGCGTGGCGACGGACGGCACCCACCGGTGGAACCTGCGGCTCTCGGTGCGCGGTCTCCCCGACTCGCTGCTTCGGGGGCGGCGGTCCGGTTTTGTGGCCTGGGCCGTTACACCCATGATGGCGCGGCTGGTGCGCCTCGGCGCCATCAGGAGCCAGGAGCAGGCAGAACTGGGCCCGGTGGCGCTCGATCGCTTCCTCGTGCTCATCAGCGCGGAACGGGACACCGCCGTCCGCGAGCCTCGCGGCCGGGTGGTGCTGCGGGGCGAGTCCGCCAGCAACCGCCTGCGTCCCGCCGACAACTACCAGTTCTTCCTGGGCGCTGTCGGAGCCCCACGGACGCCCGAGGCGCACTCGCACCAGGGCATGCATAAGGCCGGCGGGTGGAACGATGTTCCCATGTTCCCCGGGGTCGACATGCTCCCGTCGGAGATGGCGCTCCGGCCCGAGGCGATGCCCTGGTTGCCGGACCAGAGTAATACCGTCCAGCGCGCCCGTCCCCACGAGGTGGTGCCGCTCTACAACGGCGACACCCTGAACCTGGTGGCCGGCCCGGTGCGTCGCACCATCGCCGGGCGGGAGTACACCATGCTCGGTTTCAATGGGCAGTACCCGGGGCCGCTCATCCGTGCCGAGCAGGGCTCCGAGGTGGTGATCCGGCTGGTGAACCGTCTCGAGGTTCCGACCACGGTGCACTGGCATGGGATCCGCCTCGAGAATCGTTTCGATGGTGTGCCGAACCTGACGCAGCCGGCCGTGGAGCCCGGGGAGGTGTTTCTTTACCGGGTGCGATTCCCGGACGCCGGGCTCTTCTGGTACCATCCGCACGTGCGCGAGGATACCCAGCAGGACCTGGGGCTGTACGGCAACATCTTCGTATCCCCGGCCGCCGCCGGGACAAAGCCGGGGCCGGAGCGCGAGGAGTTCCTCATCCTCGACGACCTGCTGGCGGACGAGACCGGCCTGGTGCCCTATGGCCACGAGACGCCGACTCACGCGGCCATGGGCCGATTCGGCAACGTGATGCTGGTGAATGGGGAGTCCGCCTGGCGGGCGAGCGCCCGGCCGGGCGAGGTAGTCCGCTTCTACCTTACCAACGCCGCCAACACCCGTACGTTCAACCTCTCCTTCGGGGCGGGCATCCCGATAAAGGTGGTGGGCTCGGACGTCGGCCTGTACGCACGCGAGCAGTGGGTGGAGAGCGTGGTAATCGCGCCGGCCGAGCGCTATGTGGTGGATGTCCGGTTTCCCGCGACGGGAACGGTGCCGCTGCTCAACCGGGTGCAGGCCATCGATCATCTCTACGGTCGGTTCTTCGGGGTCACCGACACCATGGGTGTGATCGACGTGCGGGGCCCGCCCGAACAGGCGCCCGGTTTCGCCCGGCTCGCCGAGGGGCCGGACGCCGCGAGCCTGGATTCGCTGGTTGCCGCGCATGCCGGGCTGCCGCCGGAGCGGACGCTCGAGCTCCGGGTCGAATTCACGGGGCTGCCGTTCGTGAGCCAGCAGCTCATGCGTCTCGACTCGATCTACTTCAACCCGGTGGAATGGGAAGGCACCATGCCGGGGATGAACTGGGCCACCACGGCGACCCAGACGCGCTGGATCCTGCGTGACGTGGACACCGGGGCGGAAAACCTGGACATTCACTGGCACTTCCGCCGGGGCAGCCTGGTGCGGATCCGGCTGGTGGGCGCGCGGAATACCCTGCACGGTATGCAGCATCCGATCCACATGCATGGGCAGCGGTTCCTGGTGCTGGCCGTGAACGGGAAGCGGAACCCGGATCCGGTGTGGAAGGACACCGTGCTGTTGCCGGCCGGGGGCTCGCTCGACCTGCTGGCCGACATGTCCAACCCGGGGAGCTGGATGCTGCATTGCCACATCGCCGAACACCTGCAGTCCCAAATGATGCTGCACTTCGACGTGGAGGAGCCATGAAGCTGGCCAGTGGAACGATCGCGCTTGCGATGCTCGTGATGGGAGGGCCCCTGGCGGCGCAGCGTCCCGCGCTGTCCGACGATGTGAAGCGGCGCTATGTCGCGCTGGACAGCGGCACCATCGCCATCACCGGAGTCACCCTCATCGATGGGCGTGGCGGCGCTGCCCGGCAGGGCCAGACGGTGGTGATCCGTGACGGCCGTATCGCCGATGTGGGTGGTGGGATCCGGCCGCCGGCGGGCGCGTACCTGATTGACGGGGCGGGGATGACGCTCATACCCGGCATGGTCGGAATGCACGACCACATGTTCTACACCGCGGCCGGCGGCCATGCCAACCAGATGAGCTTCACCGCGCCGCGGCTCTACCTCGCCAGCGGGGTGACCTCGGTGCGCACCACCGGGAGCCGCTCGCCCTATGCCGACATCAACCTCAAGCGGGCGGTCGACGCGGGCCAGACGCCCGGCCCCCGGATCCACGTCACCACTCCCTATCTGACGGGAGGCGAGGGGGGCGGGTCGATGTTCGCCACGGACGACCCCGCGGCCGCCCGCCGGTTCGTGGCCTACTGGGCCAGCGAGGGCGTGAGCTGGGTCAAGTTCTACACCGACATCTCCCGGGCGGCGATGAAGGCGGCGATCGACGAGGCGCACCGCCACGGCATGAAGGCCACCGGCCACCTCTGCTCGGTCACCTTCCGCGAGGCGATCGATCTGGGGCTCGACGATTTCGCCCACGGGGTCCTGACCGCCACCGACTTCATCCCCGACAAGCAGCCGGACAAGTGTCCCACCAACGTCTACCGGCTGACCGATTCACTCACCAGTCCCGACAGCCCCACGGCGAAGAGCCTGATTGCGCTGATGGTGAAGCGCGGCGCTTCCATGACCACCACGATGGCGGTGTTCGAGGCGCTCAACCCCAAGCGCCCGGTGATGGACGCGCGCTCCCTGGATCTCATGGAGCCGGCGGTCCGCGTCGCCTACACCGCCAACCGGGCCTTCATCGACTCGGTGCCGAACTGGATGTTCACCACCGACGGGTTCGCGCGGGCGCTCGCCTTCGACAAGGCGTTCTACCTGGCCGGCGGCATCCTCGGGAACGGGGTCGATCCGACCGGCAACGGCGGCGCCCTGCCGGGCTTCGGCGACCAGCGCGGCTACGAGCTGCTGCGCGAGGGGGGACTCACGGCCGAACAGGCGGTGCAGGTGGTGAGCTACAACGGCGCCCGCATCCTGGGGGTTGCCGACCGGCTGGGTTCGGTCGAGAAGGGCAAGGTGGCGGACCTGGTGCTGCTGCGCGGGGATCTCACCACTGATCCATCAGTCATCCGCAACGTGGTGACGGTCTTCAAGGATGGTTACGGATTCGATCCGACGAAGCTGATCGATGCGGTGCGGGGACGCGTAGGGATAGACTGAACACTCGTTCCCCGTTCCGCGTTCCGCGTTTTGGCCGAGCCGGACTCCAACGGCCCCGTACGCGATGTCATCCCGAGCGCAGCGAGGGATCCCCATGGATTCGCAAGGGGATCCCTCGTTCGCTCTGGCCCGTCGGGAGGCGCTCGAGCGGCTCACCCGGGGTGTCCCTCCGGCGCTCGTCCTTCTCGCGGACTCGACCGTCGCTGGAATGCTCGGGAAGGCACGCGCCTTCGGGACTCCCCGGGTTTCGCCGCTGCCTCGACGGACAACGCGGAACGCGGAACCAGTTACTGGGAGGCAGCACTCTTGGGCAGGGTATCGGCCAGTTCCGCCCGAAACCGAGCCGCCTTGTCGGCCTGGCCCATGGAGTCGTAGTCCGCGATCAGGTCCTTGCGCGCGGCCCGGATGAAGCTGGTGGCGGGGTCGGTCTGCTTGATGAGGATCTCGTATCCCGCCAGCGTCTCCCTCGCTCCCTCCGCGAAGCGGCCGGAGCGCAGCAGGACCCGGCCCAGCTTGATCCGGCCGATCCCGGTGTTCACGTGATCCGGAGCCAGCGTCTCGCCGTAGATGGCGATCGCCTGGCGCAGCAGCTCCTCCGCCCTGGGGTACTGCTTCCGCTGCTGGTACACCCCGGACAGGTTGGACAGGGCCACCGCCACGAACTGGTGCTTGGGGCCGTACGCGGTGCGATAGATGTCGATCACCCTGCGCCAGCTTCGCTCGGCCTCGTCCAGGCTGTCGCGCTGCCAGGCGAGTGAGCCCAGCTCGTTGAGGGCATTGGCGACCTCAGGGTGATTGGGCCCGTGCAGCCGCTCCTGAATGGCGAGCGCCCGCTGCAGCGTGGTCTTGGCGCTGTCGAACTTGTTCTGGAACAGCAGGGAGCGCCCGAGCATGGTCAGGTAGGACGCGGTCTCGGGATGATTCATGCCGTACCACGCCTGTGCGATGTCGAACGCCTGCCGGTAGTACTCCTCCGCCCTGACATAGGTGCCCAGCATCTGCTGGATCTGGCCCAGGTTGGCCAGGTCCTCCGCCACGTGGGGGTGGCGGTCGCCATACAGCCGGCGACTCATCGCCAGTACCCGCCGGTTGAGCGAGTCGGCCACCGGATAGTGGCCCGCGTAGAAGTGGGTGTTGGCGAGGTCGGTCAGAGTGGACGCGTATTCCGCCGAGGCGGTGTCGCGTGCACCAAAGAGCCGTAATGCATCTTCGATGACGGGAATGGCCTGGTCGTATTCGCCCCGGTCCACCAGCACCTGGCCCAGCGCCGCGGTGGCGTTGGCGATCGTGGGATGACCGGGAGGGAGCCGGCGACGGGCCAGGTCCAGCCCCTCGCGGATCAGCCGCTCCGACTCCTCGAGCCGCGCCTGTTTGCGCCGCAGCGTCCCCAGCGCCACCAGGCTGCGGGCCACGTCGGGATGGTCGGCGCCCAGCACCGCGCGGCGTGACGCGAGGGCCGCCTCCAGCAACGAGTCGGCCCGATCGAATTTGCCGAGCTGCTGATACAGCACACCGAGGGTCTGGTTGAGCTCCGCCTGTACCGCCGGCTCCTCCGCCAGGCCCTGGGCCTCCTGCAGGCCCCGGTCGATCACCGTTACTACCCTGAGGCTGTCGCCCGGGGCGGTCGACTCGTCCCCGCTCTGGAACAGATTCACCATGAACCGCTGGATCCGCTGGGTACGCGCGGCCTCGGCCACGGCCTCGTTCCGCGCCCGGGTGAGGCTGACGGTGTAGTACACCACCAGGGCCGTCACGATGACCAGCGTGAGCGTCGACGCGGTGACCGCGACCCGGTTGCGGCCCACGAACTTCCCCAGCCGGTAGCCCAGGGTATCGGGGCGGGCCTCGAGCGGCTCCCGGTTCAGGAAGTGATCCACATCCCGGAGCAGCGCCTCCACCGTGCGGTAACGGCGCTGGGGATCCTTGTGCATGGCCGTGAGACACAGCACATCGAGGTCGGCCCAGGCGGAGGGAGACGCCACCCGGGCAACCCGGCCCGGCCCGCCGGGCTGCGGGCGGTCCGAGGCGGTCGACGGCCGTTCGGCCGCCTCCTCGGTAATGATGCGTGCGGCCTCCTCCGGCGTGCGGTCGGCCAGGTCGAAGGGCAGCCGGCCGGTGAGCAGCTGATAGAGGATCACGCCGAGGGCGTAGACATCGGTGTAGATCCCCACCCGGCCGCCTCGCATCTGCTCCGGCGCGGCGTAGGCCGGCGTCAGCAGGCGGAGCCCGGTCTGGGTCTGGTCGGCGGGGCGGTCGACGCTCTCGAGCTGCTTGGCGATGCCGAAGTCGAGCAGCTTCACCTGGCCGTCGGCTGTCACCAGGATGTTGGAGGGCTTGAGATCGCGGTGGATCACCAGGTGGCGGTGGGCGTGCTGCACCGCCTCGCACACGGTGTGGAACAGCCGGAGCCGCTCCCGGATGTTGGCGCCGTGGGCATCGCACCAGTCGGTGAGCGGCAGACCATCGACGTACTCCATCGCGATCCACGGAGTCCCGTCGGGCAGGGCGTCGGCATCGTACAGCCGGGCGATGGCGGGATGGTTGAGCTGAGCCAGGGTGCGCTGCTCGCTCTCGAACCGGTCCCGCCGCGCGGGGGAGAGCCATGCGTCCCGCAGGATCTTGATGGCGGCGACACTGCGCAGGTCCTCGCGCTCGCCGAGATAGACCACTCCCATGCCGCCCTCACCCAGGAGCCTGAGGATGCGGTAGGGGCCAAAGCGAGTGTTAGGGAAGGGGGGAGCGGCTCCGCCCAGCAGCTGCTCCGCGACGACGGCCCGGTCGCGGTCGAGCAGCGAGTCGTCGCGGGCGTCTTCCGTCAGGAGTGCCAGCACCTCTTCCACCAGGGTCGCATCGCCGCCGGCCCGAGCCATGACAAAGGCGCGCTGCTCCCCGGCGGGAAGGTCGGCGGCCCCATGAAACAGGACCTGAATCCGTTCCCAGCGCTCCGGGTCCATGGGCGTGGTGGAGGGTCAGGCGGTCCGGCGGAGCTCGCGGGCGAGCCATGCCCGGGCAGCCCGCCAGTCGCGGAGCACGGTGGCTTCCGAGACATCCAGCAGCTCGGCGATCTCGATCATCTCGAGTCCGCCGAAGAACCGGCTCTCGACCAGCGTCGCCTGCCGGGGGTGCAGCTTGGCCAGGTCCTCCAGCGCCTCGTTCAGCGCCAGCAGGTCCCCGGCACTCTCGGCCGCGCCGTCGATCGCATCGTCGAAGGTGACCAGCGCCTGGCCGGCACCGCGTTTCCCCGCCTTGCGGCGGCGGGCGGCTTCGATCAGAACCTGGCGCATGGCGCGCGCGGCCACCCGCTTGAAATGCACCCGTGAAGTGGCGGCGAGGCCGGGAGAGTTGCGCAGCTTGAGCCAGGCCTCGTTCACGAGGTCGGTCGGCGTCAGGGTGGCGGAGGGATCGTCGCGCCGGACGCTCGCGGCGAGCCGGCGCAACTCCTCATAGGCCAGGCTGAATACCCGGTCCAGCTCGCTGCCTCCAGCGAGGTTCTCTCCCCCGCGTCCCTGCCGAGGGAGATGTTCCTGACCTTCGATGGGCATGTGTTGTCCCGCCGTTGGATGCCCGGCGCTGCCTGCCCGGGCCGGGATACTCTGCGTGATCATATCCCTCTGGGAGCTTCCCGCAAGAAGACCGGGTGGGAGCCTTTCGTGACGGTTTTCGGGCCCCTCCTGCGCAATCGCGACGGGATCCCGTTCCCTCTCGCTGCCGGCGTCTCACTCCGGAGGGGTAACCATGGCCAGGCTGGTCGCACTGTCCGGGAAGGTCAGTCAGGTGTCCCAGACCAACCTGGCCCAGGGCGCCTCCCTGGAAGGTTCCGGTACGGCCGGCCCGGCTCCCGGGCTGTCCTTCCGGGTGGACGACCGGCCGGCGTACTACAGAGGCCAACCCGCTGTGGGCGAGGGGGACCTGGTGACCGTCGCCGGTCTCGAGCATGGCGGAGTGCTCAAGGCGCTCGCCATCCGAAACCGGTCCACCGGAGTGGATTACGGCGGTGCCACAGCGCTGCAGTACCTGGTCCTGGGGGTCGCGACGCTGGCCGGACTCCTGACCGTGACGGTGGGAGGGCTCGGTCTACTGTTCCTCGCCGCGGCGGGTTGGATCTGGAGCCGGGCACGCCGCCGGGCACACGCCCTCACCATGGTGCGGACCGCCGCCCCATCCCGCGCGCGAAGGAAGGCCTGACGCCTTCCCCGGGATCGCCACCCGCCGGCGGCCCCCCGATGAAGGTTCCTCTCCTGGTCCTGCGCATTGCGGTCAGGTGATCCGTCCTGTGGCGACAACGTCGGTCCCGGTCGCCCCCCGAGCCGCAGGGGGCTGGGGACATCCTCTCAGCGGGGAGGCATCATGCGAGCTCCATTCCTGCTCCGCAGCACCGTGGCGCTCATCGCCCTCGGCGCCTGTGGCGGCGGTGGCGATTCCAACGGGCCCAACGGCGGCACCAGCGGCTTCACCGCCAAGATCGACGGCCAGAGCTGGGAGGCCTTGCCCATCTCGATCGCCGCGCAGGCCATCGCCGGAGTGCCGGGCGGCCTGCTGCTGGTGGGGAGCCAGACCACCGGCGGCGTGTCGAGAGGCCTGACGATCTCCCTCTACAACATCACCGGCCCCGGGACCTATGCGCTGGGTGTGAGCAGCGACGTCTTTGGTGGCATCGGCCAGGTTGGCGAGGGAACCGGTGGAGGCAACTCCAATTCCTGGATCACGGAGAACACCGGGACGGCCGGCACCATCACCATCACCCAATTGAGTGGCGGCAGGATCGCGGGCACCTTCTCGTATGTCGCCGACCCCGGGCAGAACAACACCGTCGGCGGGACCCGGACCGTCACCGAAGGACAGTTCGACCTTCCGTTCACCGGAACGCTGGTGGCCGTGCCCGACGGTTACGGCAGCCGGGTGGGCGCGCAGTTCGGCGGCCAGGTGTACAACGCCTGGTCGGTCAACGGGCTGCTGCAGGACCACCTGGGAGGCCCCGGCTTCCAGTTCAGCACCAGCACGAAGGAACACGGGCTCTCCATCCTGCTCAGCGGCGTGACCGCTCCTGGCACCTATACCATCAGCCACACCAGCCCGGTTCGGAGCATCGGGGCCGGGCGCAACGGCGGCGATGCCAACCACTGCTGCTGGGGCGGGGGAGGGAGTGCCGCCGATGTCGGCACCATCACCATCACCAGTCTGACCGCCACCCGGGTCAAGGGCACGTTCTCGGCGACTCTGCAACCCAGCCCGGGGACGGCCGCCACCACGCCTCTGGTCATCACCAACGGATCATTCGACGTGGGCATTCACTGAGCAGATCGCAGTCCTCGCCACCCTTCTTTCGTGAAGACCTGGAGGTCTCATGCGCGCGCTTCATGGACTGGTACTGACAGGGCTGGCCGTCTTCGGCGCGGCGGCTTGCGGTGGTGGCGATGGCGGGACGGGGCCGGGCGGGGGCGGCGGCAGTACGGCGTTCACCGCGAAGATCGATGGCGTGGCGTGGGCCACCGACGCGGCCCGGCTCCAGGTAATACCGGGGAGCGTGGGAATCCCGGGTTCGATTCTGATCACCGGCACCAGGGTTAACGGCAGCA
>Ga0326730_1000145_pt1 | contig 21947 bp, 25 predicted proteins | sample MHFSIPfraction_3_FD_207740 | JGI IMG/M metagenome (GOLD analysis project Ga0326730, IMG submission 207740) | Lab enriched peat soil microbial communities from Michigan Hollow, Ithaca, NY, United States - MHF7AN SIP fraction | ecosystem: Environmental > Terrestrial > Soil > Wetlands > Peat...
ATGGGTGTACTCCGCGCGCTCAGGCTCCTGCCACCAGGAGCGGGGCCACCTGCGTGTCCCAGCCTCGAGGCCTGCGATGCGAATCCGATTCCTCACGGCCCTCATCCTGGCGGCCCCGCTGGCTTCGCTTCACGCCCAGATCGACCCTGCCACGATCCCGAAGCGTCCGGCGCTGCCCGTGGACCGGGACAGCAACAGCGCCAGCGACTACTTCTATTTCGGGGGCTCCGTGCTCGGCAAGACGCCGGAGCGTGCGGCGGCCGCGTTCTACTGGGCGTCACGACTGGATCCCACCTGGGCCGACCCGTTCTACGGGCGGTACGTGGCGCTGCTCCTCGCCCAGCCGGAAATGGTCCTCACCGGCTATCTCACGCGCAGGCCGGGTACCCTGCGCGATCCGATCGTCCGCCGGATCGACTCGCTCGCCTACCAGGCGCTGCTCCGAAATCCGTTCGTGGATCGCCGGTTCGACGGAGTACTGCTGGAGGAGTGGCTGTTCCGCGAGACCGGGGGAACCGTGAGGCTGCCGGATCTGGCGGCGTCCAATCCCCGGTTCGCGGGCTGGCTGGCATACGCCAACGGACGGTTTCAGGAAGCCACCGCCTTCTACGCCACGGCGCTGGCACGCGGCCGCAAGGACCCGACCCTGCACCTGCAGCGCGCATTGCCGTTCGTGGCCCTCGGACTCATGGACAGCGCCCGTTCGGCGGTTCAGACCGCGCTCACCCTGCTGCGCGGGTCGGATACCGCCCAGGCCCTCTACGCCTACGAGTCGTATCCCTTCGCCGAGTACAGCGTCGGCGTGCTGTTCGAGAACGGCAACCAGCGTGACTCCGCGCAGGCGGCCTATGAGCGCGCCCTGCTGGACGATCTCACCTTCTTCCCGGCTCATCGGAGATTGGCGCGGATCCGGCTCGCCGCGCACGACACCGCCGGCGCGATGGCCGAGTACACTCGCGCCGCCGAGACCGGGCCGCCGGACGCGGGTGGCCTGTTCGAGCTCGCGGTGCTGCTGGCCTCGACCGGCCACACCGACTCCGCGGTCACACTGCTGCGGCACGCCACGGAGGACGAGCCCTGGTTCGCCCGGCCGCACGCGCTCCTTGGCCTGATCTACGAGCGCAGCGGGTTCCGGCCGGAGGCATCGGACCAGTACCGGTCCTTCCTGCGACTGGCGCCTCGCTCCATGGCGACGGAGATCCAGGCCGTCTCCCGCCGGCTCGCCGCGCTGTCCGACAGCTCCGCGTCTCCCAGAACCAAGAGGCTGGACAGGGACGAAGTTGCGCCGGGCGCAATCCAGGGCAGACCCGGTATAACGGCTCGGTCGCCGGACCCGTCTCACCGTCCAGGCCGCCTTGCATCCGCCGACAGCGCTCCCCACCTTGTCCGGGACCACCCCCACGCGAACCAGCGAGCGCGCATGGCCCTGACGCTGACGAACATTCCCGCGATCATGCGGAGCCACAGCTGGGGCAACGGCGCCAGGCTGATGGACATCTGGTTTGACCGGACCTCCGCCGTGGCGCCGGCGTACGGTCCGCCCGAGACGGCCACCATCCGGATGGACACCTGGGTGCTCACCTTCCCCCGTGCCAAGGTGGTCTACGATCAGCTCATCACCGACCGGATCTGGGCCAATCCCGCCGGCCAGCGGGAGGTGGGAGCCATGCTCAAACGCAAGAGCCTGCTCAGCGCCGGGCGCACCTTCGGCAACCTCTCCCTGCCGGTGCAGAACCAGGATGCCGACTACGTCAACTTCCGGGTAGTCTCCTTCGGCGCCACCGACCTGGACGACATGAGCGCCGCACTCGGCAACTTCACCTATCGCGTGCTGGTGGCGGGATCGGTCGCCGCCGGCCCCGGTGGGGCGGGATTTCAGGTGACGGTCACCGAGATCGGCGTCTATGTGCGTGACTCGTACGATTTCAACGGTGATCAATTCCTGGGCTTCTGGGACGATTCCGACAATGCGGTGAGCATGGTGAACCCCCTTTCGGGCACCTCCGTGTCGAACAGCGACTTCCGCGCCTGGCGCACCGCGAACGGCAAAGGCGGCGACTACATGGTCCTGTCGGATGTGAAGCGGACCGTCCTGCGGACTCCGGATGTGTTTGTCGTGAGATGAGCCCGCCCGCAAAGCCATCGGGGCCCCGCCGGCTCCGATTCATCCTGATCGCGGGCGTCGCACTCCTCGTCGTGCTGCTCGCCGCGTGGTGGATCTCGGCGCACACCGCAACCGAATATGCCTCCTTCACCCGGCCGGACGGCAATTACCGGGTCGTGGTGATGCGTCGCCCGGTCTGGCCGGCCCTGATGCCGGGGCAGGCGGGCGACGCGCCCGGAGAGGTGCGGCTGTACGACCGCAAGGGGAAGCTGCTGCACAAGGCTGAGATCGAGATGGTGCAGCTGGTGGACCAGGTCGAGTGGGGAGAGCGCAGCGTCCGCATCAAACTGGTGGCTGAGTGGGAGCTGCCGGACTGAACCCGAGGGCCCGGCGAACCGAGGACCATGCCCCTCCGCCAGCCGCGGCGATTCCTCCCCCCGCCCGGGCATGAGTCTCGGTAACTGGTCGAGCCACGCGCGACTGCTTGCTCCGCAGGTCGCTACCGCACTTCGGGCAGCATGGCTCGGATGCGGCCTCCCGCCAGGTGGACCTGCCTTCCAGCAGACCGACCCACCAGGTGTCGGGGTGATACGGATCCCGCCGCACCCGCAGCGGCCCCAGCTTGCAGCCCGGATTGTCGCACTGCCGGATCATCCATTCACCGCGACATTGAACTTGCACGCCCGCCTCCGCTCCTGTCTCTTGTCATACTGCCGGGAGGCACCAGAATACCGGTGCGGACCGGCGCGGGCAGTCGGTGCCGGGCCGCTCCGGCGATCAGCCTTTGGCGATGGTTCCTGTCAGCGGGCGTCCTACGCAGAAGAGGGCTCGTCCCATGATCACACTTCCGCTCATCGTGGAGCTCTACACCCACATGGAGTGGGCCGACGCCCACGTCTGGCGGGTGGCCCTCGCCACCCCGGCCGCACAGGACGACCCGGTCCTGCTGGACCGGCTGCTCCACATTCACATGACCCAGAAGGCCTTCCTCCAGGTGTGGCGGGCCAGGCCGCTGGAGCGCTTCCTGGAACTGCGGTTCGCCGACCTCGCGGATGTCCGGTCGTGGGCTGCCCCGTTCTATCGGGAGGTTCCGGAGTTTCTCTCCAGCCTGTCGCCCGACCGCCTCACCGATCGGGTTACCCTGCCCTGGGTCAAGTACTTCCGCGACCGTCTGGGCCGTGACCCCGCGGTGCCCAGCCTCGGCGAGACGCTGTTCCAGCTCACCAGCCACACCACCTACCACCGCGGCCAGGTCAACATCCGCCTGCGGGAGCTGGGGGCGGAACCGCCGCTGGTCGACTACATCGCGTGGATCTGGCTGTCCCGCCCGGAGCCGTCGTGGCCGGCGCCGGTCCCTCAGCCGCCCGCCCAGGTCCCCTGATACCGGCAGGGTCGACCCAGGTGGCCGCGCGAGCGCGGCTCGCATTCACCCTGGCTCTGGGTCTGCCGGCAGGCCTGGCGTCGCAGACCGGCCCGCCGCGGTGCGGCCACCCCTCATCCGCCCCGCGACTCGATCATGCCGTTGTGGTCGTGCCGAATCTCGATTCAGCGCGTGCCCGCCTTGCCCCGCTCGGATTCCGGTTCAAGGCCGGACGCCTCCACCAGGACAACCTGCTCAACCTGCATATCAAGTTTCGCGACGGCACCGAGATCGAGCTGATGAGCGTGGCCGGTCCTCCGGGTGATGCCAACGCCCGGGACTACGCCGAGCTGCTGGCGGCGGGTGCGGGGGGAGCATACGTCGCCCTGCTCGCGCCCGACCTGGACGCGGTCGCTGCCGCCGCGACCCGGGCGGGCCTCCCCTATCGCCGCTCCGCCGGACGCTGGCAGTTCCTGAGCTTTCCCAGTCCGTCCGAGGCGCGCGCGGTGTTCTTCGGCTCCGGCTGGCTCCCGCCCAATGATGCCGATTCCGTCCTCGACCATCCCAACGGAGCAGAGGCCCTGGACCAGGCCTGGGTGGAAGGCGGCGTCGAACTCGATTCTCTCCTTTCGGCGGTGGGTGCCGTTCCGTGCGATTCGCTGTCTCTGCCCGATGGCCGGCGCGGCCGCGCATGGAACCTCGCCCGGGGCTCGCTCGTGATCGTGCGCCCCGCCGCGGCGACCGCACTCCCCCGACCGGTCGGCGTGCTGCTCCGGGCACGGGAACGAACGGCAATGGCGCCGGTCCTCGCCTTGCCGGGGTTCTGGCTGGGTCTCGTGCCGGGGGAGCTGGCCGGTGCCAACTAGCCTCCCGGGGATTTCGAGGTGACCAGGCCGTTCCTGACGGCGCGATGGGAACACCTGGTGTTCCTCAACTATCACTGCCCCGCCACGCTGCTCGATCCGCTCGTGCCCGAGGGTACCAGCCTGGACATGTGGGAGGGACAGGTGTTTGTCAGCCTGGTCGGGCTTCTGTTTCGCGACACCCGGATCCGGGGCATCGCCGTGCCCTGCCACCGCACGTTCGAGGAAGTGAATCTCCGCTTCTATGTGCGCCACCGGGCGGCGGCGGGCGAGGTGCGGAGGGCGGTGGTCTTCGTCCGCGAGCTGGTACCGCGACGGGCCATCGCCGCGGTCGCCCGCCGGTTCTACAACGAGCCATATATCGCCCTGCCGATGAGCAACGCCACCGATGTCGAGCCACCGGGGGGCGGGCTGATCGCCTACTTCTGGTTTTACCAGGGCCAGCGATATGCCCTTACCGCCACGGTACAGGGACCGCCCTCTCCGACTCCGCCCGAGTCGCAGGCAGCGTTCATTACCGAGCACTACTGGGGTTACACCCGGCAGCGCGATGGGCGCACGCTCGAGTACCGGGTCGACCATCCGGGGTGGGCGCTCTGGACTCCGGCGAGCTGGTCTCTGGATGGCCCGATGGAGCCGCTGTACGGGCGGGAGTTTGCGGAGGTGCTGTCCGGTCCACCGGCCTCGGCATTCGTCGCGGAGGGGTCGGCGGTCAGCGTGTTTGCAGGAGTGAAGCTCTCGTGAGTGTCCGCACTTCAGTGCTCGTCCTCCTGCTCGCCGGCACCCCAGCTCTGCTGGCAGGGCAGCATACTCCAACCCCGTCCTGCGGACTCATCGGGACCTGGCGGTTCGTCGAAATCGTGGACTGGGACTCGGTCGGGCACCGGTTGCTGTACTACGGCGCCCACCCCGGTGGCTACCTCATCTACACTCCGACCGGGCAGGTCTCGGTTCACATCACCAGCGGCAAGCACGACCCCGCGGAAGCGGCCCGGGAACCGCAGGCGAGCTACTTCGGGACGTTCACCACCGATCAGGGATGTCGCATCGTCACCCATCAGGTCGAAGGCGGGACGATACCCGAGTATACCGGGACCGCTCAGCCCCGCCCCTTCAGAGTATCCGGCGACAGCCTGATCCTGGGCGATGACCGCACCTGGCGCCGGGTCCTGATCCGGGTCCGCCCGGCCCCGCCTTCCCGGCCGTAGCCTGAACGGCTGCTCGTGGCCGGCCGCGGCGGCCTTGCCACTGCGCGTCCCAGGCCGCACCTTGGGCCGGTCCACAGCCGACAGACCAATGCATCCTACGCTTGCGGGGTGGGAGCGCTGGGATTTCCGGGAAGCCAACCGGCATCTCGCCGCGCTCGGAGACCTTCCGGGCATCACCGAAGAGGACCTGGTCCAGGCCCTCGCACTTGCTCCTGCCATCAAGCAGCGGTTCACGGACAGCTCGCATGTGGAGCAGCGGGGACAGCGGATCTCCTGGTACCACTACGAGACTCTGCTGTGGACGCTGGGCGAAACCTTCCGCCGACAGCTCAAACGACACCGCTCCTTCCGCCGCCGGCCATCGCTCTTCACAGCGATCACCGCCTTCTGTGAAGATCGAGGCTACGGGAAGGGCCGGGAGAGCTTCACCCTGCTGCTGGGCCAGTATGGCGGGCCGGCGACCGCCCCGGTGCTGCTCCGGCTGTTAGGCGACCCCGACGTTCACGGGCACGCGCTGTACGCGCTCCGCCTGCTGGGCGATCCTGCCGGCATACCAGTGGCGCATTCCCTTCTGACGTCGCCGCGCAGCTGGGTCAGAGGGGAGGCCAGGAAGTACCTGGCCAAGGTTGCAGGCCGCCCCGGAACCCGGGAATGACGGCTCCCACCTCCAGAACAACGCCGACTCTCCCGGCGCCCCCGGGGCCCCTGTTCGCCACCTTCCCGCGGCGACTCAACGCGCTCACCGCGGACGCGCTGATCCTGATGCTCTTCAGCGGCCTGATGATTGCCCTCGGCTCCGCGGTCGCGGCCTGGCCTGTGGTCCGCCTGATCGTCGCCGCCTGCTGGTACGGGACCCTGATGTTCTACGAGCCGGCGATGGTGACCTGGTTCGGCGGCACCCTGGGCCACCGGCTGTTCAATCTCCGGGTGGTCGACGACGGGAGCGAAGCCAACCCCGGGCTGCTCAAGGCGCTCGGCCGCTTCTGGGCCAAGGTGCTGCTCGGCCTGCTCTCGTTCCTCACGATGTCCTTCTCCCGCCGCCACCAGGCCCTGCACGACCTGCTCACCCGTTCGACCGTGCAGATCCGGGATCCTTCGCAGGCGAAGCCGTACCATTTCGTCCGCGAGGGCGAACCGCTGCTCGGGCGGGAGCCGCCCGAGTGAGCTAAACCCTTCGCGCGGCCTCCGTGTACTCCGTGTCTCCGTGGTGAGCACCCTCCATGCGCACCCTCCACACCATCGGCTACCAGCTGGCCACGACCCAGACGCTCGTGCTCGCGCTGAAGCAGGCCCGGATCCAGACGCTGGTGGATGTCCGGGCCGTTGCCAGCTCGCGTCGCCCCGGTTTCGCCAAAACCAGTCTCTCGGCCAACCTGGAGGAGGCCGGAATCGGTTACCTCCATCTGCGGGGTCTGGGGACTCCAGCGGAGGGACGCGTCGCGGCCCGGGCGGGACGACACGCCGATCTCAAGCGCATCTACGCTGCCCATATACGGACTCACGAAGCGAGGGACGATCTCATGACCCTGGCGGGAATCGTGGAGTCAGGGCGGAGGGTGTGTCTGCTTTGCCTGGAGGCGAATCCGGAGCATTGTCATCGCACCCTGGTCGCGGAGGCCCTGGCCACGATCGTCCCGGTCCGGATCCGGCATCTGTCTCCAGCGCCGGGGTAGCATCGCCGATCGCGGGTGAATCCCCTGCTCGTCCGTGATCAGGTGGCCTTCACCCCGCCTAGCGGATGTCGACGATCCCCCGATGAGCAGTTCGTTATCCAACTCCCCTGACGCTGGCACGATCGTCCCGGTGTAGCTTGGACGCCCCGCCTCTGTGGCCCGATCCGGCGCCCGGTCGACAGCCCCTCGCACCGGACCGCCACAGGTCGCCACAAGCGCCCATCGACTTCCCGCCGAGGGGCACAGGACCATCCTCTTCAAACCGGTCGCTCCGCCCCGGCCGCACGCCTGCCGAGGGCCTGCCTTGGTTGGCAACCCCAAGCTGCTACCGCTATGTTATTGCGCGACATAGGAGGTCGTCGGAGAGCTGGCTCCCGAGGCTGTCCAGGGCATTTCGTCGTGGACTTCCTGGTCTCGCCCGGGTCCCGGGCAAGTTCTCGCCGCCAGGTCCCGGCCGCTTGGGGGCCTTCCTTGTGGCATGGCGCGTGAGCTCCGCGCCGACATTTCAGTTCGTCTGGCTCCAGGTGCGGCGTGCTCGGAATCCCGACTCTCGGCACGGCACTTGCGTGGCGATGCGCCCGGCTCGAGAGGCCGCACGCGCCTGACCAATAGAGTTTGATACCCAACCCAAAGGGCCCCCATGCCCCTCCGCATGAAACTGATCCTGGAAGATGGCAGTGAGTACGAGGGAGTCTCCTTTGGGGCGGAGCGCGCGGTCGTGGGCGAGGTGGTCTTCACCACCGGCATGAGCGGCTATGTAGAGACGCTGACCGATCCCTCCTTCCGGGGTCAGATCCTGGTCCTGACCTACCCGCTGGCAGGCAACTACGGCGTACCGGCCCCGCGGCCGCGGGGTAGTATCGACGCCCCGTACGAATCCGATCAGATCCAGATCCAGGGGCTGGTGGTGCAGCACGCCATCTCCTGCCCCAGTCATCACGCGGCAATGCGCACCCTCGGCGACTGGCTCGCCAGTGAGAATCTCCCTGCCGTCACCGGAATCGATACCCGCACCCTGACCCGACGGCTGCGCGAGCACGGGACCATGCGCGGCTGGCTGCTGCCGGCCGATCGGCCGGTGGAAGAGGCCAAGCGGGCGGCCCAGGGCGTGGAGATGCAACGCGAGCTGTTCCGCCTGGTAGCGCCCAAGGAGCCGATCCGGCTCGGCGGCGGAGACGGACCGCACGTCCTGCTGGTGGACGCCGGCGCCAAGGACAATCTCGCCCGCTCCCTCCTCAAGCGCGGCGCGAGGGTGACCCGCGCTCCCTGGCATGCCGACGTGGTGGGGCTCGCCGCCGATGTGGATGGCGTGCTCATCGGAAACGGTCCGGGCGACCCGCAGGATCTGGGAGAGCTGGTGGAGAAAGTCCGCACACTGTTCAAGCGACCCACGCTGCCGATCTTCGGTGTCTGCCTGGGGCATCAGATCCTCGGCCTGGCGGCCGGGGGAGCGACCTTCAAGCTGCCGTACGGGCACCGCGGGGTGAACCAGCCGGTGCAGGAAATCGGCACTCGCCGCTGCTTCGTGACCAGCCAGAACCATGGCTATGCCGTCAATGATCGTACTCTGCCCCGCGACTGGGAGCCCTGGTTCGTGAACCTGAACGACGGTACCAACGAAGGCATCCGGGCCCGTTTCCGGCCGGTGTTCAGCATCCAGTTCCATCCGGAGGCCTGCCCCGGCCCCCGCGATACTGCCTTCCTCTTCGACGAATTCCTGCACTTGTGCGGCTCGGCGAGGGGAGGCGCCCGATGAATCCACCGCGTCCGGGTGAGACCCGCCGCCGGGTGATGCTGCTCGGTTCCGGCGCCCTGCAGATCGGCCAGGCCGGCGAGTTCGACTACTCCGGGACCCAGGCCATCAAGGCGCTGCGCGAGGAGGGGTTGTTCACGGTGCTGGTCAACCCGAACATCGCCACCATCCAGACCAGCGAGGGATTGGCGGACCGGGTGTACTTCGTGGCGATCACCCCGGAGAACGTCGAGCGGATTCTCGAGCAGGAGAAGTGCGAGGGTATCCTGCTGGGCTTCGGCGGACAGACCGCGCTCAACTGCGGCCTGGCGCTGGCGCAGCGCGGAGTGTTCGAGCGGCTGGGAGTCAAGGTGCTGGGCACCCCGATCTCCGCGATCCGGGACACCGAAGACCGGGAGCTGTTCAAGCAGCGGCTGGCGGAGATCAACGTGAAGGTCGCCACCAGCCACGCCTGCGACACCATCGAGCAGGCCCGCCGGGCGGTGGCCGACCTCGGGCTGCCGGTGATGCTGCGTGGAGCGTTTGCGCTCGGTGGCAGGGGCAGTGCCGTGGTGACGCAGCAGGCGGAGATCGAGCCGGCGCTCAAGCGCGCCTTCAGCGGGGGCATCCGTCAGGTGCTGGTGGAGGAGTACCTGGGCGGCTGGAAGGAAATCGAGGTGGAGGTGGTGCGCGACGGACAGGACAACTGCATCACCGTCTGCTCCATGGAGAACTTCGATCCCATGGGCATCCACACCGGCGAGTCCATCGTGGTGGCGCCCACCCAGACCCTGAACGACGAAGAGGCTCAGCTGCTCCGCACGCTGGCCATCGACGTGATCCGGCACCTGGGTATCGTCGGCGAGTGCAACATCCAGTACGCCCTCGACCCCAAGAGCACCGACTACCGGGTCATCGAGGTCAATGCCCGGCTGTCCCGCTCCAGCGCCCTGGCCAGCAAGGCCACCGGCTATCCGCTCGCCTACGTGGCGGCGAAGCTGGCGCTCGGGCTGACCCTGCCCGAGATCCCCAACGGCATCACCAAGAAGACCACGGCCTTCTTCGAGCCGGCGCTGGACTACATCGTCTGCAAGTTCCCCCGCTGGGACCTGGGCAAGTTCCGGGGTGTGTCCACCCGGATCGGCAGCGAAATGAAGAGCGTCGGCGAGGTGATGGCGATCGGGCGCTCGTTCCAGGAAGTGATCCAGCGCGCGGTCCGCATGCTGGACATCGGCGCGCTCGGAGTCGACCCCGACTTCTTCACCGGCGACGACGTGCGCGAGGCGCTCAGGGTGCCGACCTCGCTCCGGATCTTTGCCGTCGCGCGGGCCCTCGCCGATGGAATCACGCCGGACGAGATCTATGCCCTGACCGGAATCGACCCGTGGTTCCTGCACGGCATCGCGGACATCCTGAATGTGCGGCGCGAGATCCGCGCCCAGGCCGGAGCCGGCGGCGCTTCCGCCCCCGGCGCCAAACCGGGAGCCAAGGCCGCCGCGGGCGCCGTCAAACCGCTCTCGCCGGACCTGCTCCTGCGCGCCAAGAAGCTGGGCTTCTCCGATACCGGGATCGGCCGGCTCACCGGCCAGACGGGCGACGCGGTCCGGGCCCTGCGCAAGAGCCATGGCATCCTCCCCCGGCTGGCCCGGATCGACACCCTTGCCGCCGAGTTCCCGGCCGAGACCAACTACCTGTACCCGAGCTACAACGCCACTGAGAACGAGAGCCCGCCGAGCACCCGGAAGAAGATCATGGTGCTGGGCTCGGGCGCCTACCGCATCGGCTCGAGCGTCGAGTTCGACTGGTGCTGCGTGAGCGCGGTGCGGGCCGCGGCCGAGCTCGGGTACGAGACGGTCATGCTCAACTACAACCCCGAGACGGTGAGCACCGACTGGGACGAGTGCGATCGCCTGGTGTTCGACGAGGTGAGCTACGAGAGCGTGATGGACCTGTGGGAGAGCGAGCAGCCCGAGGCCATCATCGTCAGCATGGGCGGCCAGGTGCCGAACAACCTCGCCCTGCGGCTCGCGCGCGCCGGGGTCCACATCCTCGGCACCAGTGCCGAGAGCATCGACATGGCGGAAGACCGGCGGAAGTTCAGCGGCCTGCTGGACCAGCTCGGCATCGACCAGCCGGCCTGGACCCACCTCAAGGAGCGGGCCGACGCCACCGAGTCGATCGAGAAGCTCGGCGGCTATCCGGTCCTGGTCCGGCCGAGCTACGTGCTCTCCGGAGCGGCGATGAGCGTGGCGCATGATCCCGCCGAGCTCGACCTGATCCTGGAGCGGGCCCGCACGATCAACGCCGAGCACCCGGTGGTGGTCACCAAGTTCGAGACCGGCGCCCGCGAGATCGAGGTCGACGCCATCGCCGACCAGGGCAAGATTGTGCTGTGGGCCATCTGCGAGCACGTGGAGGACGCCGGCGTGCATAGCGGCGACGCCACCCTGATGCTTCCGCCCCAGACGGTGCCCCTGCCGGTGATTCACCGCTGCCGGAAGATCGCGGCCCAGCTGGCCGAGGCCCTCGCCATTACCGGCCCGTTCAATGTCCAGCTGCTGTCCCGTCACGGACGGGTGCGGGTCATCGAGTGCAACCTGCGCGCATCGCGCAGCCTGCCGTTCGTCTCCAAGGTCACCGGCACCAACTTCGTGCAGGAAGCGACGCGCCGGATGCTGGGGGTGCGCAGGCCGGTCATCAACCGCGCACTCGATCTCGACTACGTGGCGGTAAAGGTTCCCCAGTTCAGCTTCCCCCGTCTGGTCGGAGCCGATCCCATTCTCGGTGTCGAGATGGCGAGCACGGGCGAGGTCGGCTGCTTCGGCGATGATGGCGACGAGGCGCTGCTGCAGGGGCTGGCGGCGACCGGCTTCCGCTTCCCCAAGAAGGGGGTCCTGCTCTCCCTGGGCCCGCCGAGCGAGAAGTATTCCTTCCTCGAGGAGGCCCGGGCGCTGTCTCAGGAGCTCGGCCTGGCACTCTTCGCCACGCCCGGTACCGCCGAGGCCTTGCACGCCGGTGGGATCCCCTGCACCGCCCTGGCCAAGGCTCCCGGCGAGGGCCGCAGCGGCATGGACGTGATCGAGGAAGGGTTGGTGGACCTGGTGATCAACGTCCCCCGGTCCTACGACGAGCTGGGCCGTCCCGACGGCTACCTCATCCGGCGCCGGGCGGTGGACGCGGACCTGCCCCTGGTCACCGACCTCATGCTCGCGACCGCGCTGGTCACCGCGCTCAGAAACCGGAACGGCTCCGTCCCCGCGGTAAGGTCCTGGGAGGAGTATCTCGGGCGGCAGCCAAGACACCTGGAGTAAGGGGACCGGACGTGCCCACCCCCGAGGTGCACGATACGCTGGAAGGCGCGACTCCCGCCGAGTTGCGCCGCTCCAGCCTGAATCTGCTGTTCATGTTCGTGGTCCTGGCGCTGCTGGTCGTCCCGGTCATCAGGGAGCTTCCCCTGGGGCAGACGACCCGGACCGGGATCCTCGCCTGGCTGCTGGTGGCGCTCTCCCTGTATTGGTTGTACGCCGGTCTCGGCTACCGCACCCTTCTCCTGCTCCAGCTGGTGGTGTTCTCGATCGCGGCGACGCTGCTGGTCACCAAGGCGGGCCTGGTGATCCTGGGCGTCGATCGCCTGAGCATCCTGCGCCGGAGCGCCCGCAGCCTGATTCTGGTCGGCGCGGGTCTGGGGGTGCTCAACCTCGCTCGCATGCTCCTGGCACTGGTTCGCAAAGGCAGGACCTCCGGCGGGACCTAGCCCCGCGCGGTCTTCTCACCCCTCTCACGCCAGGCGACATCCATCATCGCCCGGGGCGCTGCCGGCCCGGTACTCTTCCCCATGCGCTACGGCCATACCAATCTCATCGCCCGGGACTGGAAGTCCCTGTCCCGCTTCTACGTCGATGTCTTCGGCTGCATTCCTCTGGCGCCGGAGCGCGACCTGCGCGGCGATTGGCTTGACCGCGCCACGGGAATCACCGGTGCGCATCTCCGGGGCGTCCACCTGCGGCTGCCGGGCCACGGTCCGGATGGGCCGACGCTGGAGATCTTCACCTACGACAGCACCACCTCGGGCAACAGGCCCGTGCCGGACCGGACGGGGTTCGGCCACATCGCCTTTCGGGTCCCCGATGTCCACGCCGCAGCCGCGGCGGTGCTGGCCCATGGGGGCAGCGCGGTCGGCGATATCGTCGACGTGAACGTCCCCGGAGCGGGACCGCTCACCTGGGCCTACGTGCGCGACCCCGAGGGCAACATCGTCGAGCTGCAGCGCTGGGGCGGAAGCGCATGATTCTGGATGCCCAGCCAGCCGGGCTTGAGCGTGGCCCTTGCCACCAGTGGCGTGGGCCCGCACCTTGGGCTCGACATCGCCGTACGGCGGACCAATGCCTGTCTCTCTGCACCGAGTGCCGTTCCTCCCCTCGCGTCGTTCGGCCACGGGGCTTCTGTTGCTCCTGCTGGTGGCCGCGAGGGGAGAGGGCTGCAACTTCTCCATCGGCCCCAACGGCCTCTGTGCCGCGCTCCGGCTCGACCCCGAGAACAAGGTCATCCGGGTGGGGGAGACCTTCCGGGTTCAAATCAACGCCTCAGGCTGCACCGCGGCCACCGGCTGCCCCTGTGTGGACAGCGCCACGGCCACGGCCCGGTGGCGCTCCGACGGCCCGGCCACCGCTACCGTCGATTCGATCGGACTGGTACGGGGCCGCCAGCCCGGCACGGTCGATATCCATGTCGCGCCTGCCCCCGGCGATCATTGGCTCCGTACCCGGGTGCACGTGACGGTCGTTCCATAGCGCGCCCCTGGCCGTGAGAAAGTCGGGGCCGGCTTGCCGCATGTGCGCCTGGCCCGCACATTGTCGACATGAGCTATCGTGACACCTGCGGGCTGTGCGGCGAGAGTTTCGACGACGAAAACCTCACTACCTGCTCCGGCTGCCACCGCGAGTTCTGCTATCGTTGCGGGGATGCCGGAGCGGGGCTCTGCAGCCGCTGCCGCAAGCAGAAGGACACCCCGCAGCCTCCGGATGGCTCTCCCGAACCCCTGCGCTGAGTCCGGAGCGGGTCGCGCTCCGCCAACCCCCGCCGCCCTCCGTCGGAGGTACCGATGAAGTTCCTTGTGCTGTGGCAATTCGAGCTGGCGGCCCTGCGGCCCGAGGTGATTCAGGCGATTGCCCGGATGCCGGAGTACGCGTCCGGGCTCAGACAGCAGAACAAACTGGTCGCCCGGTATCACATCGTCGGCCGCCACGGCGGGGCCTGGATCTATGACGTGACCTCCAACGAGGAGCTGGAGCGTCTGCTCGCCATGGCCCCGGTGTACAACTTCGCCCGTTATGAAGTGCTGGCCCTGGCCGAGATGGACACCCCCGCCACGGTCCTGCGGCCACCCGAGCCCGGGGGAAGAAGTTGAACGTGGTCCGGCATGACAGGGGCGAGGTCCGGGTCAGGGACGTTGCCCGATGTCCTTGAGCCGCCCGCGCGCTTCATTGTTGGTGGAATCCCGCTGCAGCGCCTCCCTCCAGGCAGCCGCGGCGCCGGCGGTATCACCCCGCATGAGGACGATGTTGCCCCGGAAGACGTACATCCCCGACGAATTGGGGAACAGCTCCTCGTTCAGCTTGAGCAGCGCGAGCGCGTCATCCACCCGGTTCTCCCGACCAAGGCGGAACGCGGCCATGTTGAGCGACCCCTCGCCGAAGTCGTACGCGTCCCGCCCGAAGTAGCGATCGCGCAGGTTCCGGTACGCCCGCATTCCCGAATCCGAGCCCGCCGCCAGCGTCGTCTCGGCGATCAAGGTCGCCAGGGGAACCGGTCGGCTCACCCCGTGGTGACAGGTGCGACAGGTGACCTCGACTCCCGGCGTCGGGCGGGACGGGATGGTATCCAGTCTGCGGTTGATCTCGTCCACCATGCGCATCATCTGCCGGGCGACCAGCTTGGTTCGCTTCTCGTCTTTGGGGAAATCGAACCGCTCGAGCGGCATTCCCTCCTCGCCCACATGACAGAACTGACATCGCACCCCCAGCGCTCCGGCGAAGTTCCGCATCGCCCCCACCACCTGGATCACCGGGGTCGAATGCGGGAAGATCTTGGTGTTCACCAGCGAGTCCGGTGGCCACTTGCCGGAGGCCTGCCCGGCGAGCGGTGTGGACATCGTTCCCACCAGGACGAGCCCGCCGAGGAAGCGTCGCATTCTGTAACCCGTTTGTTGTGAGAGAGGCCCGGCCGAGCACTAGTACGGAATGCGCGGTGATGGAGTTCGGCCCATCATCTTGCCGGCCCGTCTCGCGGGCCGCAACCTTGGCTCACCATGTTCGTCGGTCACGCGGCGGTCGCGCTGCTGGGCAAGACCCGTTCGCCATCCATCTCCCTCGGCTGGCTGTTCGCGGCCGCCTTCGGCCTCGACCTCCTCTGGCCGGTGTTTCTGCTGCTGGGGGTCGAGCGTGTCAGCATCTCCGCCAGCCCGATCGGGTTCAGCACGCTGACCTTCGATTCCTATCCCTGGAGCCACAGCCTGCTCATGGCCCTGGTATGGAGTGGCGTGGCGTTTGGACTGGCGCGCTGGCGGGGGCTTTCACTCAAACCGGCCCTGCTGCTGGGGGCCCTGGTGACCAGTCACTGGATCCTCGACTGGGTCAGCCACCTGCCGGACCTTCCGCTCTACCCCGGCGGCTCTACCCTTGTCGGGCTGGGTCTGTGGCGGTCAGTGCCCGGAACCCTGCTGGTCGAGGGAATCCTCTATCTGGGCGCGATCGCGCTCTACTTCCGGGCCACACGCGCGAGCGACCGCGTCGGACAGGTGGCGCTTCCGGCACTGCTGCTATTGTGCGCGGGGATGTGGGCCTCCACCCCATTCGGGCCACCACCGCCCGATCCGCGGACCCTGGCATGGTCCGCCTTGGGCCTCTGGCTGTTCGTGACCTGGGCGGGCTGGGGAGACCGGCACCGCGCCCTCAGGACCGCGCCGTAACGCGGAGCCCCGGAGAGGTTGAGCAGGGAAAGCCGGGTGGGTCAGCCGACCAGGGATTCGAGCATCTGCCGGTCCGCCATGCCGACGTGGCGCCGTAACTCCCGGCCACCGCGAAAGGCGATCAGGGTAGGGACGCCGCGAATTCCGAAGCGCAGCGGAGTCTCGGGATTGGCCTCGGTGTCGAGCTTGAGCACCAGCACTCGCCCCGCGTGGCTGGCTGCGAATCCGTCCAGAGCGGGAGCCATTGCCCGGCAGGGCCCGCACCAGTCGGCGTAGAAGTCGACCAGCACCGGAACCCCTGCTTCCTCCACCACCTTGTGAAAGTCCCGGTCGGTAACCGGTTGCGGCCGGTCCAGCGCAATCAGGTGCCCGCACCTGGCGCACTTTGGCCGATCCGGCAGGCGGGCCAGATCGATGCGATTGATCGTCCCGCAGGACGCGCAACGTACTGCCACCGACTTCCTGGCGGCCGGCTGGTGGGTGGTCATCGGGCTCTCCCGGCTGGTTTGCAGTTCCCCAGGATAACCTGTCGTACACTCGCGCGTGCGCCGGCGTTCGAGGGAAGCCGTCACGGTCGATCGGCGATGACCTCGAGGACCATTGGCGTCACCATGAGGCTGTGAGGATCGGCCTCGGCGGCCTCGAGCTCGCGGATCACCGTGTCCACCCACTGCGCGGAGACCCGCCCGAGCTCGCGCAGGCGGTTGGCGTTGGTGGCCACGAACCCGGCCGGCCAGCGCCAGGTCATCTCCGAGGGCGTAGTCGCAAAGACCAGCGGGCGAACCGAGCGCAGCTGGAAGCCACTGCTCCGCAGGGCGCCGATCAGGGCAGGCGCGACATCAGGCTCACCGCCGCTTTCACGCCAGCTCGCCATGACCTCGGCCACGAATTCCGACAGCGGCGGCCGGGGGGGCGCGAACTGCCAGCTGGCGTAGTCCACGTACTCATGGAAAACGGCACACCCGCCCGGCCGGAGAGCGTCACGGATCCAGCCCGCCAGCCTGGGCACGGAGCTGGTGAAGGACGCCACCCACCGGCACCAGACCATGTCGAAGCCGGACGGCGCCACGGCCTCCATCAAGTCGGCCTGCAGCAGCCGAACCTGTCTCAGGTCGCGGCGACGGCTCTCCGCCTGGAGGACCTCCAGGAAACGGGCCGACCGCTCGACCGCAAGCACCTCGCCCGCTGGTCCGACGAGTTCGGCCAGATCGAGCGTCGCGTAGCCGGGGCCCGCACCGACATCCACCACCCGCCAGCCGGCACGCACGCCTGCCCGCCGCCAGGCTGCCAGCATGGATTCCCGCCATACCCGGTGCTGCACGCCAAGCCGGTCCACCTCCGCGTCGTGCGTCCCCAGCACGTAATCGCCCATGGTCTCCGTCACACGCCCTCCGGCATTTCTCAGGAAGGCCGATCATATCGTTCGGCTCAGGCGGCCGCTATCGGGATCTTGCGGACCTTCGCGACCAGGGATACCACGGCAGGTGCTTGCCGGAACCGGTCACCGAGCGCACCTTAGGCCGCGCTCCCTCCTCGGACGGCACCACCCATGACCGTGGCGCTCTGCCTGTACTGCGGCTCCTTCAAGTTGGGAGCCCTGGTTCCATGTCCCGCTTGCGGGCACGAGCGCACGGGAGACACGGGCCTCGATCTGTCCTTTTCGGACTGGTACATCTCCCCCGTCACTCTCGAGGCACTGGGCGGAGTCGTACGGACCATACGCGCGAACGCAGGAGATCCGGAGCTCACGCTGTGGACCTTCCTGAGCTACCTGAACGGGGATCAGGTGACGCCGCCGGCGGCCCACCAAGCCGCCGTCGACACCTTGCTCCGGAAGCTCTCGCTGCCGAAAGTGGAGATCCAGCCCTCCGGGCGCGCGGCCGGCACTCCTCCCGCTCCGCCCGAACGCACGATCCGCGATGAGGCGCTGTCCGGCCTGGTCCTGGTGACCGTGGTGGGCGGCACAGCCTGGCTGTTGATGTCGCTCGAGCAGCCGGTCCTGGCGTTGATCTTCGGTTGTGTCGGGGGCCTCCTGTGGCGCCGGCTCCGGCGTCGCGGCCCGAGGACCATTGCGGTCCAGGGAACGCCCCCGGCGCCATAGCCGTCCCCTTGCCCCGCGACGCGGCTGCGCTCACGTTAGTCGGAACCCGTCAGGTTGCGAGCCGCTCTCTCCCGCCCGGGTATCGTTCATCATGCTGCTGATCCCTGAATCGCTCTCACCAGACTCGCGTGACTTCTGGCTGCACCTTGGCACCGCGGTGCTCTGCGGCGGCGCCATCGGCATCGAGCGGCAGATTCGCGGGAAGGCGTCGGGAGCGCGTACCAGCATTCTCATCTGCCTCGGCACCAGCCTGTTCGTGGCGCTGGGGGCCACCGCCTCTCCCGAACGGGCCGACCCCACCCGGGTGCTCGGCCAGGTCGTCACCGGCATCGGTTTCCTCGGGGCCGGCGTGATCCTCACGCGCGAGGGCCGGGTACTCGGGGTCACCACTGCCTCGGTGATCTGGGTGCTCGCCGCCATCGGCTGTCTGATCGGCTTCGGCTACCTTCGCACCGCGGTGGTGATCAGCCTGGTTACCCTCGGTATACTCCTCGGGGTGGAGGCGCTGGAGACGGTGCTGGAGCGCCGCCGCAGCCATGGCCAGGTACGCGAGTCCGAGGGAACCGGTGGAGCTGACCGGCGACGAGTGGCGTGGGGGCGGCGAAGCGGAGACGTCCAAAGCATGCCGCCGGAGAGCGGCGACCCCACCTGAGACGGTTCACGTCCTGGCCGATCTACCCGCATGTCGCCGCGCCGGCCCGCTGGCCCTTCGCCTGCGGGCCGGCGCCGGTTAGCATTGACCGATGCCTACACTCCTGCGCTGTGCTCCACTCCTGCTCGCGGCCTGTAGCGGATCGGCGACCACCGCGGTAGCGCCAGATCCGTTCAAGCTTCCCGACTCGACCTACGTCGCCGACGCCGCAACCGGCGCGCCGCTCGCCACTTCCGAGTTGCTTCGCCGCGTTGGAGCGGCCGATCTGGTTTTGCTCGGCGAGGTACACGACAACGCTATCCAGCATCAGCTGCGCGGCGCGCTGCTCACCAGCTTCGGGAGCCGCCACCCGGCGGTGGTGTTCGAGCAGTTCCCTGAGACCAGCGCGCCGATTCCGCCGCCCGCCGCGGGAGAGGAGCGGGAGAGCTGGCTCGACCGCAACGGATTCGACCGCAAGAGCTGGGCTTGGCCGCTGCACCAACCGGTGGTGGATGCCGCCCTGCGGTGGGGAAGAAGCGTGTGGGGAAGCGGCGTCTCGCGCGAGTCGCTGCGCTCTGTGGTACGCGGAGGAGAGGCCGCCGCGCCGGAGCACCTCCGTCCCCTGATCGAGCAGGCGCCGCTCGACAGCGCCGGTCGGGCCGCGATCGACCTCGAGCTGATCGAAGGACACTGCGGCAAGCTCCCCGTGGAGATGATCCCGGGGATGCGGGCGGCACAGGAGGTACGGGACGCGGCCATGACCCGGGCACTGCTTCTGGCCGGGGCGAACGGCACCGCCTGGCTGCTTGCCGGCAATGGCCACGTCCGTCGGGACATGGGCGTGCCGCGCATGCTGCGTGTCGCCGCTCCCGGCCGGCGCGTCCTGGCGGTGGGGGTACTGGAGCGAGGAGAGGATGGTGCCGCGCCGGACGCGGCGGAGCGCAGGGTCTATGATATCGTCATCGTGACGCCACGGGCCGCGCGGGAGGATCCCTGCGCAGGGCTCTAGCCGGCAACCCCTTCCCCGCCTGCCGGTCCCGCATGCCGCAGGTCCATGAGCCGAGTTGAAGAGCGGCTGAAGGCCATCGGCCTCACACTGGGTCCCGCCAGAGCACCGGTCGCTAACTACCTCGGCACCAAGCGCTCGGGGGACCTGCTCTTCGTTGCAGGAAAGGTCAGCGCACTCAGGGGAGAGGTCGGGACGGAAGTGGACTTCGCCCAGGCCAGGCGCGCGGCCCGGGACACGATGCTGGACCTGCTGGCCATCATCAAGCAGGATATCGGCGATCTGGACCGGATCATCTCGGTCGAGCGACTGCAGGGCTTTGTCCGCTCGGCCGCGAACTTCACCGAACACCCGCAGGTCATCGACGGCGCGTCCGAGCTCCTGGTCGAGCTGTTTGGCGAGGCCGGGCGCCATGCCCGCACGGCCACCGGCGCCGCCCAGCTTCCCTTTGGCGCCGCCGTCCAGCTGGACCTGATCCTCCGGATCGAGTAGCTCCGGCACCGCCCGCATCGAAGGACTCCGCCGACCTCGTCGCTCTCGATGCTCGATGGTGGTCCGACAACCGTGACCCGTCAGGGCGAAGCCATCACGGTCGATGGCGCCAGAGTCCCCCCCTTCGTGCCAGCCGGAAACGGCATCGTCTACGTCGTGGACGCGGTCTGCTTTCCAAGGCCCCGTAACGGCCTGGAACCGGCCTGAATCCCGGCATCACCGGGCCTGCGCGGTCTGGCCGGTCTGTTCTCCCGTGCTATCTTCTGTTCAGAGAGCACAGGAGAACGAACATGCGCTTCCCCTCCCTACTTACCACGCTGGCCGCCATGGCGGCGCTCGGCTGCGGGTCCACCGATCCCTCCGGCACCCTCGAGGGCAAGTGGATCGGACCGAGCGGCATTCCCGGCAGCGAGATCGACCTGGCGCTCAAGGCCGCAATGGAGTCGATCGAAGGCGACGGTATCCGATACGTTGAAGCCGGCAGGCCCAGAGCCTTCACCGTCACCGGCGGAGTGGATGGGACCACGGTGACGTTGTCGTTCGCCTACTCCGGCGGAGGCGTGGCGAGTTATTCCGGCCGGATGATCTCGCATAGCCACATTTCAGGGAAGTTGTCAGAGGGAGGCGCACCGCCGGTGACGCAAGACTTCTTCAAACAGTAAGCCCTCGAGATCGCCTCGTGCTCGCGCGCGGCCTTGCTTCCACGCGACGGCGCCGCCAGCTTTCTCAGCGTACAGTCGCAGGCTTCTCCGATCGGGAGGTTGCCGATCGGCCGGAGTACGGCTCGCGCGCAGGGCGTACTCCGATGGCCACAACCGGCTCACGACGGCCATTCACACCGGACCTCAAGCCAAGTGGAGACTCGGGACTCCCTCCTCGACAAGCTGGTACGCTGCGAGCTGCCGCTCAATGAGACGCTTCTCATGCTCAGCGCGTGCCCCTGGAGCTCGGAAGAGTCCCTTCACGTCCTCCAGCCCCGGGATGTGATCGCGGTCCTGGACCGCTATCTGGAAGGCGACCTCGATGCCCGGCAATTGCAGCAGTGGGCTGCGGAGCTTGAGGCCCGCACCGACATCGGATATCCGCGCGGCCTTGCGGCGAGCCTGCACCGGTCGCTGGCGATGCTATCGAATCCCGACTCGCAGGAGCCCATCAGCCCGGATCTGGTGATGGGCCTTCGGAACGAGCTGGCCGGCGAGGCCGGCTGAGCGGAATCCCGGCAGGCGCCAGTTCCTCCTCCGCCGCCTCCCGGGTACTTCTTCCCAACCCCCCGGCCCTGGTCTCCTCCCTGGCCCAATACTCCCTCGACGAGAGCTGAGCCAGAGAGCCGCGGTGCATCCCTCACACCAGCGAGCCGCCGCCCACCGGCCGCTCAGGGAGGCCCGAAGTGGACACCACGTCGCGAACCGCCTTGTGGCGCCAGTTCGGCGCCGCCATCGACATGCTCGACAGCGCGCTCCATGCCTGTCCGGAGCCGCTCTGGGGCGACCTGACCAGAGAGCCGCAGTTCTGGTATCTGGTGTATCACACGCTGTTCTACCTCGACCTCTACCTGTCCGAATCGCTCGACGGCTTCTCGCCGCCCCCGCCGTTCACGCTGACCGAGCTCGATCCGGCCGGCGTTATGCCCGACCGGGTCTACACCAGGGAGGAGCTGGCGCGTTACCTCCAGCACGGCCGCGCGAAATGCCGGGCGAGGATCGAAGCCCTGACTCCCGAGGAGGCGGGCCGCCGGGTGCCCTTCGACTGGCTCGACCTGAGCTTCGGGGAGTTGCTGGTGTACAACCTGAGACATGTGCAGCACGGCGTG
>Ga0326730_1000146_pt1 | contig 21900 bp, 20 predicted proteins | sample MHFSIPfraction_3_FD_207740 | JGI IMG/M metagenome (GOLD analysis project Ga0326730, IMG submission 207740) | Lab enriched peat soil microbial communities from Michigan Hollow, Ithaca, NY, United States - MHF7AN SIP fraction | ecosystem: Environmental > Terrestrial > Soil > Wetlands > Peat...
CGATCGGTGTCGGCCAGGAATCCGCCGCCGATGAGGAACACGGTTCGGCCGTCTCGGGCCCACCCCGCCGGGTTCATGAGCCCGGCCATCAGCGTGTCCAGCGAAGAGTCTGCCAGGGTCAGCGAGTATACCCCCTGCCTTCCGTGCCCGGCATTCCAGGCGAATGCGACCCTCCTTCCGTCGGGTGAAGTGCGAGGCCACAGCATCCATCCCGTGGTGTCCAGACCTGGCACAAGGTAGTGCTTCCCGGCGAACGGCTTCACCACCTGAAGGGTGTGATTGCCGAGCCGTGGCACCACCACCGTAGAATCATCCATCCAATCCGGGGTATCCCCGACTGCCCCGTAGAAGACTGTTCTGGACGCTCCGCCCATCGCCGGGAAGATCCGCAGCCCCTTCCCGCTGTCCGGATCCTCCACCGTGACCACCAGCTGGTCTCCACTGGGAGACCAGGACAGACCACCGGTGGTGACGAAGCGCGCCACCTCTCGCGGGGGGCCACCCTGAAGCGAGAGTATCTGCAGGCTGAGGCCGTCGGACTCGGTCCGCACCACGGCAAGGGAATGGCCGTCCGGCGAGAGTCTGGCGGTTTCGTAGAAGGCCGACCCGGTCGTGAGCGGACGTGGCGCGACTCCCCGGCGCCACTCGTCGAAGCCGACCATCCCCAGGTTGGACCATTCCTGGCGCTGGGTGTAGACCAGGCGGAGTCCATCCGCGGCGCCCTGCCCGCCCCGCCCTCCCGCCTTCCCGCCTTAGTTCTGCCCCGGTGCGTGGTGCTCCTTGCGTTGATAAGCCAGGAACTCGTGTATCGCCCGCAACGCCTCGGGATCCCTGGTCGTGAGCCTCAGGGCCGCCCCGCGCGGCAAGTCGGACCGCTGGTAGGAGATCTGCTCCCACCGCTCCCGCATCACTGCCGTCCCGGGCACCGTCTCGGCGTGCACGGCGAACGGCGTCTCGAAGTCCCCCCTGGCGAACTGGTCGGCGATCATCTGGAAGTGCCGCCGGATGGCGGCTACGTCAGCGGAGTCCCCGGTCGTGCTCTGCAGCTCGATCCGGCCGCCGTCCGGCAGCGCATCGAACCGGTGGGCGGCCTTCGACTGATCCACTCCCATGTACACCGCGCCCCGCTGCTGCAGGGCGGCGAACCCGGAATCGGCCGCGGGCGACGGGTGATGGGCCGCGTGGTCCATGTGGGCGTGACCGGCCTGTGAGCTGTCCTGGGCGAGCAGGCTGGCGCCCGGGAGCATCAGTCCCAGGCAGAAGAGCGAACGATGGATCATGCGAACCTCGGCGAAGAGTGTGGACCGAAGCTGCGGCCTGCTGCCGGTACCGCAGGCACAAAAGTCACATCACCCTGCTTCGGAGTCCCGCCGGATCGCTCACCCGGTACCAGCCGCGCCGCTCGCGGGCGATGAGCCCGGCCGCGCGGAACTCCGCCAGGGTTCGCACCACCACTTCCCGCACCGTGCCGAGCTCTTCCGCCAGGGCGGCCTGGCCGGCTCCCAGCGTGAAGGCTCCCGCGCCCGCGGCAGCCTGACGGGCCAGCAGGACCTCGGCCAGGCGGCTCTGCACCGACCACGCGGTGTTGCGCTCCAACCGCGACACCAGGTGGCGTACCCGGTTCGCCAGCCGGCCGAGCAGCAGCCAGGCGACGGCAGGGTCACGCCGCATGACCCCGCCCAGCGCCTCGGGCGGGAACACCGCGTAGAGGCAATCGGTTCGGGCCATCGCCGTGGCGGGGTAGCCGCCGCCCGCAAACAGCGGCACCTCGCCCAGGGTTTCTCCCGGCCCGCTCTCGTGTACCAGGTGCTGCCTCCCTTGCCGCTCGCCGATCACGCGCACGGTGCCTTCGAGAATCAGCACCAGCCCGCGTGCAGGCGCCCCGGCCCGGAACAGCGAGCTGCCCGCCGGCGCGCGGCGAATCACCGCCACGCGGCCGAGGGCACGGCGGGTTTCCCGGTCCAGCTCGGCGAACAGCGGGCTCTCTTCCACCTTGCGGCCGTCGACCATGTTTCTCTCCCGCCTTGATGGCGCTGCTACCTTACTGAGCAGAGCGGGACGAGTTTCCCCTGAGCATCCTGCGCCGCCTGCCGGCCTCGGTCTCCCCGAACAGCATGCCCGAACTGCCTGAAGTCGAAACCATGGTGCGGGAGGTCCGGTCGGCGCTGGTGGGCCGCCGGATCAGGTCCGCGTCGCTCTCCCACACCGACGTCCTGCGCGGGGTCACCCGACCCCGGCTGCTCAAGGCGCTGACCGGCGCCACGATCCGGGACGTCACCCGGCGCGCCAAACATGGTGTCATTCACCTCGACGACTACCGTTTTGTGCTGCAGCCAGGGATGACCGGCAACCTGCTGATCTACGACCGGCCACTCACCCCGGAGGAGGCGAAGTATGCGGTGCTCCGGGCCCGGCTCGACAGCGGGGCCGAGTTCGTCTTCCGGGATATTCGCCGGATCGGCACCCTGCTGCTGCTCAACCAGAAGGGCTGGGCGGCCTACGACCGGGCGCTGGGTCCCGAGCCGCTCGACCCGGCACTCACGCCGGAGGCGTTTGAGCGGGGTCTCAGCCACTCGAACCAGGCGATCAAGAAGGTGCTCATGGATCAGCGCAAGGTGGTCGGCGTGGGGAACATCTACGCCAACGAGGCGCTGTTCGCGGCGGGAATCGATCCCTCCAAGCCCGCCGCACGGCTCACGACTCAGGCCTGGCGGCTGCTGTATCGGGAGACTCGCCGGATCCTCCAGGCCGCCATCGACGCCGAGGGGACCACCTTCCGGGACTATCGTACGGCCAGTGGTCAGCCCGGCAACTTCCAGCTCGAGCTACTGGTCTACGAGCGTCAGGGGGAGCCCTGCCGCACCTGCGGCACCCGGCTCTCGGGGACCCATGACATCGACGCCAGGATCACGGTGTTTTGTCATAGGTGTCAGAGATAGGCGTCAGACGTGAGGCGCAAGGCGCCAGGGAGCGACCTCCATCCGGCCTAGGGTGTGTCGTATATTCTCTGATCTGCGCCCCTTTCCATCCTGACGCCTGACGCCTGACGCCTGACGCCTGACGCCTGAAGCTTGACGCCTGACCCTGAACCCATGACCACGGCCCTCCGCCTCTCCCTGCCCACCGCCGACCTGGCCGCCCTGCGCGACCGGGTGCGCGGGACGGCGGAGCAGCGCCCCGGGGTCTACCGCATGATGGATCCGCTCGGCCGGGTGCTCTACGTGGGGAAGGCCAAGCGGGTGAAGGCACGGCTCCTGTCGTACTTCCGCGCCAGCTATCCCGAGGATAAGGCCGCCCGGATTCTTCACGCCAGCGCCACCATCACCTGGGACTACGTGCCCAGCGAATTTGCCGCCCACCTGGGCGAGCTGCGCCAGATCATCCGATGGCGGCCGCCGTTCAACTACCACATGAATCGCTCACGGCGCACCCTGTTCATCAAGGTGGCCGGTGGCCCGGCGCCCCGGATCGGTACCGGCGGAGCGACCGGGCGGGAGGACCAGCGCTGGTACGGACCGTTCGTGGGCGCCTCACGGCTGCAGGAGTCCATCCGCACACTGAACGACCTGCTGGGTCTGCGTGACTGCGCCCCCACCATGCCGATGGTCTTCGCCGGCCAGATCGACCTGTTCTCGCCCGCGCTCAGGGCGGCGTGCATGCGGCACGAATTCGGCTTCTGCGCCGGGCCGTGCGCGGGCTTCGTCACCGAGCCGGACTACCGCCGCCGGGCCGATACCGGCATCGCGTTTCTGGAGGGCCGCACCATCCAGCCGATCGACCGGGTGGTGGACGAGATGCAGCGTGCCGCGGACGCCGCGGAGTTCGAGCGGGCCGCCAAGTGGCGCGAAAAGTTCGAACAGCTCGAGTGGCTGCTGGCCGCCACCAGCCGGGCCCGGGCCGCGGTCGCCGCGCTGACCTTCGTCTACCGCGACCCCGGCGCGTTCGGCGACGACCGCGCCTATCTGGTTCGCAATGGAATCGTAAGAGCCGGCTACTCCTGGCCGTCCACCCCCATCGAGGAGGAGGCGTTCCGCGGGGTCGTGGCGGAAGAACTCGGCCGGCCGTCTCCTATGCCGGGACCGCTTCCGTCTCAACACCTGGACGAGATCCTGCTGGTCATGGCGTGGTTCCGGCGCCATCCCGAAGCCTTCCGCCGGACCACACCGCTGGAGGCCTGGCTGGCCTGACCCCTGGAATCGGAGGCCTTGTGCCCTTCCCCCGCCCCAGAGCCGGCGTTGTTCTGGCCGGTGCCGTCCTGTTTGGCTCACCTCAGCTCTTCGCGCAGGGCAAGGCGGCAAAGATCGACGCACTGGTCAAGAGTTATGTCGACCAGGGGCGATTCAACGGCTCCGTGCTGGTGGCGGACCACGGCAAGGTGATCTACCGGAAGGGCTACGGCTGGGCCAACGCGGAATGGCGGGCACCCAATACGCCCGACACCAGGTTCCGCATCGGCTCGATCACCAAGCAGTTCACCGCAATGCTGATCCTGCAGCTGGTGGAAGAAGGAAAGCTCCGGCTGGACGGGACCATCGGCGAGTACCTGCCGGACTACCCCGATGGACCGGGCCGGAGCATCACCATCCACCAGCTGCTGACCCATACCTCCGGCCTGCACAACTACACCGCCATCCCCAGGTTCTTCCTCGAGTTGAGCCGGGACCCGTACCGGCCGGCCGACTTCATGGCGGTGTTCGATTCCTTGCCGCTGGACTTCGAGTCGGGGAGCCAGTGGCGCTACAGCAACTCCGGGTACTTCGTGCTCGGAGTGATCATCGAGCGGGTCGGCGGCAAGCCGTACGACGTGGCGCTGCGCGAGCGGATCCTCGAGCCCCTCGGACTCAAGGATACCGGTTACGACTGGAACGCCCCGGTGGTCGAGCGGCGCGCCGAGGGCTACACCCGCGGCTTCGACGGCGACACGCACGCCGGGTACATCGACATGTCGACCCCGTTCTCCGCCGGCGCCCTGTACTCGACGGTGGAGGACCTGTATCGCTGGGACCAGGCGCTCACCGCGCGCAAGCTGCTGTCGCCGGCGTCGTACGCCCGCTACATGACGCCCCAGGCGAAGGTCGGTCCCGGACTGCAGTACGGGTACGGCTGGCTCATCGCCCGCACCGACCGCGGCGCGGGGCGCGACAGCGCCGTGGCGATCGGGCACAACGGCGGCATCAACGGCTTCTCTTCCTGCAATTTCATGATCCCCGAGGACGGGGTCGCGATCATCTGGCTCGACAACACCGCCCAGAATTCCGAGCTTCAGGAGGGGATCGCCCGTCTGCTCTACGGGCTTCCCGCCGCACCGCCGCCAGCTTCGATTGCCCGCACGATCTATCCCCTGCTGCTGCACCAGGGTGCGGAGTCCGCGATCCGGCGGTATCATGAATTGCGGAGTCAGTCACCCGGCCGGTATGACTTCTCCGAACCGGAGCTCAATCTGCTCGGGTACCACCTGCTCAAGCTCGGACGTGCGGCCGACGCGGTGCAGGTTCTCCGCGCGAACGTCGAAGCGTACCCCGAGAGCAGCAACGTCTACGACAGCCTGGGCGAGGCCTGGCTCGCCGCGGGTGACACGGCCCAGGCGGTTGCCAGCTACCGCCGCTCCCTCGAGCTCGATGCCAGCAATCAGAACGCCGCTCAGCTCCTCCAGCGCCTCGGCAGTCGCTGAAGTTCCGCAGGTCGGGGCGACGGCCCCACGGCCGCAGGAGCGGCGTTGGAATCGTGTCTGCCGCGTGCCGCGGGTTACCTCCGCTCGCTGGCCAGACCCGAACTTCGTCACAGGGGGGGGCCCCCCATCCCCGGCCCCATCCCGCGCGAGCGCAGCGGGATCCCCTGGATTCGCTCCGCAGGGTCAGGACCCGGGACCCACGCGGTCTCCAGCCATGCGCTGCCCTGCCTGGCTCGCCGGGATTCTGCTCCTCCTCTCGGGTCCCGCGCGACTCTCCTCCCAGGCCCCGGATGCCTGGTCAGACCTGGAGCGGTACCGCGGGGAGCTCGCCCAGGTCTCCGACACCTCTCAGTTGCGCAGGTCCGAATACGCACTCGGCGGCAATGGCGGCACGCCTGAATCCCAGGCGCGCCGCCTGTTGCGACGCGGCCTGGTCCGGCTCCGCCTGGGAGAGATGGGAGATGGGTGGAGCTTCGGCCGCGCCGCGCATGATTTCTCCGACGCGACCGAGGCGGAGCCCGAATGGGCCTTCTCGTGGTACGCGCGGGGGGTGGCGCTCCGGGGAGAGGCCGACTGGCACGCCGCCAACCGCATGAACCTCGGCAAGCGCGTCGGGTTCGGGGCCCTGGAAGACGCCGTCAACGCCTTCGCCGAGGCGCTCCGGCGCGACCCGACCTACCTGCCGGCCATCCGGGCGCTGTACGACGCGGCGGTCGCCCTGCGCGATACCGCCCGCATGGCCACCGTCGTCCTTCCCGCCCTTCGCACCGCCAGCGCCGCCGGCGCCGCCGATCCCTCCGTCTACCTAGCGCTGGGCCGGACCGAGCGGCTCATGGGAGACCCGACCAGGGCGGTGACCGCGGACCGGGCCTACCTGGCGGCGGGGGGCGATTCCGGACTCGGACTGCGGGACCTGGCGTGGAGTGCCTTCCTGACCGGCGACCCGGTGGGCGACTCGGCATACTTCGCCGGCGCCGAGTTCGATGATTCGCTGGGTGTCGCCGCCTATCGCGAGGACCTGGCGCTCATCGCCGACGATTCGACGCTCGCGCGTTTCGACCGGAGCACGGGCGCGGACCGGGCGGCCCTCCTGCGGCGCTACTGGGGTGACAAGGACCGCGAGTCGCTGCGCGCCGAGGGGGAGCGGGTCCACGAACATTACCGCCGGATCAGCTACGCCGAGCGGCATTACGGCCTCGAGGTGAACCGGCGGTACTACTCCCCTCCCAAGGGCCAGCGCGCGGCGGACATGTACCGCTCCGGCTCCACCCGGTTGGACGACCGTGGCTTCGTGTACGTCCGCTATGGCGAGCCGAGCAACCGAGTGCAGACCGTCACCTTCGGCATCAGCCCGAACGAGAGCTGGACCTACCGGCGCGCCGACGGCGACCTCATGCTCCACTTCGCCGCGAACGAGGGCGGCGACATCGATGACCTGCGTCTGGTGCCGAGTGTGACGGACATCGACGGTGTGGATCCGCGGAACGCCGATAATCCCGCTACCTTGTTTGCCTTTCTGGACCGCTGCCAGATCTACGCGCCGTACTGCAAGTACCTCAACTGGGGCAACTTCGGCCGCCAGCGCATGCTGCGCGATGAGCGCGAGGTCGTCCTGGCGAGCGTGAACTGGGTCGTGTCGACCGACGCCAACGAGCTGCGTTTTGCCCGGCCGATCGTCACCCTGGCGAAGGCATTCGCGGTCGGGCAGGCCGGAGACCGGCAGCTGGTCCACATGGCTTACCAGGTGGCGCTCGATCGACCGGACTCACTACCCGAGGACGTCATCTTCCGCGTGCCACTCCGGGTCCGGGTGAACCTGGCGGACAGCCTCGGTCACAGCGCCGGGTGGGCCGACACCAGCACCACGATTCTCCTCCCCGGCGGGGGCGTCACCGCACAGGCGGTCGACGCCGTCGGTCGCGTAACCCTGACCGCGCCGGCCGGACGCTGGCGGTATCAGGTCGCGATCTCCTACGACGACAGCACCGGCCGGGTACTCCCGACCGACACGGTGGTGGTGGGCCGGTTCGATGGCAGTCGCCTTGCCGTCAGCGATCTGGTGCTCTCCAAGGGCGGGAAGGGCGCTCTGTGGGTGCCGGCTCCCGGGGACAGCGCGTGGTTCAATCCGCGCACCACCTGGAAGCGGACCGACATCCTCACGGTCTATCACGAGATTTACGGTCTTGCGCCCGGGGAGGGCTATCGCGAGGAGCTGGTGCTCAGACGGGGGAAGAAGGCCGAGCTGACCCTGGGCTGGTCCGGTGAGGCGGGCGGCGGTGTCACCCGCATCGCTCGGACGCTCTCGCTGGAGCGGGTGAGACCTGGGAAGTACGTGATCGAATTCGTGGTGCGGCAGTCCGACGGCCGCACCGCAATCACGCGGCAGCCGATCAGGGTCGAGTAAGTCGGGCCCGTCAGCCTCTGGTCACGGCCCAAGCACCACCGACCACAGCTCCGGCCTCCGCTCCACCTCCGTTGCTTGCCTGATTCCGGCCGGGCTCGGCCAGGCGTGCCATCCGGCCGGATCGTCGTTGTAAACCCGAATCGCCAGCCCCGGATGACCGGCCCCGGCCTCGCTCAAGTACGCCGCGTCCAGCCGCAACTCGAGCGACCAGCCGTCGGGCCGGTCCGCCGACCGGACCTCCCAGCCTCCCCCTTCCCGCTCCCGGCCCAGACGCCAGTCCGGGTCATCTCTCGGTGCGCGCCATTTCCCAGCGTCTCCCCGGAACACCACCGAGCTGTCCATTGCGCGCCGGAAGTACCACTGAAAGTCATCGTGCATGGGGCCCGTCGCCCGATCGCCCCTGGTGTCGAGGCAGATGACGAGATCATCGCCCCAATACCAGGTGGAGTCCGGGAGGCGGGCGGCCAGGTAGACCTGCCCAGCATGGCTCCTGAGCCACACGAGCACAGCCCCACCGGGCCGGTCGATGATCAACGATGGCCGGCCATACTCGGCCGTGTCCGCCCGGCCGTCGAACACCGGCGCCCGTTCCATGGGCTCGATGCGGACGGTGTCGGTGGCGAGGAGGGGACCGAGGAGTCCGAGGAACATGTGCGGGATTCCGTGGTTGGAATAACCCGGTAGGGCCAACGCATGCGTTGGCCCCTCACGCGTTGGCCCCCCATTCGTTGGCCCTACCCGTCCATCGCCGTCAGCGGCACCAGCCGTGCCCGTGGCGGCAGCCCTGCCTCGAGCTCCATGATGCCAACCGAGGCCGGAAGATCGAACCTCCGGGGTCCCGCCCCGCCGGGATTCATTACCGTCACCACCACATCGACCGTGGTCAGGAGCGGCCGGTGGGTGTGGCCATAGATGATGACTTCGGCCTCGGGATATGCGGCGTGGAGGTTCGTAGGGGTGGGGCTGCCGAGTTGGTCGCCGTGGAGGATGACGAAGTCGAGGCCCTCGATCCGGACCTGCACCACGGCCGGCAGCCGGCCGCGCAGGTCAAAGCCATCGGTATTGCCGTAGACCGCCGTCACCGGCGCGATCGCCTCGAGCTCGGTGAGCAGGTCAGGGGAGCCGATGTCTCCGGCGTGGATGATCAGGTCCACCTCGCGGAAGACCTCGAACACCTCCGGCCGGAGCAGGCCATGGGTATCCGCGATCACCCCAAGTCGCATGGGGATCCCGCGGCGAGGAGGTTCCGCGTTCCGCGTTCCGAGTTCCGCGGTGCGGCCCGCGGCGTGGAAAACCGTGGCTCAGAACTCCGAACTCTCCCCCTCCAACTCGGAACGTGGAACGTGGAACGTGGAACGTTCAGCGACATCAGCCCTGCCACCTGGGCGCGATGTCGATCTCCAGCCCGAGATGATCAAGGACTCTCTGCACGATGAAGTCCACCAGTTGCGACACCTGGGTCGGCCGGTGGTAGAAGCCGGGCGCGGCGGGAATCACCACCGCTCCGGCCTCGGTCACCGAGGTGAGGTTCCGCAGATGTACCAGCGACAGCGGCGTCTCTCGTGGTACCAGGATCAGCTTGCGCCGCTCCTTGAGCGCCACGTCCGCCGCGCGCTCCACCAGCGAACGGCTGGTTCCCCCCGCGATCGCCGCCACCGTCCCCATCGAGCAGGGACAGATCACCATTCCCGAGGTCCTGGCCGAGCCCGAGGCGGGTGGCGCGCCCCGGTCTTCATCGGGATAGAGAGTGATCCCGGCCCAGTCGCCCCCGGTGGCGGTACGTAGCGCGGCCGCGTCCGCAATGCCGGTCTCCGAGGATAGCAACCGCCAACCGTGCCCCGTGACGATGAGCCAGGTCGGCACCCGGTTCCGCGCCAGCACGTCCACCAGCCGAACCGCGTAGGGCGCGCCCGACGCTCCGGTGATGGCGACGACCACCGGGTGCATTCAGCGGCCGCGCTGATTGCCGCTCGGCGTCCTGGGCGGGCGCGGGTTCGGGCGGGGCGGGGGAACCCTCGGCTGCATCGCCCCCTTCTCCGGGCGTGGCTTACCCCGGCCCCGTCGCGGAATCAGATCTTCCTTCGGTCGCTTACTCATCGTGCCTCCTGATGCATCGGTAACCTGCATTGGCCCACCGGTTCGCGGCGTGAGCCTCTTCGAACTCGGAACTCGGAACGGGGAACCAGCGCCCTTTTCAACCCACCAGTCGATCGACCAGGGCAAATCCGAACACCGTCACGCTCATCACCCCGTTCATGGTGAAGAACGCCGCGTCCAGACGCGACAGGTCTCCCGGCCGCACCAGCTGATGCTCGTAAGCGAGGATCGCCGCGGCAACCAGGATGCCCGCGAAGTACCACAGCCCGAAGCCTGCTCCGTAGCCGTACAGGGCGAGGGCGGGAATGGTGATGCCATGCAGCAGCTTGGCCAGCAGGATGCTGTTCCGCTCGCCCAGCCGGACTACGGCGCTCCGCAGGCCGGCGCTCCTGTCGAATGCGGCGTCGGGCAGGGCGTAGAAGATGTCGAACCCCGCAACCCATGTGGCTACCGCGACGGTGATGGCGATGAGCACCCACCAGGGATCACTCCAGGCACCGGTGATCGCGAGGTATCCACCCACCGGGGCGATCGCCAGGGAAAGGCCGAGCCACAGGTGCGGCCACCAGGTGAACCGCTTGCTCAGGCTGTAGAGCATGATCCAGCCGAGCGCCACCGGGCAGAGGTAAAGACACAGCGGATTGAGCTGCCAGGCCACCGCCACGAACAGGATGCCCGCCAGGATCACCGACAGCCACGCCTGCCGCACGGACAGGGTGCCGCGAGGGAGCTCCCGATTCTGGGTCCGGGGGTTCCGGGCGTCGAACTCCCGGTCGACAATCCGGTTGAACCCCATGGCCACCCAGCGTGCGGCGCTGAACGCGATGACGACCAGCCCCACCAGTCGCCACGTGACCCTGCCTCCCACCGACGCCTCGAGCACACCGAGGAGGGCAAAGGGCAGCGCGAACAGCGTGTGGGGCAGCTTGACGAAATTGACGTAGCGGACCAGGAGCGACTGGCCAGCAAGCGTCTGCCCCTCCCGTGATGCCGTCGTCAAGGAACGCTCCGGCAGCTCAACGCAGAGACGCAGAGGACGCGGAGGGCCGCAGAGGGTCCACCGCATGGACGGCTGGTGATCGGCATGACGGACCCGTTCCCCTGACTCTGCGACCTCTGCGTTCTCCGCGTCTCTGCGTTGAAATCACGATGCTCGGTGAAATCACGACGGCTCCGGCGTTGCCCAGACTCGGCGTTCTCCGCATGGTGCCCCCGTGGGAACGTGCACCAAGTCGTTCCGGTCCGCCAGTGAATCGACGCCGGGGGTCATCCCGGGTCGCCCCCTCGATCACGGCCCCCGCCCACCTCACCGCTTCGCACCCACATGAATCGCGCAGATCCCGCCCAGGAGCAAGCTATGCTCCACCTGCTCGAACCCGTGGGCCCTGAGCTTCTCCGCGAGGACCGGCGGCTCGGGAAACGCCAGCACCGATTCCGGAAGGTAGGTGTAAGCGTCGCCGTGACGTGACACCAGGCCGCCGATGAGCGGCAGCAGCTTGCGAAAGTAAAGAAAGTACAGACCGCGGAGCGGCTGTCGTGGCGGCGTGCTGAATTCGAGAATCACGAAGCGCGCGCCCGGCCGGAGCACCCGGGCGGCCTCGGCCAGGCCGGAATCGAGATCCGCCAGATTCCGGACCCCGAAGCCCACCATCGCGCCATCGAAGGTTTCGGGGGGAAACGGTAGCTCCAGCGCATCGGCGTTGACCGGACGGACCCGGTCCGATTTCCTCTTGCCCAGGCTCAGCATGGGCAGCACGAAATCGGCGCCGATCACACTACCGGTGAACCTCGGCTGGCGTCCGAGGGTCGCCGCCAGATCCAGCGTGCCGGCGCACAGATCGAGGTAGCGACCAGACGGGGCACGCTCCCAGCCCAGCCGGGCGACCGCCTGGCGCCGCCACCGGCGGTCGATGTTGAGGCTGAGGACGTGATTCAGGAAGTCGTACCGCGGGGCGATGGCGGTAAACACCGCCCGGACGTAGGACCGCTTCTCCCGGCCGCTGGAGAGCGCTAACTTCCTATCCGTGGCTAACATAGGCGCGCAAGATAGTTCTCTCCGAAGCGGCACCGCAAGCCGCGGGCTCGCCCATGGCTGAGCGGCTCGATCTCGCCTCCCTGTCGGATCAGGAGATCGTCGCCCTGGCCCGGGAAGGCCGCGAGGCCGCCTACCGCGAACTGATCCGCCGGTACGAGCGCCCGGTGTTCTCGCTGATCCTCCGCATGGTGCGCGACCGCCAGCTGGCGGAGGATCTCTCGCAGGAGACCTTCATCAAGGCGTTGAATGCGATCGGGTCGTATCGGCCCGAGTTCAAGTTCTCCAGCTGGATCTTCAAGATCGCCAACAACGCGGCCATCGATCACCTGCGCCGGCGCGAGGTGGACACACTGTCGCTCGATGGCGCCCCCAACGCCACCAGCCAGGAAGACATCGAGGCTACGGCGCTGCAGGTGGGAGACAAGGGAGAAACGCCGCTCGCGGAGCTCGAGGCCCGGGAGCTAGGGACCGCCATCGAGCGCGCCATTGGACAGCTCCGCCCCGAGTACCGCTCCTGCATTCTGCTCCGCCATGTGGAAGGACTGGCCTACGAGGAGATCGCCCAGCTGCTCGACCTGCCATTGGGCACCGTGAAGACTTACATCCATCGCGCACGTCACGAATTGCGCGGAATGCTCGCGGGTCTTCGGGACTGAAACCCTGTTTTCGACGAGGCCGTAGGAGGCCCCGTATGCATCACGAAGCCGCCCACCTCGCCCCTGAAGAGCTCGATCTCTGGCTGGACGGCCGTCTCCCCGAGGCCCGTACGTCCCATCTGGAAACGTGCCCCATCTGCCAGACGGCCGCCGAAGAGACCAAGGAAATCGTCCTGCAGCTGTCCACCCTGCCCAGGATCGGGCCCCAGCGAAGCCTGGTGGACCAGGTCATGGCCCGGGTGAACATCGGGGCCAAGACAGGGGAGCACCTCACCCCTGAGGACCTGGAGCAGTGGGTCGACGGCCTGCTGCCGGCGCCCCGCGAGGCCCACATCCGGGCCTGCCCCGAGTGCCAGGCCCTGGCCGACGCGGAGCGGATCCTGGTGCTCCGGTTGCAGGCTGTACCATTGTTCAACCCGGCGCCGGGGTTCAGTGAGCGGGTGCTCGACCGGGTCAACATTCCGGTGACCTCGCTGGCCGGCGCATGGCGGTTCTGGCGGACCCGGGTGTTCGCCAATCCGATCAGTGTGGGTGCCGCAGCAGGGGCAGCGGTGCTGCTCGGCGGCTCCCTCGCCGCCAGCGCGGCCTGGGCCGCCGCCCACCAGGATACCATCACCGGAGTCGGGGCCTGGCTGATGAGCCAGGGACAACAGGCCTTCTGGAACGGGATGTCCACCGCCTCGGCACTGCTGCAGCAGCAGTCCTGGTATGCCCCGCTTCGCGCGGCGCTGACGCCGGCCAGGATCGCCGCGGTCGGGGCCGCGGCACTCGCCCTGTATGGCGCCGGCGTGTTCGCGATGCGTCGCCTCCTGGCCCTGCCTCCCGCTCAGGTCTCCCGTGCCATGCCCTGATCGCGGCCGAGCCGCGATCCGATCGGGCCTGATCGCGCTGCTCGGCGTCTCCCCCGCCATGCTCCTGGCCGAGCCGGGAGTCGGTGCTGTACCTCTGTGGAAGTCCCGCGTCGAATTCGTCACCCATCTGCTGCAGGATGACCAGGGCCGTGTGGTCCTCGATCACGCGGCCGCGCTCGGTGCCGATGCGGCGAGTCTGCACTTCCAGTACGACGACGGCGGCGCCCTCACCCTGTCGCTGGACCACGGCAGCGTGGTCGTCGGCGGCCACCCGATCGGGCATTACCTGTCGGGCGGGGCGCTCCAGGTCGGCTGGCGCCAGCTGGTCCTCGATGCCTCCCGCACGGACACCCCCGCAGCCCTGGCCCTGGTGCGGAGCTGGCGCCCGAGCGGGCTCTCCCGGGATGAGGAAACCTACCTGGCCCTGATGCAGGAGAAGGTCGCTGCGCTCTCGGCTCCGCCCCGCACCGCCAGCCAGATCCAGGACGTCGCCCCGGCCGAGCCGGGGGGACTGGTCATCGATCTCTCGGACCTCAGTAATCCCGCGCGGCTCGCGCCGCTGCTCCGCTCCGCCGCCGGGTTGAGCGGGCCGGGACTCCGCATCACCGTTCCGGGCGGCCGGGCCCATGTCGGCGACTTCAGCGTGGGCACCGGGGAGCGGTTGCAAGGCCCGATTCTGGTGATCCGGGGCAATGCCGAGATCTTCGGCACGGTAGACGGCAACCTGGCCACGGTGCAGGGGAACGTGGTGGTCCACCCTGGCTCGATCGTGACCGGCGACGTGCTCGCGCTGGCGGGGCAGGTACGCGATATCGGCGGAGACATCCGGGGCCAGATCCACACCCTGGACACGCCCCGGGCGCCGACCCCCCAGGCCGAGACGGTGGCGCCGGTCTCCCCGCTGCTCCGGCTGGCGCGCAACGCCTCCGGCGTCGCCGGAGTGTTCCTGACGCTGCTGCTCGTCGGCCTGGGCCTGGTGCTCTTTGCCCGGCAGCCGCTCGAAGTGGTGAGCGACACCGTGCTCCATTCATTCAGCCGCTCGTTCCTGGTGGGACTGCTGGGCCAGGTGCTGCTGCTCCCGACCTTCGGCATGCTCATCGTGGGACTGATTCTCACGGTGGCGGGCATCCTGCTGGTGCCGTTCGCGGTAATCGTATTCACCCTGCTGCTGGTGCTCGCGGTGCTGGGCGGGTTCCTGGCGATCGCGCACGCCATGGGCGAATCGATCACCCGCCGCCAGCTCGCGCGCGGCGCGTCGATCGTGTCGGCCAACAGCTATCGCTACGTGACCGTCGGGCTTGGCGCGGTGGCGATGCTCTGGCTCGCCTGGGTGGTGTTCGGCTGGGTGCCTCTGGCGGGAACTCTGGTCTTCGTGACGGCCATCCTGGTGACCTGGATGCTCGCGACGGTGGGTTTCGGCGCCGCACTCCTCTCCCGGGCGGGGCTCAAGGAGCATTTCGCCGGCCGGCTGCTTCCGACCGAATCGCTGACGGACGAATACCTCTGGGCCACACCCCAGTTCGGCGTCACCGCGGTGAAGCGGCCGGGCCGGGACAAGACGCCGCCACCGCTGTAAGGCGGGCGGGGCGGCAAGGCGGGCGAGGCGGGCGAAACCGCAGCGGGTGGCAAGCCACCAAGCTCGCCGCCCTCCTCGGCTCTCGGTGTTACCTTTGTTCGCCCGCCTCGCCCGCCCCTTCCGCCCCGCCCGCCTATTATCCCAGCCTCGCCCTCACCCGTCCACCCACGCCCAGCCCCAGCCGCCGCGACGCGGAGCCGTCGCGCACCGCGATCTCCACGGTCCCACCAGAGCCGAAATAGGCCAGCAGTCCGCCCGACGCGACATCGCCGAACGTGGAGCGGATGGGGCCGACCACCAGCGCCTCCGCCTCCAGCACCGCGTAGCCGGGCACGAACTCCGGGGTCAGATTGGTGATCAGGTTGCCGTAGCGATCCACGTAGATCACTTCTCCGATGACCACCTTCCCCTCGTAGTGTGGCGTGGCACCGCTGAGCCGCCGCGGAATCGCGGTGTAGCGTTGTCCCAATCGGTCGAGCGGTTCCCCCCGTGCCAGAAGGGCGGCGGCCGGGGCGAACAGGTCGCGGCCGTGGAACGTCGCCGATGCGGAGGGCGGGACGGGGAGCTGCACCGCTTCCACTTCCGCTCCGCGCAACACCCCTCCAAAGATGCCGTTGTCCGGCCCCACGAAACCGTGCTCCCGGGTGCGGAGCGCCAGAGCCGCGCGGGAAGTCCCGACCCCCGGATCCACGACCGCGAGGTGCACCGTGCCGGGTGGGAAGCGATGCCAGCACCGGGTGAGGATGTAGCCGGCCGCGGCGACGTCGCCGGGCGCGATGTCGTGGGTGAGGTCCACCAGGGTAGCTTCCGGAGTCAGAGAGAGCAGAACTCCCTTGACCTCGGCGACGTACGAGTCGGATGTTCCGTAGTCGGTCAGGAGGGTGATGATGGGCATGGCTGTAACTTACCAGCCGTCAGGCGTCAGGGGTCAGGCGTCAGTCATCAACGTGCCGCGTGGTGGAGTCTCACCGCCGCAGACACCCCCTGGCGCCTTACGCCTTGCGCCTGACGCCTCACACGGAAGCTGAATGCACGAGTTCGACTCGCTGCAAGCCGCCCTTCGTGGCCGCTACCTCCTCGAGCGCGAGCTCGGCCGGGGGGGAATGGGCGTGGTGTTCCTGGCGCGCGACGTGGCACTGGAGCGCCCGGTGGCCATCAAGCTGCTGCCCCCGGCACTGGCGCTGGTGTCGGGACTGCGGCAGCGGTTCCTGCACGAGGCGCGCACCGCCGCCCGGCTGTCACACCCCAACATCGTCCCCATCTACGCCGTCGAAGAGCATGGTGACCTCGTCTGCTTCATCATGGCCTATGTCCCGGGCGAGACCCTGGCGGACCGAGTACGCCACGAGGGGCCGCTGGCTCCGGCCGACGTCGGCCGACTGGTGCAGGAGGTGGCCTGGGCGCTGGCCTATGCCCATCAGCATGGGGTGATTCACCGGGACGTGAAGCCCGAGAACATCCTGCTGGAGCGCGGTACCGGCCGGGCGCTGGTCGCCGACTTCGGCATCGCGAGCCTGGCGGATGATGCCGGGATCACCCCGCAGGGACAGCTGCTCGGCACCCCGCGGCTGGTCAGCCCTGAACAGGCCGGTGGCGGGCAGCTCGACGGACGGAGCGACCTCTACTCGCTGGGAGTCACGGCGTTCTTTGCCCTGACGGGCCGATACCCGTTCGAGGGCGACAACGTCGGCCAGCTCCTCGCCCAGCACCTGACCATGCCCGCGCCGCCGGTGGCCAGCCTGCGACCCGGACTGCCGGCCCCGCTCGCGGTGGCGATCGACCGCTGCCTTGCCAAGTCGCCGGAGGAGCGGTACGCCAACGGCGAGGAGTTGGCCGCTGCGCTCGCCGAAACCAGGCCGGCCTCACCGGTCCCGCGGGCGCTGCAGCAGCTGCTGCGGGAGATGTCTGGACTCGGCGTGGACCTGGTGAGCTTCGGCAGCCTCGTTCTCGTCGCGGTCGCTACCCTGTTCCTCACCAGCGACTTCTTCGGCTTCGGCTACCTCTACACCGTCGCCCTTGGCCTGGTCATGGCCGCCATCGCCGCGATCCGGGGGATTGCGCTCGGACGGGTGACGCGCGAGGCGATCAAGGAGGGGTGGCAGCACACCGACCTGATTGCCGCAGCCGAGGTGGAGGCCAGGGAAGAGTCGGCGCGTACCGGCCCGGCACCGAAGCTTGGCCGGCGCCTGGCGCTGTACGTCGCGGGAATGGCCCTGACACTGCTCTACTGGGTGGGTCCCAAGCAGTGGGGCCTGGAACGGGCGGATACGCTGCCCGGAATCCTGATCGAGCTGATCGCGCTCGCGGCGCCGGTCGCACTGGGGCGCTGGCTGGGCGGCGCCCTCGAGGCCCCGCGCGACGGCCAGCCGGGACTGTTGAGTGGGTTCTTCCTTCGGGTCAAATCGGGGATGGTCTTCCGGCTGCTCGGCGCCAGGAAAGCGGGCTCCGTCCCTCTGCCGCCAATGTCCAATCAACCGACCGAGATACTCCTGGCGAACCAGGCGCGCGACCTGCTTCATGCGCTCCCGGCCTCGGACCGGCAGATCCTGGGCAACGTCTCAGGCGCCATCTCCCGCCTGGAACAGGAAGCCGACCGACTACGGGGCCGACTCGCGTCGATCGATCAGGGGCTCGCGGATGTGGGATCGGGAGGGAAGGACCGCGCTGCACTCGCCGGGGAGCTTGGCCGGGAGCGTGAGGCGGTCACCAGCCGGCTGGCGACGGCGGTGAGCGCGCTCGAGGGAATCCGGCTCGATCTGCTCCGCCTGCGCGCCGGAGTTGGCGATCGCCCGGGGCTCACCACTTCGATCGAGCAGCTCAAGCAGCTCAGCGCTGGGGTCGATGCGCTGCTTGAAACGAAGGAGTAGGGCCGCACACGTACGCGCCGCACAGCGGTGCGGCGCTACCTATCCTCGCAGGATCGGCAACGCGACAGGCCGCGTCGCCACCGCCTGGACGAGCGCATCCACGATTCCATAGAGCGCCAGCGCGGCCGGGCTCTCGGGCTCCACGGCAACGATGGGACGGCCGCGGTCGGCCTGCTCCGCCATGCCGGCCTGCAGCGGCACGGTGCCGAGCAGCGGGACCTGCAGTTCGTCGGCCAACCGCTGGCCGCCACCGGAACCAAACATCTCGAATCGCCTTCCGCTGACCGGGTCGACAAAGGCGCTCATGTTCTCCACGATGCCGGCCACCGGAACGCTGACCTTCTCGAACATCTTGGCTCCACGGAGCGCGTCTCCCACCGCCACTTCCTGGGGCGTGGTCACGATGATCGCGGTCGACACCTGGCAGGACTGCACCAGGGAGAGCTGGGCGTCACCCGTCCCCGGAGGCAGATCGACGATGAAGTAGTCCAGCTCTCCCCAGTGCACATCCCGCAGGAACTGCTGCACGATCTTCATGATGATTGGGCCGCGCCAGATCGCCGGCGAGTCGCGGTCGACCAGGAAGCCGAGCGACATCAGCTTCACACCCCACGCAAGCAACGGCTGGATCTTGCCCTCCACCACCGGTGGCTTCTCGAACACGCCGAACATCCGGGGGATGTTGGGCCCGTAGATATCGCCGTCCATCAGGCCGACCCGGTTGCCCCGCTGTGCCAGAGCGACGGCGAGGTTGACCGAGACGGTCGACTTGCCCACGCCGCCCTTGCCGGAGGAGACGGCGATGATCCGGCCGAGATTAGGGTAGTCGGCAGGCTCGGGCGGAGGCGGCACCATCCCCGCCTGACCATGGGTCTGTCCCGGGGCCGGCTGGCCCGGCGGCGGGTGTGAGGACCTCGCCGGCCCGCCGGGATCCACCACGCTGATGCGGAGCTCCTGGGGGTTGACCCCATCCACCGCCCGGACCGCGGCTCGCGCCTCCCGTACCAGGGTGGCGGGATCCTCGCGGCCCAGCAGGAAGGTGAAGGAGACCTTACCGTCGTCGGTGACCGCGAGATCGCGGATCATGCCCCCGGACAGGAGATCGTTCTCCAGCCTGGGATTCTGGATCCGTGAGAGAGCGGCAGCGACGCGGGCGGAGAGAGTGTCTGGCATCAGTTTCGAGTTCCGAGTTCCAGGACCGAGCACCGCTGTCATCCCGAGGGAGTGAAGCGACCGAGGGATCCCTTGAGGACAACGCCGGTCCCGGAGGGATCCCTCGGGCCTTCGGCCCTCGGGATGACGCTCACAGCGATTCGACCACCTTCACCTCAGGCACCAACTCTCGCAGCCGGGTCTCGATCCCCTGCTTGAGCGTGAGGGTCGACGCGGAGCACCCGTGGCAGTGGCCGCCGAGACGCAGCAGCAATCGTCCATCGCTCTCATCGAAGTCCACCACCTCTACACTGCCCCGGTGGGAGGCAATGTAAGGACGCAGCGTGTCGAGCGTCTGTTCGATCCGAATCAGCGTATCATCTGCCATCGTGTGCCATCGTCTCAGTTCCGGGTTTCCGGGTTCCGAGTCCCTGTAGCGGCCGCACAGCCCGCAAGGCGCTTCCCGGAGCTCCGAGCTTGAAAGCTAAATCCCACAAAGTCATTCGGGAATGGGCACCCAGTCATCCGGCGCCGTTCCCGGCGAGATACTCTCGCGCCGCCGCGAGCACCGTCGCCTGAACCTCGGCGATCGACCCTTCGAGGGAAAGCCCGGAGGCCTTGGTATGCCCGCCGCCGCCATACGGACGGGAGAAGGCGGCGACGTCCACCGTCCCGACCGACCGGAGTGAGACCTTTACCCGGCCGGAGGCGATCTCGCGGAACAGCAGCGCCATGCGGACCCCGGTAATGCTGCGGGGTACTTCCACGATGCCGTCGAGGTCGTCGGGAGTTGCCCCCAGCCGCTCGAGCGCCCCCGGTGGGACCGTCACCCAGGCGAGACCGAACTCCGGCTCCACTACCAGGGTCTGCAGCGTTTCCGCCAGCAGCCGCGCCCTGCCCTCGGGCGCGTTGGCGTAGACGTCGAGGTAGATCTGCTCCGGATCGAGTCCGGTTTCCAGCAGCGCGGCTGCGGTCCGGAGCACCGCCGGACGGGTGTTGCTGAAGCGGAAGGCCCCGGTGTCCGTGAGGATCGCGACGTACAATGCGCGGGCGGCCAGCTGGGTAAGGGGCCAGCCATTGGCCTGGGCCAGCTGGAAGATGAGCTCGCCGGTGGCGGAGGCATCGGGATCCACATAGCGCGGGCCGTCCGGAAGGTGTCCCGCGCTGATATGGTGATCCACACAGGCGACCGGCACTCCTCGCTCCATCACGGTCTGGGTCAGCATGCCGAGCCGGCCCACGTCGGAGATGTCGAGGACCAGGATCAGATCCGCCCGCCGGAGTTCCTTCACTGCCTCGTGGGTCCGTTCGACTCCGGGAAGGTCCCGGAACAGGAAGTGGTACCGGTCCGGCGTCGGCGACGGGTTGGTCACCACCGCGTCGATCCCTTGGGCCTTGAGAAAGTGCACCAGGCCCGCCTCGCTGCCGAGCCCGTCGCCATCGGGGTTCACGTGGGTGGTGATGCAGATCCGCTGGCCCGGCTTGAGTTGGGCTGCGAAGCTCTGCGCGGCTGCGATACGATCGGGAGTCAGAGGGAGGGGCATGGCGCGGGGAAACTAAGGCGGGAAGGCGGGAAGGCGGAAGGGCGGAACCAAGGCGGGAAGGCGGGACGGCGGATGTGAGGCGGGACGGCGGGACGGCGGGACGGCGGGAAACACCCCACACTCCCGCCTTCCCGCCCAATCCTCCCGCCTTCCCGCCGTCCCGCCCTCCCGCCAGAGATCAGCCTTTGTTCAAGACCGAGTTCTGGCGGCCATACAGGAAGTAGATGGCCAGGCCCAGCACCATCCACACCGCCAGCCGGACCCAGGTATCCACCGGCAGCCCGTACATCATGTAGCCGCAGATCAGGATGCCGAGGATGGGCACCCAGGGCACCAGCGGGGTGCGGAACGGCCGCGGCAGGTCCGGCTGGGTGCGCCGGAGCACGATGATGCCGCCGCATACGATCACGAATGCCAGCAGGGTGCCGATCGACACCAGCTCTCCCAGGAGCCCGATCGGGAAGAGTCCCGCAATCAGCATGGCCACGATACCGGTCACGATGGTCGAGACGTACGGGGTGCGGAAGGTGGGGTGGACCTTACCGAACACCCGGGGCAGGAGCCCGTCACGCGCCATGGTGAAGAAGATTCGCGGCTGCCCCATGAGCATGACCAGCACCACCGACGCGAGACCGGCGATGGCGCCGATGTTCACCAGGTAGCCCAGCCAGGCGAGAGCGGGGCCGGCCTTCTCGATCGCCACGAACACCGGGTGCGGCACGCTCAGCTCGGTGTAGTGCGCCATGCCGGTCATCACCAGCGCCATCAGGATGTACAGCACGGTACAGATCGCCAGCGAGCCCAGGATGCCGACCGGCAGGTCCTTCTGCGGGTTCTTGCATTCCTGCGCGGCGGTGGAGACCGCATCGAAGCCGATGTAGGCGAAGAAGATCACGCCCGCGCCCCGGACGATCCCGCTCCAGCCGAACTTGCCGAACTCCCCGAGATTGGGAGGGATGAAGGGATGCCAGTTGGCGGTGTTGACATGCTGGAAGCCGAATCCGATCACCAGCAGCACGATCGCCACCTTGACGTACACGATCACGT
>Ga0326730_1000147_pt1 | contig 21814 bp, 22 predicted proteins | sample MHFSIPfraction_3_FD_207740 | JGI IMG/M metagenome (GOLD analysis project Ga0326730, IMG submission 207740) | Lab enriched peat soil microbial communities from Michigan Hollow, Ithaca, NY, United States - MHF7AN SIP fraction | ecosystem: Environmental > Terrestrial > Soil > Wetlands > Peat...
TTCGCGGTAGAGATTGTTGACGTCGACCGTGAGATCGCCGACGACGCGCCGCGTGTCGCTCATGACAGGGCCCTTTCTCTGCGGGGGGCGGGAAGTGTACCGCGTCGCGGCACATCGACTAGGATCGGTTCGAAGGCGGGAGATACGCGCAGGTGGCGACGGCCGGCGAGCGCGACGAGAGGTGGTTGCAGCGCGGTTCGCGCCGCGCATTCACCATTCCGCTGTATGCGGCGGGTTGGCTCCTCGCCGCTCCGCTGGCGCCGATCTCGCTGGCGGCGGTGGCGCTCGGCGGCGGCGCCGTCGCTCGGCTCGCACTGTTCGCCGCGGTGTTTCTGTCGTACGAGATGGCGGGGCTCGCGGCGGCGCTCTGGCTCTGGGTTACCGGTCGCGCGAGCGACGAGGCGGCTCACGCGGAGCTGCAGCGCTGGTGGGCGTGCGGACTGTTTCGCGCGGCGGCGCGCATCTTCGCGCTCGAGCTCGAGGTCGAGGGCGACGAGGTGTGCGAGCCCGGGCCCCTGGTCGTGTTGGTGCGGCACGCGAGCCTCGCCGACACACTGCTGCCCGAGGTCGTGCTCGCGGACCGACACGGCCTGCGGCTGCGCTACGTGCTGAAGCGCGAGCTGCTCTTCGATCCGTGCATCGACGTCGTGGGACAGCGGCTGCGCTGCGCGTTCATCCGCCGCGGCAGCGGCGAGACCGCGCGCGAGCTGGCCGCGATCGCGGCTCTGGGGCGCGACCTCGGCGCGCGCGACGGCGCGCTGATCTACCCCGAGGGCACGCGCGCGACCCCCGAGAAGCGCGTCCGCGCGCTCGAGCGACTCACTGCGTCCGGGCAGGCGGAGCGACTCGCGCGCGCGCAGGCCCTGAGGCACGTGTTGCCGCCGCGGACCACCGGCCCGCTCGCGCTGCTCGCGGCAGCAGCGCCGGCCGACGCGCTGCTCTTCGCACACACCGGACTCGAGGGCCTGGCGACATTGCGCGACCTGCTGTCCGGCGGGATCGTCGGGCGGCGCATCCGCGTGAAGCTCTGGCGTACACCGCGGAGTGTCATTCCCGGCGAGCGCGCCCCGGCGACCCGCTGGCTGGACGAGGAGTGGGCTCGGGTCGACGCGTGGATCGACGGGGCGCGAAAGGTGGGCTCGGACCGTGAGTGAGTCAGGATCGATCCTCGCCGCAAATGCGCTCTTCGTCGCCGCGCTCATGCTCGCGACGTGGCTCGTGAGTCTCGCGCGCCGGAACGCGAGCATCGTCGACATCGTCTGGGGTCCGGGCTTCGCCTCGATCGCGCTGGTGACTTCGCAGCTCGCGCACGGCGCGCCCGCGCGGCGCGCGCTCGTGGCCGGAGTCGCCGCGCTCTGGGGCCTGCGCCTCGGCGGGTATCTCTTCTGGCGCAATCACGGCAAGCCGGAGGACTTCCGCTATCAGGCGATGCGCCGTCACTGGGGCGCGCGCTTCCCGCTCGTGAGTCTCGCGACGGTGTTCGCGCTGCAGGGCGTGTTGATGTACGTCATCTCACTACCGCTGCAGATCGCACAAGTCCCGGCCCAGCCCGCCGAGCTCGGCTTCTTCGACGCGCTCGGCGGGGCCCTGTGGCTCGTCGGCATGGGCTTCGAAAGCATCGGCGACTGGCAGCTCGCGCGCTTCCGCGCCGATCCCGCGAATGCGAACCGCGTGCTCGACTCGGGCCTGTGGCGCTACACGCGCCACCCGAACTACTTCGGCGACTGCCTCGTGTGGTGGGGTTTCTTCGCGATCGCGCTCGCGGTGCCCGGCGCTGTCTGGACCGTCGTGAGTCCGATCGCGATGACGGTCCTGCTGCGCCGGGTCTCTGGGGTGAGCTTGCTCGAGCGCTCGCTCGCCAAGCGCAAGCCGGGATACGCGGCCTACATGGCGTGCACGAACGCCTTCGTTCCCGGGCCGCCGCGCACGCCGCGGGCCTGATTTGACCCAACGGACCGCCCAGATACGGGTTCGGTGCGATCGGCATATACTGATTCGGTACGAACGGAGTGGAGCCCCCCACGACCGTGTCGGAAGTCACGAACACCGGATCGAGCATCGCGCCGCGACACTTGCGCGGGACTCACTCGCGCCCGATCCAGCAGATCGCGCGGCGCGCGCTGCTCTCGGCGTTGCGCGGCCTCGAGCGCGGCGCGCTGCTCGTCCAAGACGAGCAGGAAACCCACGAGTTCGGCAAGACCTGCGCCGACTTTCCTGCGCCGATCCGCCTCGACGTGCGCGATCCCGCGTTCTGGCCAGCGGTCGCCCTGGGCGGCAGCATGGGCGGAAGTGACTCGTACATCCGCGGTGACTGGCGCACGAACGATCTCACCGGGTTGATCCGACTCCTGGTCCAGAATGAGTCACTGCTCGGAGGCTTCGACGCAGGCCTGGGACGGATCGGCGAGGTGATCCGGCGAGTCACGCATCGCCTACGCCGCAACACCCGCGTCGGCAGCCGGCGCAACATCCGCGCCCACTACGACCTGGGCAACGATTTCTTCGCGCTGTTCCTCGATCCGACGCTGACATACTCGGCGGGCATCTTCGAGCGCGAGTCGTCGACCATGGAGGACGCGTCGATCGCGAAGTACGAGCGCATCTGCAAGAAGCTGGCGCTCGGGCCCGGCGATCGCCTGCTCGAGATCGGCAGCGGCTGGGGCGGGTTCGCCCTGCATGCGGCGCGCACGCGCGGCTGTCGGGTCACGACGACCACGCTGTCCCCGGCGCAGCGCGAGGTCGCGCTCGAGCGCGTGGCCGCAGCCGGGCTTCGCGATCGGATCACCGTGCTGCTAGAGGACTACCGCGAGCTGCGCGGCCGCTTCGACAAGCTGGTGTCGATCGAGATGATCGAGGCCGTCGGCCACCAGTATTTCGACGCATTCTTCCAGACCTGCGCAGCGCGACTCGAGTCACACGGGTTGATGGCGCTGCAGGCGATCCTGATCGCGGACGGGCTCTACGAGTCGGCGCGCCGCACCGTGGACTTCATCAAGGCGTACATCTTCCCGGGCGGCTGCCTGCCGTCGGTCGGGGCGATCGGGCGCTCGCTCGCGCGCGCTCGCGATCTGCGCATGGTGCACCTCGAGGATCTCACTCCGCACTACGCGCGCACGTTGCGCGCCTGGCGCGCTCGCTTCGACGCGAACCGCGCCGCGATCACGCGCCTGGGTTACTCGAGCGAGTTTCAGCGCATGTGGGAGTTCTATCTGTGCTACTGCGAGGCCGGCTTCATCGAACGGCGCATCGCGTCGGCGCAGTTGCTGCTCGCCATGCCCGGCGCTCGGAGCGAGTCGATCCTGGGCGCGCTGCCGGGGTGAGCTAGAAGCCCTTCGCGTAGGGGAGTGACTCCGCCTTGGCGAGCACCCGGTCGCGCGCCTCGAGCAAGGTGCGCATCGCGTCCCAGCTCCCGTCCATGAGCTGCTCACGCGCGCCGTCGGGCAGCTTGAGGGGCGCGGTGCCGCCGCGCCAGGTGATCGTGCGCGCAGCGAGATCGACGGCGACTTCCTGCGACGGGTCGAGCTCGACGGCGTCCATCAGCCGCGCGACGTCGGCGCGGGCCGCAGTGACTGCTGGAATCCCGAGGGCCACGCAGTTCCCGAAGAAGATCTCGGCGAACGACTCACCGACGATCGCGCGAATGCCCCAGCGCGCGAGCGCCTGCGGCGCGTGCTCCCGGGAGCTGCCGCAGCCGAAGTTCTGATTGACGACCAAAATCTCAGCGCCACGGAAGCGCCGGTCGTCGAACGGGTGTCCCTTCGGCACGCCGTCCTGGGTGAAGCGCGAGTCGCGAAACACGAACTCCTCGAGCCCTGCGAAGCGGATCGAGGTCATGTAGCGCGCGGGAATGATCTGATCGGTGTCGATGTCGTTGCCGCGCACGACGACGCCGCGCCCGCGCCGCGAAGTGACTCGTTCCGCGCTCACCTTCTGAGTCACAGCATCTCCCGTACGTCGGCGACTCGCCCGCGCAGCGCCGCGGCGGCGACCATCGCGGGGCTCATCAAGAGCGTGCGACCGGTCGGGCTGCCCTGGCGCCCCTTGAAGTTGCGGTTGGAGCTCGACGCACACAGCTCGCGCCCGATCAGCTTGTCGGGATTCATCGCGAGACACATCGAGCAGCCGGCCTCGCGCCACTGGAAGCCGGCGGCGCGGAAGACCTCGTGCAGGCCCTCGGCCTCGGCTTGGACGCGGACGGCCTCGGACCCCGGCACGACCAACGCGCGCACCCCGGGCGCGACCTTGCCCGTCTTCGCGACGCGCGCCGCCTCGCGCAGGTCGCTGATGCGCCCGTTCGTGCACGAGCCGATGAACGCGACCTGGATCGGCGTGCCCGCGATCGGCCGGCCGGGCACGAGGTCCATGAAGCGGTACGCGTCTTCGGCGCCGGAGCGGTCGTCGTCCGACAGCTCGTCGAGCCGCGGCAGACTTTCGGTGACTCCGATCGCCTGGCCGGGATTCGTGCCCCACGTGACGGTCGGCGCGATCTCGCTCGCGGGCAGCCCGACCTCGTCGTCGAAGCTCGCATTCGAGTCACTCGCCATGCTCCGCCACCAGCCGACGGCGCGCTCGAAGGCGTCGCCCTGCGGGGCGAAGCGGCGCCCGCGCAGATAGTCGAAGGTGGTGTCGTCGGGGTTGACGTAGCCGACGCGCGCGCCGCCCTCGATCGACATGTTGCACAGGGTCATGCGCTCTTCCATCGACATGCGCTCGATCGCGTCACCCGCGTACTCGTACGCGTAGCCGACGCCGCCCTTCACGCCGAGCCGGCGAATCACGTGCAGGATGACGTCCTTCGCGTACACGCCGAAGCCGAGCCGGCCCGACACGGAAATGCGTCGCACCTTCGGGCGGGCGAGCGCGAGACACTGCGAGGCCAGGACGTCGCGCACCTGACTGGTGCCGATGCCGAACGCGATCGCGCCGAACGCGCCGTGCGTCGAGGTGTGGCTGTCGCCACAGGCGATCGTCTGCCCCGGCTGCGTGAGCCCGAGCTCGGGACCGATCACGTGCACGATCCCCTGATTGCCCGAGCCGATCGGGAAGAACTGGATGCGATGGCGCTTCGTGTTCGCCTCGATCGCCTGCAGCATCTCCTCGGCCTGCGAGTCGCGCAGCGGCCGCGCACTGCCGTCGGTCGGGACGATGTGATCGACGGTCGCGAACGTGCGCGAGGGCACGAGCACCGGCAGACCAGCGTCCTCGAGCATCTGGAAGCCCTGCGGGCTCGTCACTTCGTGAATCAGATGGAGCCCGATGAAGAGCTGCGTCTGCCCGCCGGGCAGCTCCCGAACCGCGTGCAGGTCCCAGACTTTGTCGAGCAGGCTCCGTCCCATAGAGGACGGAGCTTACAGCGCGGGCCTACCGCTCCGCGACGAGCCCGACGGACGCGGACGGGCGAAACCCGCCCACCCGTCTACGCGCGCCTGCGGCGCGCTGCGCGCTTCGCTTGCCCTAGCGCTCTGCGACGAGCTGGTAGGGACCGGTCGGCCGCTCGCCTTCGCCGTAGGGCTTCGCGGTCGAGAGGTCGTACTCCTGCAAGTACCGGATGTTCTCGAAGCCGGCCTCGGAGAGGAGCTGCTCCGCCTGCTGCGGCGGAACGTAGCGGCGGTGCGTGATGTGCTCGGCCGGCGCGCTGCCGTCGACCGAGAAGACCTGCGTCCGGCGCTCGAGAAGCGGAGTGAGCATCTCGCGTTTGTCGCGCACCTTCAGCACGTGCCCCTTCACGGTGCGCTCGATCTCGCGCCACTGACCGTTCGTCTCCGGGCGCAGCATCGGCAGCGGACAGAAGCAGTCGAGCGCGAGCACGCCCGGCGCCTTCATGCAGCGGCTGATGTGCCGCAGGAAGAGGCGCTGCTCCTCGACATCGATGAGCTGATTGAACGCGTAGAGCGTGGCGAACACGACGTCGAACTTCTCGAAGAGCGCGCTGTTGCGGAAGTCGAAGTCCGCCAGCCGCACTCGGTCCTGCCACGGCTCGAGTCGGCGGCGCGCGACTTCGAGCATCGGTCGCGAGACGTCGACGCCCAGCGCCTCGTAGCCCGCTTCGCCGAGCTTCGCGAGCACACGGCCCGTGGCGCAGCCAACTTCGAGGATCGGCCCGGGATACTTCGCCGCGAGGTCGAGGTACAGGGAGAGGTCCTTGCGGAAGTCGGCCGCGAACAAGCTGTGGAACTCTGCGTACTGCCGTTCGGCGGAATGACGGATCTGCATGCGGGCGGGACTCTAGAGAGGCACGAAAGATCCGCGCAAACTCCCCCTCGTGACGCGCAGCACAAGTGCTGCCACCGAAGGAAGGCGCGAGACACGTCGCGAGCCGCGCGCGCTATGCTCGCGGCTGTTGACCGACGCGGCGGACCCGAGACACTCGAGCGTCGATCGTGCAGCGCTCTGCGGTGCGCTCTCGGTCGGGCTGGCCGACTGGGGCGCGGGAGAGCGCGAAGCGCTCGAGCGCCGGCTCTGGGACGAGCTGCGCGACTTCACGAATCGAGACCTCGAGGTGTTCGGCGCGCGGCTCATGGATACGGGCGCCAGCTGGGGCTTCCACCCGCACGACCCGATCGCGCGGCGCCTCTCGCGGCTCGCACACACCTTGGTGTTGCGACCGCCGTCGGAGCTCGCGGGCGGGGCCTCGCTCGAGTGCGCGCGCTCGCAGCCGGTGTTCCTGGTGGCGAATCACTTGTCATACGTGGACGCGAACGTGCTCGATGCGCTGATCGTCGGCGCGGGCTACGGCGACGTTGCCGACAAGCTCACCGTGCTCGTGGGGCCGAAGGTCTACGCGCTGCCGGTCCGGCGCTTGGCGAGTCTGTGCTTCGGCGCGATCAAGATTCCGCAGAGTCAGAGCCGCGCTTCCGGCGACGCAGTCATGCCGCGGCGCGAAGTCGCGCGCTTGGCCGTACAGACGCTCGCGTCCGTCGACGAACGCCACCGCGCGGGCGAGCACGTGTTGATCTTCATCGAGGGCACGCGCAGCCGCTCGGGCGCGATGCAGCGCGTGCTTCCTGCGACCGCGCGCTACTTCGAGGGTGCGGGTGCGACGATCATCCCGATCGGCCTGTGGGGAACCGAGCGCCTGGTCCCGCTCGACAGCGAGAAGGTGACTCCGGCGCAGGTGAGCGCACGCGCTGGCCGGCCGGTCCCCGCGGCGGAGCTGTTCGCGCGCGCCGGCGGGCGGCGCCCCGTGATTGCGGATGCACTCGGCTTTCTGATCGCCGATCTGCTGCCGCCGGCTTACCGCGGCGCGTATCGCGAAGTCACTCCCGCGCTCGACTCGGCGCGCGCCGCGGCCGCGAGCCTCTCGAGCTGACGCGCCGATAAGCGCTCATGCGCTGGCTCGTCGCCTTCGTGCTTCTCGCGCGCGTCGCGTCAGCGGACGAGCTCTCCGCTAAGGCCGACGCCTTTCTCGCCGCGATTCACGCGCGCCATCTCTCGCCCGAGGGCGTGTTGCTCTACAACGTCGATCTGCGCAGCGTCGAGCGCGATCTCGCCGACGGAACGTACCCTCCAAGTGCGGACGCCCCGACGTTCAACGGGCTCTTCGCGGGCGCGGCCTGCGCGCGCGCGGAGTCGACGACGGGCGCAGAGCGAGAGCGCGCGCTCGCCGACGCCTCGACGGCGCTCCGCGGTCTGGAGCTGCTCATGGACGTGACCGGCATCCGCGGGTTGATGGCGCGCAGCGTGCGGCGCGCGCCTCCGGTCGGCGGCGACCCAAGTGAGTGGCATGCGGCGACCGGTCGCTTCGCGGGCTGGTACTGGCGCGGCGACGTGTCGCAGGACCAGTACGCGAACGGGCTCGTGCCCGCCGTCGGACTCTGTCGGCGCGTGTTCCCCGAGCGGGCTCGCCGGCTCGTGGTCGATGCCGCGTCGCACTTGGTCGCGCACGACTACCAGCTGATCGATGCCGACGGGAAGCGCACGCGCTTCGGCGACCTCTCGTGGCACAGCGGCCTGGGATTCAACGCGATCGCCCAGCTGACGAGCTATGCGCTGATGTCGCTCGCGGCGCAGCTCGATCCGGATCCGCGTTGGGCGACCGAGCGCGACCGCCTGCGCGACCGCTACCGGGTCGTCGCTCGCGCGCGCTTCACGAACCTGCGCGTCTTCGGAATCACGGGTTACTCGAACGATCTCATGGCCTTCGATCTGTACCGCGTGCTCGTGCCGCTCGCGCGCGAGACGCGCGATCCCGCGCTCGCCGATCTGCGCGCGAGTTTGTGGCGCTCGTGGCTGCGCGTGAAGCCAGACCGCAACCCTTACTTCACGCTCGTGCTCTGCGAGCTCGAGCCTCGCTCGTGCGCGCGCGGGCTCCTTGCCGACGCGCACGACTCACTCGCCGCGTTCCCGCTCGAGAAGCGCAAGGTCGCGCCGCCGGCGGAGCTCGCGGCGCTACCCACGCGCTGGCTGCCGGGGCGCCACTGGGACGATCAGGCCCGGGAAGTCGTGCCGATGGCGCTGCGTCCCGCGAGCTCGTTCGAATGGAAGTCGAGCCCGTACCGAGTGACGCAGGCGTCGGATCCGAACGTCGAGTACACGGGCCTCGACTACCTGGTCGCGTATTGGCTCTACGCTTCGGTGTGTCGCGAGCGCGCCGACTGTCCGCCCGGCTGAGCGATCGCGGCGAGCGCGAGCTCCTCCGCGGCGCGCGCCGGGTCGATGCCGCGCGACTTCGCGAGCCCGAGCACGCGCTCGAGGTTCTCGGGGATCACCGCGAGGTGTCTGCGCGTGGCGTCGTCGTCGCCGCCCTCGAGCGCGACGCCCAGGTGGATCAGCCCACCGGCGTTCGCGACGAAGTCCGGCACGTACAGGATGCCGCGCGCGTGGAGGCGCTGGGCGACGGCGGGCGAAGCGAGCGGATTGTTGGCCGCGCCGCAGACCACGCGGCAGTCGAGTGACTCGGCGAGCGCGTCGCTCACGACTCCCGCCGGACCACACGGCGCGAACACGTCGCAGCGCACGCGCGGGATCTCGGCGGCTGGAACGACGAGAACCTCGTTCGGCAAGCCGTCGAGGGCGCTCGGCGCCGGGTCGGCCGCAGTGACTCGGGCACCCGCGCGGCACAACGCGAGAACCAGCGCGCGACCGACGCTGCCCACGCCTTGCACGGCGATGTGCGTACCCGCGGGCTCACGGTCGACGTGCGCGAGCGCGGCTCGGATCGCGAGCTCCACGCCCAGCGCGGTGAACGAGCCGGGATCGCCGCAGCCGCCGGCGTCTCGCGGCAAACCCGCGACGTAGCGCGTGCGGCGCGCGATCACCGCCATGTCGCGCTCGCCGGTTCCCATGTCGGCTGCCGTGATGTACCGCCCGCCGAGGCTCGCGACGAAGTCTCCGAAAGCTAGGAGGTCGTCCTCGGTGCGAGCGCGCGGATCGCCGGCGACGACGGCCTTTCCGCCCCCCAACGCGAGCCCCGCTAGCGCCGCCTTGCGCGTCATTGCCGCCGCGAGCGCCAGCGCGTCGCGCTTCGCCGAGTCGAGATCCTCGTAGACCTTCCAGCGACAGCCGCCGAGCGCCGGTCCGCGGGCGAGCGAATCGAGCGCGATCGTCATCTCGAGATCGCCGTGGCGGCGCGAGTAGAGCGCGGGGGTCATCTCAAGCTCTGAAGGTCGTGGCGCGGGGCGCGCGACTTGAGTCGGCTACTTCGACCCGGGCGCGAGCTCGAGCACTACGCCTTCCGCGCCCGGCTCGACAGGCTCGGCGAGCTCGGCGATCGCCTCGCTCTCCGTGCGGGTCAGTGGGTCGCCGTCGCTGTCGACCCGCGCGCTCAGCGCGATCGGCCCATCCCAGGGCCGACCTTTGATCATCTCGTCGTCGGGCCCGATCTCGAACGCGAGCGGGAACGGTCCGACGGAGAGTCGCTTCACCGCGAGCGGCGGTCCGGGCTGATTGGGGGTGCGCGCGATCAGAAACAACACGGCGCCTGTCGCCTGCACACCGTTGGCGAGGCGGATCGTGCCGCGAATCGGCTTGCCGGAGACGACGCCCCTGCGCTCGCCGCTCGCAGCGTCGGACGGACCGAGCGGCATGCTCGCGCGCGGCGCCGGATTCTCGAGACCCGGCACGCGCACGGGACGATCGACTCTCGGCGGTTCGTCCGCTGGGTCGACGTACGGCTCGACTCTTCGATCGCACGCTGCGAGACACAGCGCGGCTGCGCAGGAGAAATAGCAGGCGGTTCGTCGCAAACTAGGCGTCATGCGCGACACAGAGTACTCGCTCGACCGAGTCGGAGACAGCCGAGCGTCTCGCGTCAGGCTGGTGCTGCTCGGTGTGTGGAGCGGAGCGATGCTGGCGTTCGGTGGACTGTTCGTGCCTGCGGCGTTCGCGCACTTGCCGACGCAGCTCGCGGCGTCGCTGTTGGCCGACGGCTTCTCCGCACTCGATCGCGGCGGCGTGCTGCTCGGCGCAACGTGTGTCGCGCTCGGCTTCGCGGACTTGCGCCGCAGAGGAAGACCGACGAACGCGGAACGACTGCGCGCGCTGCTTCCGCTCGCGGGAGTCTTCGCGCACGTCACGAACGCGATCGCGATCACGCCGCAGATCCATGCGCTGCGCGTCGCTGCGGGAGGTGCGATCGGTCAGCTCGCCGCAGGTGACCCCGAGCTCGCGCAGTTTGCGTCGCTGCACTCGGCGTCGCGCGCGCTCTTTGCGCTCGCCACCGCGAGTGCGCTGCTCGCGGGCGCCTGGGACGTCTTTACGCTTCGCGCGCACGCCGAAGCGCGGGCTTCCCGCGACACGGAAAGCAGCGAATTCTGAGTCGATTTTCGGAAAAAATCCGTAGCGCGACCGAGTGCCTTCGTTATAGTCCCGTCCCCCTGCGAAAGAGTCCCCCGCGGAATCGATCGGGTTCGCAGGAACGCTAGAGCGCGACGGGAGGCGGGAAGCGCCCATGGCCATCGACATAACGCTGCAAATCAAGCTCTCGGTCGAGGAGTCGTCCCTGGAGGACGCGCTCGCCGAGTACGATGAGCTCACCGTCAGCGCACTCGTGACGCAGATTCTCGACAAGGCGATCGCGCTCGAGCACATCGAGACCGAGATCAAAGCCGGTCCGAACTCGCTCGAGGAGTACGACAAAGTTCGAGAGGTCTGAGCCTCCGCTCAGAACAGCTCGAGCTGACCCAGTGGCGCCCGTTGCCGCACTGTCTCGCGTGGCAGTGCGCGAGTGATCGCGGACGGGAGTCTCTCGAACGCCACCACGCGGGGTGCAATCGGCTCCGGTCCGGGTCTGTAGATTCCCTGGCGCCGCGCGTACGCGAGGATGCGCCGGTAGAGCCGCCAGAAACGCTGCCCATGGTTCAGATGACGCAGGTGCGCGAGCTCGTGGCACAGCGTGTCCACCATGACCGAGTACTTCAGCAGCTCGGACGCGCGGAGCTGGTGCAGGCGGATACGGATGCGGCCGTCGGCGTAGCAGATGCCGAGGCGACGGCGCACGCGCGGACTCTCCGCGTCGACTGAGCGCAAGGGAAGATCGAACGCGCGCGCGAGCAGGAGCGCATGTCGGCGCAGACGTTCGAGCGCGCGCTCGCGCGCATCGTGCAGGGCATCGCTCAAGAGCCGGGCTCCCGAGGGGGGCGCGCGCAGTATAGCCTTGTGCCCATGAGCGACACCGATCCGCTCGACGATTTCCCGACGAGGTTCGCGATCTTCCCGCTGCCGAACGTCGTCTTGTTTCCGGGCACGTATCTCCCGCTCCACATCTTCGAGCCGCGCTACCGCGCCATGACTGAGGCTGCGCTCGCGAGAGACTCGGTGATCGGGATGATTCTTCTGCGGCCCGACGCGGACGCGATGGCCGCATCCGCGCCCGTGTTCTCAGTCGGCTGCGCGGGCCGCATCGTCGAGCACCGCCGTCTGCCCGACGGACGCTTTCATCTCTTGCTCTACGGCGAGCGCCGCTTCCGCATTGCGCGAGAGCTCGAGTCGAGCGCGCCGTTCCGAGAGGTCGACGCCGAGCTGCTTCACGACGCAAGCTTCGCGGAGCTCGCGCCCGCGGCGCAGCGCGCGCTCGAGGGCACGCGAGGCGACCTCGAGGAGCGGATGCTCGAGCTCATGCGGCTCGGCTCCGCCGAGGGTGGCGATGCGCTGCGCGAGAGAATGCGCGCGCTCGATCCCGTGTTGCTCGCGAACGCGATCGCGTTCGGGCTCGACGGCTCGACGCTCGAGAAACAGAGCCTCCTCGAGAGCCCCGATGCGCTGGCTCGAAGTGAGCTCCTGTTGCGCCTGCTCAGCTTCCGGATCGCCGAGGCTCGGCTTCCCGAAGGGCCGAAGAGCCTGAACTGAAATTTCTCGAAATCTTGCGATCGGCTCCGAAAAGCGGTGATTCGACGAGCGCAGGGAACACCGCTCCGTGGCACTTCGCTGTGTGAACGGCTGTGCATTGCGCTGTGAAGCGGCGACCACTTCTCGCGCCTGGCCGCGAAAGAGCGACGCGAATCTGGCGACTTGGCCGCCGTCGCGCATTACCCGCGTGCGCGAATCTCGTCCGCAACCGTGTAGGCCGAGGGCGAAAGCACCGGCGCGTTTGAATCGGCTTTGCCGTGCCGGAGGCCGCGTGGGAGAGTCGCGCTCCGCGAGGCAACTGGATCGGCCTCAGGTCGGCTCTGGTTGGGGGGAAATAGCGCGAAATGACCACTGGGGGGTGGGAGCTCGTCCGCGCCGCGGTCGGGCAGCGCGTCGGAGAGGCTGCGTTCGAAGCGTGGTTCCGCACGCTCGACGGTAGTCTCGAAGGCGAGACGCTGGTGCTGCGTTGCCCGGATCGCTTCACACGCGATTGGCTGCGCAGCCGCTTCGGCCGAATGATCGAAGAGTGCGCGCCTGCGGCGCGCTCGATCGAGTATCGCGTCGATCCGGGGGCGTCAGTCACTGAGTCGCCGGCGACGCGCGCGGAGCCAGTCACTGACTCGGTCGCGCAGCCGTGCGCACAACAGGAGCAGCTCTTCGAGCGCTTCGTCGTCGGACCCGGCTCCGCCCTCGCGCTCGAGGCAGCGCGCGCCGTCGCGCGCGGCGAAGGCGGCCGCTGCAATCCGCTGTTTCTCGTCGGCGGAACGGGCTCGGGCAAGACTCACTTGTGCCGCGCGATCTCTGGACAGGTGGGCTCCGAGGCGCTCTACCGCTCGAGCGAAGAGTTCACGACCGAAGTGACTGAGGCGCTGCGCGCCGGACAGATGCCCCGCATTCGCCAGCGCTACCGCCGCCAGGCGAACATGTTGATCCTCGAGGACGTCCAGTTTCTCGCGGGCAAGCGCGCGACTCAGGTCGAGCTGTTTCACACGCTGGATCACTTGATCGCGCACGGGCGCACCGTCGTGTTCTCCGCGGATCGCGCGCCGTCCGAGCTCGACGACCTCGACCCGAAGCTGCGCTCGCGCATGGCCTCCGGCTTGGTCGCGCGCATCGCGCCGCCGGAGTCGGACACGCGGCGCGCGATCCTGCGCGAGCGCGCCGCCCGCGGCGGGGTGCGCGTTCCGGACGAGTGTCTCGAGCTGCTCGCGGCGCGCGAGCTCTCGTCCGTCCGCGATCTCATCGGCGGGCTGAACCAGGTCGTGGCTCGCGCCTCGCTTCTGCGCGCGCCGATCACGCCGGAGCTCGTCGCGCAGGCACTCGACGCGGTCGACATGCCTGGACGCGCGCGCTCACTGGACGAGATCGTCGCCGAAACCGCCCGCGCCTACGGGCTGGCGCCCGAGGCGCTGCGGACTCGCTCTCGCAAGCAGGTCGTCGTGCGGCCGCGGCAGATCGCGATGTATCTCGCGCGGCGCTACACGGCGGCATCGCTCGCCGACATCGGGCGCGCGTTCGGGCGCGATCACACGAGCGTCATGTACGCGATCGACGTGGTGGAGCGGCGCATCGTCGAGCGGCCGCAGCTTCGCTACGAGCTCGAGGCGCTCGCCGCACGAGTCAGCGGTTCGGCGCCGCCCCGTAGTGCTTCTGGTAGTACTCGCGGTACTCCCCGGATTTGATCGGCTCCCACCAGTCGCGGCGCGCCGCGTACCACTCGGCGGTCTTCGCGATGCCCACGGCGAGCTCGAGCTGCGGCCGCCAGCCCAGCGCGCGGATCTTCGCGGTATCGACCGCGTAGCGCTGATCGTGACCCGGGCGCAGGCCGGACACGAGGCGAATCAGTGAGTCGGGCTTGCCCAGGCAGCGCAAGATCATCGCCGTCAGCTCGCGATTCGTGACTTCGGGGGTCTGGTTCGCGCCGATGTTGTAGACCTCGCCCGCACGCCCTTGTCGCAGCAGCAGGAGCAGCGCTCGGCAGTGGTCCTCGACCCGCAGCCAGTCGCGAATCTGCGTGCCGCCGTCGTAGAGGGGCAGCGGCTCGTCGTCGAGCGCGTTCGTGATGAAGACGGGAATCACTTTCTCGGGATACTGGAACGGGCCGTAGTTGTTCGTGCAGCGCGAGAGCAGGACGTCCATGTCGTGCGTGCGGTGGAAGGCGAGGGCGATGTGATCGCCGCCGGCCTTCGCCGCCGAGTACGGGCTCGACGGGCGGAGGAGCGCCGACTCACTCGGGAAGCCGGGATACGCGACGTCGCCGTAGACCTCGTCCGTGCCGACCTGCAGGAAACGCACGCGCCTGTTCACTTGGCGCGCCGCCTCGAGCAACACGTACACGCCGAAGACGTTGGTCTCGATGAACTCACCGGCCTTGGCCTTGGTCGAACGGTCCACGTGTGACTCGGCCGCGAAGTTCACGATCCAGTCCGCGTCGGCCACCAGCTCGCGCGCCGTCTTCTCGTCGCGGATGTCGCCCCGCACGAAGCGGTAGTTCGGCGAGCTGGCGACGTCGGCGAGGTTCGCGAGGTTGCCCGCGTAAGTGAGACAGTCGAGGTTCACGACGCGCGCGTCGGGCTCTTCGGCGAGCAGGAGACGCACGAAGTGCGAGCCGATGAAGCCGCACCCACCCGTGACCAACACTCGCCTCATGCCGGGCTCATCGACGCGTCGCCGCGCGCCGCTTGAGGGCGACTAGTAGCCGCTCGGTAGCGCGAGGCCAGGGCGCTCGGTCGCCCGCGTGGGCACCAACTCGAGCTCGAGCGGCCCTTCGGCCCGGGCGGGCCGAGTGCGGCGCCCGTAAGTCGTCGTGCGCTCGTACGGCACGCGGCCGATCTCGCGGATCAAACGCTCGATCGTCTCGACCTCGACGTGGTCGCCGTGCTCCGAGCCCGCGGCGTTCGAGATGGACTCCTCCATGAGCGTCCCGCCGAAGTCGTTCGCTCCGGACATCAGCGCGACCTGGCCGAGCTTCAGCCCCATCTTCACCCACGAGATCTGCACGTTCGTGATCCACGGGCGAAGGAACAGGCGAGACACTGCGATGAGCCGCAGATCTTCCGGCGTGCTCGCGCCGTGGCGCGAGCCCTGCTCGTTGAACAGGCGCGTCTTGTGGTGGATGAAGCCGAGCGGGACGAACTCCGTGAAGCCGCCGGTGCGCTTCTGAATCTCGCGCAGGCGCTCGAGGTGAGACGAGACGTGCTGCGGTGTCTCGATGTGGCCGTACATCAAGGTCGAGCTGGAGCGCAGGCCGACGTCGTGCGCGGTGGTGACGATCTCGGTCCAGCGCTCCGTCATGAGCTTGCGCGGCGAGAGGATCTTGCGGACCTCGTCGTCGAGTATCTCGGCGGCGGTGCCGGGGATCGTGCCCAGTCCTTCGTCGCGCAGCATCGCGAGATAGTCGCGCAGCGACATGCCGTCGCAGCGCTGCGACGCGAAGTGAATCTCCTCGGGCGAGAACGCGTGAATGTGCAGGTCGGGCAGCTCGGCCTTGATCGCGCGCACGATGTCGCGGTACCAGAAGCCGTCCTTGTTGGGGTGAATGCCGCCCTGGATGCAGACCTCGGACGCACCGCGCGCCACCGCGTCGTGACAGCGCGCGAGGATGTCGTCGAGGCCGCGGTCGTAGGCGTCCTCTTCGTGCTTGTGTCTCGCGAAGCCGCAGAAGCTGCAGCCGACGTAGCAGATGTTCGTGAAGTTGATGTTCCGGCAGACGACGTAGGAGATCTCGTCGCCCACGTCGTCGAAGCGCGCCGCGTCGGCGACGGCGCACAACACTTGTAAGTCGCGGCCGAGGGCGCCGAGCAGTACTTCGGCGTCGGCGCGCGTGAGCTCGCGGCCCTCGAGCGAGCGCTCGAGCGCGGCGCGGACCGGCGCGCTCGAGCCGCGCAGAAGTGTGTCAGTGAGCGAGCGTCGGGGGGCGGACATTCGGGGCTCCTGGGTTCTTCGCCGTGGGCCAGCCCTCGGCATCGGTGGCCGCGCGCAGGCGGCGGTACATGTCGGGATCGAAGAAGTCGGGGCGCGTCGCGACGACCTCGGGATATACGCACAGGCGATCGCGCAGCTCGTAGCCGGCGGCCTCGGTGCGCGCGCGCAGGTCGTCGAGCTCGGGCCACGGCATCTCGGGATTGATGAAGTCGATCGTGAGCGGCGAGACGCCGCCCCAGTCGTTGATGCCCGCGCGCAGCAAGAGCTCGAGCGACGTCGGCGAGAGATTCGGCGGCGCCTGCAGGTTCATCGCGGGGCCGAGAATCAGACGCGCGAGGGCAGTCACTCCCGCCATGAGCGCGTCGCTCGGCATCGGCATGTGCGCCATCGGCGTGCCGGGCTTGGGGTGGAAGTTCTGCACGATCACTTCCTGGATGTGACCCCCCGCCGCGTGCAGATCGCGGATCGCGAACAGAGTGTCGACGCGCTCCTCGGCGGTCTCGCCGATGCCGACGAGAATTCCGCTCGTGAACGGGATGCGCAGCTCGCCCGCCTCGCGAGTCATGCGCAGGCGCGCGCTCGGCTCCTTGTCGGGCGCGTGGAAGTGAGCTTGCCCGCGCTCGCGCAGGCGCGCGCTCGTGGTCTCGAGCATGAGGCCCATGCTCGCGTTCAGCGGGCGCAGGAGCGCGAGCTCTTCGGCCGACAGGATCCCCGCGTTCGAGTGCGGGAACAGGTTCTCTTCGAGTGACACTCGGCACGCGTCGACGAGATACTCGGTCGTGCGGGCGTAGCCGCGCTCGTGCAGCCACGCGCGATAGCCGCGGTACGCGACCTCGGGCTTGTCACCCAGACAGAAGAGCGCTTCGAGGCAGCCGTTCGCGAACGCGCGCCGCGAAGTGTCTCGCACCTCCTGGAGGAGCCAGGTCTTCGCGCGCGGTGAGTCGGGTTGCACCGCGAACGTGCAGTAGCCGCAGCGGTCGCGACACAGATTGGTGAGCGGGATGAAGACGTTGCGCGAGACCGAGATCACGCGGCCGTGGCCGCGCCGGCCCGACTCCTGCGCCGCCTCGAGCAGCGGCTCGAGAATCGTCTCGGGTGCGCGCTCGATCCGCTCCATCGCGGCGAGCGCCGCGGCGCGGGGAAGAGGCTCGGAATCGACCGCTTTGCGGATCTGTTCCAAGAGCTCGGCGCGCGAGGGGTGGGTCACGCGGCCAGGCTAGCACCGGCTTCTAGAGCCCTTCAAACTGACGTGACGTCAGGGTCTTCGGCGCGGCGAACGCGAGCCGCTTCCGCATCACGCGCACCGCTTCCGGGTTCTGATCGACCAGGATGAAGTCGCGGTCGAGGCGCGCCGCGGCTTCGCCCGTCGTGCCGCTGCCGGCGAAGAAGTCGAGCACGAGATCCCCGGGTCGCGAGTGCACCGCGACGATGCGCGACAGGATCGCGAGCGGTTTCTGCGTGGCGTAGCCGGTGCGCTCGCGCCCGTTCGTCGGGACGATCGTCTGCCACCACACGTCGGTCGGTGTCTTGCCGCGCGCGGCTTTCTCGGGACCCACGAGGCCCGGCGCGGCGTACGGCAGCCGATCCATCGCGGCGTAGTCGAACGTGTAACTCGCGGGATCGACCGCATACCACAGAATGGTGTCGTGCTTCGCGGGCCAGCGAGACTTCGTGCGCGCGCCGTAGTCGTAGGCCCAGACGATCTCGTTCAGGAATGACTCGCGCCCGAAGATCGCGTCGAGCAACACCTTCACGTAGTGTGACTCGCGCGGATCGAGGTGCACGAAGAGCGAGCCGTCGGCGCGCAGCACGCGCCGAGCCTCGCGCAGACGCGGCTCGAGATACGCGGGCAGATCGTCGAAACGGTCCGCGAACTGCGAGACACCGACGACCTCGCTCTTGTAGCGCTGCCCGCCGAAGCCGGTGCGATCTCCGCCGCTCGCGTCCCGCCGTGTGCGCAGGCGCGTGTGTCTGCGCGTGCGACCCGTGTTGAACGGCGGGTCGATGTAACAGAGAGCCGCGCGCGCGTCGGGCAGCGCGCGCAGAACCTCGAGATTCTCGCCCTGGACGATCCAGCGCACGCGCGTATCCTGCGCCGCGTGCCGGTGCGCGCCGTACTCCTCGATCTCTTCGACACGCTCGTCGACATCCACATGGAGCGACTGCCGCTCGTCGAGATCGGCGGGCGGCGGATTCCGTCGACCTACGGGCTCCTGCATGCGGCGAGTGTGCCCTGGCACGGGCTCGATTTCGAGACGTTTGCGACGCAGCTCGGCCGAGTCGACCGCGATCTCCGCGACGTTCTCCGGCTCGAGCACCGCGAGGTCGCGACGCTCGAGCGGTTCCGCAGCTTCGGACGCAGCATCGGACACCCCGACGACGCGCTCGCGCGCGTGCTCACCGACGCGCACATGGGCGAGCTGCGCAGGCACCTGCGCTTCCACCCGCACCACGCCGGCGTGCTGGCGCGGCTGCGCGGCCGCGTGCGCCTGGCGGTGTGCTCGAACTTCAGTCACTCGGACACTGCGCGCGCGGTGCTCGCGGACGCGGGCCTCCTGACTCATTTCGACGCGGTCGTGATCTCGATGGACGTCGGCATCCGCAAGCCGCGCCCGGAGATCTTCCGCGCCGCGCTCGAGTCACTCGACGCCGCGCCCGAAGAGACTCTGCACGTCGGCGACAACCTCGAGGCCGACGTCGCGGGCGCGGCGGCGCTCGGCATCCGCCCGGTCTGGATCACCCGCCGCGTCGGCGATCCGGAGGCCGCGATCGAGGCTTACACCGGCGCGCGTCCAGCGCACGCGATCGCGGATCTCGCGGAGCTCGAGACATTGATCGGAACCTGAGTCGCGCTCAGCCGCGGAGCAGCGCCTCGAGCCTCTCGACTTGGCGGTCCCAGTCGTAGTGCGCGGCGACGAAGCGCGCGCCGCGGGCGCCGAGCTCGCGGCGCCGGGCGCCGTCCCGCATCAGCTCGAGGGCGAGGCGCGCGAACTCGGCGGGCGCGCGCGCCAAGCAGACGCCGTCCTCTTCGCCTCGCGCGCCCAAGCCTTCGAAGCCCTCGGGGCTGGTCACGACGGGCACGCCGAGAGCGAGTGACTCGAGGATCTTGTTCTGCACCCCGCCCGCGACGCGCACCGGGCAGAGACTCGCCGCGGCGCGCTCGACGAACGGCCGGACGTCGTCGACCGCGCCAGTTACGTTCACGCCGTCCACTCCGTGGTGCGCGAGCAGCGAGGACGGCGGGTTCACGCCGACGACGTCGAGCGCGGCGTCGGCCGCTTCGCTGCGCACGCGCGGAAAGATCTCGCGCAGCATGAACTCCGCCGCGTCGGTGTTCGCAAAGCTCCCGAGATTGCCGACGAAGACGAGCCGGCGCGCGTCGTAGCTTCGGGCCCGCGGCGCGAAGTACTCGCGGTCGACGCCGTTGCCGACCAGCGCGAGTCGCTCGGCGGGCGCGCCGTTCGCGATCAACACGTCGCGGTCGACCTCGGAGATGATCGCCGTCGCGTCGAACTCGCGGACGAGCCGAGTCTCGTAGTGGCGCAGGCGCGCCACTTCGACCGCGAACAGCGCCCGGAATGCGTCGCGGCGCATCTTGTGCGCGCGGCCGTAGAGCAGCGAGACCGCGTCGGTGATGTCCAGAACGCGGCGCGGCCCGCGCGCGCGCTCGACGTACTGCGCCATGCGCAGCAGGTGTACGTACACGCCGTCGAAGCGGCCCTCCGCGAGTCGCTTCGCGACCAGCGCACGCATGCGCGACGAGCGGTAGTAGTGCACCTGCAGCGGGAGCACGGAGGCGACACCAATCAGCGTATGCAGCCGCGAGCGCCACGGCGCCTGCACCACCCACTCGACCGACATCTTCGCGTGTCGGCGCGCGAGCGCGCGCGCCTGCTCGACCTCGGCCTCGCTCTCGACGAACGAGAGCACGTGCACGTCGTTCTTCGCTGCCAGCCGCGCGATGAACTCGTACGCGCGCAGCTTGTCGCCGCCGACCGGCGGGTACGGCAGGCGCGGCGTGAGAGCGAGAATCCGCACGCGCCGAGATTGACACGCCTTTTCGCCTGCCGCATTCTGCGCGGCCTGATGAGCGTCGACCCCGACATCTCGCTCTCGCCTGCACCGCGTCGCACCCGTACAGGGTCCCACCGGCGCGGATAGATTCGCCTCTGCGATCGACGCCGGCCGGCGGGACCGAAACCGCGCTCCGAGAACCGCGTCGCCCTGATCCCTTCGATCAATCGCACTCCGAGAGGTGAATCATGTCCCAGAAGTTCGACCAGCTCGTCAGCCGAGAGAAACAAGTCTTCATGCCGTCCGTGCGCCGCTGGCCCGTCGCGCTGGAGCGCGGCCAGGGCTCGCGTGTCTGGGACGTCGACGGCCGCGAGTACGTCGACCTGACCGCAGGCTGGGGAGTGACTTCGATCGGTCACTGCCATCCCGCGCTCGCCGAGGCGATTGCCGATCAGGCGCGCACCCTGATGCAGACGACCAACAACGTCTACACCCGGCCGCAGCTCGACCTCGCGGAGCGGCTCGCGCGCGTCGCGCCGGGCGGGCTGCACCAGTCATTCTTCACGTCGAGCGGCGCCGAGGCGAACGAAGGCGCGCTGAAGCTGGCCGCGCGCGCGACGGGCCGCAACCGCTTCCTGTCCACGTTCGACAGCTTTCACGGCCGCACGCTCGGCGCGATGGGCTGCCTCGGGCAGGAGAAGTACCGCGGGCCGTGGAAGGGCATCGTGCGCGAGGCGACGTTCGTGAAATACGGCGACGCCGCCGCGGTGCGCGCCGCGCTCACGAGTGAGCACGCGGCGATGATCGTCGAGCCGATTCAAGGGGAAGGCGGCGTCGTGGTTCCGCCGACGGACTATCTGGCCCGCGTCGCGGACGCGTGTCACTCCGCGGGCGCGCTGCTGATCGCCGACGAGATACAGACCGGCATCGGCCGCACGGGACGCTGGTTCGCGAGCGAGCACGGCGGAGTCGTGCCGGACATCCTCACGTTCGGGAAGGGCATCGGCGGCGGCTTCCCGCTCGCCGGCTTCATGGCCAGCGAAGCGGTGATGGGCGCCATCCAGCCCGGCGACCACGGCGGCACCTACGCGGGCAACCCGCTCGCGTGTCGCGCCGGCGTCGCGGTCATGAAGGTGATCGAGGACGAGAGACTCGTGGAGCGCGCGGCGATGCTCGGCAAGGAGACACTCGCGCGGCTCGGCGCATTCGCGGAGAAGCAGCGCGCCAAGGTCGAGCTCGTGCGCGGCTTGGGTCTCTTGATCGGCGTCGTGATGCGCGACCCGGCCGCGGCTGCGTCGGTTCACGCCGCGATCCGCGACCGAGGCGTGCTCGTGAATCTCACCGCGGAGCGCGTGCTGCGCATCTTCCCGCCGCTGAACATCCCCGAACGCGACCTCGCGCAGGGTCTCGACGTGGTCGAGGCCTGCGTGGCGAGCTCCTCGTGAGCGCCCGCGGCGCGCTCGGCGCGCTCGCGCTCGTGGGCGCGCTCGCGGGCTGTTACAACTTCGAGCAGTTCGCCCCGATCAACCAGACGTGGCGGCTCGTGCCGAGTGAGTCGACGATTCACTTCGTCGGCATCAAGAACAACGCC
>Ga0326730_1000151_pt1 | contig 21628 bp, 22 predicted proteins | sample MHFSIPfraction_3_FD_207740 | JGI IMG/M metagenome (GOLD analysis project Ga0326730, IMG submission 207740) | Lab enriched peat soil microbial communities from Michigan Hollow, Ithaca, NY, United States - MHF7AN SIP fraction | ecosystem: Environmental > Terrestrial > Soil > Wetlands > Peat...
AACCAGGGCGAGAGGCTGTCGTCTCGCGGGCACTGGCCGCCTGACCACCTGACCGTCCGCTTACCGTCTCTTTCTCAGAACGTCGTCCAGCACTACCCGGTCGATCTTCCCGTCCATGCGTACCCGGACATCGTAGTTCTCCCAGTACATGAAGTCCCGGAGGGCCCCGAGGAACACATCGTTGACCTTCCCCTGGGGCGCTTTCAGCCACTTTTCCGGCTGACCCACCGGCTCCCGCAACAGGATCGGCTCCAGCTGCCGTACGATCTCCGGCGTAATCCCGACCAGGTCGTTGGGCTCGCTGGGGAAGAAGTGGAGCTTGTGGAGGGTGAGGAGCCGGTCCAGCTCGGCGATGGGGTTCACCGCGTCGTACACCCGGATGTCGATGAACCGGTCGTTGGCGCCCAGGTAACCGCCGTTCTTCCGGACCACCAGCAACGCGGCCGACTGCATCCCGCGCCGGTCGCCGCCGCCGGCCTGGCCTGCCCGGAGCGCCGCCATGAGCCGGTCAGCCAGGGAGCCGGTGCTCGTCTCGAAGGTCTCCGCCAGGTTCTTCACCGTCTGGTCGGAGACCATGATGTTGGCCTGGGTGGCGTAGTTCTTCCCGACGATCACCTCGCCCTTGCCCCCCAGCCGTCCGCCGGTCACACCCCCCACCCGGCCGCCGGCCCAGTCGAAGGTGCGGGTGCCGGTGAAACTCGCCGAATTGCCGTGCGCGTCTACCATCCCCACCTGCCGGTCCTGCAGCATGGTGTCGCTCCGCATGATGATGCGGAGCGCCTCCTCGGCCGTGGCCCCCTGGGCAATCAGCTCGAGACCCTGCTCGCCATAGGCGGTGTTGCCAAGGCTCTGGGTGGCCACCGCCCCGACCCCGGCCTGCCCCCATGGCACGATCCCGCCGACATTGGGGAACTTGGATTCCACCGCGACGCCCAGGTCGCCGGTGGCCGGATCCCACGCGACGATGCTGTAAGTATGAGCCAGCTTCTGGAAATGGGAGGGCGGAACGAGGGGCTGTTGGGCCTGCAGGTGAGGCGTGAGAGGTGAGACGTAAGACGTGGATCCGAAGAAGACGAGGACGATTGCCAGCACCGGGCCCCTTCGCGGTTGCCCAGTGGCTTTGAGAAGCCACGTCTCACCTCTCACGTCTCACCTCTCACGGTCGCTCCTTGCCCAGCTTCTTCTTGAGGTGATCGAGCTGCGCCTGGACCGCGGCGTCCATCTGCTGCCGATTGAGCTGGCTCTTGAGCAGCTCCCCGTCCACGTCGGTTTCCGGCCGCACCCCTCCGGCAGTCTCGAGGTCGCGCCAGGCGGCCTCCTGCGCGGGGGTCGGTCCCCCAGCACCCTGCCGGGCCCGCCTGAGCTCGAGGGTCATCTGCTCCACGTCCCGCACCGTAAGGGACAGCTCCTCCCGCTGGGCCGTCAGCTTCATCTCCAGCACCTGTACCCTCTCCCGGTGCCGCACCACGAACTGCTCGGCGATCTGCACCGTTTCGGGATCGGGAATCTGGGCGGCGAGACGGCCGCGCCGCTCGGCATCCTCCAGCTGCTTGCGTTCGGCCGCAAGGCCACGCTCGGTCGCAGCCAGGGCGTCCCGCATGGCGGCCACGGCCACCTTGGCGTCCACGATTGCGGAGTGGAGCAGGGCGGCACGATGCCGGGGATCGCCCGGAGGGGTATGGTCGGCGAGGAGTTGCTCGAGCCGGGCCTTGAGCCCTTCAAACACCGTGCGGTTGTCCCAGTCGAGGATTGGCCGAATGGTACGGATCGCCCCAAGGGGCGTCAAGGAAGCGGGCGCGTTAGCTTATGGGACATGCGCCGTCTGCTGCCGCTGCTCCCGCTCCTCGCACTCGCCTCCTGCGGTCCCTCCCGGGCCGGCGGAGCCTGCGGGCTCACCGCCATCGCCGGCGCCACCATGCTGCTGCAGGAGTTCGCCGTGCCGGAGCAGACCCTGGGTGAGCCTCCCCTCCGGCTGCCGCCCCGGCTCGTCGCCCGGGTGGCCGTGGGTCCCGCCTACGCGGCGGTGGTGGGCCGGACTCCGGACAGCGCCTGGGTGATCGGCATCGACGGCACCCTGCCACGGACGATTAAGCCCGGCTTCGGAGTGCTGGTGCTGGACAAGGCCGGCAAGGCCCGCGGCGTGATGGTCTACGAATCCGATCCCATCCGGGGCGCTCCGCCCATCGGCAAGCTCGCCGTCGACAGCCTGATGCTCCCGCTGCTCGCCATCCAGCTAGACCCGGCCCGCATCGAAGATCCCCGGTGCCCGCTCTTCCCGGACAGCCTGCTCCAATGAGCGCCCCGCGCATCGGCGTGACCGGGGTGACCAGGTCCGTCTCCGGAGCCGACCGGAGCGGAGTAAACTCGGCCTATGTCCGCGCGGTGCTCCGGGCAGGTGGTATCCCCCTGATCCTCGCCCCGCTCATCGGGGTGGACCACAATGGGCCGATTCTGGATGCCATCGACGGGCTGGTGCTGACCGGTGGCGAGGACGTCGACCCCGCCTTCTACGGTCACCAGCCACATCCGGCCCTCGGCACGGTCGACCAGGTGCGTGACGCCTTCGAGCTGGCGCTGTTCCACGACGCCTGGGCCCGGCGGCTTCCGGTGTTGGCGATCTGCCGGGGCATCCAGCTGGTGAACGTCGCCCTGGGCGGATCGCTGTGGCAGGACATCGCCGCCGAGCGACCCGGAGCCCTCCCTCATCAGCAGCCGGACGGGCGGGACGCGCGCACCCACGAAGTGATCATTACGACAGGTTCACGCCTCGCCGGGGCGCTGGGGACCACTCGCTGCGAGGTAAACAGCTTTCATCACCAGTCGATCCGTGACCTGGCCCCGGGCCTCGTGATTACCGCCCGGGCGCCCGATGGAGAGATCGAGGGGGTGGAAACCGCGCCGGCCGACCCCTGGCTGCTGGCGGTGCAGTGGCACCCCGAAGAGTTCCATCATCACGACCAGGCCCCGGATCATGGACTGTTCGATGCCGTTGTGCACGAAGCGAGTCAGCAGGCCGTTCCACGTTCTGCGTTCCGCGTTTCGAGTGGAACCGCCTAGCGATCCAGCGTCTCGTCTTCCAACGCTGAACGCGGAACGCGGAACTACTGGACGTACCCCCCCGGGAACAGGACTCGGTCGGACAGTTCGTTGAGCGCGGTGCGGATGGTCGGGAAGCGCGCGGCCGCGGTCTGCAGCACGCCCTCGAGCTGGAACCGGTCGGCCAGGACGTGGTCGGAGGCCATAGCATAGCCCCGGCGGCCCAGGCTGTCGTAGTAGGTGAGATCGGGACCGCCCCGCCGGATGCGCCGGGCTTCGATATAATGGGGAAACAGGCCGGCAAGCCACAGGGCATAGTTGCCGAGATGCAGCAACACCTTGAACCGGCGCTCCCCCTGGGTGGACTCGAGGTCGCTGACGATGTCGACCAGATAGCGATGTGACTGGTCATCGTTCCAGTCGACCCGCTGCGCCCGGTCGCGCTGGCCGAATTCGAGCAGCAGGGCGGCGAGATAGTCGGCCACCTCACGCTCCGCCACCCCGGCGCCCAGCAGGGCATGACGGACCATGACGTAGAAGAACAGCACCTCGCTCGGCACCATCATGGTGCGCACCGCCAGGAGCCCCTCTGCCAGCTCCGGCGCGTCGAGCAGCGGATCGGGCCCTTCGTGTTCCAGCCGCTCTTCCAGGGCGGCACGACGCGCCGCCGAGCCCCGGCTCAGGAGCAGCAGTACCAGCTGCAGGTCACCCGCCTTCAGGCGGCCACGCATGTTAGCGAGGATCATGTCGTCCCCTCCCGGCGCTGAGTCGTCCTCAACCGATCCGGAGTCCCCTCCGGCCGCCGCGCTGTCCAGCGTGATCGCGTTCGCCCGCGCGGTCACCGGCACGCTCCGGCCTCTATCACTACTCGACCGGATCGTGCAGGAAGTCAAGGCATCTTTCGGGCCAGTCCCCGTGGCGGTGATCATTGTGGACGAGCAGGGTGACTGGGAGAGTGCTAGCGGAGACGCAGGTCACCCCCATCTGGAGGGGCTGCTCACCGAAGTCCTGCGCACGGGGGAGCACGCCGCGCGGCGGACTCCCGGAGGAAGCGCCCTGGCGGCACCGCTCGTCGGTCGGCGCTCGATCCTCGGGGTCGTCGGGGTGGCGCTGGATCGCGACGCCGATATTCACGACCTCCGGCTCCTGGTCGGCATGACCACGGTGGCCGCCGTCGCGCTCGAGGGAGCGCGCCTGGCGGAGGCCCTGGACCGGAGCCGCCAGCGGTGGGAGGAGGCGATCGATGCCGTCAGCCTGGCGATCTGTCTGCTCGATCGTGGCGGCCGGATCGAACGGGTGAATCGCGGCTTCACCGACCTGCTATCGCTTCCGCCGGTCGCGGCGGCGGGCCGGCCGTGGCAATCGGTGGTGCCGCCGGAATGGCGCGAGGGAATTGGCGCGGCGCTGGCGGCCCCCGGTCCCGAGGAGGTGGAACTCCGCCTGGCCGACCTGTCGATCGCCGTGACCGCCTTCCGCACCACCCCGGGAGACCCGGGGCGCGCGGTCCTGATGTTCGAGAACACCACCGACCGGCGCCTGCTGCAGGATCGGCTGATCCAGTCCGGGAAGCTGTCGGCCATCGGCCAGCTCATCGCCGGCGTGGCCCACGACCTCAACAACCCGCTCACCTCGGTGGTGGGTTTCGCCGACTTCCTGGCGGAATCCGCCGAGGTGCCGCCCCGCATCCGGGAGCCGCTGCGGGTGATCCAGCAGGAAGCGGAGCGCGCCTCGAAGATCGTGAAGAACCTGCTGAGCTTTGCCCGACGGCAGGAGACCAGGCAAAGCACCGGGCTCCAGCCGATTCTCGAGGCGACGGTAGGGCTGTTCCGCAATCAGCTGAGCGGAGATCGTATCTCGCTCGAGCTGGAGATCGCGCCCGACCTGCCGCCGCTGGATCTCAACCCCAACCAGATCCAGCAGGTGTTCGTCAACCTGATCCAGAATGCCGCCCAGGCCATTCAGGCCACCAGCCTCCCCGGCACCATCCGGCTGGTGACTCGCCGCTGGATGGACGGCGTCGCGGTCGAGGTGACGGACGACGGTCCCGGGATGCCGCCCGACCTCGCCGCGCGCGCGTTCGAGCCCTTCTTCACCACCAAGCCGGAGGGCCAGGGCACCGGGCTCGGGCTCTCCATCAGTCAGGGCATCGTGAAGGAGCACGGCGGCCGGATCACCCTGGCGACTCGCGTCGGAGCGGGCTGCACGTTCGTTGTGGAACTGCCGGGCCGGCTCCACCCGGCGGCCGAGCCGCTCGCCGCCGCGCCTCCCGGCACCACCCGGCCGTTGAACGTGCTGGTGCTGGACGATGAGCCCCACATCCTGCACTACATCCGCTCAACGCTGGAGGCCTGGGGCCATACGGTGGCCACCGCGACCGACGGGCACACCGGTCTCGAGCGGGCGGTAGGCGAGCACTTCGACCTGATCGTCTCCGACCTCCGCATGCCCCGGCTCGGCGGACGGGAGTTCTACCAGTCCCTGCTGGAACGGGCGCCGTCGGCCGCGAAGCGGGTGGCCTTCAGCACCGGCGACACGGTCCGGGGCGACACCCTGGACTTCCTGGAATCCTCCGGCCGCCCCTGCCTGCAGAAGCCGTTCAGCCTCGCGGAGCTGCGGACGCTTCTCCGGGATGCCGGAGGATGACGTTCCACGTTCCGCGTTCCGCGTTCCGCGTTGGTGCCGGAGGCTCCCCCCGCACCCTCGCCGCGCCTTCGGTCCTCAAGAACGCGGAACGCGGAACGCGGAACGTGGAACTGTCTGTCGTTCACATCGCCTCGGGACGCGAATGGCGCGGCGGCCAGCGGCAGGTCTGCTATCTCGCGAGTGCCCTGGCCGAGGCCGGCGGAATCCGTCAGCTCGTGGTCACCGGCCGGGGAACCAGGCTCGCCGCCGAGCTGGGTGGCTCGGGCGTGCCGGTGTCGGAGGTCCCGTGGGGACCGGCCTTCGATCCGCGCGTGCTGTGGCGGCTGATCCGGGAACTGGACGGGCGTCGCGCAGAGCGGCCGATCCTGCATGCTCACGACCCACACGCCTTTGCGCTCGCCGCGCTGGCGGCGGCGTGGCGCGGAGCACCGCTGGTCGTCACCCGGCGGGTGGAACTCCCGCTGCGTCGTCCCTTCCTGTGGCGGCGGGCAGACCGGGTGGTCGCGATCTCCCAGGCTGTCGGCCGGGCTGCGGGCGCGAGCGGTCTCGACCCGGACCGCGTGGTGGTCGTGCCATCCGGGATTCCGCTTCATGCTCCGTCGGCAGTAACTCCCCTCAATCTCCGGCGGCGGCTGCAACTCGCCGATGAGGCGATCCTGGCGGTCACCGTCGGCGCGCTCGAGGCCGAAAAGGACCATCGCACCCTGATAGCGGCCGCGGCGCTGCTGCGGGATACACTGCCGGGCCTCCGCTGGGTGATCGCCGGGACCGGAGCGCTCCGCCGCGAGCTGGAACGCCAGATAGCGGCGCAGGCCCTCGGTGACCGCGTCCACCTGATCGGTGAAGTGCCTGACGGACGGGCCGTGATCGCTGCGGCCGACCTGCTGGTGGCCTGCTCGCGGGCGGAGGGCCTCAATACCTCGGTGCTCGACGCGATGTCCCTGGGTGTCCCGGTGGTGAGCAGCGACGCCGGCGGCCTCCCGGAGGTGCTGGCCGGAGACGCCGGGGTTCTGTGTCAGCGGGAGAATCCGGCTGCGCTCGCCACAGCGGTTGCGCGGGTGGCCGGCGATCCGTCGCTCCGCCGGCGCCTGATTGCCGCCGCGCACGAGGGCGTACGCCGATTCGGGAGCGACCGGATGGCCGCGGGTATGCTGTCCGTGTATCATTCGGTCGCTCGAACCACCTAGAGACGCATGCTCTATCTCTGCATCCCCAGCCACGACGAGGCCCCAACAGTCGGGCTCCTCCTGTGGAAGATCCGCAAGACCCTTCAGGCGTTTCCCCGCGAGTACGAAATCCTCGTCGTGGACGACGCCTCGAGTGACGCCACGTCCGAGATCCTCGAGCCCTACACCAAGGCCCTGCCGCTGACGGTGATCCGTCATGGAGAGCGGCGGGGATATGCCCGCACGCTCGAGGAGCTGCTGCGACTCGCGGTCGAGCGCACCGACCGACCGAAGCGCGACGCGGCAATCGTGCTGCACGCCGATTTCAGCCACGGCCCGGAGTATCTGCCCGAAATGGTCAAGCGCCTGGAATCGGGCGCTGACCTCGTGGTCGGTCAGGCGACTGTGACGGGTGAGCCAAGGCGGGCGGCACGGCTCGTGCGAAAGTACGCCCGGTGGCTGCTTAGAGGCGTGCAGGTGTCCGGAGTGAAGGACATTGTCTCCGGATATGGAGCCTTCCGGCTGTTCGCGGTCCGGAACGCCCTCAAGGAGCAGGAAGGGCCGCTGCTCACCTCGGAGGGCTGGGCGGCGAACGCGGAGCTGATTGCCAGGGTGGCGCGGCACGCACGGCGGGTCGATACGGTGGAGGTGCTTGAACGTCACGATCTCCGCCAGCGCAAGAGCCGCATCGATCCGTGGCCGCTGGCGCGGCAGTTGTGGCGCGAAGGCGGGAGACTCAGGATCAGCAGCACGCGGCCAGCCGACTCCAGACCGGGCCCGGCCAGTCGCGCCGCTGAAGACCCGGAATTGGAGGAAGCACCGAAATGAAGCTTCTCACGGCTCAAGTCGTCGCCAGCCTGTTCCTCGGCGCGATCCCCGCGGTCTCGGCCCCCCAGGCCGCTCTTCCGTCGCGGCCCGACCCGGTCAGCTACCCCTTTCACGTGGGAGAGCGGTTCCAGTACGCCGCCAAGCTGGGAATCCTCCGGCTCGGCACGGCGTGGATGAGCGTGAACGGCATCGACACCGTTCGCGGGCAGGAGTCGTTCGTGTTCGAGTTCGGGCTGGACGCCTCGGCACCGTTCTACAAGAGCAGGAATGTGCTGCAGTCGTGGACCGGCACCCAGGACCTCGTCTCCCGGCGTTTCCACCAGGACCTGGTGGAGAACGGCAAGCCGCGGAAGCGCTACTTCGAGATCTTCCCCGACTCCCAGATCTATGTGCAGGAGAACCGCCCGGGCTCCAAGGCCTCGGTCGCCAACCCATTGGACGACGCGGCGTTCTTCTACTTCCTCAGGACCCTGCCGCTCGAAGTGGGCAAGACCTACAAGTACACCCGGTACTTCAAGAAGGAGCTGAACCCCGTCACCATCACGGTGGTGAAACGGGAGAAGATGGAGATGCCGGACGGCAAGGATGCCACCTGTGTCATCCTGAATCCGGTGGTCGGCGACGATGGCCTGTTCGCCCCGCGCTCCAAGGCGATGCTGTGGATCACCGATGACGCCCGCCGGGTGCCGGTGCAGATCCGCGCCAAGCTCCCCTTCGGGACGGTAACCCTGCGGCTCGAGAGCCTGACTCCGGAGCAGACACCGCAGTGAGCGGGTACCGCGAGCCCGACCTCCGGCGGCTTCGTACCGTCGCGATCGGGGCGCGGCCCAACAAGATCGACCGCACGCTGCTGGCCGGACTCCCCGGCACGGACCGGTCCTTCCACGCCTTCCTCGACAGCCTGCCCCACGTCCTCGCGGCCGATCACCTGCGTACGTTGGCGGCCGCGATCGCCACCGCGGCGGGTGCCGGCCGCGGCGTCGTGCTGCTGGTCGGAGGTCATGTCATCAAGGTGGGTCTGGGCCCCTTGCTGGCCGACTGGGTCCGGCAGGGCATCGTCACCCACGTGGCGATGAACGGCGCCGCGGCCATCCATGACTTCGAGCTGGCCGCCTTCGGCGGAACCAGCGAGGAAGTGGAGAGCGGCCTCAACGACGGCACCTTCGGCATGGCGGAAGAGACCGGCTCGGCGATGAACGCCGCCATAAACCAGGCGCACGCCGACGGACGTGGATTGGGGGAAGGACTGGCGATGTCGCTAGCCGCCGCGGCCGACCTTCCCGGTGCGGACGTCTCCCTGCTCCTCGCATGCCACCAGCAGGGAGTGCCGGTGACCGTCCACGTCACCATCGGTGCCGAAGTCATCCAGCAGCACCCCATGGCGGACGGTGCGGCGCTGGGCGAGACCAGCCACCGCGATTTCAGGCGCCTCGCCGGCTCCCTCCCCGATCTCGACGGCGGGGGAGTGGTCCTCAACCTGGGTAGCGCCGTGGTGCTGCCCGAGGTTTTTCTCAAGGCACTCACCATCGCTCGAAACCTGGGCGCGGGGAAGCCGACCGGATTCCTCGCGGCCGACTTCGATATGATCCGGCATTACCGGCCGCAGATGAACGTGGTCGAGCGCCCGACTCGTGCTGGAGGCACCGGTCTCCTGTTCACCGGGCACCACGAACTGCTGCTTCCATTGCTGGTGTGGGCGGTGAGGGATGTGAGCCGGAAGGCGTGAGGCGTCAGCCGTCACCCGTCAGCCGTCAGCCGTCAGCCGTCAGCCGTCAGCCGTCAGCCGTCAGCCGTCAGCCGTCCACGCGTCATGCCTGATTGGCTTGAACGCAACACCTGACGCCTGTCGCCTCACAGCACTCCAAACCCAACGACCCTCCGGCGCAGGCACCGGAGGGTCGTTTGTCTTCGGGAGCTGGATTCCCTGCTACTCGGTCGGCTTTCCGGAGATGGTCTCCTTGACCCGGTCCGCGGTGGCTGGGGCGAAGATCCGCAGCACGAGGTAGATCAGGAAGCCGAGGAACGCCAGCCAGATCAGCTTGCCCACGACCCCGAGGATGATGCCGAACAGACCCAGGAAGAGCTGCAGGCCGAACCAGGCAACCACGGCCAGCAGGGCGAACCCGACGAGGTTCCGGAACATGCTATTTTCCTCCACGGAAAGCAGTCTCGCCAACCTAGTACGCGCGACGTTTCAGAAAGTTTCCTCGGTCCAATCGTGACACAAGCCTTTGATGTCATTGTGGTTGGCGGAGGCCCGGTAGGTGCCTCCTGCGCCCGGGAGCTGGCCCAGTCCGGTCGGAGGGTGCTGCTCCTCGAACGCGGTGACAACCGCGGCGAAGGGTGGCGCGCCGCCGCCGGAATGCTGGCAGCGCAGGTCGGCAGCACCGGGCAGGACCCCCTGTTCGAGCTGGGTCTGGCCGGCCGGGAATTGCTCGCCGAGCTCGCCCCGATGCTCCAGGACCAGACCGGGATCGACGTCGGCTTCTGGCAGGAAGGTATCGCCCGAGTGGCTGGGGATGAAGCCGACGCGGGCAAGCTCCGGTCTCAGGTGGCGTGGCAGCGGCAGCAGGGACACGTCTGCGACTGGTTCGACGCCGGCGAGGTGAGGGCCCGGTGGCCCTGGCTGGGTCCGACGCATGGAGCGTTCTGGGCCCCGCGCGATGCCGCATTGCACCCTGTCCGCCTGGTGGACGCGTTGCTCAAGGATGCCACCAAGCTGGGCGTTTCGCTGGTGCACGACAACGTGGTTGCGATCGAACGCCGCGGCGACCGAGTTACCGGCGTCATCGGCCGGGAGAGTTACGGCGCTCCGGACGTGGTCATCGCGGGCGGTGCCTGGTCGGGCCAGGTCGGCGGACTGCCCCGCCCCCTGACCGTAGAGCCCATTCGCGGGCAGATGGCGGCACTGGCCTGGCCGGCCGGGGTGGCGCCGGCTGTGGTCATCGGCAAGGGCTGCTACCTGGTCGCGCGGGATGGCGAAGCGGTGGTCGGGACCACGATGGAGCACGCCGGCTACGCGCCCGAGGTGACCGCCGCGGGACTGGCTGAGATCTTCACCGGCGTGAGCGCGCTCTGCCCTTCCCTGGCGCGCGGTGAGGTGCTCAGCACCTGGGCCGGCCTGCGCCCGGTCTCTCCCGACGGGCTCCCCATCATCGGCCGCGAGCCTCGACTCAACGGTCTGTGGTACGCCACCGCGCACGGGCGGCACGGCATTCTGTTGTCAGGCATCACCGGAGTCCTGATCACCCGGCTGCTCTCCGGTGAGAACGAGGTGGAGCACCTCGCGCCTCTCCGACCGGACCGGTTCTGGAACTGGTGATTGGAGGCGACGAGGCGACGAGGCGACCGGACGACACGGCGGCCTGCCTCCTCCCTCCCTTCCCACTCCCACTCCCACCTCCCACCTACCACGTCTTACGCCTCACGTCTCACGTCTCACGTCTTACGTCTCACATCTCACGTCTTACGTCTTACATCTCACGTCTCACGTCTCACGCCTGACGCCTGCAGCCCCCCAACCCATCCGATCGCCCGCGACCGGCGTAGACCCGGACATGCGGCGCCGGACACTCCGTCCTGCTTCCGCCTTACCCTCTCGCGGGAGACCCACCCATGCTCCGTTGGCGCGCACTATCGCGCATCCAGCGGCTCGCCGCCCTGCTCGTCGTCGCCGGTGCCCTGGCCGGTGGCGTACGCTATGCGACGGGCTCCGACCACCAGGACACTCCGCTGGTCGAGTTGAATCCGCGGATGGACCTGACCGATGTCTACGCGTTTCCCGGTTCCGCTCCTGGGCGGATCGTGCTGGTGATGAACACCAGCGGTTTCCTCAGTCCGGCGCAGACGCCGAGTGCGGCGTTCGATCCGAACATCCTGTACCAGTTCAAGGTGGACAACGACGGCGACGCCGTGGAAGACCGGGTCATCCAGGTCACCTTCGACGGCTCGACCACCAGCCAGAAGGTCACGGTGCGCGGCCCGTTCGTCCCCCCCGTGACCGGCGCGATGATGAATGTGGTGAACACCAGCGCCACCAGCCTCGCCGGCGACTTCAACCAGCCGTTCGGCTCGGCCAGCGGGGTCCAGGCCTTCGCCGGTCCGCGTGACGACTCGTTCTTCCTCGACCTCGAAGCCGCCTTCTGCATCCTGCCCGACCGCCGCCCGGCCTCCGGCCCCCTGGCGGGCCCCTGTACCCTGCCGAGCGCCGGCTTCCGTACCCCCGGCGTGAACTACATCGCCGGCTACAACGTGCTGTCGATCGTGGTCGAGCTGCCGAGTTCGCTCCTGGAGAGTGGAGCCCCGGGCAGGCTCGGCATCTGGGGCACCATCAGCCGCTGATCACGACCCAAGGAGAATCCTTCAATGCGAACCCGCACTCTGCGCCTGACCACGCCGGCGCTGCTCGCAGGCCTGGCGATGCTCGCCGGCGCCTGCAGCGATGACAACAACAACTCCGGGGTCGGCCCCGGCACGAACCAGACGTACAACCAGGTCCAGCGCCTGGGCAACCCGCTGATCAGCGAAGTCCTGCTGGACAAGCGCAGCCACCCGACCCACGGCTCGACCGGGCCGGACCAGGACGCCGCACTCATCGGGCCCGAGATCTTCAGCCACCTGGTCAAGAACTCCCCGACCACCTTCGCCGGGCGCGACTCCGCCTACGTCGGCGTGCTGGCCAGCGTGCTGCTGCCGGACATGCTGATCGTGCAGACCGATAAGGACCCTTCGACCGCGAGCTGGCTCAACTGGGTGGGCGTAGGGCCGCTGGCGAACGGCTGGGGCGGCCGGACCCTGTCGGACGATGTGGTGGACCTGGCCCTGCTGGCGGTGTTCGGCGACCCTTTCGGCCTCGATCCCACGCATACCACGCCGTCGCTGACTAGCGACCACGTGGCGAGCGACTCCCCCTTCCTGGCGAGCTTCCCGTACCTCGCCCCGCCCAATCCTTGAGAAGGCGGGCGGACGGGCGGACGGGACGGGCGGACGGGCGGACGGGCGGACGGGCGGACGGGCGGACGGGCGGACGGGCGGACGGGCGGACGGGCGGACGGGCGGACCGAACGGTGGAGGCTGGCAATGCTGCGCAAGAGTCTGGGCTGGGCTTCCCTGCTGTTCATCACTGCCGCCGCTGTCTTTGCGCACGGTGAGCTCCCGTCCGCCGGTCCGCTGGTCCGCCGGTCCGGCCGCACAGCCTCGGCCGCGCAACGCGCGGTCGAGGCGGCGCGCATCCGCGAGGCCGACATCCGCTTCTATCAGGCCCGCGTCGCCCGCGATCCCTACGGTGCCCGGGACCGCGCGGCGCTCGGGGCGCTCTACCTGGCACGTGGCCGCGCAACCGGTGACGCGAACGACTTTGTCCGCGCGGAGTCCCTGGCAACGGCCAGCCTCGTGACCCGCCATCGCCGCAATGCTGCCGCGGCCCAGGTGCTGGTGAGTGCGCTCATGGCCGAGCACCGCTTCGCCCGCGCGTGGGCGGTCATGGTCCCGGAGGTAGAGGCCGATCCGGAAGACATGGTGGCGCGCGCCACGCTCGGGGAGATCGCCCTCGAGCTGGGGCGGTATGCCGCGGCCGACAGCCTCTTTGGAAGTCTTGCCGTGGTACGCACCAGTCCGGCGGTGGCACCCCGCTATGCCAGGTGGCTCGAACTGAACGGAAAGAGCGGCGAGGCCCGCGAGCTGCTCATCGCGACCCGGCGGGAGCTGGAGAATGGATTCCGGGTGCCGGAGGAGCAGCTGGCATGGTTCGATCTCCGCATCGGCGAGCTGGCCTTCCGCAATGGCCGGCCAGACCTCGCGCAAGCAGCCTACGATCGCGGGCTCGCGATTTTGGCCGGCGATCCACGCCTGCTCGCGGCGAAGGCCCGTCTGGAAGCGGCCAGGAACGACTGGCATGCAGCGATCCAGCTGGGGGAACAGAGCCTGGGCGTCACCCTGGACCCGGCGACTCTGGGCTTGCTGAGCGACGCATACGCCGCGCTCGGCGACAATGACAAGGCCGAAGAGTATGCCCGGGCCATGGAGGTCTCGGTGTCCGGTCAGCCGGGCGCCTACCACCGTGGCTGGGCCCTGTTCCTCCTGGACCACCAGCGCCGGGTCCGCCAGGTGCTGCGCGAGGCCCAGGCCGAACTCGAAACCCGGAAGGACGTGTATGGCTACGATGTGCTGGCCTGGGCGCTCCACCAGTCGGGACGGGATCGGGAGGCGTTGCCGGTGGCCGACACGGCCCTTTCCCGCGGCACCAGGGACGCGATGCTCCACTACCACCGGGGACTCATCGCCCTGGCACTGGCCGACACGCTGCAGGCGCGCGCAGACCTGAGCCGGGCGCTGGAGATCAACCCGGGATACGCCCCGGAACACGGACGGCCCGCACGGGTGGTCCTCTCGTCCCTCGATCGCCGGTAGGAGGTCCTGCATGTCCGAACTGCTTACCTACCTGCACCTGGGCTTTCACCACGTGGCGTCGCTCGGCGCCCTGGATCACATCCTGTTTCTGTGCGCCCTCGCCGCGGTGTACCGGCCGCGCGACTGGCGGGACGGTCTGTGGGTGGTGACTGCGTTCACTGTCGGCCACTCGCTCACCCTGGCGCTGGTCGTGACCCGGATCGTCGACCTGCCGGAACGCTGGATCGAGTTCCTGATCCCGGTGACCATCCTGCTCACCTGTCTCGCGAACTTTGCGGAACGTCGCCCGAACGGCGCCCCGCCCGATCGCCGGCGGGCGGTCGCGGCCATTGCGTTTGGACTGGTCCACGGCGCCGGTTTCGCCGGCTACCTGCGGGCGATGTTCCTCGACTCGATCGCCGTGCCGCTGGTGGGGTTCAATCTGGGAATCGAAGCAGGGCAGATCCTGGTTCTGACGCTGGTGAGCGCGCTGCTCTGGCTGGGGGACCGGTTGCTGGGCCTCGGCGCCCAAGGAGGCATCGCGGCGGGCTTCCAGCGCAGGGTATTGCTGGTTTCGGGGCTCGCTGGAGTGGTCGCGGCCGGCATGGCGCTCACCCGGCTGCCGCGCTAAGATCGAATCCGAATGCCCGTCGCCCTGGTTCTCCCGCTCGCGGCCGCACTGCTGGCAGCACACCCGCTGCACACCACACACACCGATCTGGTGGAGAGCGGCCGCGAGGTGACGGTTCAGGTGCGCGCCTTCTCGGATGACCTCCACCTGGCCGTTCGGAAGCGTGAGGGCGCGGTGGACGACTCCGCTACCGCGCGTTACGTCCGGGGAACCGTGAGCCTGGTGGATTCCGCGGGCCATCCGGTACCGCTTACCTGGGTCGGACAGGAGGCGATGGGAGATGTGACGTTGCTTCGGTTCCGCGCCGCGCCTCAGGGAGGCCTCAGCGGGGCGAGGGTGTGCCAGGCGATGCACATGGAGCTGTTCGAGGATCAGGTCAACGTGCTGCAGGCGAGCTACGGCGGCCGGCGGGTGAGCCTCCTATTCGTCCCCGGCGACACCCCGAAGCGGCTGCCATGATCCGATTTCAGTTGGTCGGCGTAGAGTGGACAGGATTCTTACCCCACTGGTCACGACCGACGGGAGGCTCGGACCCGCATGAGCGTTGCACTGCCCTTGCCAGGTGTCGCCATTCGGCCTTGTGGGCTTTTCGAGCGGGGATATAGACTGATGAGTGGCAATCCTCTCCCTGCCCACACCCCCGGAGCCCGAATCGCAGGTCGGCCGATGACCGAGCCGAAGGGCTCCACTCCCGGTCCCCGCGACGTCGATCTTGTGCTCAGGATGGCCCAGGGAGACGAGGCTGCCCTGGGGTTGCTCTACGACCGGCTGGGCAGCGTGTTGTACGCCGTGGCCTGCCGGATCGTGGGCCAGAAGGCCGATGCCGAGGAAGTGGTGATGGAGGCCTTCTCGCAGGCCTGGCGGGATGCTCCCCGGTTTGACCAGGCCCGCGGCTCGGTGGCCGCCTGGCTCACCATGATGACCCGGAGCCGAGCCCTCGACCTGGTGCGGTCCCAGTCCCGCCGCGAGCGGATCACCGATACCGCGGCCCGGGAAGAGCCGGTGGCGGGTCCGGCGATGAGCGCCGGATTCCCGTCGCCAGGCGCGATCGTCCTGGATGAAGAGCGGCGGCGAGCCGTTGCGGCCGCGCTGGCGGCGCTGTCGGTGCCACAGCGGGAGGCGATCGAGCTGGCGTACTACGATGGGCTGTCCCAGTCGGAGATCGCTGAACGGTTGAAGGAGCCGCTGGGGACGATCAAGACCCGGATGCGGCTTGGCATGCAGAAGCTCCGCGAGGCGCTTCGCCCGTACTACTTCGAGGGGGCCGCGTGAACACGCCGCCGGAAGATCTCCAGGGACTGGCCGCGGCCTACGCCCTCGGCGCGCTCGAGCCGGCCGAGGCCAGGGCCTTCGAGGCCCTGCTCGCCAGTTCGCCGGAGGCGCGGCGCGAGGTCGCGGAATACCGCGAGGTGGGCGCGCTGCTCGCCCTCGGCTCGGGATCGGCAGCCGCATCCCCCGACCTGAAGGCCCGGGTGCTGGAGCGCGCCACCAGCCAGAAGGTGGCGCGCATCACCCCCCGGCGGATGGGCTCGGGGTGGGCGCCCTGGGTGGCGCTCGCGGCTTCGCTGGTCGCGGTGGCGAGTCTGGCACTCTCCGGACGGGGCCTCCGGCAGCGGTTGACCGACCGGGAGGCGACGATCGCCGCGATCCGGGACAGCCTGAGCGCCCAGGAAGCGAAGCTGGCCCAGCGGGAGGAGGAGCTGAACTCCCTGCTCGACCCCAATGTCCGGCTCATCCGCATGGGCACCCCGGGGACGCCCGAGCCCGTGGTCCAGCTGTTCTGGAACCGGCGGAGCAACCAGATGCTGGTGCATGCCTTCCAATTGAAGCCGGCGGCGAGCAAGCGGGCCTACCAGCTGTGGTTCATTCCCAAGAACGGGAAGCCGATTCCTTCGGTGACATTCAACTCCGAACCCGGTGGGCATGCCATGGTCGAGCGGATCCCGGTCCCGGCGGACGTCGAGCTGGCGGCCGCCGCGCTGACCGACGAGCCCGAGGGCGGCTCGCCGCAGCCCACGACCACGCCTTTCCTGGTCGGGAAGTTTGAGGCTGGAACGTGAGACGTGAGACGTAAGACGTGAGACGTCGCGGGACATCCTGGGCTCCACTTCGCGGCGTGAGCTGGGCGAGTCTGCTGTTCCTGCTCACGTCTCACGTCTCACGTCTCACGTGCCAGACGCCGGACCTCACCCGGGAACGGGCCGACTACGCTGCCTGGCTCGCCACCGCCCCGTTTTCGCCCTTCGCCGCCATCGCCCTGCAACCGATCGGACCGGGACTCGCGCTCGGGCCCGACGCGGCCGATATCCCGCTCGCCGGATTTCCCCAGGCGAGGGTGGTAGAGGAGCGTGGCGCCGTCTTTCTCGTGCGGAACAGTGAACGACGGGCGCTGCCCCGGAACCGTCCCGTCACAGTCGGGGGCTATCGCCTGCTGGCAGCCGGAGTGGCGGGACGATCCCAGCTGGTGGTATACGGAACACCCCGCCGGGTTAGGCAACCCGGATACTATCCGGCCGACTCCGGTCTCAGGTTCACCGTGCCGCTGGAGCCACCGGAGAGGCGGGGGACGTTTCGTACCCTGGGGACCGATGGGCTCGAGACGGAGGCGAGCGAGGCGGGATTCGTCACTCTGCCGCTCGCCGGCGGCAGAGCCCGACTCCGGGTCTACAAAATGGGCAGCGACGAGGACGACGAGGCCGAGTTGCAGGTGTTTTTCCGGGACAGCACCAACGGACACGGCAGCTACCCGGCGGGGCGATTCGTGACTCTCGATCCGGCCGGAGGCGGCCAGTACCGCGTCGACCTCAACCGCGCCCGCAACCCCTTCTGCGCCTACAACACCGTCTATCCCTGTCCCCCACCCTGGCCGGGCAACTCGATCGCCGCCAGGATTGCGGCGGGCGAGCGCTATGACGAACGGCCTTGAGGCGGAGAGGCGGGAGGGTGGAACGGCGGAACGGGCTTCCCGCCGTGCCGCCCGCCCGCCGTTCCACCTCTTCTTCCTCCTCCTGCTGGTGAACCCCCCCGGCCCCGCCGGCCCCTACCGGGCGGCGCTCGACCTGGCGGGAGGCGAACTGCGCTTCAGCCTCGTGATCGAGGGACGTACCCCGCATCTCAGCGGCCGGTTGTGCAACGGCAACGAGTGTCAGCCGTTCAGTGCCATCCGCCAGGCGGGCGACAGCCTGATTCTCGACCTGGCCGATTACGCCGCCACCATCACCGCCACGCCCCGGGGAGATTCGCTCCTCGGCGAGTATCACAATGTCGGCCGCCGAGGACCCAGGACCATTCCGTTCCGCGCGGCCCGGGGCTCGTGGCCGGCGGTTCCTGCGGCGACGGCCCTGCTCGGTGACTGGGACGCGTTCTTCGAGGGAACCGTCGGCGCTACGCCGCGGATTCTCCGGTTCCGGAACGGCAGCCGGGGGCTCGAGGGGACAGTCATCTCCAATTCGGGAGATTACGGGCAGTTCTGGGGAGCAGCGGCGGGAGACAGCTTCGCCATCGCGCATTTCGACGGCTCGTTCGTCTACCTGCTCGCGGGTCGCCAGGCCGGAGACACCCTGCGCGGCACTTTCCACGCGGGGCTCCGCAGCCAGACGCCATTCGTGGCGGTACGAAGCACCGGCCGGCCGCATCTCACCCCGCCGAGCGAAGTGACCGGAGCGGACAGTGAACCATTCCGCTTCGCCTTTCCCGATCTGTCCGGCAGGCTGGTGTCGTCCGACGACCCGCGGTTCAAGGGCAAGGTGGTTCTGGTGGACATCTTCGGGAGCTGGTGTCCCACCTGCCACGATGCGGCGCCGGCACTGGTGCGGCTGTACCGCGACTACCACGCGCGAGGAGTCGAGGTCGTGGGGCTGGCCTTCGAGGCGATCGGCGATTCGGCGATCGACGCACCACTGGTGCGACGCTACCGGGACAAGTTCGGCATCCCGTTCCCGCTGCTCATGGGCGGGGTCAGCGACCAGGAGGCGGTGAGTGCCGCGTTGCCCCAGCTGCGCGGATTCACCGCCTTCCCCACCACGATCTTTCTCGGGCGTGATGGCCGGGTGCGGCGAATCCACGCCGGATTCTACGGCCCGGCGACGGGCGCACAGCACCAGGCGCTGGTGCGGGAGTTCCGTCGGGAGGTGGAGGCGCTGCTGCGGGAGAGGTGATAAGTGAGAAGTGAGAAGTGAGAAGTGAGAAGTGAGAAGTAAGACGTGAGACGTGAGACGTCAGGCTGGGGAAGAGGGTTGTGACGAGGGATGATGAAACTAGGGTGCAGGGATGAGCGGTCCCGGGCTCGGAGGCGGTCTCGTCATCCCGAGGGCGCCCCGAGCGCAGCGAGGGGACCCGAGGGATCTCCGAGGCGGCGAGGTCGGAGATCCCTCGCTCCGCTCGGGATGCCAACTGCTCGCGCTCCTACCGCACCCTCAGCCCTCGATCCTCGCCCTCACTTCTCACTTCTCCCTTCTCACTCCCTGCTCCTGACCCCTCACTTCTCACTTCTCACTCCTCACTTCTTACCTCTCACTTCTCACTTCACCTTCACTTCCACCCCCGTTGCGGCCCGGTCCACCTTGAGGCCGATCCACTCGCCCCGGAGGGCATGACCCGGCACTCCGCAGAGGATCCAGTACCACCCGGCCTGATCTGCAATGAAGGTCGTCACGTCCTTCTGTCCCGGCTTGAGGCCGGTGGTGACTGACCGGCTCATCGCGTTCTCCAGGGCGGGCCGTCCACCTTCGCCTGGCAGCTTCTCCCGCTCGGCCATGACCACCAGGCTGTGACTCGCCGCAGAGTCCCGGTTCACCCAGGTCCACCTTACCGTCCAGTTGAGCGGCACCACCAGCTGGATGTCGCCGTGCTGATGGCCATTGAGGGTGGCGACTCCATCCGGTCCTCCCGCCAGCGCCTCCAGGGAGAGGGTGACAGTCCGTCCCGCACTGTCGGCGTTCACCCAGGCGGGGAGCTGCCCACATAGGCCCGACGGGACCAGCACAGCGAGGATGGCGAGCAGACAGTTCGGAGTGAAGAGTCGGTGCACGTCGGTTCCTGACGGGTTGGGCGTGGCGTTTTTGACCGATTTACGATAATGTAGGCCGTCCCGCGCCCTTGCGCTTCTCGGGAGCGCGTTGGCGGCGACCCAGGCGCGACCAAGTCCTTCAGGACCATTCCCGGCGACGGGCCCGTGGCTACGCCGCATCCCGGGGCCGGCATTCCCATTCCCGGTTCGTTGCTGCCGCGTCTTTCAGGAGGCGACATGCCACACCGTGTTCCCGCCAGGCTCCGCCCATCGAGCCGCTCCGCCGGAGTCTGTTGATGGCGGGATTCCTCGACAAGGATCGCATCGTCGCGAAGCCCGGGTTCAACCGCTGGCTGGTACCGCCAGCGGCCCTGGCCATCCATCTGTCGATCGGCATGGCCTACGGGTTCAGCGTCTTCTGGCTGCCGCTCAGCCGGGCGGTGGGGATCACCACCTCGGTGGAGTGTCCCGCCGACATGGGGTTCTTCCAGCGGCTGGTTGCGACCAGCTGCGACTGGAAGCTCAGCACGCTGGGATGGATGTACACCCTGTTCTTCGTCTTCCTCGGCTCCTCGGCTGCGGTCTTCGGCGGCTGGCTGGAACGGGTCGGGCCACGGCGGGCCGGCGTCGTCGCCGCCTTCTGCTGGGGCGGCGGCTTCTTCATTTCGGCGCTGGGCATCAAGCTGCACCAGATCTGGCTGCTGTGGCTCGGCTCGGGTGTTATTGGCGGCTGCGGGCTGGGGCTGGGGTACATCTCTCCGGTGTCAACGCTCATCAAGTGGTTTCCTGACCGCCGGGGCATGGCCACCGGGATGGCGATCATGGGATTCGGCGGCGGGGCGCTGATCGGCTCGCCGCTGGCGGATCTCCTGATGAAACGCTTCGCCACGCCGACCTCGGTGGGCGTGTTCGAGACCTTCCTCACCATGGGGACGCTGTACTTCATCGCCATGCTGCTCGGCGCATTCGGCTACCGGATTCCCCGCACCGACTGGCGGCCAGCAGGCTGGGTCCCGAAGACCCAGGCGAACGCGATGGTTACTACCCGCCACGTGCACGTGCGCGAGGCCTGGAAGACCCCGCAGTTCGTCTTCCTGTGGCTGGTGCTCTGTCTCAACGTGAGCGCGGGAATCGGGGTCATCGGCATGGCCTCACCGATGATCCAGGAGGTGTTCGGCGGGAAGCTGATCCATGTCCCGGGCACCCTGGCGGAGCTCACGCCCGACCAGAAGAGCCAGGTCGCCACCATCGGCGCGGCGTTCGCCGCCCTGCTCAGCTTCTTCAACATCATGGGACGGTTCTTCTGGGCCTCCCTGTCGGACTATATCGGGCGCAAGCGGACCTACATGATCTTCTTCGCCCTGGGCACGCTGCTGTACGCCTCGGCCCCGAACGCGGGGCGCACCGGCAGCGTGGCGCTGTTCGCCGGCATCTTCTGCATCATCCTGACCATGTACGGCGGAGGCTTCTCCACCGTTCCGGCGTACCTGGCCGACATGTTCGGCACCCAGTATGTCGGAGCCATCCACGGGCGGCTGCTGACCGCCTGGTCGACCGCCGGAATACTGGGACCGGTCCTGGTGAACTACATCCGGGAATACCAGATCAGCCGCGGGGTACCTAACGCCCAGGCCTACAACACCACGATGTACATCCTGGCGGGGCTGCTGGTGGTGGGTTTCTTCTGTAACCTGGCGGTCCGTCCGGTGGCCGCGCAGCATTACATGAGTGAGTCGGAACTGGCAGCGGCGCGGGGCGTGAAGTAGGGCGGGCAGGCGGTCAGGCGGTCAGGGAATCTGTAATTGCGCGTTTTGGTCAAGAGTCTTGATACCGTTCACCGTTCACTGCTCACCGCTCTCCGTTCACAACTAGGAGACTGGGACTATGACGACTGACCCCATCGAGCCCCCACCGAGCCTCTCCAGCTGG
>Ga0326730_1000153_pt1 | contig 21447 bp, 27 predicted proteins | sample MHFSIPfraction_3_FD_207740 | JGI IMG/M metagenome (GOLD analysis project Ga0326730, IMG submission 207740) | Lab enriched peat soil microbial communities from Michigan Hollow, Ithaca, NY, United States - MHF7AN SIP fraction | ecosystem: Environmental > Terrestrial > Soil > Wetlands > Peat...
AACCCGGGGTGTTGAACATGAAGACAATCGTCGCGGTGTCGGGCCCCACGACGTGAAAGCCAATCCAGGTCCCCCGAGGGATGAACACCAGGCCTCCCGCTTCCGCCGGGCGGCTGGAGTCGCCGAGCGTCACCTGGACGTGACCGCGGTAGACAAACACAACCTCGTCCTCCTGGAGGTGCTTGTGGACGCCGATTGAGTCGCCCGGAGGCATGTCTTCCATCCCGACCGTGAAGGAGTGGGATCCCAATGTCTGGGGATCCACCTTGATCCAGATCGGTTTACGACCCTGGAGCATGCGCGCCTCGCCGTCATTGCGCGCGAGCACGGCAGGACGACCGAAGTCGGTGGTCGGAGTCCCGAGGCCTTTCTGGCTGGGGGAGCCGGTCTTGGCAGAACTGCAGCCCACCAATGAGGCGAGCAGGGTCAGGACACGGAGACAAGGCGGGCGAGGCATCGATACCCTTTCGGAGGGAGGCATACGCCTAACGACCTGGCGAAAGCTGCAGGCCGAGGCGCGCTCGCGCAAGCGAGTGCGACGGCGGCTAGTGGTTCTCCGTCAAGCAAAGCCACGGCCGAGGCGTGTCAAGGTCACGAAGTAGTTAGGCTGCGGCGCGCCGCGCGGACCGTCATGCGATTGGTCAAGCGCCGACGCCTACAGCAGGTACGGCACCAGCGCCCACGACGTCCGCCGGTAGGCCTCAAACGTTGCTCCGAAGGAGGCGTGCAGGAGTTCCTCTTCCAACCGGACCTTTCGCAGATAGGCCGCGACGATGATGACTACGCCCAGGGCAGCATGAAGACGGCCGGCGGTCAACGCGAGCCCAAGAAACATGCCTAGCACGGCGTGTAGATCGGGTGCCGAATCCGGCGGTAGGGCCCGGTTTGCACGAGCTGGTGATCGATGGCCAGACGGACATCCGCGCTCCAGTTGGGCCCCAAGTGACGGCGAGCCCAGATCGCAAGCCAGGTGGCCGCGGTCTGCAGGCTGAGGCCGGTCGCAAGCCAGAACGGAGTACGAGGGAGAATGGGGGCCATGAGCCCGGGAATGGGGAGCACTGTCAGGATAAATGCCGCACTCCATAGGAGCTGATGAAGGGATCGGGAGGCCGAGGACTCAGAGAGCTTGGCTGGGTGTGAATTCCAGGCGGCGACGTTCCAGTACATCCCGAAGCCGAAGAAGAGCAGGAGGCCTGGGAATATCCGGATGAGATCCGCGAGCGCTTCCCTGGGATAGTCCGCCGGGACCGGCGGGGCCAGCGAAGGATGAGCGGCGACAAGGTAGCCGATTACGGCGCCCCCCACGCTGGCGACGGCAAGGAGGCGAAGTTGTCGCCTCCTGCGCGTGGGCCGTCTCAACGCGACGGTCGCCCTGACGGCTGCATGCGGTAGCTAGAGAGCATCCAGCGGGGGCGGGGCAATGCCGAGGTCGGTCAGCGCTGCATCAGGAATGGGTGGAATAGCCTGAAGCCAATTGGCCCAGCTCAAGAGATTCGCCTTGGTCAGTAGTCGTGCCGGGGTCAGACCAGTGACTTGACCCGAGGCCTCTCCGAAGGAGGCTGGCAGGTCCAGCGTGATGTGGTGGTCCGAGTGGTCCATGATCCAGTCTTCGAGGGCCGTCGCCGCGGTCGCGGAGCAAACCGTAAAGGCGTAGCGGAGGCACTGCGGGCTCTGGTCCAGTCGCCGGGCACGAAGGATGGTCCAGAAGTCGTCGGGAACCCGACTCAAGCGCTGCCAGTGAGGGGATTCCCAGGTCAGCGGCTCGCGTGGGTTGGACGTCCCGGAGCCAGCAAGGCGGCGAAGCGCCTCGAGCACCGGCCGAATGTCGGAGCTGAGTTCGATGCTCATCCGGCCGCTGGTCTGAAGCAGGGGAAGGAGCTGCCGGGCGGCGTCCTCAGCTGTAAGGGTGCCTAGCCGAAAGGCAGTCAGAATATCGGTGATGGTCGATGACATGACCGTGGCCGGGTCGTTGAGTGCACGGTTGCTGGCTGACGACCCCGCATAAGCTGGAAGCCGAGGCGCCCTCGCGCAAGCGAGTGCGTCGAAACGCCTGGCCGCCAGTGGCCTCGGAAGACCGATGAGCGGGATGTGGCAGCATCCTGCGGTAATCAGACGACAGGTCAGCCTACGTCATCCATTCCATCACCGTCTTGGAGAGAACCCAGCCAGCCTTTGTGGCCGTCAGGGTGATGGCCCACTCCGAGGCAAAGCCCCGGTGGCCTTGCTCAACTCGGCGCATGGAGAGGTGAACAAGGACGCGGTGCGGGTCGACCGGTGAGATGGTCGAGAGGGAAATAGCCATGGTGGCAGCGCCGTTCGTCGCGAGCTGCGTCGTTGCGTCCAGGGAGCAGAACCCGACGAACGGAGCGGCGGATGCGGCTGGAGCCGCCCAGGTCAAGTCGTGAGGTCCCCATGCCGGGTGCGGGGTGAGCAGACTGGCCGATCGGATTCCCGGGTCGAGGCACAGGGTGTTGGCTCTCCCCGTCGGAGGGCGCCCTTGAAGGCGAGCCCAGGAGTCAGGACTTCCCCAGGCCTGGATCACGATGGAATCCGCCTTGGACAGGAGGGCGGCGTAGATCGCCGATCGAGTGGCGGCGGGGAGGTCCATGTGGAAGCGGAGGTCCTTGGACGATGCCGCCCAGGGCCCGGATTGGGCGGTGAGCCTCAAGGCCGCGGCAACGAGGATTACGGTGGAGGCCGTATGCATGAGCAAGGGGCCGAGGTCTGCCGTCTGACGATCTCACATGAGCTGCAGGCCGAGGCGCGGTCGCGCAAGCCAGTGAGCCGACGACTGGAGGACCGCGGCGGCTAGTGGCACAGCCCGGTTGGGGTCCAATCCGTCGCCGGCGTCGACCGGGGTTGGGCTGAGTCCTGGAGGATGAGCACGGGAGAACGCCGCATCCGGGTTCCGGTTCCCGTCAGGATCATTGGTCCCCCGCCGGGCACCAGCGCTCGGCGATGGTGAACAGCCACACTCGTCCGAGCCCGCGTGACAACGGTGCTCCGCGGGCCCTGGCGCGCCCTCGCGGCGCTGAGGGACGGGACCAGGCACGCGGCTGTGGCGACTGATGACTCCGCATAAGCTGCAGAGCCGCGGCCAGGTCGGCAAGCCCGCCCGGATACCCGGCTGTGTCTGCGCGTCGCGAAGCGAGGGCCGCGCCCTGTCGGCTCAGACGGTAGTTAGACGGTGGACAGGTTGAGGGTGTCGAGTGCCAAGGTGCGCCCTGGGCGGAATCGGCGTGTGGTCGAGGACGCTACCAGGACGGGGGCCTCCAGGATACGGTTTGGAAGGGCAGGGTCCGGGGGAGAGTGATGGGTGAGGTTCATATGCCATCGAATGCGCTGACGCGCTGCGGTCTCCTCGGGCTGGTCTTGCTGAGCAGTTGCTCCCGGTTCCAGGAGGCCCTGGTGCCGGCTCACCCGCAGTCCGGGGAGATGCCCGCAGCAGGGCAGGTCGCCGACTCGGTTCTCAGCCCGTCTCATCGGGCAGAGCGGGTTGATCGTGGTGGGGACGCCTCGGGAGTTCGTGAGGGAGGCGGGGATCTTTGCTGCCGCCCTCCAGTTCGGCGCAAAGGAGACGTGGGATGACGTGCGCCTCGAGGTCGACTCGGTGGCGAAGGGCAAGCTGAACTCCACCAAGCGGGTCAACTACGGCAACCTCCCGGCTATCCTTACGCCCCAGGCGCCATTCCGGTCGCTTGCCCCGATGGAAGTGATTGTGCAGTTCCCGGCCGTCACCAGCACGCGGAGCCACTGGGCCACGGCTCCCCTACTGGTGCTGGGGCAGCGGGCCGTCGGACGGGCCTTAGGGGCCGGCCGGCGCGTGAGTCCGAATCCGCCACTCCCTGGCACCCTTCTCCACAAGAAATACCTCAGAAACCGGGGAAGCTGTCTCTGGAGCGTAGGGCCCAGGGACCGGCTGGAACTCGACGACGAGTCGGGCTCGTGCTTCAGTGACCCCGTAGATGGGGGAGACACGGAGCACACCGCCGGATCTGTCCGCGCAGGGCGCCGGGGTCTCCTGGAGACAGAAGCGGGTTGGCCCAAGGCTGCGTATGAGACGGAGCGCCATCCCGCGATCCAGCAGCGGACCGCTGTCGGGGCGCGCAGGCGAGAGTACCTGGCGGCTAAGCCAGCGTACCTGGCCTCCTGCTGGGCGAAAGAAGTACAGAACGGTGTGATAGACCGCTTCCTGGTCCTCCGGGGCGAGTGAGACGGTCTCAGCCGGTTGGCGTAAGGCTGACCGACCGAACTCGCTCGCCGCTGGAGGCGCGGGGGACCCATGGCAGGCGGCGAGAAGGAGCGCGGTGGCCCCAAGAGCGAGACGGGGAATCATAGGGAGACCTGACGAGATCTCTACTGCTTCACCTGGACCGCGGGGCCGGCTAACGACCCCACACAAGGTGCAGGGCCGTGGCTCGGTCGGCAAGCCTCGCCCAACGGCGACTGGCCGCGATTATTGCCCGGTCTTCGCTCCGTCAAAGAAGGATGTGGATGATCGCCTGAACAGCAGATAGAGGATGGGGATGAAGATGGCCGCATGCACCAGCAGCTCGTCCGACGAATGCAGGGCACTGAGGCCGATGTGGAACGCCATCCAGACGACAAGGAGCCAGCGCGCCCAATTGTAGCCTCGGAGTAGGCCGATCCCTCCAAGGATCGCGAGCAGCCTGGACGTCCATGCCGGCCCCAAGTCGGCCAGGCCGTCGGCCTTCAGCTTGGCCAGTTGGGCGGCGGCATTGGGAGACAGAAGGGGCCATAGGTCCTTGAGTAGCCCGGCGGCGCCCGTGACAATGAAGATCCAAGCGATGATGGTGATTGAACGTGATCGTTGCATCGTGGCGCATCCTTCGGCTCGGGGCCTCGAAGCGGAACTGGTTCACCCTGGGCACGATTCGAAGTCATCGGACGTGGCCGTGGCACGCCCTGGTTGACACCACAGCCGCTACCGAACACTGTGTCTGAGACCGCCGCGCGGCAACCGACACGGGCGCGGAATAGCGCCGATTCCGGACGGCGACACCGGCTTTGTCCAGTTTGGGACACGACAACCTCGACCGGTCAGGAGCGTAGGGACATGGCCAAGAAGGCGCCGGATCGGCGGATCCAACGCACCCGAAAGCTCCTGCAGGAGGCGTTGACTGCGGTGGTGACGGAAAAGGGGTATGACAGGACAACGGTGCAGGATATCGTCGATCGCGCGAACGTCGGGCGAGCGACATTCTACGCGCATTTCGCCGACAAAGAGACTCTGTTTCACAGCGGATTGGAGGATCTGCGGGGCTTCATCGTCGAGCAGCAGCGGCACACTCCGGCGAGGTTGGGTTTCAGTCTTGTGGTGCTGGAGCATGCGCGCGGCAATGTCCCGCTGTGGAGGGCGATTGCGGGCCGGGAGAGCGGCGCACTCGCGCTCCAGCGAATTCACCGCCTGATCGTTGACATTGCGGAGGTCGACATGGAGGCACACGGCTTCAACGGCACCGCGATGCAGCGCGAATTGGCGGTACAGTACATCGCCGGCGCGTTCATGGCTGTATTGACGTGGTGGCTGGATCGAGGTGCGCAATTGCCGCCCGGAGATGTCGATGCAGTCTTTCGGCGGCTGGTGCTGATGGGGCTGGAGGAAGGCGTCGCCGCGACGCGGACGTAAGCGGGTCCTCGTTGGGTGTCACTTCATGAGATGACGAATATGCTTGCTGACTGACAGAAGCTGGTCCGCGTTCATCCCACCAATGACTCGCCGGGCGACGGGTCCCATCAGGCGGAGAATGCCGGCAATGCCCAGCTTTGTGGTCTTCTCAGCCATGAAGCCAACCTTCGCGGCCTCAACCGGCTTGACGAAGTAATAGGCGAGACCGGCCTCGGTCAGTTCGAGGACGACCTCGGCCAGGGCATCTCGGTGGCTGGTCGCATCCTCCGCCGTCTCCAGCGCCTCGAGCACTGAGAGCGTCCTGGTGCGAAGAGGCTTGGAGTGATAGAAGCGAAGGGATGGCAGCCCATTCGCCCCGCTCTTTCGCTCGCGTTCGTCTCCACTGACTTTGCGCGCCATTGTCCTCCTGAGAGCCGCACACTATGGCGTTGGTAGTGCCGCTTGGCGATCCCGCGCAAGCCGCGGGGCCGCGGCCAGGCGGCAAGCTCTCCAGGGCACCGCCCGGATGCGATAAGCTGCAGGCCGAGGCGCGCTCGCGCAAGCGAGCAACGGGCGAAGTCAGGCCGGACTTGGCGCCACTAGCTCGATGCCCTGGTCCCGAAGGATGCCGGTGATTCGGGCCATGTCGGGGCCGCCGGCGCGGGCGAACTCCTCGGCGCACCGGGCGAAGCAATGCTCGAACCCTGATGGCGTGGTGAGGATCCACTGACGACTGGGCCCGGCGCCGACATTGCGATAGCTATGGGCGGTTCCCCGGGGTAGATAGACGGCGCCACCCGCTGTGACCTCCGTCCAGTGTCCCTCGACGCAGAAGCTGATGCGGCCCTCAACAACGAGAAACAGCTCGTCCTCCCGACTGTGGACGTGCGGCGGTGGGCCACCGCCCGGCGGTGTCGTGTCAAACATGACAGCAAGGGTGTTGGCGGTGCGCTCGCCCGCCACCATGACTGTGAGCACATCACCGAAGGCGTGGAGCTCCTGGCCAGCACCGGATTGGACGATCGTCGGTTGAGGTGGCGGACTCATCGGTGGCTCCTTTGCTCCTGGGGGGCTCTCGTTCGACCCCGCAGAAGCTGCAGGGCGGCGGCCAGGTCGGCAAGCCGTCCCGGGCGCCGACAGGCCGTGGTCAGGGCGGTCGTACCGCGATGTTCGCGTATTGCCAGCACTATGCGGTGGTCAGCCGGCGCGATTAGGGATCGCGCCGTTGTGCCCAGGCCATTGCGGGGCTGAGCCAGGCGGACCTGGGCTGGAAGAAGGTGCCATGCCCGAGGCCTAGCCCCAGGGCGATCTCGCGGACTTGAGAACCTGGTCCCCGACGCGCAAACATGGGGGCGCAGGATACGCCCAGGGAGTCACTGGTCTCGTAGAGGGAAAGAAGCCGACCGGTGACGTGAAGGTCGGGGCGCTGGAAAGCCCAAGGCCCGCACGCCCCCATGAACACGAAGGAGACGGCAGGGTTTCGCAGGCGGGACGAGGCGAGAATCGCGATCCACCCACCCTTGGAGAAGCCAACGACGGTGATGGCCTGCGGGGACACCCCGAGCCTGAGGAGGCTGTCCACCTGTTGAGTGACGTGGGTCGCGAAGGAGTCGGAGTCAGTTCCTGGCGGGCGCTGATCGCTCAGGACGACAAAGCCCCCGCGCCGCAGGCTATCCAGGATCGCATCATACTCGTAGGTGCCAAAGTCGGGGCTGGTTGGTCGGCGACCGTCCTCCTCGACGATCCTGCCATGCAGATAGATGAGGTATCGCGGAGTTGCCTGACCCTGTCCCGAGGTGGCAAGCATACCAAGCAGGAAGACCGAGAGCAACGTCGGGCGAGGCATGGAAGACGGCGGATCGGGTGAATGCGTGGTTGCGAAGAAGAATGCGCTCGTCGAAGAGCCTCCTCAAGGCGGATCGCGTGGAGATCGATGCCCTGGTTTGCGGGGGGGGGCTCCCGGCAGAGACCGGGAGCCCCGGCGCCGCGGGGATCCTAGCCCCGTTTCACGAGGCGAAGGATGTACAGCAGAACGAGCGCTCCGACCAATGCAACGCAGATACTCCCTACCAGGCCCCAGGCCGCTATCCCGAACATGCTGAAGATCCACCCTCCGAGGACGGCGCCGAGAACTCCCACGACGAGGTCGCCGACAAGCCCGAAGCCTGAGCCTTTCATGATCTTGCCGGCCAGCCAGCCGGCGATGAGGCCGACAACGAGAAACCAGATGATTCCGCGCCCGCTCATATGCTCTCCTCTTTGAGAGGTGCCTGGGGCACTGTGCCCCTGTGCGCGTACCCAGCCCCCTGAGCCCAAGGTCGGGGCTGGTGCGATTGCCCAACGCCCCCGCATAAGCTGCAGCGTCGCGGCCAGGTCGGCAAGCCCGTCTGTGGCACCTTCCGGTCGTGCGTGGGCGTCACAACGCGACGGCCGCGCCCTGCGCCGGCTTCACGCGGTAGTTAGGATCCGCCGGGAATTCCTCCGGTCGTCTTCTTCTTCAACAGCCCAGGGCGCGCCCGGACAGCTTCATGCAGTGATTGGCGGGCGGCCCGAAGGCCAGCAGCCAGAAGCCAGGCCTAGTCCGGAATAGTGCCATCCAAGACCGGACTGATTAGCAGGTCTTGAATGCTCGCCTTCATGCCCTGCAGGCGAAGCAGGGTGCCAACCTGGGCCCAGTGGCGTATCTCATGAGTAAGGACGTGAAGCACGATCTTGCGGGGGGTGCCTCGGAACGTGGAGTTGACGACCGAGAACTCCAAGGGGATATCCCAGGCGCTCGTGGGTAATGTGTCGATCAGGGTCACGAGTTGAGCGCGGCTCACGGCACCAAACTGAAAGAGGGCCTCGACATTGTCGCTGGCGATCGAGGCGGTGTCTGTAAGCGGCCGCGCCAGGATGCGCTCGACGTAGCGCAACTCGGCCGAGAAGATGTGTCGAATCAGGGCTCCGATGGTTTCCATGCGCCCATCGCCATGAGGACCGGTCGTGACCGCGAGCGCCAAGGGGCCTTCGCGCCGGAACCAGGCATGCCACTCGTGGCGTTGCCACGTGGTATAGGCGAGCAGGTCCTGGACGCTGAGAGTGAGTGTCATGGGATCCCGAGCGGGTTGCATGGGCCAGCCGGCTAACGTCGCCGCGTAAGCTGGGGGGTTGCGGCTCGGTCGACAAGCCCGCGCCGGGCACCGTTGGGTGGTGGGTGAGCGTCACAAAGCGACAGCCGCGACCTGCCAGCTGGATGGGATGGTTCGACGACCAGCCTGGTAGGTATCGGGCTCTAGCCGCTCACCCGGGAGCGTTTGCCGCCGCGCGGGTGCAGGAAGGGACGGACGCTCGCCGGCACTGGGCGACAAGCGCAGTACCTCTGGTGAGCGCGATGCCACGCTACCCGTTGGGCGAGCGACGGGTTGCGGGGCATGGGATGGAGGCGATGCCAGGCCGCATTCATCTGAACTCCAGAAGATGGCTCCTTGCGTGAGGAGCCTCAAAGGGGATCCAGCCCCCCGTATCGGACGCAACCCAGCCGCCAGAGCGACATCCTCGGCGGCTGGGGCGTCGGGCCAGCGAGCAATCACTCGCTGTCATAGGAGCTCCAATTGGGAGACTCTCGTAGGCAACCAGGTTGCGTCCCTACTTGCTGCCCGACGTTGAGATGAAGATAGCGTAGAGAGGATGTAAGGCACGGGAAGGCAGCATGAGAGCTGGTTCAAGCCAGAGGGTGGTACTCAGGATTGGGCGCCGGTCTGATGACCCCGCATCAGCGGCAGGGACGCGGACAGGTCAGCTAGCCTGGCCCCGGCACAGTCGGGTGGTGCGTGGGCGTCCCAAGCGACGGCTACACCCTGACAGGTCCGTGCGGTAGTTAGGCGCCGACCCGGGTGAAGGCCGGCAGGTCCAAGGGGCGTCCTCCAAGCCGTGGACGCCCTTGCCTGAGGCGGCCGGACGTCACTCGAGCGTCGGAGCGGCTCCGAAAGGTCTGCTCGGCGGTCGCCGGTTCAACTGGTTCGCCAGGGACGCTCTCCGGCCGCCCTCTAGGTACGGTCAGACCGTCCGTCACTCCGCCTATTCCTGATGCTTGATATCCACGGACTCTCCATCGATGTCTCCAAACTTGGGCTTGGCACCGCCCTTGACCGCGGCCGCCTGGTCGGAGGTCAGGGGGAGGCTGGGTGCCGGCGGGGCCTTCGTGCTTGGCCGCTTCGTGGGCTTGTCGCTCATGGTGCTCTCCGGTTGGGGGTGGACAAAGGGCTCTCAAGGGGGGGATCGGAAAGGGACGCGGAAAGCCGACAGGAGGAGGCGGCGCGCCACATTGCCCGCGACTACTCCGCCAGAAGTCCCGTCAGATTGCCCGCGGGATCCCGGAATAGTGCGAAATGCACCCAGGGCAGCCTGGTCGGCGGAACGCATAGAACTGTTGCAGCGCGGGCCCGTCGGGACCGACGATCTCAAAGAAAGCAACGGGATTCGGCATGACACCTCAGGGGATGGGGGAGGACGCCTGGTTAGGCCCGCGGTCGAGATGGGTGAACCCCTACCCAAGGGGCGCCTCCACCTGCGCGACCGCGGCTCCCTCCGCTCGCCGCCTCCGGCTTAGCACCCCCGCCGTCACCAGTGTGAACAGGATCCCGACCGGCAACGGCTCGAGCAAGGTGAGCGCGATGTTCACCAGCGGGTTCTTGTACATCTCCTTGAACGCCGACATCTCCTGCATCCGTGCGGCGATTTGCGCGTCCGTGGCACCGGACTTCTTCGCCTTCTCCACCGTATAGGCCGCGTACTTGTCTGCAAAGTCGGGAGCGAATTCATAGTAGATCAACTCCCAGGTGGTCACGTAGCAGACGGTAGCGACAGCCGTGATCATCAGGCCCACCTTGAAGGCACGGCCAAACGTCACGCTTCCACCCGCCACGTTGTCGCGGTACGACCTGACCCCGAAAAACACCATCAGGAAGGCGAGCACCATCGTGGTGTAACCGATGATCGCGCCCTTGTCGAAGCCGATCTGCTCCTGGAATGGCAGGGTAATGAGCATCATCGCCGACAGGATGGCGCCTGCAATGAGCCCGAAGGTCAGCACGATCTTGCGCATGGCAACTCCTAAGCAGGTGGGCTGGGCTGATTCTACCGCCGGCCCCTGGCGCGCGCGTCACCCGAATGGATGATTCGGGGCAATTCTGGGCGAAATCATACGAAAGTTGGGGGCGGGGAGGGCTTCGCTGCCCTCGCGGCGGCCGAACACCCCAATCAGGGGATCAACCGAAGTGCCTTTCCCAACTGCACCGCCTGGGTGCGCCGTCGCGCGCCGAGCTTGTCGAACACACGGCTCGAATGCGTCTTTACCGTGTTTTCGCTCACGTTCACTCGCGCGGCGATCTCCTTGTTGCTCAGCCCTTCGGCGATCAGCTCCAGAATCTCCAGTTCGCGGGGCGTGATGCCGAGCGCCTCGAGCTTGCTCTGATCGCGCACGAAGTTGACCGGTGCCGGTACAACGACCTCGCGCACCACCACGGTTTCGGCCTGCCGCGTAAGCCTGAGGCCGAGCCAGATGCCGAGACTCGCAAACACCGCGGCCACGAGCGCGCCGTAGATCTCAACCGAATACTCCACCACGAGCCAGCGGTACTCGATGAGCTTCAGCCCGGCGATGAGGACGCCGCCGAGCAGTCCATATAGCAGTACGTGTTTGCGCATTGCTGACTCAACCAGCGCCTGGCTCGATTGCCGCCGGACCCAGGTTCGCGGTCACGGGTCGGCCTGGTTTCGCATCTCGCTCAGGCGTGCCCGGACCAGCCGCTTCACCAGTGAGACCGGCACGGGAGTGCCCAGCGGAAACTGTACCGTACCGGTCGACATCTTGTAGCCCCTGAGAGCGGTCGCATGGGCCCGCCGAATGGTCGCTGTCATCGGATACAAGCTCGTATGGTGGGGGAAGCCAGCATACCAGACCAACGGGCGTCCCTCCAGTCGAAATCCCGGAATGCCGTAGCTGAAGGCTTCGATGGCATCGGGTGCCGATGCTCGAATCGCGTCCCGGAGCTGCTTGACGGCCCGCCGCGCGTCGGGCGAAAGGGCCGCGAAGTAGGCCTTCCTCTTGGCCGCGACCAGGGCCGGGCCAGGCTGTGAGCGTCTGGAAGTGGGCACGGGGCTCGCGAGTGACCTGGACTATCGTGATGTGGGTGGCTGAAGCGGCAGGACCGGACACTCCAGGCGCTCCATCGGCAAGCGAACGATCCCCCGCATAAGCTGCAGGGCGGCCGCTCGGTCGGCAAGCCTGCCCGGGCACCGCCCGTCTGTTTTGGAGCCGTCGCAGAGCGCCGGCCGCGGCCGGGCAGTTTACGCGGTGGCTGGGCCGCACCCGCCCGTGCCAGGCGGCCAGGCCCGACAAGGGGGAAGTCTGGAACTGGAACCGGGGCGAAGGGCTCGAGGGTTGGCTGTTGTCGCGCCGCTTCGCCGATTCGGAACTGTGTTCTAGGCCTCTGGGCGAGCGGAATCGCCACCGATGGAGGCTACAATCGGTAGTCCGACGAACGGGAGGTGGCCGACTAGTTGGATCCACCAGCGACTGCTAATGACCGGCGGGCGATGCAGGAGGAGGGGAATGACAGCCAGGGACATTACGATCCAAACGAAGGGTCCGTAGAGCGACGCGACCTTGAGCACTCCAAATCGGGAGCTGAGGACGCCCTGGATTCGAGGCAAGCGGATGACAAGGAACAGAAACACAGCGGACCAACCGAACGCCACGCCAAAGTGCATGACGACCCCGAGGAGGGCCGCCGGCGTACCTCCGTCGAGCGCCGCTCTGCCGAATAGGGTGCTTGCAACTCCCTGAAAAAGGCGCGTCACCGTAGAGTGATAGAAGAGGACGCTCAATAGGCTCGAGAAGAGGCCGTCGGAGACGCCAGTCAGGAGCCCGGCCCGCACCAGACGGGAGAGGGTGCCCCGGTTAGCAGTTGCGATTGAGGACATCGACTCTCGCCTCGGGGAGGAGCAGCTAGCCGGCGCCGCCGGGGGCTACTGGGTCCGCCGGACTGGTCGAGTCCGGCCGCAGCCGCGCTTGCTCCGATGGGGCCAGGGCCGCGAATTCCACCGGCGTCAGATAGACCCGCTCCGTGTCACTGGCCAGGGCGAATGGGTCCTTCGCAATCAGCCACCCGAATACCAGAGCAATGAAGCCGGTGCTGAGGATGAATGACGGCTGGGTCACCCGGCCCCATGGCCCGGGGCTGGACGGACTGGCTGCGAGGGTGAAGCTGGTGAGGTAGGCCGCGACGCCGGCGGTTCCGGCGACCCAGCGCAAGGCCGCCGACTTCTTGAATGGCGCCGCGCCAAGAGTCCAGTAGAGGCCGCCGGCCAGAGCTCCCCCGACGGCAGTGAAGGCGAGGATGTAGAGTACCTGCCGCAAGACAGGCGGGCGGGCGGCGGGCGGCGAAGGAGCGAGAAACATGGCGCGACCCGTGACCCAGATCAGCATCGGGCCGGCCCCCCAGAGAATGGGCTGCCAAAGAGGGCGTCGAGGGCGGGTGCGGATGTAGAAGGGCATTGGCAACCAGGCGCAGGTTAACGACCCCGCATAAGCTGCAGGACCGCGGCTAGCGCGGCAAGCCACCCGGGCGGTGTGTGGTTGTCCTGAGGCCGTCGCAACGCGACGGCTGCGCCCTGACAACTTCGTGCGGTAGTTAGACGGCGCGCTCAGCGAGGCGAGGCTGGACGCGCCGCCCGGCGTTTGTGCCACGCGCCCTGCTGCTCCGCGCGCAGAGCATCGCGGCTCTCCGCGGCGGCTATCCATTGCCGGTACAGCGGGCTTTGTCGCAGGAATGTCATGTACCGCTGATACTTCGACGGGTCCGCTCCGCGCAGTATCTCTACTGCCGTTCGTATGGTGGCGGTCGAGAACCCCTCCCAGATCGCTTGACCCAGCGCGGCGCTGGCAAGCCGGGGGGCGCCAAGATATCCGGGCCAACCCGGTTGGCGCGCAACGGCGAAGCTCGAGTCATAGGTGGCTCCCGCCACCGTCGGAGCCGAGCGATAATCGGATGCCACCAGCGTCGAATCCAGGTAGAGCATCATGCTATGCTCATCCAGCCCGGCATGGAGGGATACGCCATCCTCGCGCTTGATGGAATCCGGCAGGGTCCCGAGCACGCTTCCCCATCCTGCGAGGACCGGGAGTAGTCCCCAGAGGTTCACCATGGTCCCGCGGTACGTGTCGTGGAAGTAGTCACCCGCCTCGTCGATAGCATCGATATGAAGCGGGGAGCCATGAACATGCACGACCATGATCCAGCGGAACCCCTGTTCACCCAGGTCCGTGGCGAGGTCCATGAACAGGGCTCGCAGGACAGAAGGGCGCACCGTATAGGTGCCCGGAAAGACGAACTGCCCTCCAATCTCGTTCGAACCACTGGCCCCGACGGAAATTGGCGGAAAGCGGAGGACAGTCCAGTCGGGCAGCTGTCGCGAGATGCCTTCGGCAAGCGCGTCTGTCAGCCGGGCGCTGAGGATACCATCCGTGAAAGAGGGGAGATATGGACCATGCTCTTCCAGCATACCGCCTTGGAGCAGTACGACTGTCTTGGCGCGATCGAGGGCTGTGATCTGCCGGGTATTCAGGTCTGCGACGCGCAGAACCTGGCCCGGCAGTGTTTCCGCTCCAAGCACGACGAGTGCGAGACATGCGATAGGGAGATGGCGCATTGGAGCCACATTCGGGGCGGGTGGGCAATGAAGGCGCAACGGCATAGCGCCGTCCAACGACCCCGCAGAAGCTGCAGGGCCGCGGCTGGCTCGGCAAGCCTACCCGGGGGGCCGGACCGGCAAGGGCAGGATCAAGGGGCTTCCCCTACGAAAGACGGGCACTGAGCAGGTGAACGTCGTGAAAGGGGGAGGAGAGCGGATGGGACCGGGGGCGGGAACGTCGCCGGTGGCTGGGATCTTGTGGGCAACAAGGTCCACAGCTGATCGCGGCTTGGTGCGGCCGTCGCTCCGGCCGCTCGGGCGCGGTGGGTTGGCCGCTCCGTAAGAGCACTCCGCGCTTGAGTGGGGGCGAAGCGGGCAGCGGTACAGCGACGTTGTGGCAGGGCGCGCTTTGCAGCGTATCTCTGGCGACTGCGCATTCCCTGGGGGGCCGCGGCCAGGTCGCCAGACCTGGCCGGGGCCGATGGCGTTGTGCCCCTGATAGTCAGGTCTGGAACTTACGGCTCTCCATTTGTGTTCCGGTGCCGCCCTTGACCTTCGCGGCCTTGAGAGTCGAGAGATCGCGCACGGCGCGGGCCTTCCTCGTCTTTCGGGAAGTCTTCTTCGGGCGCTGACGCATTGTGTGGGTTCCTCCAGGTGTCCCGGCTGGGTAGACGAGCCCGATAGCAGATGTGATGGTGTCGGCCTGACGACCCCGCATAAGCTGCCGGCCGGGGCGCGCTCGCGCAAGCAAGCCGACGACTGGTTTGTTGACCCGGGCGAACCGATGGCCGCGGCCCGACCGGTCGGCGTGGGCGATTCAGCGTCCTAGGCCGCCAGGATCCTGTCAATCTGGGCCAGCTCCTCCGCGGCAAAGGCGAGATGCCGTATTGTGGCAACGCATTCCTCCAGCTGGTCTATCCGGCTCGCGCCGATGATCGCACTCGTGACGATCGGATGGCGCAGTACCCACGCCAGTGCCATCTGTGCCAGTGTTTGCCCGCGGGATGTTGCCACCTCGTTGAGTTGCTTGGCCTTGGTGACGACCTCTGGGGTGATGTCGGACGCCCGGAGAAATCTGGGGTCGCGGCTCGCCCGGGAATCAGTCGGGATCCCATCGAAGTAGCGGCTGGTTAACAAACCCTTGGCAAGCGGTGAGAAGACCACTGCTCCGAGCTGCTCCTGTTCGAGGGCAGGGAGCAACTCGGGTTCGACCCACCGATCGAACATGCTGTAACGGGGTTGATGAACCAGGCAGGGCGCACCCATGGTCCGGAGGAGTCTCACCGCCTCGCCCGTAGCGGCGGGAGGATAGCTCGATAGGCCAACATAAAGCGCCCTCCCGCTGCTAACCGCCTGCGCGAGGGCGCTCATCGTTTCCTCCAGCGGCGTGACAGGGTCAGGGCGGTGGGAATAGAAGATATCAACGTAAGCCAGCCCCATCCGTTTGAGCGATTGGTCGAGCGACGCGAGCAGACTCTTTCGGGAGCCCCATTCGCCATACGGGCCTGGCCACATGTGATAGCCGGCCTTGGTCGTGACAATCAGTTCGTCGCGCCATCGGCCGAGATCCTCACGCAGAATGCGGCCGAACGTCTCTTCCGCCGAGCCCTCGGGTGGCCCGTAATTGTTGGCAAGGTCAAAATGGGTGATGCCCAGGTCGAAGGCGCGGCAAACAAGCGCGCGAGCGTTGCTGTAGGAATCCCGGGCACCGAAGTTATGCCAGAGGCCCAGGGAAATCAGGGGGAGAGCAACGCCGGAACGACCGCAGCGACGATAGAAGTCTGGTTTGTCGTAGCGGGTCTCGTTGGGCGTATAAGTCATTGGGACCAGCATCCTCGCAGGTGGGCAGCAGCCTGTCGACCGCGCAGAGGCTTCAGGCCGAGGCGGGCTCGCCGAAGCGAGCCAAACAACCGCCGGTTGTCTCTGATCTGAGAAAACCGGCGGCCGAGGCGTGTCAGCTTCACGCGGTAGTTAGGCGGCGCCGCCGGGGAGGCCTGAGCGTGTGCCGCGACGACGTGGCGCGAGCTCGCGGGAGGCAGGCGCCTGAGTTCTCTTCCGACGCGAGGAGTCTAACCGTTCTGGGTCCTGATGTCGTACTTGAAATGAATTCCCGCGTCCAGGCTCCCATCCGCCTTGGCCCCGCCCCTTACGCTGTCCGCGGCCAGCAGGGGCATGTCCTTCTGCGGACGGTTTCCGGGCGCCTTCTTGGCGCTGGTGTTTCGCTGGCGCTTTGGGGATGACTTCTTCGGCATCTGGGCTCTCCGTCGGTTTGGGGTGACGTCGGGGTGTACTCTGCCAGGGACGGTCGCAGGACTCTGGAGCGAACTCGGGACCAGGATTCTCGACGCGGCCTGATTGCTACAGAGAAATCGGATTCTGGTGCCTCGGCCCGACACGGGCTCATAAGTCATTCGACCTGGTCACGGCACGGCAAAGCCCTGAGACAATTGGCCTTGCGCGGTCAGGGACAGGGATCTCGACCGCCGCGTGGCGACCCCGCATAAGCTGCAGGCCTAATCGCGCTCGCGCAAGCGAGTGCGACGACGTCGGGTGGTCTGTTCCCCAAACAAGCCGATTCACACGCTAGGCAGACAGAGCCCGCTGATGTGCCGCAGGAGGCGACAAGAGGATGTCCCGTCGTGACATGGAGCGGTTCTCGCCATGGCACCTGGCCCGTCGAGGCTGGTTCCAGGTGGCCCCAAGTCGTGCCATCGATACGGGAGTATTGTGCGGCGGCGGCGTCAGCAGGGTGGTCGCGTGGCCTTCCCGGGACGAGTGCACTCAGGCAGCCGGTTGCGGCGAGTCGACGGCGTATTCACCGCGGCTCGCGTGCGCACGGACAAGGCTCAGCAGGTCCGCGACCGTCTCGACTCGCGCCCATTCGGGCTGGGAGGGATGGATCCCGAGCAGCCGCTCCAGTTGGGGGATCAGTTGGAGACTGTAGGTCTCCCGGTCCACCTGGAGGTCCCGGCCGAGGCGGACGGCGTCGCGAAGGTCCGCGCGCGGCCGAAGCGTGATCTCTTCCAGGAGGGCGTAAGCAACGACAGCGGGATCGGGGTGGGTCAGGGAGCCTCAACGAGGTTGGCGACAGCTGGAAGATAAGCTGTTTGGCTACCCCGCAGAAGATGCAGAGCCGCGGCCAGGTCGGCATTCCGTCCCGGGCAGCATCTGGTCGTCCAAAGGCCATCGCAGAACGACGGCTGCGCCCTGACGGCTTCATGTGGTGGTCAGCAGCGGGGTGCTGTGGCGGTGGGCTAGCGTGTACGGAGCCTGGTGCGAAGCTTCGCGAGCGTCACCTTCAAATAGCGACGATACCCCGCGGGGGTCATCCATCCTTTGGGGGTAGGGACGCGACGCAGCTGGGTGGATGACAAGACCAGAAACTGATTGCTCAAGCCGCCCTGGCGACGGACGCGAACGCGCCATGCCGAGCCGACGCGAGCCCGGACGCGGCCCAACCGGCCGTCAGGAACCCGTACGCAGTCGCCGATAGTGAGCTTCGCCATGGCCTGTCGTGGTGAGATCTCCGGCGCTGTCTAACGACCCTGCATGAGCAGCAGGCCGAAGCGACACTCGCGCCAACGAGCAGGCCGACAGCCGGTCGTGAGTCCCCCAAGAGGGCCGAGACGTGTCAGCTCCATGCGGTAGTTAGCCGCCCGAGCGAGGCCGGAGTAGGTGGCCACTGCGCCAGAGGGCGGCGTAGGACCCCACGTTTACGAGAATGACGAGTACCCCGAGCAGCTTCTGGGTGTGCGGGGTGAGGCCGGCGGGGTAGATCAGCGACGTCAGGTAATGGTCCACAAACCCGCCGGAGTAGCCCCCTTGGCCGGCTCGCTCACGGAAGAGTTGCTCCAAAGGCGTCAGCGGGCACACCCACCCAAAGAGCTCGATGGCCGCGCCCCAAATCACGGCGGGGAGGTGCCACCAGAGCATACCGCGGCGCCAGAACCCGAGGAGGGCGCCAACTACAACAAAGAGCACAAACAGGCCATGCAGTATGACGAGCCCGTCTGCCAGCAGTCGGTAGGCCATCGGCTCGGTCTCTGGGGGGCATTTGGGAGCGACGCCACCGATGCCGATCGTGTCGCCGCCTGTGAATCTAGCCTCATCGGGGATTCAGCCGTGACTCAGGACGCGGCAGGTAGGGTCCACGATCCTCCGAGGGAGTCAGACGATGTCCATGAAACGGGCTCTGCAAGCGATGCTCGTGGTCAGCGTGGTGGGGGTGGTCTCTTGCGGGACTCTCCTCTACCGAGAGGTGTGCCATCAGCTGATCGAGGCCTGCACCCTGGGAGGCACCACGGGAGGGGAAGGGATGATCCTGGGCTATCCACCGAGCCTTTATGGTCTAGCGATGTACCTGCTGCTCGTGGCGATTGCGGTGATGGGTCTACGCTCGGCACGGTAGCCAGGACCCGCCCTGCTGGCTGAACCCACAACGCAGTGCTCACGGCTCCAGCGTGGCGCTGGGTACAGCGGGGCGCCAGCGGCGGACCCACCGCCGCCGGCGTTGTGCTTACGATTCCGGTGAGATGATCGAGTACACCGCGTTTCGCAGGGCGAGGTCCCGCGGATCCCCGGTCAGCGTCGTCCCCATCTGGCTGGTGACGTACGCGTAGCCGATGCCGGCCTTCGGATCGGCGAAGCCAAACGAGCCGCCCGAGCCAGGATGTCCGAACGAGTCCTCGCCTCCGAACGGCCATACGGGGCTGGGCTTCATGAAGCCCAGGGAGAACCGGATGTCGCCAGTCATACACTCGTCGTAGAAGCCGCGCGCCGCAGGGATCGGCGGCGCCGACAACGCCTGCAACGTCTCCGGGCGCAGCTGCAGCTCGCGTCCGCCGGTCGCGAACACGCTGTAGGCGCGGGCGATCGCGCGCGCCGTGCCGACGCCCCCGCCCGAGGGCACCTCGAGATTGCGGGCATAGATGCGCTGCTTGTCGTGGGGCAAGTCGGACCCCACGAGCGCCCGATTGATGTTCGAGCGACGATTGAACACCGTGAGCGTCATGCGGATCCCGAACCCACGCACGAGCGCCAGCAGCCGCGGCCTAGCAATCGTCGCCAGCCTGGAGTCCGGGATGGACTCGGGCAGGCGGATGTAGCAGTCGAGTCCCAGCGGCGTGGCGATCTCGTCCTGAAAGAACTGTCCCAGGCTGCGGTGGCGTGGGTCCACGCGGCGCAGCAACTCGCTCTCGTAGTAGCCGAGGGTGATCGCGTGATAGGCCTGCCGCGTGCCGGGCTCCCACGCCGGCTTCTGGCGAGCGAGCACGACCGCCAGGCGATCGAGGTCGGCGACCACGCCCCGATCCACCTTCTCATCGAGGGCGAACAGCCCCGCCTGGTGAGCCAGGAGCTGGCGGACGGTGATGCTCGCTTTGCCGTGCTGGGCGAACTCGGGCCAGTAGGTGGAGACCCGCTCCTCGTAGTCGAGCCAGCCGCGGGAATGGGCGACCGCAAGCGTCATTGCCGACAGGCCCTTGGTCGTCGAGTAAACGATGACCATGGTGTCCTCTTCCCACGGCTCACCGGTGGCCTTGTTCCGCACGCCGCCCCAAAGGTCGACGACCTTCGCACCGCGATGGTACACGCAGCAGCCGGCGCCCAACTCGTGCCGCCTCGAGAAATTCTCCGCGAAAGCGTCCTGCACGGCCTCGAAGCCCGGGCTGACGTAGCCCTCGAGATGGAGGCGGTCGTGCTTCCAGGGGCGGAGCCCCTGGTTCCGGTCACGCGTGGCGACCTTGCTGACTGATGGGGATACCTGAGTAGTCATGGCACACCTCCAGGGGTGCGTGCATGCTAGCCAGGGGGGATTGACGACAGGGTGAGGCGTGCCTGAAAGGGCCTTCAACGACAAGAGAGCGCATGCCACGGTATCCTATCGCGGCAGTCTGCTTACTGCTGAAGCGGACCCAGGACTGCTCTCCAGGCGCGCGGGGGCTGAAGGCCCACCGTCCGGACGAAGCCCGGGAAGGCGAGGGACCGACGACAGCCCAGATGCGGCGAATGGACTGCCGGAGCTGTGGGGCTCAAAGTGGCCTTGTTGGAGACACGGGTGCCGCCTAACGACCCCGCATGAGCCGCAGGCGGCAAGTCTACCCGGCCCTGCCAGTTCATGCGGTGGTCAGACGCCAGTTCCCAGGAGGTCCGTTCGCAGTTTGCCAACGTAGAACGCAATGTTTCTATGGCCGGGGGTGCTGAATGGGCCAACGATCCTCCCCGACTCAAGCTGGGTCTCTGTGCCCGAGGCCAGCCGTCCGAGAAAGCGATCGAGGTCCTGCGCGTTGCTCGCCAGCTTGGCATCATGAGTTGCCGATGTGCGGAACTCATGAACAATGAGAAGCGCCAGCTTGGCTGCATTGGCCTCGGCGAGGGCAATGCTGCCGGCGGTCGCTGTCAGGAGCTGATAGCGAAGCTGGCCCAACGTCGGGCCGTCTGGAAGCCGTTCGGGTAGAAGCGAAGCGGCCAGTTGCTGAATGCGAGTGACCATGTTGGTGCGGCCGTCGCTGGCAATCGTCCGCACCGCGGCGGAGAGCTCTTGCTGGACCAGCTTGCCAAAGAGCTCATCCGCTTTGGCCTCGACGGTTATTGCGATTGGGCCATGGGAGGTCTGACCCAGGCCGGCGAGGTCCGCGTTGCGTGGCTCCCCGGCGAGGTCATCGAAAGGGAGCGGGCACTCGGGCTCAAGGGCGGAAACTGTTATGGCGCCTAGACCCGGGTGAGACGCGAGGAGTCTGCCAAATGCCTCCGGCAGGCGCGGAGCTCCGCCCTCGGGGCACCACGTTCGGGCCAACTCCAGGGCACTTCGCCCGGGCTTCCACTGAGCCTTGCCCATTTTCGGGGGAGCGAGACGGAACCAGTCCTCCACCGACTGGATTCGGGTGCCGCGTTTCTGGAGTTGCATGTGCCTCTGCATGGTGTCTAACGACGCCGCGCGGGCCGCAGGGCGGCGGCCAGGCCGCCCTATCCCACAAGAAACCCGATGGCCGCGCCCTGACAGCTGGATGCGGCGCTTAGCCTGCGCCCCGCGCAAACTGATGGCCGAGGCGTGTCAGCTTCATGCGGTAGTTGGGTGGCAGCAGGCAAGCTAGGGGATGAAAACCGGCTGCACCGAGTATCGAACGTTGAACTGACCCATCACT
>Ga0326730_1000155_pt1 | contig 21261 bp, 21 predicted proteins | sample MHFSIPfraction_3_FD_207740 | JGI IMG/M metagenome (GOLD analysis project Ga0326730, IMG submission 207740) | Lab enriched peat soil microbial communities from Michigan Hollow, Ithaca, NY, United States - MHF7AN SIP fraction | ecosystem: Environmental > Terrestrial > Soil > Wetlands > Peat...
AACATCAACGATTCCGACGTCGCCTCGCCGCTGATGTCCCCCTGGTATGTCTTGGTGACGCTGGCCCGGGTGAGCTTCGCGCCGCCGTCGATCTCCTGGTACGGCTTCTCGTCCCAGGTCTTCACTTGAAAGACTGCGGTGGCATGGGTGCTCATGACGATTCCTGGTCGTGGGAGTCGGCGGCGGCCGCGAGCCATTGCCCGGCCGTGAGGAAGGGTTGCCCGGACTGCCGGGCGCGGCTGAGGATGAAGGCACCTTCGAAGGTCGTGACCACCATCTCGGCGAACGAGCGCCGCACCTGCCGGGTCTTCCATGGCAGCCGGCGGGCGATGGCGTCGACCCAACCGTCGAAGGCCTGGGCGCACACCCCGCGGAGGGCCGTGTCCCCGGCGCCGAGGTCGAGGGTGACGGTGCCGATTGCACAGCCCTTGAGGCGCCCGGACTGCTCGAACCCTCGGGCCGCGGTGCGAAACAGGGCGCGCACCCGCTCGGCGACGGGAGTGTCGGGCGCGAACATCGTCTCCAACAGCGCGCGTGCCTTGTCGGCGTGGCGGTTCAAGGCCGCCGCGGCGAGCTGGGTCTTGCCGCCGGGGAAGTGGTGGTACACGGACCCGATCGGCGTACGACTCCGGGCGACGACCTGTTTGATGCCGGCGCCCGCCAGCCCCCGCTCGCGCAGGAGCGACTCGGCGGCGTCGAGCATGCGATCGCGGGTGGAGCGGGGGATCGAGTGTGCCATTGGCGTGCATCAAGACTATATAGAACGTTCTATATAGTCAACTCGTCCCCGCGAGGCCTCTTACAGCGGAATGCGGCTGGCCCGGCGGATCGTCTCGCACGAGCGCCGGAACTCCTCGATCACCCGGTTGATATCCAGGTACGAAACCGTCTCGAGCATCGCCTGCCGGTAGAGGATGCGCTCGGCGACCGGTGCCAACCGGAAACACCAGTAGGTGGACATCAGCGGGTTGATCCAGAGCGTGCTTCCCTGGGTGCGGTCCGTGACGTGATGGTCGCCGTAGTGGCCGTCCAGCGCCGAGAGGATCGAGCTGGACACGATGCTGATGGCGTACGGCATCCGTGCGAAGACGCTCTCGGTGGCGGCGCGGTACAGCTGCACCTCCGGCATATCCTCGAGCAACGCCAGCGTGCCGAGGTAGCCGCGCCGCCGGGTCAGCTCGGCCACCGCTTCCAGGAAATGCGCGTGGCACACGCCATGGAAGTGATCGACCCCGAAGCCGAGGCAGACGAGCAGCTTGTTCGGGACGTCGAGCTCGTGCGCGGCGGTAATGCTGGCGATGTCTTCCTGCGGGGTGCCGAGGCCGGCCTCGTCGCCGCGCATCAGGCTGTCGGTGCCGCCGTCGACCAGGATGACGGTATCGACGCCCAGGTGCGCGACCAGCGCGCGGTACGCCTCGAGCAAGGGGCGCACGCCGGTGCGCTCGAAGCAATAGATCGGGACGTCCTGCCCGCGCGCACGGAACCACTGCGCGAGGTACTGCTCGGGGAAGTAGGTCGTCACGAGGTCGGTATCGGCCGTGACGCGGAGCAGGGCGGGGGCGAGACGCGTCGCCGGATCGTGGGGCAGCGCCGAGAACGAGAGATTGGCGAGATGGACCTGCTTGCCGTCCGCCTGGAGGCCGAAGTAGAGCGGCAGGCCGCTGAACACGTCGTAGCCGCCGCCGATCCCGGCGATGAGGATGTTCCGCGCGGGCTCGACGGCCTCGAGGAACGGCGATTTCAACATCCTATGGCGTCGGCCACCTGCAATCCGTTCGACTCCGGAGCATCGCAGCCAGCCCCTCGGTCAAGAAGCGCACCTCGTGAGCGTCACCGAAGGCCTGGTACCGGATGCTGGTTGTGTCGCTGCCCAGCATCCGCTTGAACATCTCCGTCGAAAAGTAGGCGTTGTGCTTGCTCCCCATGAACGCCACCCGGCGGCTCATCGCCGTGAGCGGCAGCTCGACCTGCGGATCGGCGGCATTGTAGATCAGCCAGTACCACGGGTGCCAGGCCTTCTCACCGGCGAAGCGGACTTCCATGTAGGCACTCCCACTGCCGCCGTAGGGGAACAGCGATTCCCCAGTGAAGAACAGCAGGGTTCGGCCGCTATCCCCTGGGAGACGGGTGCCGCACACGAAGAGGAGGAGCGGCCCCGGCGCCGTCGCGGAGAGAATCAGTCGGGTGTCCGTCCGGCTGGACAGCTCGTCCGCGGTGCTCACCCAGCGCCATCGGGCTGAGTCGCCTGACTGCGCGGCTACGCTGCAGGGAATGAGCAGGCTGATGAGTGCCGCAATGCCTGTCGTTCTCAAACGGTCGCTCCTTCCCTTGATGATGTCTCCAACATGTGGCAGGACACCTGCACACGCCAGCCAAGGAGCGACTTCACCCGCGACGCCGCGTTGGACGTGGGTCACTGGTTGCGAAGCTAGGGCTCATCGTCCGCGCAAGACTCGGCTCGCCACGCCTCGATGCCCTCGCGCACGAGCAGCGGCAACATCGCCAAGGCGGCTACCGGATCGGCCCACCACCATCCGAGCAGCGCGTTCAGGCCCAGACCGAGGAGCGTGGTCGCGGAGAGCCAGGCGCAGACTATGGTTTCGTGGGCGTCCGCCCGAAGCGCCCGGCTCCCAAGCTTCTCCGCCACGCCGAGCTTCGCGCGGGCGAGCAGCGGCATCACAATCAAAGAGAGCGCCGTGACCACGATCCCCACCCGGCTCGATTCGGGGCGCTTGCCCGTCACCAAGAGCCGGGCGGACTCCGTGAGGATGTACCCTCCGAGTGCGAGCAACAGGAGCCCTGCCCCTCGCGCCGCCCTGCGTTCCACGGCGGGACCCAAGGGCGCAGAGCCCAGCTCGGTCCGCAGACGCCACCACAACAGCGCCCCACTTGTCACCTCGATGACCGAGTCGATGCCAAACCCGGTCAGGGCGACCGAGCCCGCAGCGAGACCGGCCGCGATCGCGACAATCCCCTCTATGGCGTTGTAGCCGATGGTTACGCCCTCCAGCGCGATTCCCCGACGTAGCCACTCGACACGATCCATGTTCGGTCCATGCTCCCGGGGCGCGCAATTCGGCCCGCGATTCGTTTCGTCTACGCCGGGCTGCAATGGCGCGAAGCGAGCGACCCCCTGAATCTGCTCAGGGGGTCGTCGATTTGTCGATTGCCGCCGCGCGAGATCAGCGAGCGTGTTGCTGCATGTAGGCTAGGATCATCCGCATCTCCTCCTCCGTCGGTGTCTTGATCCCAGACAGTCCGCTGCTCATGTGGAGTTGCATGCGGCTCGTCACGTTCGCCCAGTCTGCCGCTGTATGGAGGGAGGGAGACGGAGCCGCGTGACATTGCGTGCAGTAGGTGGTGACCAGCGTGGCACCACGAGACTCCGGCTCGGGGAGCGGCTGGGCATTGGCGGCGCCGGGCATCGGCCTCCACATCATGCCCGGCATCATCGGTCCGGCCCACATCCAGCCCATGCCGCGCATCGTCTGCATGTGTTGGTACATGTCCTGCCAATGCTCCTGCAGCAGACGCTGCCGCCCTAACGAGTCGGTGCTCTGCGCGATACCGCTGATTTGCTGCTGCATCACCTGCGTATGGTCGCGCATCTGCTGCCAGTACGTGGCGGGACTCATGCCTTGGGGGACCTGCCACCCCACCCCGGCGCTGCCGCCTATCATCTGGCCGCCGCACATCGGGCAGCCCGTCCCTTGGTAGCCCGTCATCCAGGGGTAGCCCACGCCCCAGCGGCGGCGCATCCACCCCATGTAGTCCTGCATCCCCTGCCAGTTCTGCTGCATCAGGCGCTGCCGCGCCGGGGGGTCCCGGGTGGAATTGAGTTGATCGAGTTGCTGCTGCAACGTCTGCAGCCGTTGTCTCATCTCGCGCACGCTGCTGTCGGTCGGCACCTGCGCGCAGGCGGGTGTCATGGTGGGGCCAACGCCGACGAGTAGCGCGGCGATTGCGATGTTGCGTAACGCAGTCATGATAATCTCCGTTCTCCTGCTCCTCGATGGATCAGGCACAGAGTAATAGTTGTGAGTGGAGAGGACTGCAGTCGGCGTTACGCGATGGGGGGGCGGACCTTCGGCTGCATTGTCTGGCTCTCAGGCTGTGGGGCCGGGACTTCGCCCGTCGTGGGAGAAGCGATCATGCGAGGCAGGAGATCGTGTACGACTGAAGGGACAAGGGGTGAATGGAGCGCGGCGCAGGGGAAAACACAATGACAAGGGCAATCGTCGCGATGCGCGCCACCCTGTGGCGTAATGCCGAAGCCCTGGGTCGCCGCGACCACTATCGCTGCCTGAGAGGGATTCATTGCCTGCGCGTCGCGCTCTGACGCCATCGCATTCTGCACCGGCAGGTTGCTGACGCTCACGAGCAGCAGGAACGCCACACGGCGTTCGAGCGACCCGTCACGTTTATGCCACAGCATCCGAACGCTCACGGACTCAACTTAGTCGGAGGTCCGATGCTGTTGTTGAAGGCAGCCATAAATCCAGCATAAGGCATTTTCTGGTTACGGCGCAATGCGAAGTCCGGTCAGGCGATCAGTCCATACCTGGCGGCATAGCGAACCAGGTCGGCGTTGGTGGCGAGGGCCATCTTCTCGAGAATCCGTGTGCGGTAGGTGCTCACGGTCTTCGCCGAGAGGGACAGCTCGCTGGCGATCTGCGTGACGGTGAGGCCGCTCCCCAGCCGGCGCATGACCTCGAACTCGCGATCGGACAACAGCTCGTGGGGCGCGCGCTGTCCGCCGTTGTCGAGCTGCGTGGCGAGCCGCTCCGCCAGCGTCGGACTGACGTACTTGCCGCCGCGATACACCCGGCGGATGGCTTCCAGCAGCTGATCGGGCGAATGGTCCTTGGTCAGATAGCCCGAGGCCCCTCCCCGCAGCGCCCGCACCGCCCACTGGTCCTCGGGGTGAACGCTCAGGGTCAGGACCCGGATCGTCGGGTGGCGCTCGCGCAGCTGCCGCAGCGTCTCGAGAAAGGGGCCGCCCGGCATCGACACGTCGAGCAGCACGAGATCCGTGGCGGTGGACTGGAGCGCGCTCAGCAGGGTCGCGACGTCGCCTGCCTCACCCGCGATCGCCATGCCCGGGTCCGCCTCCACGATACGGCGCAGTCCCTGCCGCACGATCGGATGGTCGTCCGCGATGAAGATGCGGATCTTCACGGTCGGCCGGCTCATGCCGCCGCCACCGGTATCGTGACGATGATCGCCGTGCCTTCGCCCGGTTTGCCTTGCACCATCAAGGTTCCTCCGCAGGCCAACGCCCGCTCCCGCATCCCCACGAGTCCCAGCGACCGGATCCCGCTGAGCGAATCGGGCGCGAACCCGACGCCGTTGTCCGCGACCGCGAGGATGATCACCGCCCCCGCCCGGCGCACCGACACGTGTACCCGTGTGGCCTTGGAGTGCCGGGTGACGTTGGTCAGCGCTTCCTGGATGATCCGGAACGCGTGGCTCGCCACCTCGTCGGGGAGCTTGGGAAATTCCTCGGCCTGCAGCGTGACCTCGATGCCGGTCCGCTTCGCCGACTCCTGCACCAGGTACTCGATGGCCGCCTCGAGGCCGAGCTGGTCGAGCACGCTGGGCCGCAGCTCGCTGGCGATGCGGCGAACGACCTCCATCGTTTCGTCGATGCGATCGGTGATCGACGTGTCGAGCAGGCGAAAGGCTCCGGAGGCGCCCCGGGGCCGCTTTTGCCCGAGCCAGGCCAGGTCGAGCTTCAGGGCGGTGAGCGCCTGGCCCAATTCGTCGTGAATCTCCCGCGCGATCCGGGCCCGCTCCTCCTCACGCGTCGCCTGGATCCGGGCCGCCAGCGCTCGCAGCTCGGCGCGGGACTGCTCCAGCTCCTGCGCGGCAATGGTGCGGTCGGTGACGTCGCGCTGAATCCCGAAATGCCCGGTGATGCGGCCGGCGGCATCGTAGAAACACATGTAGTCGCCTTCGACCCACATCGTCGAGCCGTCGAGTCGACGCTCATCGGTGACGCTGTGCGCGTGTCCGGCATCGAACAGCGCCCGCCAGCCCCGGCGGCCGGCCGCGACGTCGTGCCGGAAGAAATCGCTCGGCGTCAGCCCGATCAGCTGCGCTGCCGTCGCCCGGAATTGCTGCGCCATCGCCGGGTTGATCTTGGTCATGCGCTGATGGGAAAAGACGTAGTCCAGGGTCGCTTCCTTGTCGATCCCCGGCCCCCACTCGATCGGCTCGTCGATCATCATGAAGAAGAACCCGTCCTGGGAGCGCTCGAAGAACGCCTCCAGGAGGGCGGGGGTATTGAGGTCCGGCGGTTCCGGCATGGTCGCTGGCATCGAATCTCCTGGACCGGAAAATGGGGTGGAAGCCTCCCCCAAGGAAGCCGGTGGGGCCCCGAATGCGCCGGGGCCCCTGGGTGGTGCGTGCAGCGACGGCCGGTCCATGCCTATTGGACCACGATGCGTCCGGACATTGCCGCTCCGTGCACCGCACAATCGTATGTATAGGTGCCCGGCGTGTTGAGCGTTATGACGTAACTGCTGTTCGCCGCGGACATGACCACGCTACTCCGGAAGATCCCCGGGGTACCGGTCGACTGGATGCTGTGCTGCCCCGCGGCGTTCCAGGTCCACGTGACGCTGCTGCCCGCCGCGATCGTGTCCACGGCCGGATTCTGGCTGCCGTTGTGGTCACTGCGGAAGAAGTTGTTCCCCACAGTGACATGGCCCACCAGTCCGCCGCCGCCGCCGCCGCCCCCTCCGGGTGAGGTCGCACCCTGACAGGCTGCCAGGGAGATGAGGGCGGTCGCCAAGATCCATGTTGCGCGTTGCATAGTCACAACCTCCGTTCTCTGTGCGTGTGTACTGTGCGTGCGTTATTGCAGGGGCTGCGGCTCGCCGTACACGAAATCGTCCATCACGACGAGGTCAGTGGCGCTGCCCGTGCTCGCATCGGTGATCGTCGCGTTCAATGCGGCATCACCGCTGGTGATCCGAACGCGGGCGATGATCGGCGCCGCGAACACCGCGCCGCTGAACGAGAGCAGCTGCTCCCCACTGTGATCGGGCGCCCGCAGCACGGCGATCCGTACGTCGTTCGCGTCGAAGAATTCGATCGTGGTGGAGCCCGCCCGATCCACGTCGGAGAAGACGACGCCGAACCCCTTGACCAGGCCGCTGGTGGTGGTACCGACCAGCTTGAAATCGACATCGAGCTGGTTGCTGCCCACCGCCATGAACAGCTTCTTGGGCGAGAAGAACTTGAACTGGGCTCCGAGGCCGGCGTTGAGCGCCGCGAAGTTGGTGCTGTCGATCCGGAAGCCGGTCCCGGGCGTCGTGAAGACCACGCCCCGCTTCGAGTTGACGTTGAAGAAGTTCGCCGGGAAGGTGTCCACGTTGGTCAACGCGGCTGGAACGCCGTCCCAGTTGATCTCCCGGCGGCCGCTGTCGGCGGGCGCGGCATTGGGCGCGTTGAGGGGGCCGCCCAGGGCGGCGCGAAACTCGTCCAGCTTGGCCGCGATCGACACGCTGTCGCCCAGCGTTTCGAACGTGGTGTAGCTGGGCCCTGCGGGATTGTTGCTGTTGATGCTGTTGCACGCCGCCAGAGCCACCAGGCTCAGGAACGGGACGTAGATCGTGGGTTTCATAAGGCGCTCCATCGTGAGTGGGAAACGATCGCTGACGAGGGCAAGGCTAGCGGTCGTCCCGCGACGGATGCATCGGATGCAGCGCCGTTGCCACACGGAAGAAAGCGGAACCGGCCTGACAGACGGAGGACTACACCTTTCAGGGTCCGAACCTGTGGTGGGATCGCCGCACATGCCCGCCTATAGGCCTTTTCACTCTGTCTTGCACCGGAATTCGATAACGTGACGCAACCCCTCAGGCCTCGGTCACGTGCGCCAGACTTTGCTTCGCTCGTCCGTCATCGCCCTTGCCGCCCTCACGATCGGCTCCTGCAGCGACGACCCCGGTTTCACGCAGCCCGGAACGACCGCGCTGTACACGACCCCCACGGGGCTCGTGACGGCCAACCCGCCGCAGGTCATCGCCGGGGCGGGCGACATCTCGGAGTGCGGCAACGACAACGATGAGGCGACCGCGAAGCTGCTGGACGGCATCCCCGGGGCGGTGTTCACGCTGGGCGACAACGTGATGCCCAACGGGACCAGCGCCGAGTTCGCCAGCTGCTACGCGCCGACCTGGGGCCGCCACAAGGCGCGCACCCGGCCGGCGGCGGGCAATCACGACTACAACACCTCGGGCGCGACCGGATACTTCGCCTACTTCGGCGCGGCGGCGGGCGAACCCGGCAAGGGCTACTACAGCTACGCGCTGGGCGCCTGGCACGTCGTGGTGCTGAACAGCAACATCTCCTCCACCAGCGGATCGGCGCAGGACACGTGGCTCAAGGCCGATCTCGCCGCCCACCCCAACCAGTGCACGCTCGCCTACTACCACCATCCGCTCTACTCCTCGACCGGTGGGAGCGGGACCGGTGGGGCGACGCTCTCGGGCTCCCGGACGTTCGTCAACGATCTGTACGCGGCCCACGCCGATGTCATCATGAACGGGCACCGCCACTTCTATGAGCGGCTCGCGCCGATGAAGCCGGACGGCACGGCCGATCCGGTGAACGGGGTGCGCGAGTTCATCTCCGGCACGGGTGGAGACGGGGGCGGGACGCAGACCAACATTTTCCCGTTGAGTGAGGCCCGCAACGGCAACACCTTCGGCGTGCTGAAGCTGTGGCTGTACGACGACAGCTATGCCTGGAAGTTCGTCCCCGTGGCGGGCAAGACGTTCACCGACTCGGGGAGCACGGCGTGCCACGCATCAGGTGGCGGCGGTGGTGGTGGGGGCGGCGGCGTGTCTCCCACCAACTCGACGGTGTCGGCGGCGCCGACGGCGTTCATCGCGGGCAGTGGATCGGCGACGATCACCGTCACCGCCCGGGATGCGAACGGCAGCGCGATCGGCGGTGCCACGGTGACCGTGACGGCCTCGGGGAGCGGCAACACCCTGACGCCCGCATCCGGGACGACCGACGGCGGCGGGGTCTTCACCAGCACGTTCACCGCGACTGTGGCCGAGGGGAAGACGATCTCGGCAAACATCAACGGCACGGCCGTTACTCAGACCGCCTCGGTGACTGTGAATCCGCCGAGCGGTGGAGGCGGGGGCGGGGGTGGCACCATCGTGCCGGCGCTCCTCGTCTCGGGCGCCAGCGGTGTGAATCAGCGAGTCTATACGACCGCGTCCATCGCTCCGGCCGCCAATGCGCTGATCACGGTCGCGATCCGGATGCGCCGCTCCAGCGGCGCGCTGACGCCCGACCTGTCGGGCGGCGGGATGGCGAGCTGGACGCAGGTGGCGTCCGTGGACTACGACCCCATCGCGACGCCGACCTCGCGTCTCGTGGTGTTCCGCGCGATGAGCGGCGCACCAGGCAGTGGCCCGCTCACGATCAGCTTCACGAGCAGCATCTCCAACGTGGAGTGGGTCGTGTCGCAATGGGCCGGGGTGGATCAAACGGGGACGAACGGCTCGGGCGCGATCGGGCAGACGGGGTCCGCCAGTGGGAACGCCGTGGCGTCGCTCTCGAAGGCTCTCGCCCCGTTCGGCAACGCGAACAACGTCGCGCTGGGCGTGCTGGGCGCCGGCACGAACGCTCCCGCTGCGGCACCCGGGGCGGGTTTCACGGAGCTCGCCGAGGCTGGTTCGGGCGAGAGCACGCTGCTCGAGACGCAGTGGGGGGCGAACCGCAACGCCGTTTCCGCCGCGTTGAGCAAGTCGGCCAATGCCGGGTTGCTGGCGATCGAGCTGGTGGCCGGGGAGGGGGGCGGCGGCGGGTCGGGGAATCCGCCCGACGCCGGCATGTCCAGCGTGAGCGCCGCGCCCTCGTCCATCGTCGCGGGGCTTGGCACGTCGGTCGTTACGGTGACCGTCCGGGACGCCTCCGGGAACCCGGTGGAGGGCGCGGCCGTCTTGCTCTCGACCGGCGGGACGCACGTCTCCTTCGGGACGCCGTCCGGATCGACGAATTCCAGTGGAGTGTTCACCAGCACGCTCAGCTCGACCGATCCGCAGCAGCTCACCGTGTCGGCGAGCGCCGGCGGTGTGGCGATCGCTCAGTCGGCAACCGTCACCGTAACGCCGCAGGGCGGGGGTGGGGGTGGGGGCGGGGGCGGCACGATCGTTCAGACGTTACTCACCTCAGGACACGACCCGAACAACCTGCGCGTGTACACGACAGGTTCGATCGCGCCGGCGGCCAACGCGCTCGTGACCGTCGCGGTGCTGACGCACCAGGGGTCGGCAGCCGCGCCGAGCCCCGTGCTCACGGGTGGGGGGATGGCGGGCTGGGATGTGGTGGCGAGCGTCGCTTTCAACGGCGCCACCCCGCTCGACCGGCTCACGATCTACCGCGCGATGAGCCCCGCGCCCGGCAGCGGGCCGATCACCATCACCTCGAGCGTCACGGTCTCCAATTGCCAGTGGATCGTGTCGCAATGGACGGGCGTGGACGCGTCCGGTGCGAACGGTGCAGGCGCGATTGGACAATCGAGCTCGGCCGCAGGCAGCGCGGTCAACGGGCTGACCGCCACACTCGCTGGGTTCGGCAGCGCCAACAACGTCGGCTATGGGGTGTTCGGCATCGCCAGCGCCACGGCCGTCGTGACGGCGGGAAGTGGCTTTACGACCATCGACCAGCAGCCGTCCGGCGAGGGCACGACGGGCGACCTGTTCGCCGAGTGGGGGCTGAACCAGAACGCCGTCACGGCGGGCTGGACGGGGAAGAGCGGGGGCGCGCTCGGGGTGGAGATCAAGGCGCGAACGGGGCTTTAGCGTATGTTCCGGAGCAGGATCCGCGGCATTCGTGAGTCTGCCAGGCGGGAGGGAGGAGGAGCATGGTTCCGGACTGGGCGATCGGCGTCGCCGCCATCGTTGCCGTGATCGCGGTGGCGCAAATCGCGGTCGGTCGCAGTGGTGTCGGTCGGCGCGCGCGATTGCGCGATCGGCTGACGTTGGGCGATCCCGAGGTTCCGCGTCTCACGGAGGAGCTCGAGGGCATGCAACGGAGACTGGCGGAGCTGGAGGAACGCGTCGATTTCCACGAGCGCCTGCTGGCCACTCAACGGGAGAAGGACAGGCTCTCGAAGTGATACCTTGATGTAGGCCAATGCGCATCCCGCGTCGTCTGCCCTCCCGTCCATCAACATCGTGACGCGGAGGGTTTCTTATGTCCACCGACACCCTCGAGGAGTCGACCACGCCGAGGGCGCAGCGCACGAGAACCGAAGTGGCGGCTGAAACCAGGTTGTGGCCGTCCCGTATGGGATACCCATAGGAACCCCACCCCGAACGGATCAGGAGAGTATCGGATGAAACAGAACGTCATGTTGACCACCGCGTCTCTGCTCTCGATCCTCCTCTTTACGTTTCACCTGGCGGACGACATCGTCCGCGGGTTCGAGCCGGGAACGGCCACAAACCTCACCGCGGTGCTCATCTTCGTCTTCTGGCTGTACGGAACGCTGGTGCTCGCCGGACGGCGATCGGGGTACATCATCACTCTCCTCGGAGGGCTCTTTTCGTTGGTCGTCCCCCTCGCCCACATGAGGGGGAAGGGTGTCGGCGTCACCAGCAGCCTCGCCAATTCCAGCGGACACTTCTTCTTCGTCTGGACGCTGTTCGCGATCGGCGTGACCGGACTCTTCGCCGCCATCCTCTCGGTGCACGGACTGTGGAGCTTGCGAAAGGGCCAGCCCCGGTAGTCCACGGCCTAGCGCGGCACCACCGGAAGCACGACGTGCGACGGGTGCGCCGCGTCGTGCAGCACCCGCTGGTGCGCCACGACGAACGTCGTATCCCGCTCGTTGTTGCCGCCGGTGTTCAGGTTGCGGTCGTACTTGGGGAACAGCGCCGACGCGATGCTGACCCGCAGCCGGTGCCCCGGCCGGAACACCATCGAGGTGAACCACAGGTCGATGTCGTAGCGCTCCACCCGCCCCGGCACCAGCGGCACCTCCCGGTCCATCCCCCGGCGGAAGCGCGCCCGCACCAGGCCATCCTGCACCCGCTCGGCATGCCCGTCGGGCCAGACGTCGAGCAGCATGATGGTCCAGTCGGTGTCCAGCCTGTCGCTCGACGCCCACAGCGTGGCCGACATTTCGCCGGTCACTTCCATCGGCCGAGTGAGCGGCCGCGAGGTGAACACGAGCGCGTCCGGCCGGCTCGCGTTGAGCGCCGTGTAGTCCTCGTTCAGCGATTCCTCGAGCTCGCGCGAGTCGATGAGATACGGCGTGGGATCGGCCGGATCGTAGGTGAACGTGTCGGCCGGCGCGCCGGCGCTCGGCGGCACGGTGTCGAGCACGCCGTCGCCGCCGCTGGTCTGCGCGTGCCCGCCGGATGACACGTACCAGTTCGTCAGGCGTTGCCGCGCCAGCGGCCACTCGTTCTCGGTGCGCCAGGTGTTGTCGCCCGGGACGAAGATGTCGAGGTGCGGCAGCGTGTCGACGCCGTTGTTGCGGCCCATCAGGTAGTGATCGAACCAGCGCAGCTGCAGGTCGCGGTACTGGTAGCGCGCCTGCGGGCCGAAGTCTCCGGCGACGTAGTCCACGCCCTTGTGCGCGCCCACGCCCATCACGATGTGCCAGTTGGGATGGTGCGGCTGGCGCAGCAGCGCGTCGGTGTAGTAGGTCGGCCCGCGCGAATCGTCGTGCCAGCCGGCCATGGACAGTACCGGCGCCCTCACCTTGTCGATGTAGGTGGTGGCCGCGTGCTGGCGCCAGTACGCGTCGAGCGTGGGATGCGCGACCCAGCGGTCCCACAGCGGCACGTCGCCGCAGCCCAACCGTTGGGGCAGGGTGGCCAGCGGCAGGTGCTGGATCGCTTCGCCGATGTCCAGCTCGGCGGTGTTCGGGTTCATGGTCCGGTCGCGCATCAGGCAGGCCCAGTCCACGTTGATCGGCCCGAACGCCATGGCAGCGTAGGGGACGACCACCCAGGGATCGGGAGTGGCCGCCGTGGGCGAGATCGCCGCCAGGTGCGGCGGGTTGCTGACGGCTGCGAACCACACCAGCCGGCCTTCGTCCGAATGGCCGATCATGCCGACCTTGCCGTTGGCGCCGGGCAGCTTCGCCGCCCACTCGACCGCGTCGTAGCCGTCCTGGATGTCGGTGCTGTAGTCGCCGAAATCCGCGACGTCGCCGCTGGACTGGTCGCGGCCCCGCACGTGCTGCGCCACGAAGATGTAGCCGCGCGACGCCCACCACCGTCCCGCCGCGTGGAGCACCCGCCGGTAGGGCGTCCGCTGCATGACGACGCCGAATGGCCCGTCGCCCACCGGCCGCGCGACGTAGGTCGCCAGGCGCGCGCCGTCGCGCGTGGGCATGAAGACCAGCGTGTCCTCGGTGACCGCGTACTGCGAGTCGGACGCCGGCATCGTCCACACCTGGTAATCGTGCTCGACCACGCCCGGCGTCGCCCGCCGCACGAGGCGGAAGCGGCGATCGAGCGGCCGGTCCCCGTTGAACTGCAGCCCCGCCAGCGTGTCCCCGTGCCAGGCCGCGCGCATGACGACGCGCTCGTCCTGCGTGAGCAGCACCGAGTCGCCGTTGGCGGTCACCTGGTTGACGGTCAGCATCGGCTCGCCGGTGCGGCGGCGCAGCCAGCCGACGTTGCCCGAGTCGCTTCCGGCGAAGTGCGCGAATCCCATGCGGCGCCAGCCCTCGAAGCCGAACTTGGGCTGCGCGCTGAGCGCGATGTAAACGTCCCAGTCGCCCGCCAGGCTGGGTGTGGTCTTCGGCGCCAACGCCAATAGAGGTATCAGGAAGAGCCAGCGCATCATGTCACACCTCCACAACCGGTTGAGATCGCCGGCGCGCGGCGACCAGGATCGCGACACCCACCAGGTTCAACAGCACGACGACCACCGAGATCTTGAGCGCGAAGCCGGCCACGCTCGCGACCTGGATGATCGGGAAGACCGACAGCACGATGTAGAGCACCGTTATCAGGAGGCCCGACCAGGCCGCCCCCTTCATCCACAGCGGCGGCCGCGGCGTCACGCCGCGCAGGCCGACCAGGGGAATCGCGAACATGACGAGGTACGTGAGCCCGTAAAAGATGCCGCTCGCATTGAACATCAGCTGGAACGCCTCGGCCTGCCCCACGCCGACCAGGCTGATCACCGACATCGCAAATGAGAATACGGCCACCACCAGGATCGAGTTGACAGGCGTCCGATGCGTCGCGTGCAGGCGGCTGAACCACGCGGGCAGCAGGCGGTCCCAGCCCGCGACCATGGGGAGCCGGGTCACGGCGGTGAACGCGACGCTGATCTGCGACACGCGCATCACCAGCGTCATCACGATTGCAATCGTGACCAGAGTCCCGGCGATGCCGAAGGGGCCGAAGCCCACGCGTAGCACCTGCGGCAGCGGGCCGATGAGGTCGATGTCGTTGGTCGGGATGTAAGCCACCACCGTCGCGGTGCCGAGAATGAAGAACAGGGTGATGACCGGCGCGGCATAGTACACGGACTTCTTCACCGTGCTCGCCGGCGCGTGCGTCTCGCCGGCAAGGATGGCCATGTACTCGAAGCCGGCAAACGCGCCGACGCACATCTTGCCGAGCACGTTGAGATTGAACAGCGAGAACGCGGGTATCTCGGTGCGGAACGGGTGGTAAGACTCCAGATGACCGGTCGCGAGGCCGAGGAACGGCAGCAGGATCAGGACCGAGAAGATCGTGATCATGAACACGCCACCGGCGTTCTGGACCCACTTCCCGATCGACAAGCCGACGAAGGCCAGCAACGCGAGCAGCGCGGTAGCGAGTGCGGACGCCAATGATACAAACCACGCGCTGGTCGTCATCCACGCCGCACTCGGGCCGAGCGCGTACGACAGGTAGGTCGCGACCGTGAGGCCCAGTTCGGACGCGAACAGGATCACGTACAGCCACAAATTCCAGGCAACCATGAAACCCATCGTCTGATTGAAGCCGAGCTTGGCCCACTGGTACAGGCCGCCCTCGAGCGGCATCAGCTGGTTGAGCCAGATGACCACGCCGGTGAGTGGCAGGTAGAACAGCACGACCGCGAGCAGCCACAACACCACGTGCGAGGGCCCGAGCTTGCCGGCCACACCGATCCACGTCAGGCCGATGATGAACAGGATCTGGGTCAGCGCCAGGTCACGGACGCCCAGTACCTTCTTGAGCGACGCGCTGTGCGCCTCGACGTCGGCTTCGGCGCGGGCCAGCTCTGCGGCCGAGTGCTTCATGCGTGGCGCTCCCCGAGGATGTTCCACAGCCGTGCCCACGCCGCCAGCCCCTCGTGCAGGCGGCGCACGCGGAAGAACTCGTTGGGCGCGTGGAAGTCCTCGTCGCCCGTCGAGAAGGAGAAGTACACGGTGTCCAGTCCCATGAGACGCTGGAATATCTCCGCGATGGGGACGGTCCCGCCCATGCGGACGATGAGCGGCCGGACGCCGTACACCTCGGCCAAGGCTGTCTCCGCGGCCTTCAAGACCGGGTGGTCCCGGTTGATGTGGGCCGGCCGTGCGCCGTGGTCGCCGGGACGGATCGACAGCGTGGTGCCCGGCGGCACGTGGCGCTCCAGGTGGCGTGTCACCAGCGCTACCACCTCGTCCGGATCCTGGTCCGGCACCAGGCGGCAGGTGATCTTGGCGTGCGCTTCGCTCGGCACCACCGTCTTCATGCCCGGCCCCTGATAGCCGCCCCACAGGCCGTTGACCTCGAGCGTGGGCCGGGTCCACTGGCGCTCGAGCGTCGTGTAGCCGGGCTCGCCGACGGCCGCGGCGGCGCCGACCTGCGCGAGGTACGCCGCCTCGTCGAACGGCAGCGCCGCGATCTCGGCGCGCTCCGCGGGACTCAAGCTCCGCACCCGGTCGTAGAAGCCCGCCACGGCGACACGGCCGTCGGGCTGGTGCAGGGAGGCGATGAGCCGCGCCATCGCGTGCAGGGGGTTGGCGACGCTGCCGCCGTGCCGTCCGGAATGCAGGTCCTTGGCGGGCCCCTTGAGCGTCAGCTCGAGCCCCGCCAGTCCCCGATTTGCGACGGTGAGCGACGGCTCGTCGCTGCGCCACATCGCGCCGTCGGCCGAGATGACCACGTCGGCGGCCAGCAGATCCTTGTGCTGGGCGACGAAGGGCTCGAGATGGCGGCTGCCGATTTCCTCTTCGCCTTCGAGCATGAACTTCACGTTGATCGGCAGGCGCCCGTGCGCCGCGAAGAACGCCCCGGCGACCTCGATCGGGATGAGCAGCGGACCTTTGTCATCAGACACGCCGCGCGCGTAGAGGCGGCCCTCGCGCAGCGTGGGCGTGAAGGGCGGGCTCACCCACTGCTCGACCGGGTCCTCGGGCTGCACGTCGTAATGCCCATAGATCAGCGCCGTCGGCGCGCCTGCCGCGCCGAGCCACTCGGCATACACGACGCTCGCACCCGGCGTGGGGATCGTGCGGACGGTGAACGGTCCGGCCTCCGTCAGCTTCGCGGCGATCCATGCAGCCGCGGCGCGCAGGTCGGCCGCGTGCGCCGGATTCGTGCTGACGCTGGGGATCGCGGCGAATTCCTTCAGCTCGCCCAGAATCCGGTCGTGCCCGGCCTCGAGGCGCGCGAGCACCGGCGCAAGCTCCATCACTTGCCGCCGTCGATCGAGAGTACTTGGCCGGTGATCCACCCGGCGGATTCGGACGCGAAGAACAGCACGCCCGCTGCGATGTCCTCCGGCGTGCCCAGCCGCTTCAGCGCGATGCTCTCGACCAGCGCCTGCTGCTTGTCGGCGCCGTAGGATTCCCACTGCTTTTCAGTGGTCGGATTGGAGCGCACGAAACCGGGCGCCACGTTGTTGACGGTGATGCCCCAGGGTCCCAGCTCGTGGGCCAGCTGCCGGGTGAGACCGATCTGCGCCGCCTTGGCCGAGGCGTAGGCCTGGATGCCAGTGAGGCTCACGCCGAGGCCCGCGCCGCTCGAGATGTTGACGATGCGCCCGAAGCGCGCCGCTTTCATTCCCGGGACCACGGCCTGCGAGAGATAGAAGGCGCCGGTCACGTTGACGTCGTAGATCGCCTGCCACTCTTGGGGCGTGACTTCCTCGAGGGGCCGTCCCACCTGTCCCAGCACACCGCCGGCGTTGTTCACCAGGATATGCACCAGGCCCGCGGCCTTGGACGCTTCGGCCACGAAGCGGTCCACGGCGCTCTTGTCGCGCACATCCACGCGCCGCACGGTGCAGGCGCCGCCCGCATCCTTGCAGAGCCGCGCTGTCTCGGCCAGCTCGTCCTCGATCACGTCGCACGCCCAGACGGTTGCGCCACGGGCGGCGAACGCGAGGCTGATCGCCCGGCCGAAGCCGTGTGCGGCCCCGGTGACGACGGCAGTGCGGCCCCTGAAATCCAAATTGAAGTCCAGCGTCACGCCATGACCCTGGCGAGCGCGTCCAGCGCGTCCAGCGACTGGGCGCGTTCGCCGCGCTCGATCTCGTGGATCAGCTTCACCACGGTCGACGTCAGCGGCGCCGGCACGCCCGCCTCGGCGCCCAACGACACGACGATGCCGAGCTGGGCGTCGACTTCGGTGGGCCGCTTGCGGACCGCAAGGTCGCGCCAGATGCCGCTGTGGGTCTTGGCCGACTTGCGATTGTGCGCGACGAGCTGATCGAGCGATTGCTCAGCGGCACCCGCCGGGGCGTCCGGCAAGTAGGCCGCGGGATCGAAGCCGTCGAACGCCTCGGGGTGCACGCCGCGCGCCAGCGCCACCGCGAGGATCTCGCGGGCCAGCGCGATGTAGAGTGCGCGATATTCGGGCCGCGCCAGGGCATCGGCGATCGAATCGTTCGTCAGGGCGGTGGCGAAGAGCATCGCGCCGTAGGCTTCCTTGCCCCACAGGTAGCCCCAGATGTTGGGGGTCGCGGCGGCGCGCTCGTCGAAATCGCGCCAGGCATCGCGGATCGCCACGACTCGGGGGCTGACGCGTTGCGACGGGTCGCCGAACGCCTCCCCGACCATCACCGTACCGCGGCCGCCGTAGAGAATCGAGCCAGGCTCCAGGTAGTCGGCGCCGAAGTTCACGAAGGCGCCGACGGTCCGCGCCTCGCCCACGACCGCGGCGATGGCCAGCTCGTTGAGACCGTTCTGCGCCGAGATCACGCAGCCGGCGGGAGTCAGATGGGGGAGCAACGCGCGGGCTGCGACTTGGGTATGCTGCGCCTTGGTCGCGAGGATGATGGTGTCCCACGCGCCCTGCAGCGTGCTTGGGGTGAAGGCGGGCAGGGGCGTGGTGAACGCCGCGATCGGCCCGGAGATCGTGAGACCGGAGCGATTGATGGCGGCGACGTGCTCGGCGACGGTGTCCACCAGGGTCACGTCGTGACCGGCGCGCGCGAGGTAGGCGCCCAGGGTGCCCCCGATCGCGCCCGCGCCCCAGACGAGCCAGCGCTCCACTACGCTGCGCCGCCCCAGGGACCGGCCAGCAGGGCGCGTGTTTCCTCGACCGCGATCTGCCAGAGCGCCAGGAGATCCGCGTCGGATCGCTCGTAGCGGCCGCCGTAGTTGCCGTCGCCGATGTAGGACTTGAGCGCGACGGGATCGAGCATGCGCACCTTGTCCATCTCCACCATGGGTCGTTGCGCCTTTGGCAGCTCGACGTCGGGGAGCCTGGTCCAGGGAAAGTTTTCCATCCACGACCCGTGCGAGGCGACCGGATCGATGGCCTGGACTTTGGCCCAGGTGCGCGGCGCGTTCCACCAGTTGTGGAAGAGCACGCGGCAGCCGGGGTGGTCGGCGGCCCACTCCTGGGCGAACTGCTGCACGGCGCCGTTGCCGCCGTGGCCGTTGCAGATCATGATGCGCCGGAAGCCCGAGTGCGCCATGCCGTCGAGAATGTCGCGCACGACGGCGAGGTGCGTGTCCACCCGGAGCGAGATGGATCCGGGGAATTCGCGGAAATACGGCGTGACGCCGTAGGCCAGGACGGGGAACACCGGGATGCCGAGCGGTTCGGCCGCTTCCGCGGCGACCTTCTCGGGCAGGATGCAGTCCACGGTGAGCCGGAGGTAGCTGTGCTGCTCGGTGCTGCCGAGCGGCAGCACCGCGCGGTCATCGAGTCGCAGGTAGGCCTCGACCTGCATCCAATTCATGTCGCTGATACGCACGGCGCCGTTCCGTTTCGGTCAGAGGCGAACGAGAACATACCGCGTGGATCATGTGGTGGGGAGGACGCCAGGTGACTCGGCCCCCCGGGGCACTCTCAGCATCAGGCAGGCGACAACCGAGCCATGTCGAGCGTCTTCCCGAAACGCCACCGCCCGGCGCGGGGCCGGGCGGCGAACGGGCTATATGAGTCGCAAACGTCGACTCACGGACTCGGCGGGGTGAACTTAGAGAACGCCACGAGCGTGTTCCCGTAGAAGGTTGGGTCGTAGTCTCCCTCGCCGACCGTGCCGAACAGTCGGGTTGGTTCTCCACCGGAACTCTTGACCACCCAGACGTCGAAATCGGTGCCACTCCGATTGCTGGAGAAGAGGATGGTCCGGCCGTCGCTGGACCACGACGGTTCTTGGTTGATGAACGCTCCGTAAGGGTCGGACGTCACTTGCACAGGCGCGCCGACGGCCGCGCCGGCGACGTTGACCGCAACGACGAGGATGTTATAACCGTCGGAATACGCGATGCGCCTTCCGTCCGTCGACCAAGCCGGGTTCAGTCCGAACCCGGCCACGACCTGTTCGCTCCCCGAGCGGAGATCAATCGTACGGACTGTGTAGTCAGAGTGATCCCTGAAAACGAGGTGGTGGCTGTCCGGGCCCCACTGCGGATCCATAGCCATCACTCTAACCAACTTACGCGTCCCGCCGGAGGCTGGTAGGACGTAGAGATTGGGATCGCCGAAGTCCCCGTCGAAGGCAATGAGCCGGCCGTTTGGTGACCAGTCGGCGTCATTCCCCCCCTCACCTCCTGCCAGGGGCCTGCTCACACCGGTAGAGATCCGGGTGACATAGAGGTCGTGCGAGCCTATCACCTCATGCACGATCGACCTGCCGTCGTTCGAGAACGCCGCATTCCACTCGTCGGCCCCGGAGATGGTCGAGGCCTGGGTCGTCGTTCTCGACTTCGCATCGTAGACGTAGATGTCCCAGCTTCCGGTGGCCACGTGGATCACGACGCCGCCACCGTGGTGCTCACGGTCCGCGGCGATTACGCCGACCGGCGCGGCGGGGTCCCGGCCACAAGCTAGGAATAACAGAGGGGCGAGGATCGACGCGAGCTTTCGCATGGCGACCTCCAACCGACGACGGTGAACCTGCCGTATGGCGGCATGGGGTCCCGTCGTCGGGTGGCCGTCGCGCGTGAAAGCGTCACTCGGTAGACGGGGCGGCACGGCGCCCCGAAAAACGTGACATGAACGTATCGTCCGATCATATCGACTGCTAGATGCGCGCGTCGGGATAGGAGACTCAATCAGCGTCGTGGAAGTATGCCGTGCGGTCACACTTTCCCGCTCCCTGTCCCCCGTCCGGGAACGCGGCGTGAACGAGGCGTGACCGTGACGCTCAACCCGTAGTGGTACAACGGAGGGCGCAGGACTCGAACCTGCAAGGGCCTTTCGACCCGCGGGTTTTCAAGCCCCTGCGCCATACACGTCCAGGCGCGCTTAGTCGCATTGGTGCATCTAGTTCGCTAGCTCGATTCGGATTCACTCGGGGCGGATCGCGACCGATTGTTGATGAATGGTCCCGCGATCCGTCCAGCGACCGCGGGGCGGGAGATGCACCGGACGGGGTAGTGGGTTCGCGACCCGCGCATCGGCAAGAAGCGGCCGAGCCCGGCGGCCCCGATTGCCAGGAATTGTTCTTGCACGGCAGCGATGATTGGGCGGCGAATCGGGATTCCTCCGCTGGTCTAGGGAGTGCCTTCACCCAATCGGCAACAGTACATGGCGGCGGGCCCCACTACGTAGACTGAGGAGAAGCCAAACTCTCTCGCAGGGCTGCCGTAGGTGTGGAGGTAGGTGCTTATCACTTCACTGGAGGTGACGGGAACGGCATGACAGGCATCAAGGAGCAGGACTGTGTTGAGACCCACCTTGTTGGCCTTGGCCTCGATTCGTTCCCGAATCCAGCTCACTGCTCCTTGGACTTGGACGTGGGTCATGGCCGATGCGACTCTGGCGTTGCTCCAAAACTCTGGTGCCCCGATAGCCATGGTGACTTGAATTGGGTAACGCCGCCCGGCATAAAGAAGGATGT